>Ga0065720_1003870_pt1 | contig 13735 bp, 10 predicted proteins | sample Thericmetagenome_FD_59107 | JGI IMG/M metagenome (GOLD analysis project Ga0065720, IMG submission 59107) | Thermophilic microbial communities from the Joint Bioenergy Institute, California, USA of rice/straw/compost enrichment - eDNA_2 v2... | ecosystem: Engineered > Solid waste > Grass >... | reverse complement strand
CGCCGCGGGCTCGGTGGACGTGGGCTCCTTGGACCCAGTGGCGGGCTCGGTGGGCGACCCGGCGGGTTCGCTGGTCGTGGCCGCGGGCTCGGTGCCTTCGGCCGCCGGCGCGCCGGGGGATTCGGTCGCGGGCGTGCCAGGGGATTCGGTCGCGGGCGTGCCAGGGGATTCGGTCGCCGCCGTGCCAGGGGAGTCGTCGGGGAGGTGGGGCGCGGTGATGGTCAGGTCGTCCGGCACCCGGGGCAGGATCCGCTTGAAGTAGTCGTCGCGAGCCGCCGTGGCGCCGACGTCCCGCCCGGCCCGCTCGGAGAGGAACCAGCGGTGCTCGAGGATCTCGTGGAAGACCTCCACCGGGTCGAGCTTGTCCCGCAGCTCCTCGGGAATCGCGTTGACCGCCGGGTCGTACACCTCGGTCAGCCATCGGTTGGCCGCCACGGCCTCGGGGATCGGCCGGCCCGCCTGCCGCTCCAGGTGGGATCGATAGCTGGCGATGTCATTGAGTAGCCGCCGGGCCTGGTTCTCCTGCGCCTCCAAGCCGGTCCGGGCGAACAGCAGCCGCCGGTGGTGACCGGGCTCGGCGACGCGGGTGCGCAGCCGCAGGCGGTTGCTGCCATCGCCGGCATCGATGAGCTCAATCTCATCGACGTCGAAGCCGAGGTCGTTGAGGCGGCGGACCCGCTCCAGGATGCGCAGGCGCTGCTCCGACGGGTGCACCCGCTCCTCCCGCGTCAACTCCGACCACAGCCGCTCGTACCGCCGGGGGATGTCCTCGGCCACCGCCACTGGATCCAGGTCGGGCGGCAGCAGACCGCCGGCCTGCAGGTCGTACAGCTCACCCCCGACCCGCTCGAAGGCGAGCTCCACGTCGTAGGCGCGCTTGCCGTCGGAGAGCTTGTCGTACAGGTCCGAGGTCTCGGCGTCGACCAGGTAGGCCGCCAGGGCGCCGGCGTCGAGCCGGAACAGGGTGTTCGACAGCGAGCAGTCGCCCCAGAAGAAGTTGGCCAGGTGCAGCCGGGCCAGCAGCTCGACCATCGCGTCCAGCAGCTTGTCGATCGGCTGACCGCTGCCGCGGGGGCTGGCGAACAGGGCCCGGTACGAGATCGAGTGGTCGAGGAATTTCGTCACGAGGACGGCGTCGAGGTCGTTCGGCCGGTCCACCACGATGCCCAGCACCTCGACCGCTGGGATCTCCAGCTCGCGCAACCGCCGCAGCAGGCGGTACTCCCGCCGGGCCAGCCGTTCGTCGATCTCCTTGAGAGCGTAGATCTGGCCGGCCTCGGCGACGAACCGCACGACGTGCCGGGAGATGCCGCGCTGGCGGATCTCGACGACCCGGTCGTCCTTCCACTCCTCGATCGGCTCGCGCCACGGCAGGGTGAGCAAGCCGGCCGTCTGGTCGGCGGGCGGGGCGAAGACGAAGCGCACGGACGTTACTGTCTCACGCCCGCGCGAGCCGGTCACACCACGGACGCGCGGCTCCCGGCGGGCCGGGCCGAGCGGGCGATGGCGCCGGCGGTGGGTGGGCGAAAGCGGCCGGAGGCGGGAAAAGCGGGCCAGACGGTTGCGGGCTGGGACGATGCGGGCGCCTGCCCTGGGCGGGCCCGGGGCTGGGTGAGCCCGGTGATCGATATGTCGTCCGGTCTTGATCGGGCGTCCGACACCGCTCTCGGTGCTATGTACATGATCATGCCTCTCGGTACCATCCGAGGATGGATCCCGGGCTGGCGCGGCTCCACGGCTGTGTCAGGAAGGACGCCTTCTTGGGCGCCAGACGTCAGGAAGGACGCCTTCCTGCCATGACGCCGGACCTGACGCTGCCCACGCCCGCCCGCACCGGGATCGCCGAGCCGGCCCGGCACCATCCCGTGCCCCTCGTGCTGGGTCCGTGCGGCTACTCGACCGACGTGGGGAGCTAGCGATGCTGGGGCACACCAACTACGGCGAGGCCGAGGTGCGGTTGCTGCGGGTCACGCGGGGATCGGACGACCACGACATCGTCGATCTCACCGTCAGCGTGGCGCTGGCCGGCGCCTTCGACGCCAGCTACCTGACCGGCGACAACACCAACATCCTGCCGACCGACACGCAGAAGAACACGGTGTACGCCTTTGCCCGGGAGGGAACCGGCTCGCCGGAGACCTTCGGGCTGCGCCTGGCCCAGCACTTCGTCGACAGCCAGCCGAGCATCTATCGGGCCCGGCTGTCCCTTGTGGAGCGTCCCTGGACGCGGGTGGGCGGGCACTCCTTCGTCCGGGCCGAGGGCGGCGTGCGTACGGCGGCCGTGACCTACGACGGCGCGCATGCCTGGGTGGTGGCCGGCGTCGCCGACCTGGTCCTGCTCACCTCCAGCGGCCCGGAGTTCACCGGGTACGTCACCGACCGGTACACCACGCCCCTCCCCACCGCCGACCGTGTCCCCACCGCCGACCGTGCCGCCGATCGCGTCTTCGCCGCCAGCGTCGACGCCCAGTGGCGGTACTCGATCAGCACGGCCGATCCGGCGCGCTGGCACCACATGCATGAGCGGGCCCGCCGGGCGCTGGCCACGGCCTTCGGCGACACCAGCAGTCACTCGCCGCAGCAGACGCTGCACGCCATGGGCCAGGCCGTGCTCGACGCCGTGCCGGAGGCGGCCGAGGTGCGCCTGTCGCTGTCCCACAAGCCCCACGCCCTGGTCGATCTCGCTCCGTTCGGGCTGGACAACCCGGGCGCGGTGTACCACGCGGCCGACCGACCCTACGGGCAGGTCGAGGGCGCCGTGCTGCGCGAGGGAGCGCCGCCGGCGGGTCTGGCTTGGTCGATACATCCAGGTGTGTGACATGCTCGACGAGTCCGCCTACGCCGAGATCGACGCGCGTCTGGAGCCGGTGGACGCACGCCTGCGCGCCCGCTACCCGGGCGAGCCGGCCACGCGGCAGCCGGTGCACACGCTGTACGTGCCGGCCGACCTGTACGGGCGCGGCGTGCTGCGCGAGTACAGCCGGATCGTGCTGTCCCAGGTGAAGGAGCACGGCCCGCTGCCGTTCTCGGACGAGGTCAACGAACGGGTGCTGACCAAGCTCGCCACCGAGCCCGTGGAGGACCTGCGCATCGACTTCGAAGAGGGGTACGGCGTCCGCCCCGACGACGAGGAGGACGCGCACGCCCGGGCCACCGCGACCGCGCTGGCCAACGGGGAACGCCCGCCCTTCGTGGGCCTGCGCTGCAAGTCGCTGGAGGGTCCGGTCCGCCGGCGGGCCATCCGGACGCTCGACGTCTTCCTCGACGCGCTGGGGCCGCCGCCACCCGGGTTCGTGATCACCCTGCCGAAGGTGAGCGACCCCGCCCAGGTCGAGGCCATGGTCGTCCTGTGTGGACGGTTGGAGCAGACGTACGGCCTGGCCGAGCAGACCCTGCGCTTCGAGGTGCAGATCGAGACGCCGCAGGCGATCCTCGGCCCCGACGGGACCGCGACCGTGGTCCGGCTCATCACCGCGGCGCAGGGTCGGTGCGCCGGCCTGCACTTCGGCACGTACGACTACGGCGCCGCGCTCGGCATCGCCGCCGAGTACCAGGGCCCCGAGCACCCCGCGGCCGACCACGCCAAGACCGTGCTGCAGATGGCGGCGGCCGGGACGGGGGTGCGGGTCTCGGATGGATCGACCAATGTAATCCCGGTCGGGGGTACGGCCGAGGTGCGCGCGGCCTGGGAGGTGCACGCCCGGCTGGTGCGGCGCTCGCTGGAGCGGGGCTTCTACCAGGGCTGGGACGTGAGCCCGGCCCAGTTACCCACCCGGTTCGGGGCCACGTACGCCTTCTTCCGCGAGGGAGCCCGCAGCGCGACCGAACGCCTGGGGCGGTATCTGGCCCGGCGCAGCGCCGGCATCCTCGACGACCCGGCCACCGCCCGCGCCATGGCCGGATTCCTGCTGCGGGGCCTGCACTGCGGGGCGCTCGACCCGGACGAGGTCCCCTTCGACCGGTCGGTGCTGGAGTCGCTCTAGCCCGACCCGCGACGTCGGTCGGTTCGTGACTCCTGTCGGCCCGCGACGCCTCTCGGCCGGGCGTGCGGGCGCTACAGCCAGCTGCTCCGGAAGCCGCGGGTCGGCCGCCGACGGGCGGGGGCCCCAGTGGGCTCGCTGCCCGTGGGTGGCTCGGCCGGGACGGACCGGCGGGCCGCTCCGGGAGAGCCGGCGGGTGCGGGCGCGGCGGGGGCCGGCACCGGTGAGGCGGGTGCGGGCGCGGCCACGGCCGGCTCAATCGGCGACGACGGCGCCCGGCCGAACGTGATCTGGTTGAAGCCCAGCGCCGACCCGGCGATGAGGAACCCGTTGAGCAGCGCGACCACCCACGTGATCGCGCCCTCCGGTTCCCCGAGCGAGGCGGCGTAGAACGACAGGCCGAGCGCGATGAGCAGGGCGATGAGCGCACGGACCCGATCCGGCATGGGAATGATCGCGCCGAGCACGTTCGGAACCAGGTAGGCGACGGCCGCGGCCCCCTGCAGCGTGAGCAGGCTGTCAGCGGTGAAGAGCTGGTCGATCTGCAGGTCCATGCCACTTTCTCCGATTCACCGGATCCGGCGACGCTGGCTGGGCCGAACCACCGGACGCGCTGGTCCTGATCAGCAGACCACGACGTCGGCCCCGCTCGCATCGGCGGTTCGGTCAGGCTCGGCGCCGGTTCGCCGGCTTCCGCCGGCACTGGGCGCCGGGTCAGACCGGGCTGCCCGCCGCATCCTAAGCACCCGGCGGGCTATGGGCATCGGCGGATCGGTCGATGCCGCCGTTGCGCGTGTGATCCCTGATGCATGTGATCTGATCCCTGATGCATGTGATCGCCGTCTCAGCTGGGTATGTCGATCGGCGTTCTCGGGCTTCTCCGTAAATGTGTCGGTGGTCGTGGGTACCGTCCGTCAGGATTCGGCCGCCGGCACCAGCACGACGGAGGAAGTTCATGCAGAAGCGACAGACGACCGATCTCGCCATCGAGGCGGAGGGGCTCGTCCGGGCCTTCGGCCAGACCCGCGCGCTGGACGGGTTGGACCTGCGGGTGCCCGCCGGCACGGTCTACGGACTACTCGGACCCAACGGTGCGGGCAAGACGACTACGGTGCGCGTGCTGGCCACCCTGCTGCGGCCCGATGGCGGGCGAGCCCGGGTCTTCGGCCATGACGTGGTCACGGAGGCTGACGCCGTACGGTCCCGCGTCAGTCTCACCGGGCAGTTCGCCTCCCTGGATGAGGACCTGACCGGGCGCGAGAACCTGACGCTGCTCGGCCGGCTGCTCGGGCACGCCAAGCCGGCGGCCCGCGACCGGGCCGACCAGCTGCTGGCGGCGTTCGGGCTCACCGACGCGGCCGACCGGCAGGTGAAGAAGTACTCGGGTGGTATGCGGCGCCGGCTCGACATCGCGGCCAGCATCCTGAACACACCGGACCTGCTGTTCCTGGACGAGCCCACGACCGGGCTCGACCCACGCAGCCGCAACCAGGTGTGGGAGATCGTGCGCGCGTTGGTCGCGCACGGCACGACCGTGCTGCTCACCACGCAGTACCTCGACGAGGCCGACCACCTGGCCGGGCGCATCGCCGTCGTCGACCACGGCCGGGTGATCGCCGAGGGCACGCCGGGGGAGCTGAAAGCGTCGATCGGCTCCGGCACCGTGCACCTGCGGCTGCGTGACCCCGGGCAGCGCGAGCAGGCGCAGCGCGTGCTCGCCGAGGCACTGAACACCACCGTGCAACCCAACTCCGACCCCTTCGCGCTGACCGCGCGGGTCACCGCCGAGGGCGACGACTTCGTCGCGAGCGAGCAGGCGTCGCGGGCGCTGCACGCGCTCTCCGCGGCCGGGATCGTCGTGGACGAGTTCGCCTTCGGTCAGCCCAGTTTGGATGAGGTGTTCCTGGCGCTCACCGAACGACCGGCCCCCGGGTCCGCGGAGGACACTCGGGCCGAGGAGATGGAGGCAGTTCGATGACGGCGGCCACCCAGACCGAGTCCACCTACGTGCCGTCCGCCGAGGTGCTGGGGGCGGTCCTGGCGCCGGAGGAGCGACCGCAGCGGCCCACGGCGCTGTCGGCGTCGATCAGCTTCGGCTGGCGGGCCCTGCTGAAGATCAAGCACGTGCCGGAGCAACTCTTCGACGTCACCGCGTTCCCGATCATCATGACGTTGATGTTCACCTATCTTTTCGGGGGCGCGCTGGCCGGATCGACCCGGGAGTACCTGCAGTACCTGCTGCCCGGCATCATGGTGACCAGCGTCGTGATGATCACGATGTATACGGGCGTCGGCCTCAACGCCGACCGGGAGAAGGGCGTCTTCGACCGGTTCCGCAGCATGCCGATCTGGCGGCCGGCCCCCTTGGTCGGCATGATCCTCGGCGACATCCTGCGGTACCTGCTCGCGGGAATGGTGATCCTCGTGGTCGGCCTGATCCTGGGCTTCCGGCCCGGCGGGGGAGTACCCGGCGTGCTTGCCGGTCTCGGCCTGTTGCTGATCTACTCGTTCGCCTTCTCCTGGGTGTGGACCCTGCTCGGCCTGATCCTGCGCACCGAGCGGTCGGTGATGGGGGTCAGCATGCTGGTGCTGTTCCCGCTGACGTTCCTGAGCAACGTCTTCGTGGACCCGATCACCATGCCGGGCTGGCTACAGGCGTTCGTGAAGGTCAACCCGATCACCCATCTCGTGGACGGGGTGCGCTCGGCGATGGCCGGCGCGCCGAACGGCAGCGCCATCATGTGGCTGCTGCTGGAGAGCGCCGCTTTCATCGTGATCTTCGGATACCTGACCATGCGCCGGTACAACCGCCTGTAGCGGTAGGCCTCTGGAGCGGTCGGCGTCCGTCGCGGTCCGACCGGCCGCGACAGCGCGTGGCCGCCGGACGCGGCACCCCGATGGGGTCGCGTTTCGGCGGCCACGAGGTCGTCACGAGTCCCAGTCGCTGATGCGGTCGAAACCGGCGTTGGTCTCGGCGAGTTCGACCGTCGCCACGGTCGCCCCCGTGGCGTCGAGGGCGGCGATGTGCAGGCCGGCGGGGGACGTGTCCCGGCCGGGGGCCAGCATGACGGGCCGGTCGTCCATGGTGGACTCATCGAGCACCGCGCCGTCGGCGTCGACGAGCCGTACGCTCGCCACCCGGGGCGACCGGCCCAGCACGAGCACCTGTCCGTGCCAGCGCTCGAGCTGGACCGCGATCAGGCCGTGCGGGTTGGCGGGTGTGGTGAAGGTGGTGTCGTCGATGCCCCAGGTCTCCTCGGGGCTCGCGCGGACCAGGGTCGAGGCGAGGCCGATCCATCCGCCGCGAGCCCGGGGGGCCGCGAGCACGGTGATGGTCGTATCGATGGGCACGTCGACCACCTCGGTTCCGCCGTCGCCGTGTCTGACCAGGGCGAACGCCATGTCGGGGATCCTCGCCTTCGGCGACAGCGCGACGTCGCCGGACCACAGCACTCGGCCCAGATCCAGTAACTCCGATCCGTAGACCCCGGCCAGGTGGCTGGCCTGATAGAGCAGCCGTTCGCGGTCGGGCTCGCCCTCGGCACTGGCCATCAGCCGATCCACGTCACGTTCGGTCAGCGCGGGTCGGGGGACGGGGGCCTCCTCGCGGACCACGCCCTGGCAGGTCGCCCGCCAGTACAGCGGCCCGTCCGCGGCGGGGCGGCGGACCAGGTAATCGCCTGATTCCGGGGTCCAGTCGGTCAGGTCGGCCGCCGGCGCGGTGGCGAGCTCGCATCGGGGCGGGGCCAGCAGGACCCAGAGCGGGTCTTCCGGGGCCCCGATGAGCGCCGAGGTCACCGGGGCCGCCGCCTCCAGCACGTACCCGGCCTCGTCGGTCGAGTTGATCAGAACGACCGGCTGCACCAACGCGTCGACGCTCGCGCCCCGCGGGCCGTAGAGCCACAGCACGTACGTCAGGGCGTACCGCCGGCGGTCCTCCTCGATCTCGGGGTTGCGCAGCGACAACAGCGCGACGCGATAGTCGTCGATGTCCTCGGCGAAGAGGAGCGTGGCGTGCAGCCGTCCCGACGTGGCCGGGTTGCGGGGGACGCCCACCAAGCCGTTGACGGACGTCACCCCCGCGATTCGCTCGGCGAGTTCTCGGGTGAAGGCGACGTCGGCGGCCAGGGAACCACGGGGACGGGCATCGACCAGGCTCGCGACCCACCGCAGCTGACCGTCGACGTCGGGCGGCGGGGTGGCGGGCGGGGGCGAGCCACCGAGCACCACCGCGACGGCCGCCGCGGCGACCACCGCGACCGCGACGCCGGCCAGCAGCCAGCGAGAACGGCGGGTCCGCAGGCGCAGTCGGGGCGTCGGCTCGACCGGCGTCGTATCCAGGTCGATCGTCACCCTGCCCAGTCTGGCAGAGGCGCCCGTCCGACCGGGGAGGCGCCAGTCGTTGCCGTACGGCTCTGTGGGTTGTCGACACGACAGGTCGCGGGGCTGCGCGGCGGCCGGGGCCACGCTAAGTTGCCGGGCCATGACACCACCGCTGCCCCGTCGGCGCCCCACCGGGGTGTCCACCCGCGCGCTGCGTACCGACTTCTTCACCCCGCGACCGCCCGTGCAGTGGCTATCGCCGGGCGAACTGGCCCGGACCGGGCTGCAGGTCGCCATGGCCGAGGGAATCGGGGCGTACCTGGACAAGCGGGAACATCAGATCTTCTTCTCGGACGAGGCGTTCGCGGAGGACGAGGGCCGCCACGAGTTGTGGCTGGACTACGTGGCCGACACCGGGGACGGGTTCCACGCGACCTACGCCGTGGCGTACTCGCTCGGCCAGGAGAGCCTGACCGTCGACGGGGTCGAGCAGCCGCTGCCCCGCGCCCAGGTGCTCGTGCTCGGCGGCGACCAGGTGTACCCCACGCCGAGTCCGGCCAACTACGACGACCGGCTCCGCGGCCCGTTCACCGCCGCCCTGCCCGACATGCCGCCCGGCCAGCCGGCCCCGACGATCTACGCGCTGCCCGGCAACCACGACTGGTACGACGGCCTGACCGCGTTCCTGCGGGTCTTCGCCACCGGTCGGCAGTCGATCGGCGCGTGGCAGACCCGGCAACGGCGCAGCTACTTCGCGGTCAAGCTGGTGCACGGCTGGTGGCTGTTCGGCATCGACGCGCAGGACAACGCCTACATCGACCAACCGCAGCAGGAGTACTTCCACCGGATCATCAACGAGTCGCTGCGCGACGGCGACCGGATCATCCTCTGCACGCCCGAACCGGCCTGGGTGCAGGGTCACCACGACCCCGACGTGTACCGGGTCACCGACTCGTTCCTGCGCACTGTCATCGATCCGGCCGGGCAGGAGGCGTGGCTGCAGCAGGCGTACCGGGGTCGGTTCGTCCCGCCGCCGAAGCGGATCACCGTGCCGCTGATGATCTCCGGCGACTGGCACCACTACGCCCGCTATGAGCGCACCGACAGCGGGGCGAGCGGCGAACCGGACAGCCTCGGCCGCGATGACCGCCGCCACCTGGTCACCTGCGGCGGGGGCGGCGCCTACCTGATGGGCACCCAGTACCTGCCGCGCACGATCACCACGCCGCCGCCCGACATGCGGCCGCCCAAGAGCGAACCGGCCCGCCACTACGTCCGCAAGGTCCGCTACCCGTCGCTGCTGCGCTCCTGCTGGCTCGGGCTCGGCGCCCCGATCCGCCTGCCGTGGCGCAACCCCGGGTTCATCGCCATGCTCGGGACCGTCCAGGCCCTGCTCTGGTACGCCTGGGACCGGGCCGGCGGCTCGCCGAACTTCGCCGTGGTGGTGCTGCTCGCGCTCGTGCTGGCCGGCACCACGTTCCTGGCCGCCGGGCTCGGGGCCCCGCACCGCGGGCGGCTGTGGGTGATCCTGTTCGGCCTGGGACACGCCGCCGCCCAGGTGCTGGGTGTCCGGGCCGTGATGGTGCCGCTGGTCGAGCGGGCCTGGCAGCCCACCCTGCCCCGACCGACCGGGGCGCTGACCTACGACGCCGAGCGGATCTGGGAGTACGGCCGCTACTACCTGGAGTGGCTGGGCTGGTATGTCGCGTACGGTCTGGTGGCCGGCTTGGTCTCGGCCGTGGTCGTCGGGCTCTACCTGGTCGTGGCGAGCCTGTTCCGGCGCAACATCAACGAGCTCTTCTCGGCCCAACGGATCGAAGGCTACAAGTCGTTCCTGCGGCTGCACATCGGACCGACCGGCGAGCTGACCGCGTACGTCGTGGGCATCCCCCGGGTCCGCCGCCCGCTGCCCGCCTGGCGGTTCCTGCACTGGAAGGCCAACCCGTCCGGGGCGCCCTGGGAGCCGTGGTTCACCCCGCGGAGCCGGCTGCGCTACAAGCTGATCGACACCTTTACGATCCGCTGACCTGGCACGATCCGCTGGCTTGGCACGATGCGCTGGCTTGGCACGATCCGCTGGCGCTGACCGGAAACGATCAGCTGGCTCGGCCCGAGCGGTCGACCGTCACCGGGTGCCCGCGTGAGGTTGCTCGGCGCGCTCCCGCAGCAGGCGGCGGACGTCCTCGATGTCGCGCGGGCTGGTGCGGGCGGCCGCCAGGAACATCAGGCCGGTCGGGATGAAGAACACCTGGAACGCCGCGATGCCGACCACGAAGTTCATGGGCGGTGGCAGGGCGCGGGCCAGGACGTCGAACGTACGCCCGGCCAGCCACGTCCCGGCGGCCCGGCCGATGCCGTTGGCCAGGTTGCCGAGGCTGTAGATCGTGCCCCGGTGCTCGGGCGGGTTCACCTCGGTGATGAGGGCGAACCAGTTCGGGGCGTTCGCCGAGGTCAGGGCCAGGGCCAGGACGGCGGTGAGGAAGCTCGCGGCCATCACCGGCTCGGTCACCACGCTGCGCAGCACCGCCCACACCACGCTGTCGCGCCCATCGTGCAGGTCCAGGCGCATCGGGGCGAAGAGCACGATCAGGTAGAAGGGGATGGCGGCGAGCACGCCGACCCCGGCCACCAGGGCCCGGCCGCGCGGGGTGCGCTGCTGCAGCCGGTCGCCGATCAGGCCGCCCACGATGGACAGCGCCCCGCCCAGCGCGAAGAGCGTGCTGTAGAGGCTGCCCACCTGGATCGCCACCTGCTCCGAGTAGCCGAGCTGCTCGGCCTTGGCCTGGAACAGCCGAGGCAGGAACACCAGCGACCCGAAGACGAGCTGGGCGGTGATCCCCTGCAGCACCAGCCAGACGTTGGTCCGCCGCCGGGCGATGATCGGCAGGTCGGCCCGGCTGATCCGGTAGTCGTAGTCCTCCCCGGAGGCGAAGACGCTGGCCAGCTGGGGCTCGCTCTGCCCCCGGTGGATGGTCTGGGTGAACAGGTACGCGATCGTGGCCGCCACGCCGACGGCCGTGATGGCGAAGAACGGCCGGCGCCACTCGTACGCGCCGAGCAGGCCGCCGAGCAGGCCGCCGGCCAGCGTCCCCACGCCCTGGGACAGCCCCCACAGGCTCATGACCAGGCCGCGGCGGCGGGGCGCGATGAGGTCGCTGACGACCGAGAAACCGATCGATCCGACCGCGCCGAGCCCGACGGCGCCGATCACCTGCGAGGCGAGGAACAGCCCGTAGTTCGGCGCCAGGCCGGAGCCGAGCGTGCCGGTCGCCCAGATCAGCGTGCCGAGCATCAGCAGGGGCTTGCGGTCGGAGCGGTCGCCGAGATACCCCCACGCGACCGACGCCACCGCCGTGACCAGGAACGCCGCCGCCGTGGTGGCGGCGATGGCCGCCTCGGTGACGTCGAACTCCCGGGCGATCGGCTTGTACAGCGGGGGCGCCAATCCGGCGGCCACGTTGTCCAGCGACGCGAGGACCAGGAATACGACCACCGTGTAGCGGCGGCGCATGGTCACATCTGGTGACCGTACCGGGCGGCCGCGAGACGCGTACGGCGGCTGTCGGGACTCCACCACTGCCGGTTGGCCAGTGGGGCGGTGGTTGGTCAGGGCCAACGACGGTTGGTCAGGGGCCACGCCGGTTGGTCAGGGGCCACGCCGGTTGGTCAGGGGCGACCCCGGTGGGTCAGGGGGCCTGAAAAAGGCTGGAGCTCGAGCGACCACGGGGGAAGTCGTTCGAGCTCCGGCGATCGCCAGCATAGCGCTGCGGCGGCGCGCACGCCAGAGCCGAAACGCCGATGTCCGGGGTCAGGAGTTCGGCGATGGTTCGTTCACCCGGCGGGGCAGTCCCAGCGGGTTGGCGTCGCGCAGCTCGTCGGGCAGCAGGGCGTCGGGCACCGACTGGTACACGACCGGCCGGAGGAACCGGCGGATCGCCGCCGTGCCCACCGACGTGTGCAGCGGGGCGGTCGTGGCCGGCCAGGGCCCGCCGTGGTGCTGGGCGGCCGTGACCGCGACCCCGGTCGGCCAGCCGGACCAGACGACGCGACCCGACCGCGCGGCCGCCCGGTCCAGCAGCGTCCGCACCAGGTCGGCCTCGGCCTCCGGGTCGGCGTGCACGGTCGTGGTGAGGCTGCCCGGCACGGCGTCCAGGGCGGCGAGCAGGTCGTCGGTCGAGGCGTACTCCACGATGAGCGCGGTGGGTCCGAAGCACTCCTCGAGCAGCGGCCCGCGTCGCTTGACGAACGCGGCGGCGCTCACCGCGAACAGGCTCGGCGCGACCGTGTAGCCGCCGGCGGCGGAGGCCGTGGGCGGGACCACCGTCCGGACGTCCGGCTCGTCGGCGAGCGTCGCCACCCCGTGGACGTACGCCTGGTGGATCCGCTCGCCCAGCAGCGGCCCGACCGCGGCCCCGGCCACCGCCTCGGCGAGCGCGACGTCCAGGCCGTGGCCCTCGGGCAGGAAGAGCAGGCCGGGCTTGGTGCAGAACTGGCCGGAGCCCAGCAGGTACGACCCGACGAACCCGGTCACGATCTCCTGCGCCCGGCCGGCGAGGGCGCCCCGGGTGACGACGGTTGGGTTGAGCGAGCCGAGCTCACCGTAGAACGGGATCGGGTCGGGGCGGGACTGGGCGAGGTCGAACAGCGCCCGACCGCCCGCGACGGAGCCGGTGAAGGCGGCGGCCCGGATCGCCGGGTGCTGCACGAGGTCCCGTCCGGCCTCGAAGCCGTACACGACCGCGAACGTGCCCTCGGGGGCGCCGTGCTCCCGCAGCGCCGCGGCGATCACCCGCCCGGACAGCACGGACGTCTGGGGATGCCCCGGGTGCGCCTTCACGATGACCGGGCAGCCGGCGGCCAGCGCGCTCGCCGTGTCGCCGCCGGCCACCGAGAAGGCGAACGGGAAGTTGCTGGCGGCGTAGACGGCGACCGGTCCGATCGGCACCATCATGCGGCGCAGGTCGGGCCGGGGGGCCGGCTGGGCGTTCGGGTCGGGGCGGTCGATCACGATGTCGAGAAATGACCCATCGTCGACCTCGGCCGCGAACATCTCGAACTGCACCCGGGCCCGGGTCAGCTCGCTGTTCAGCCGGGCCGGGCCGAGGGCGGTCTCCGCGTCGGCGACCGCGACCAGTTGCTCGCGGGCGGCCTCCAACGCCCCCGCCACGGCCCGCAGGCGGTCGGCCCGCCCCGCCAGGGGGGCGAGCGCCGGGGCCACCGCGGCGGCGGCGGTGGAGAGGCGGTCGATCTCGGCCGACGAGGTGTGCGGCACCGGCTCGCCCACGGGCTGTCCGGTGCGCGGGTCGTATCCCTGGTCCACGTGACTACTTCTTCCGGAATGAGGAGTGGTTGTTCGGAATGGGCACTGCTTCTTCCGAAGACGGCTGCTTCTTGATGATGACGGCTGCTTCTTGATGATGACTGCTACTTCT
>Ga0065720_1003946_pt1 | contig 13740 bp, 10 predicted proteins | sample Thericmetagenome_FD_59107 | JGI IMG/M metagenome (GOLD analysis project Ga0065720, IMG submission 59107) | Thermophilic microbial communities from the Joint Bioenergy Institute, California, USA of rice/straw/compost enrichment - eDNA_2 v2... | ecosystem: Engineered > Solid waste > Grass >... | reverse complement strand
TTTTGGACCGCGTCCAAAAATTGATCCGTCCGCTCCCGGTCTCCCATCACCGCGGCCGTATAGGCAATTATCGCCCATGGAAACGCGTCGCCTTTGTCCAGCTTGACCCAGCCCGGAAAATGCTCGTTGAAACGCTCGTACAATTCCTTCGCCCGGTCGCTGTCCGGCTCCAGCACTCCCGTCCAGATCGGGAACAGCTGCGCCGTCGCGTCCGGGTAAAATCTTGTCCAATCCGGAGTGTGCAGCTTTCCGTCTTCCATTTTGGCCACGGCGTACGCTTGCCGCGATTCATTCCACAAATCGTCCCGGATGGCGGCATAAACCTCTTCCTTATGTTTGCGCCAAACCTCGGCGGCCGCCTCGTCCCCAAAAACATTGCGGCAAATCCACTCCATGTCGGCCAGCCCCATATACACTTCCGAGTTATCCATCAAATATTTGACCCGGTAGGAAGGCTTCGCCCACGTCAGCCCGTCCTTTTCCTTCGTGGCCACCATCGCTTCGGCGACAAGGAAGATGTCGTCCCGGTGCGCAATCAAATAGGCTTCGTCTCCGGTCGCTTCCGCATATTTGCGCAGCAGGCTCAGGAAGGTGGCCGCGTAGGAATCCGTCGAATCAAAATCGCCCGTCGGCGTTTCCGTACGCCGATCCGCGTCCGCGGTGTAATCGAAAACGGAACCCGCCGGCACCCCCTCTGCCGGTTCCCGGTTCAAATGCGCGAAATACCAGTCCGCGTAGCGTCGGACGACCGTCGCGTGCTCCGGCTTCTCCAAAAGTCCGAGCAGTCCGAAATGCGCGAAATACGGGACGATCTTATATTGGGCGCCGTTATTATGGTTCGGCGCGCTGTACATCGGAACGGCGCCGCTCGCGAGCTGCAGTCCGGCAATCCATTCCGCTTCCCTGTTCAAAAGGTCGTCATACGGAATGTTCAACCTGTCCCCATTCATCGATTCATCATCCCCCGCTTGAAAATGTTCGTCGTCCGATGCTCCTTCTCCCGACGTACCGCCGTTTGCGTCCCGATCCGTTTCTTCCGAACGGATGCCGTCCCCTGCTCCGCCGCCTCCCGTCTCCTGCGGATTCGCTTCGGGATGCGCGCCGGAGCAAGATGCAAGCCATATCATCACCGTACATATCGCCGCGATCAACCATAATCGCGGCGCACCGTTTTTCCGCACGGCCGATCTCCCCTCCCATCTTCCTCAACGACTGGTCCGAAACTCGCCGCAAAACGGCGCATCCGCCCAACTTGCACGACGCGGCGCACCGCAAAGTGACCAGGCACATCGTCCGGCGGACGCTCCCGACCACCTGCGCAACGCCGCGGCGCATCCGCCCGTACGCTCCCGCTATTCCACCAGTCCCGTGCGCTCGATGCTTTCCGTAAACCAGCGTTGGGTAAAAAAGTACAAGACGAGCAGCGGCGCCAGTTCAATGATGCCGGCCGCCATTTTCACCGGCAGGACGTACAGGTCCTCCTGGTCCCCCACCGGCTGGAATGCGGCCAGCATTTTCGGCAGCGTCGGCAAGTTCAAATAAAAATATTGCGTCAGCAGGCTTTCGTTCCAATGAAACACGATGGAAAACAGGAACACGACGATGATGGCCGGTTTGGCCAAAGGCAGCATGACTTTCCAAAACATGCGCACCGGCCCGACGCCGTCGATCGTCGCCGCCTCCTCGAGCTCTTTCGGGAACTTCCGGAAAAACTGCATGTACAAAAAGACGAACAACGCGCCCTTGACGCCGTGCCCGAAAAAGGCCGGTCCGATAAACGCGAAGGGCGAGTCCAGAAGTCCGTACGTTTTGTACGTCCAAATCAGCGGGATCATCAGCGTTTGCGGAGGCACGACAAACGTGAGTATCAGCAGCACGAAAAACAGCTTCTGTCCCGGAAACTTCATCCGGCCGAACGCGTATCCGGCGACCGCGCACGAAAACACCTGAAAAAAAGCCGAAGGCACGACGATACACAGCGTATTGAACAGCGAGGAACGTTTCAGATTTTCCCACAAGCCGAAATCCTCGTGGAAGGTGACGGCGATTTTGAGCGCGTCAAACGCATACTTGTAGTTGATTTCGTGCAAGTTTTTCGGAATCCACCGGGTGGTCGGATCGATCAGGTCCGAAAACGTCTTGAACGACGTGCTGACCATGGACACCATCGGCGCCAAATAGATCAGCGCCAGATTGCCGAGAATGAAATAGATCAGCGCGTACTTCAACAATCCCTGCTTTTCCTTGTTCGTGCCCAACAGAAGCGCTTTCGCTTTGTACCGCGCCGTGTCGCGCCGGATGTCGGCTGCCGCGATCGCGTGCCGGACTTTCCGCCAAACCTTCAAGGCCATCCTTCCTCCCTCCTACCGTTCCCTCCGGGCCAACGTTTTTCTGAAAATGAGGAAAATCGCCGCCAGCATCAACAGGATAAACCCGACGTACAGCCAACCCATGGCGGTGGCGTACCCCATCCCTCTCGTTCCTTCGTACATGTTCCAGTGAATCATGCCCATCATCGGGTTGGACGGCATCGTAAACTGGTCCACCACGGTATACACCGTGACGATCAAAATAAACGGCACGAGTCCGGGAAGCGTAATTTTCCACAACGTTTCCCAGCCGTTGGCTCCGTCAATGGCCGCCGCTTCATAGATGCTGGAAGGGATGCTCTGCAATCCCGCGAGCAAGAGCACAATCTGCACGCCGGAATACCACAGGATGATGACGAAAGAATTCAAAATATCCGTCACGGTGCCGGCAATGCGCGGATGAAAATTCGACTGGATGAACGCGAGCAAGTTTTGATCCTGCAAAAACGGCAGCGTCATCGTGTTGGTCATGCCGGCGGCGGTTCCTCCGCCCGTATTCGAAGAAAGCAGGCTGATGATGACGCCTCCGGCCGTGAACAGCACGGGAAGGAAGAAAACGGCGCGAAACAGTCCTCTCCCGGGAAATCGCTGCTGGAGAAACAGCGCCGAAATGAGCGAAAACAGGACGATGATCGGAATCATGACGATCGATTTCAGGAAAAAGGGCAGCCACAAATCCCAAAAGCCGGTATCCCGGATGATGATCTGTTCATAATTAGCGAATCCGACAAAGTCATACAGGAGATCTTCCGCCTTGATGGAAATTTTGTGAAGGCTCATGACAAACGCATAGACGAGCGGATACACCCAAAACAAGAGCAGGCCGACAATCCAAAAGGAGATAAACCCGAGACCGTACAACTGCTGCTTGGTTTCAATTTTCAGCCTGCGCATGCTGATCGCCTCCCCGGAAGGCCGCGAAATCCATCGGCGCAACGGACTCTCCCCTGTAATGAAACGGCGCTTCCGAATAATTGCATACAATCTCCACGCCGTTGTCGTAAACCGCCTTGTAGACGTCCCGCCCGATCCGTTCGTGTCCGATCATCGCGGCGCCGGCGACGCTGCCGTGCGCGTCGTTGATTTTCCGGTACAGCCGCAAAATTTCGGATTTCCACACGTCGAACTCGGTGCTGTACAGGTCGGTATCCGCGTGCTGCAAACGCTCGGTCGGTTCCGCGGTGACCGTAAAGCTGACGTTCATCCCGTATTCCACCGCCTTCAGCGCTTCGCGTTCCGGCTCATCCATCCGGTTGAACGGCACGGAGACGAGATCGGCCAAACCGTGCAGCGCCATCGGATAAAACGGCACGATCTCATCCACGATCGGGGAGAAACTGTAATCGTCGGCCGGATTGTAGACCGACACGCCAGCCATCATATGAAACGCCAATCCGCCGTCCACCCGTACCGCGCCAATCTTGTCGACCATTTCCGAAATGAGTTCCCGATACTGCCGTTTCACCTGCTCCCGGTTCATCGGATGCGACGCGTGAAAATCCGTATTCAAACGGTCCAGTCCTTTTTCGTGAATGCCGTCGATGCCGAGCTCCCGGTATTTCGGCAAGTTTTCGCCGATGATGCGCCGAATGGCCGCGGTGTTCAACACATGCTCCCGGCGTCCGCCGTCGCCGAGATCGAGCGGCGTATTCAAAATGTCCCGCACGACGTCGTTCCGTTCGGATACCCCTCTGCCCGTCATCGCCCTCATGTTGTCGTCTTCCAGAAACAGCTTGTAACCGTATTGATGCGCGCGTTCCGCCAGCCGCTTGAGCCCCGGCTCGCCACCGAGACGGGACTCCACGGGAAAGCGGTCCGGATATTTCACCGAGTCGCCGCCTTTCGCCCATCCCTCATACACGACGTTCAAGCTGCGCACGCCGTTGTCGTAAAAATAATCCAGCATGTCCTCCGCCTGCTCAAACGTCGTCATCGCAACGAACGGATCGGTCAGAAATCCGTCTTCCTTCATGCCGCCGACGATCCGCAGCTCCAGCGGCATGTCCGTCCGCGGTGCCGACTGAGCTTCCAAACCTTTTTCCTTCCGCAAATACTCGCGGTACACGGCGGCCATCCCCGCATAACCCGCGTCCGCGCCGTGCAGGAAATAATACTTCATCGTGCGCGACACGTTGATCGAAAAATCGGTGTACAAATAAACGCCCGCCCCCGTCAGATCGGTCAGCTTCTTGTACTTTTCCCGATAGGGAAAGCGCGCATAGACATGGTGAAAGCTCGTGTTCACGCCGGCGGGCGCCGCGACAATTTCCGCGCCGCTTTCTCCGCTGTGGATGACGGCCATCATCGAACGGTCACCCCGGTTCAAGCCGAATACGGGGTAATGCACGACCGCTTCCTCCATGCCGGACGAAAGCGAAGAGTCGAAGTGGTTCATGAACGACAAATCCGCGCCGTACACTTTGCCCGAATAACTCAGGCGATGCCGTTTGTTCCCGTCGAAACGGATCAAGCCTCCGGGCCCGTCCGGCACCATCATGTATCCCGCGGGCGCTTCGCCTTCCTGAACCGCTCCGAAGAAAGGCAGCACGCTGTAGCCGACAATTTTGCGGAAACTTTTGCCGTCAATGACCCGGCGTCCTTTGTCGTTCGTCACATATACGGTCTCCGGCTCCTCGATCAATTCGTGGGGGACGCTGACCTCCAGATGATCGTCGCGCAAACGGTAATCGACGGCGATCTTGATTCCGAAGTCTTGGAATTCGTAATGCACTCTCGCTCCATCGTCCAACCGGTAGACGTTGACGACGGTATTTGGACTGAACGCGTTGGCGTAAGACGGCACCGTTTCGGTGTAGCTTTTGACATATTCCACGAGAATCGGCGACTGCATGTTGTTTTTCCACAAGTTGTTGGAAGTGTCCCGTTCGATTTGTTCCGGCAAAGGACGGCTGCTCCAGACGCCGCCTCCGTTCTTGTCGGCCACCTCGATATTTCCGGTCGCAAGATCGATCGACAGCGCCAGGCGGCCGTTTTCGGCCACTTTCGTCATGCCGTTTCCCGTGACGCGTTCCAGCCGGTCGTTCGACACCGTCCGCTGTCCTCCGTCGTCTTCGCCGCCGGCCGGGATGCCGATGTCGGCCGTGTCGGCGACGTACTGCCGGATGAAATACGCCGCGGCGGCCAACACGGCGAGCAGGACGACCGTTCTCAGCGCTTTTCGCAGAGCGAAGTTCCTAAACATAACCGAACGCCTCCCGAACGAAGGAAACGAGGAAGTTGGCCGACTGCGCGACGATGCCGAACAGCGCGAAGGAAAACGCGATGATCGCCACCCCGGCAAACAGCATCCACAACATGTTCACGAACGTTTCCCCGACTTCGAACCCGTGCACTTCTTTGACCTGAAAGTAGAACAGAACGGCGATCCAGGCGGTGATCGAAAATTCCAGAAAGTTGTAAATGGCCGCTTCGGCGAGCGACAATACGTTGGACACGAGCGCGACGGGAACGGAGAAATAAATAAACGGCAGCAAGCTGTACGCGGTCGAAATGTAGACGGCCTTGAACGTGCCCTGCCCCTTGGTGATGCAGCTGACCAAATAATTCGCCAGCACCCAGATGAACACCGGCAGCAGCGTGACCAACAGCTCCCGCAGCGGCGAAGTGTCCCGAAGCCCCGACGGATTGAAGACAAAATGGGTGATCTTCAGTTTCAGCAGCTGGCATACATAAAAGAGCACCAACAACACCGTCGCCGACGCCACGCTGCCTTTGCCGGAAAACCGGAGTTCATGGAAACCGTCGATCGGATGCCGCAAGAACGTCCACGAGTAGGCCAATTGAGCCGCCAATTTTCGCATCACCCGTTCCTCCGCCTTCTTTGATATTGGACAACGGCCGCAAAGGAGAAGAAGATCACGACGAATGCCGCCGCCACCACGCCGAAATAGGTTCGCACCCACTCGACCCGCCATTCCCAGAACGCTTCGGAATAGCTCGCCGTATCGCGGACCCGTTTGAACCGCTCCATCGCCGCTTTCCATTGCCCTTCCCTGTAAAGCGCTTTTCCGATGATATAATGCGCTTTATAGTAAAACGCGTTCCGCTTCAAGATCTCTTCGCCGGCCTGCTTGGCTTCCGCGTATTGGCCGGCGTTGAACAGGTCGTCCGCCTTTTGGATCATCTTCATGAACGCGGTCGGACGAAACACCTGCACCCCGTTGAACAGGCGGTCGGTCACGAACAAATAGCCATCTTCGTTCATCTTGATGCTGACCGGATCTCCGAACATGCCGACCCGCAGGCCGGAATCCGTCAGCTTGCGCCCGAAGGACAGCATCGGGTTTCCATCGCGGTCAAACTGATAGATTCTCCCCGCGCCGCTGTCGATCGCATAGATGTTGCCGGCATGGTCGACCGTGATGCCCGAGTACGATCCCGACAGCGCCAACCGGTCGTCCACGCGAAAGTTTTTCCCGTCGAACAGATTGTCTCCTCCGACATTGTATTTTTTGATCTGTTCGGATTTGGCGCTTGAAGTGGTCGTGTACACAAACCCCTCCCGGTCGATGAACACATCCGTCACGCTCGCCGCCCCGAACGCGGAAGACCGCCGCTGTTTTTCCGAGTACAGCATATATTTCAGCCGATCCAACAGCGACAGCTGGACCTTGTTGGAACCGAAAAAGCCGGCGAATTGCTTGTCGGGGGAAATGACGATCAGCCCTTCGTTGACGCCTTTCGCCGCCACGTACAGAAATCCCCTCGCATCCATGGAAACTCGGGACGGAATAAACGTCACGTCTTTCAGGCTGACGGCGTCCGGTTTGCCGATTTCGTCGATCCACCGGCCGCCGGCGTCGTAAACGGCGATGCGGTTGTTGCCCGTGTCGCATACGTACACGTTTCCGTTGGACGCGACGTACACGCCTTCCGGCGCGTTCAATTTCGCGTTGTCGTTTTCGCCTGCGCCGAACTCGAGCAGCAGCGTTCCCTGATCGTCCATTTTCACGACGCGGTTGTTGTTCGTATCGGATACGTACAAATATCCTTCGTCGTCGATGAACAAATCCGTCGGGCCGTTCAATCCCGGAACCGCTTCCCGGACGCCGTCCGGAGCTTCGGTGTACAGTTCGGCTCCGATCACCCCGACGGGAACATAGAGCGATTGGATCGGGTAAGGCCGATGGTCAAAGTAGCCGTAGGAACGGTAAGGGACGGCGGCATCCGCAATGCCGGGCATGCCGGACAGCCAAACGCCGACGGTCAACAGCACGGCGAATATTCGTTTACGCTTGCGCATCCAGCATTCCTCCGTCCTATTTGATGCCCGAGTTCACCAGCGTGTTGATCATGGACTTTTGCAAGATGACAAAGATGATCAGGTTCGGAATAAACAGGAGCAATCCGGCCGCCGCGGACGCGCCCTGCCTGGCGACGACGGTCGACAATCCGCCGGTCAGCGTCTGGATGAAATAAGGCAGCGTTTTCAGCGACTCTTCGGTCATGTAGTACATGGACGTCTCCGTGTCCACCCACACCGTCTGAAACGTCAAAATCGCCGCGGTGCCGATGGCCGGCCGGATGTTCGGAATGATGACGGAAGTGAAAATTTTCCACTCGCCCGCCCCGTCGATTTTGGCCGCTTCGCTCAACGCCTCCGGAATTTGGTCCATAAACTGCTTGATGAGAAAAATGCAGACGGGAATCGCCAAATGCGGCAGGATATGACCGGCGTACGTGTTCATGAGCCCCAGTTTGGTGACGACGAGATAGCGCGTAATCTTGACCGCTTCCGGCGAAAACATGAGCGATATGATGATGAACCCGAACAGCCATTCCTTCCCCGGAAACCGCATGCGGGACAGCGAGTACGCGCCCATCATGCTGATCCAGACCGCGGCGAGCACCGTAATTGCCGTCACGACCACGCTGTTGAACAAATACCGCGAAAACGGCACCACCGACAGTTTCATCGCGAACAAGAGGTCGTAGAAATTGTGCAGGGAAGGATTCCGCACCAAAAACGTCGGCGGAAACACGAACAGTTCGGACAGCGGCTTGAACGCCGTATTCACGATGTAAACGATCGGCGCGACGGACAACAGCGCGTACACGGTGACGAACGCCAGTCTCGCGCCGTCGGAAACGGTAAAGGGATTCAGTTTGTTGGTCCGCTTGTTGAACATCATGCGCCTATTCGTCCCCTTTCGAGCCGAGCAGCAGAAAACACGCGCGATTGATCAAATACATGAACACGAGCAGCATCAAGGACAACGCGGTGGCGTAACCGAGTTCGAACCGCAGGAAACCGAAATCCTCGATATGGTTTTGCAAAAGCTGGCCCGCGTAATTGGGCGTCGGATTCGTGCCGGACAGCTGCACGCCGATGCTGCCCGCCTTCAGCGCCCCGACGATGCCCATGATGGCGGAAAACAGCATTTGCGGTTTCATGGCCGGAATCGTAATGTACCAAACTTCCTGGAGCTTGTTGCGGATGCCGTCCATTTTTCCGGCTTCGTACAGCTGCGGATCGACCGTCATCATGCCGGCCTGCATCGACAAGAAGCCGACCCCCATGCTGCTCCACAGCGTCACGAAAATCATGACGCCGAGCAAATAGCCGCTCGCCTGCGTATAGGCGATCGGCGCGTCAATTAAGCCCAGCCAAAGCAGCACCTGATTCAAATAGCCGTACCGGTCCCCGCTGAAGGCGACGACCCAGACGACGGACATCATGACGCCTCCGGTGATGGAAGGCGTGTAGAGCGCCATCGTATAAAGTTTTCGCAGCCGTTTCGGGATCTGCAAAATGAGCCACGCCATCAAAAACTGCAGCGCATACCCGACCGGACCGACAAAAACGGCGAATTTGAACGTATTGGCGATGACGTACTTCATCAGAACGAGGTCTTCCGTGAACATGACCTTGAAATTGTGCAGGCCGACAAACACCGGCGTCTGGATCGAGTTGTACCTCGTAAACGCCAGCAAAGACGCCGACAGCACGGGCAGAACGATAAATACGACAAAACCGAGAAGAAACGGGGCCAAGAAGACGTAAGCCAGTTTGTTTCTCTTCATGTCCTGCCACAGAAGCGCCGCCCTGCCGCTTGGCTTGCGGGTGTTGATCGCGGCCGCGCGAGCGGCCGTCTGCGCTTTGCCGATCATGGCGATCCCCCCGAAAGTCCGTATTCCCGCCGGTATCGGTCGATCTCGCGCCGGATGAGGTTCACGGCGTTCTCCAGTTTTTCCCGCGCATTGCCCTTGTCGATGACGGTCGCCGTCCAGGCGTTCGCCAGTTCTCTGCCGGTCATGTACGATCCTCCCGGAACGTACGGGATGCCCTTGAACCATTCCAGCTGCGTCAAAATGACGTCCTTTTCGTCAGGCGACCACGGGGTGTGCCGGACGACTTCCGGAATGGCGGAGTACCATCGGAACTCCATTCCGTACATGTTCTCCAAATCGTTCGCAAACCGGATTTGCGTTTCGGCCGACAGCCACCACCGCACGTATTCCCACGCTTTGGCCTGTCGTTCCGGCGTCGTTTTGAACATCATGACCCCTTTGACGTCCCCGCCGTGCCATCGCACGACGCTGCCGCTCGCGTCCAATTTGCCGGGAATCGGCGCCATGTGCCACAAAGAGGAAATTTCCGGCGCCGCGAGCCGAAACAAGAGATAGTCGGTCATCGAGGAGATGCCGATCGGCACGTCGCCGAGGCGGAAATGCTGGTAGAAACTGGCGATCACTTCCGGAAGATTGTATTTGACGTACAAATCGGTCATCTCTTTGAAAGCGGAAAACCCTTCCGGCGTATCGAAGGCGACGTCGGCGCCGTCCGGCTCGTAGATGTCCACGCCGTGCTGATAAAAAAACGTCAGCCAGTCTCCCGGAGGCAGCCAGAAATTCAGGTTGTTCTGCTGCAAGGTCGGAATGATCTTTTTGACATCGTCCCACGTTTCGGGAACGGCGATCCGGTGTTCGCTCAACACGTCTTCCCGGTAAAACATCACGTTCATGACGGCTTCTTCCGGAAGCGCGTAATCTTTGCCGTCGTATTGGAACGGGATACGCGTGCCGGGCGCTATGGTTGAACTTAACTCCTCAAATCCCGGCAGTTCGTTCATGCTGACGATCGCGCCGCGCAGCGCAAAGTTGAACGGGGTATCCATGCCGACTCCCGTCGCGACGTCCGGTTGTTTCCCCGCCGCGTTGGCCAGCACGAGCATGTCAGGGCCGGGAATATAATTCACGCGAACCCTGTAACCGGTCTGCGGAGTAAAGTACTCGTCGGCATACTGCTGCATCAGATCGACATAATCGCGGTTGCGCTGCACCCAAACTTCGATGGCCGCCTCCCCTTCGCGGTCGTTTTCGTTTTGGAACGATGCGGCAAAGGTTTTGACAAAGTACCGGATCGACGCCCAGATGCCGGGCTTGGCCGGCGGAAAGTCCATATCGGCGCTCTTCACCGTGATCCTGTCGATCAACAGAGGCTGGAACGCCAAGCTGGCGGCGAAATTCAACACGTCGAGCTGAATGCGGGTCAACGAGTCGACGCTTTTGGGAATGTCGTCCGGATGGTCGGCGTAGCCCCTTAACCGTTTCATATCTGTATAGAGCGCGTCGAATTTGCGCTCCCCGGAGCCGGTCAACCTGGCCAATTCCTTCATTTGCCCCGCCAATCGATCCGCCAATTCCGCAAGCTGCGCGTCGATATCCGGAACGTACTTTTTCAGATCGTACGATTTGAACAGATCGATTTGGCTCGCTTTCGTCACGCCGGTAATTTTCTTGATTTCCAGGTCCAGCCGTTTGATGTCGTCCGCAATTTCGCGCAGCGCGCCGATCACGGGAGCGTACGGCTCCGAGGTCACCGTGAGCCGGATCGTATGCTTGCCTTTGGCGAGATAAAACTCGTGCGGCCGGTCGTCTCCGAGCACCTTGTTTTTCCAGGATTCGGCGTAAGGAAACGAAACGTGCAGCATTTCCTGAAACGGCACCTTGCCGTCGATGTGCACCGTCCGATACGAACTGAGATCGCTGTTGTCCGCCTGCCGGTACTTGATGCCGATCTGGTACGTTCCGTCCTCGGGCACTTCGAACTGCCATTCCACCCACTGCTGCGGGTGACGCCACGACAGCCCGCCGATCGCGTTGTATGCCCGTTTTCCGTAGGCTTCCGGGACGACGCCCGCTTCGCCGATGTTGTACAGCTGAATGTCCCTCGCGGAAAGCGCATGCGCTTGTTCGCCCTCGATCGTCTGCACGAAACCCGCCGGAGATTTATGCGCAGGCAGGTTGGCTTGATATTCGCGGTAATCCGGAATCGGCTCGGGCGTCTTCAGAATGATTTTGGCGATCGCGAGCGTCCCCCGCACGCCGGTCAGCGTGATCGTATGGGAACCTTGTTCGAGCGCAAAGTCGATCGGCGCGCTCTTCATTCCCGTTTTATCCGCGACCGGTTCCGTCATCCACGCTTGGACCGCCAGCAGTTTGGGCCGCTTCTCGTTCCCTTCGCCGTCCTTGGCAAACGGATACTTGTCGTAACGATACCGCTGTCCCAGTACGAATGTGCCGGGAAGGGATTCGGGGACGGCTCCGTCGATCAGAAGCCCTCGCTCGATCGCTTCCGCGTCATCGCCGGTGTGCCAATATTCCACATACAGATGATAGACGCCGCTTTCGGGAACCGTCACTTCATACGCGACTTCTCCGCCGGCGCTGTCCCAGATCAGCACGCGGTCTCTGCCCTGCAGTTCCCCCGTACGGATGGAACTTTCCGCGGATTTCCGCGCGTACTGCGCTCCGGGGATTTCCACGGTCCAGCCGGAGAGGCCGGCGGCCGACGGCGGTTCCGGAGCGCCGGTCCCCGACCGGGAAGAAACGCCGTCTCCCTGCATCCGGGCAGCGGATTGAAACAGCAGCACGCCGCACAATACGGCAAGACAAACCATTGCGGCGGCCAATTTCCGATACTGGTTCAAGGCTTCTCACTCCGTTTCCCTGTTCCGTCGCGCCGTTTCGCCGTGCTACAAGAGGCGGTTCCCCGTATTGAGATCGAAAAACAGAAATTGATCCATATTGGCGTTCACACACACGACCTCCCCTTCGCGAAAACGCCGCTCGGCGGCGGTGCGGACGACGATGCGGCCGGCGCTGCCCAGATCGACATGGACATGGCGGTCGGCGCCGACCAGTTCCGTCACTTCCACTTTGCCGGTAAAACTGTCGGCCGCGCCGGATGCCGGGCCGGGTTCGATCGCAAGCTGTTCCGGGCGGATGCCGCCGATGACCGAAACCGCGTTGGATCGCGCCAGCTTGGCCGCCCGGGCCGGAGGAATGCGCAGCGCCATCGTCTTGTTGCTGAACCAATACGCATCGTCTTGATATTCAATTCGGCCCGCAATAAAATTCATGGGCGGGTTGCCGATGAATCCCCCCACAAACGTGTTGGCCGGCGAACTGTACACTTCTTCCGGCGTGCCGACCTGCTGAATGACTCCTTTGTTCATGACGACAATGCGGTCCGCCATCGTCATCGCTTCGATCTGGTCGTGGGTGACATAGATGGTCGTCGTATTCAGAGCCCGGTGCAATTTGATGATCTCGACCCTCATCTGCATGCGCATTTTCGCGTCGAGGTTGGAAAGCGGTTCGTCCATCAAAAAAAGCCGCGGATCGCGCACGATCGCCCGCCCGAGCGCCACTCTCTGCCGCTGCCCTCCGGACACTTCGCGCGGAAAACGATCGAGCAAATGGTCGATTTCCAGATTTCGCGCCGTTTTTCTCACTTTTTCGTCAATCAAATATTTCAGCGTTCTTCCGACGCGAAGCGCGAACGCCATATTTTCATAATTGTTCAAACTTGGGTAAAGCGCGTAGTTTTGGAACACCATCGACACCTTGCGCTCTTTGGGCGACAAATCGTTGACGAGCTGTCCGTCGATGTAGATTTCCCCGCGGGTAACGCTCTCCAGACCGGCGATCATGCGCAGCGTGGTCGATTTGCCGCACCCTGACGGACCGATGAGCGCCACAAACTCTTTGTCGGCGATGTCCAAATTGAAGTCTTGCACCGCGGGTGCCGCGTTTTTCATTCCTGGGTAGCTTTTCCACAAGTTTTTCAGCAAGACGCGCGCCAATCCTCTCTCCTCCTTGCGGATGCCGCCGGAACGTGCCGAAAGCGGAATTTCGAAGCCGCATAAAGCGGACCGGAGCAATCGGCCCGCTTTATGTCCATGGCCTCGTATGCCTAGTTGGCGTTGTAGTACGTGGCGTTGACATACTCGTCAAACTGCTTCAGCAGATCGGGGATTTGCACATTGCCGGCCGCGACATCGACCAGGCGGGCGGACAGATCGTTCAGAATCGGCATGCCGTAACCGCCGTAGTCGGGAATTTT
>Ga0065720_1020584_pt1 | contig 13755 bp, 6 predicted proteins | sample Thericmetagenome_FD_59107 | JGI IMG/M metagenome (GOLD analysis project Ga0065720, IMG submission 59107) | Thermophilic microbial communities from the Joint Bioenergy Institute, California, USA of rice/straw/compost enrichment - eDNA_2 v2... | ecosystem: Engineered > Solid waste > Grass >... | reverse complement strand
GCGGCTGGCGGACCTCGACCGGGCCGAGGCGTACGCCAGCCGATTGCGATCGATGCCGCCGGTGAACGACCAAATCCACGCGATGGGCAGCGTCCTGCTCGACCAGATCCAGCTGGTGCGGACGTTCTTCGGCGGAGGTGGCGCGTCCGATCTCGTCACGCTCCTGAGCAGGCTCAGCGTCCTGTGGCCGGACCAGCCGTCCAGTCCCGGTCCGTTTGGCAAACCGGGTGGAAGCGGTCAGTTCGGGAACGGGCTGGGTTTTCCGGGTGGACCGCCGCTTCCCGGTTTGAAGAGCCTCACCGAGCTGTGGAACTGCGCGCCCCCGGTCGTCCACCCGGCGGTCTCGGCCGCCACGCTCGCGGGCCCGCCCGCAGAAGCCCAGGCGGCGGCCAAGCGGGCACGGCACGGACCGGCGCCACGCAGCGAGCAGGTGTTGATAGACATCGAGTACAGTGACTATCTGGAGGTAGTCGCGTTCGCCCAGGCTCGAGACGTCCACGTGGAAGTCCGCGGCGACGGCGCGGACGAGGCCGAGCCCGGACGGCCGGTGAGCCTGCTCCTGCGCGGTCCGGCCGCCGCCGTCCGGGCCACGGTGGACCTCATCGAACGCCGCAAGGGCGGTCACGTCCTCGACCTGCGTGCCGAGGACGGGACCGTGGCGTTCCGCCGCCGGGATCTCCCTCACGGACACGTGCTCGTTCTTGCGGCCGACGGGGAGGTGAGGGTGGAGGTCCACCAGCCCCAGCAGACGCTGCCCGGCGTCATCGATGCCATCGTGCGCATGCGCTCCGAGCTCATCGGACTGGACGGCGCCAGCGTCGGCGACGCTCTGGAACGGACGGTCGGTGACCGGGCGACCATCGTCCACCGGGCCGGGCCCGGGTGAGGTACCGGACGGCCGCGCCGGCCCGCGAAGCCCCGCCGGACCCAACACGCCGGACGCGCGGCCGTACGGCTCATTCCTGGTCCGATGGTGTCGGCGTCGGCCGGTAGACCCGCACGGTCGCGCTCGTCACGATCCGGTTCGTCGCGACGTCCACGTACCCGTCGCTGATCACCTCGGCCACCGTGCCATCCAGCTCAGGCCGCGACGAGGCCACGACGCCGGCGAGCCGGTGCCGCCGGGCATCGAACGGACTACCGATCTCGGGCCTGAGCACCTCGATGCCGGCCCGGGCCAGCATCTGCTCGACGCTGTACGCGAACGCCTCCAGCAAAGCCGCGGTCTCGCCCGACGCGACGCTCGCCTGGCGCAGCAGATCGTCGCGCAGGCGCTGCAGGTCGGTCAGGACGGGGCGGATAAGCGGGCTGCCACCGGACCGCAACCACTCGATGGTGGCGTCCAAGCGCTCGATGACCAGCTCCCCCGCAGCCGTACGGTCGTCCAACGCCGCGATGCGACGCCGCACGTCCGCCACCTCGGCCCGCAGTTCCGCCAGGCGCCCGATGAGCGCCCCCATCCCGCCTTCGTCATGCTGCCCCGGCTGGCCCGGGTTCTCCTGATGCACTGCAACTCACCCCATCAGCCGACGCTCGTACGCCGCTCGCGGTGACCCCGACCAGCGCACGCCCCTGGTCCGGTGCGATCCGTCAGTCAGAAGCGAAGGTGGCTCGTGGCCGCCGCGCGCTCGGGACTACCTGACGGACGGCCGGGCGACGCGGCCCGGCCAGTGGCCGTCATCAGTGGCCGGAGCCGGTCCGTCGGCGCGCCCGACATTGGGAATCGGTGCACCGAGACATTGGGAATTTGCCCAATGTGGGAGCACCCTCCGGACCGGCAGGCTGTGATCCAGGCCGGAGCATCGTCGTCCGATCGCACCGAGCCAGCAGACCCCTCGCCCCGATGGAAGGAAGCACCGTGCCCACCCCCGACGTGCCATCCTTTGAAGGTCCTGGCCACGACGTGGACTGGCGTTCGGAGAGCCGGGCCGCCGCCGACGTGCGGTGTCTGGCCGTCCGCGGAGAGCTGGCCGAGCGGGCCCGCACCGCCAGCCCGGAGGACTACGCCTCGCTCTGGCGGGGCGCCTACGAGATCGTGTGGCCCGTGGTCTACGAGGGCGTCACCCGGGCCGTGGAGCGCCGCCGCGGCCACGGCCCGTGCGCCAACGGCATCGAGCACCTCGAGCAGGAGTGCCTGGACCGCTTCCACGACGACGTCGAGGCCGTCATCGACTACCTGCTGCGCTGCGCCACCGTACCCATCCGCAACCTGGAAGGCTGGATCAGGAGCCGGCTGGCGAAGGCCACAGTGGACGGACACCGGCGTCGCCGTGGCCAGCGGGGCGCCCAGCAACGGCCGCGGCTGCCCCAGTGGCTGGAGCGTCTCCTCGGCGACGACCCGTGGTTGCGCACCCTCGCCGTGGACATCCTGACGTGGGTCGGAGTGCCGACGACCGCCGGCACGGGGCTGTGGCCGTACTCGGCCTGGGCGGAGCGTCGGGCCGCCCTGACCGGGGACGTGCGCAGCACAGAGCACGACGTGGCGCGGGACATCGAGACCGTCCTCTCGGCCATGCGCCACAACGCCACCTGGTACCAGCGGTTCGTGGAGCGGCCCCTCGGCCGCAAGCAGGCCCCACTGGTGGCGATCGACGGCGAGCCGCCGTACCTCGCGTTGACCGAGCCGCATGAGGCCCAGGACGCCTGGCAGCGCGAGCTCGCCGCGGTCGCCATCGACGTCATGTCCGTACGCATCGCCCAGGGAGAAGACCGCCGATCAGTTGTCATCGATGTGATCAACACCGTCTTCGGAAAGCTCACGCCAGCCCACGACCACTGGTCCGACGACTCCGACGCCAGGCTCGACGCCCTCCTCGCCGACCAGACGGCGATCGACCAGATCGTGCGCCTGGTCTGCGAGATCCTCGGGATTCCCGACGACTGACCCGGGCCCGAATCAGCGGGCCCGTCACCCGACATCGACGATCTCGTAGGCGAAGGAGAAGCCCTGCACGGTGAACGAGCCATGTGCCGGATGCCGGCCGATGCCGAAGTCCTCGCTGGACAGGAAGGACGTGCGGTACACCCCAACCGTGCCGTGCACCGCCTGCGACAGCAGTTCGTAGGCCGTGTCGACGACCAGCACGCCCGCGCTCACGGCCGAAAGTGCCAGCCCCACGGGCGGCGAGACCACCGACAGCGACTGCACGACCGTCTGGAACGCCGGGTCCGTGAGCCGGTCGCGCAGCAGCTCCGCAAGGGCCTTCCCGCGAGCGTCATCGCGGGAGACCCACCACGCGATGTCGAGGTAGTCCACCGCCGGTCCGTGGTAGATGAGCAGATTGTCCAGCGGCAACCGGTCGCCGTCGCGGACGCGCCCGAACCACGCCGTCCGGGCCAGGTCCGGCAGGCGGCCACCCGCGCCGCCGGTGAGGACCAGCGTGTCGACCCGGATGTCCGCCCGCCCGAGCGAGCGGTTGTCCTGCACCACCATGTCGGTGATGCGCACGGCGACCGTACGGTCCGCCGCCCGCACGGCCCGGTCCCGTCGAGCGGCCCGCGCGGGGAAGCTAGGCCGCTCATCGATAGCGAATCGCGCCGTCTCGGGCGGCGGTGCCGGCTCCGGGTCCAGGTCGAAGTCCAAATACACGGCGGCGAATCCGTCGGCGCGGGGCTGCGCCCAGTCCCGGGCGGCGGTACCGCAGGCCGCGGCCAGCTCCCGCGCCAGCGGTGAGGTGCCCCGCGGCGTCCGTGCCTGCACACCATCGTGGATCAGCCCGGAGAGGTCGTGCGGCTCGGTGGTCACGATGACGAGCAGAGTCTCGGGCCGGGGTCCGTCCGCGGATAGCCCGTCGGGCCAGACGAGCGGGTTGCCGATGAGGGGTCCGTCGATCCGCCGCCCGATGATCTCCTCCTGGCCGGGGCGAAGCAGCAGGCCGCTGTGCTCGACGCTGACGAGCGCGACCCGATGCGCCACGCCGAGGTCGAAGACCCAGAAGTACAGGCTGCGGTTGCTGTCGTTACGCAGCCGCACATAGACCGATTCGCCTACGTGGAGCCGAGCCCCGGCCGGTGGCAACGGCTCGCGCCGCTGGTCGACGACCCGACCCCACTCCACCTCGAACGCGTCGGTCAGGGTCTCCCCGGGCCGCGGAGCCAGCCGGCGTAGGACCGCCGTCCTGGCCATGCGCTGCAGGTACGTCATTATCCGGCCCAGCCCGGCCTCGTCGGCCCGCTCGGTAGCCAGCGGCGCCGGACCGCCGTCGCGCAGCGCCATCCCGCCGTCGTCGACCGTGACCTCGGCGAGCACCGGACCGTGGTGGTCCTCGCCCACCGTGCGCAGCGTGGGCACCTCGTCGATCCGTGACCGCACGATTCCCGCCAGGGCGCCGCTGCCCCGTACCAGCACAGGGTCACGCACGGCGGAGGTAACCAGGGGGTGCGCCTCCGCCGCATGCGGCAGCTGGGTGCCTCCGCGGGAGAACTCGATTCCAGCCTCGACGGTGACACCGTGGACCTTGGTCACCTTCGCCCGGGCCAAGGTCGTCGCGCCGGTCGCCGCTGGCGTCCCGGGGGGCGTGATGGCGAACGTGTCGCCCGGCGACACGCCGAGCAGAGCCGCCCCCGGTAGGGTCACCCGGTTGGCGTCGGCCACGACGACGGGCAGGGCGACCCTCGTCACCAGTTCCTCGGCGTCGAACAGCGTTCTGGACCATGGCCCTTCCGCCTCGGGCCGCTGGCTTGGTTCCAGGGTCAGGACGCGCTGCTGGACGCGGCGCATGAGCGTGGCCCAGCTGACCCGCGCCTGGCCGGCCTCATCGAGAGCCCGGCGCAACGACTCCGTGAAGATGCCCGTGCGCAGGCCGTCCCGCGCGGTGTACTCGTAGGCAGACTGCTCCGGCCGGCACGCCGCGAGCCGGAGCGCGTGGGGATTGGCGATCGGATGGAGTGTGTCGACTGGAAGACCCAGCGCCCGCAGCATGCCCGTGTGCTCCGCCACGTCGAGGTAGGTGGGACGCGGGAGCGCCTTGGCCTTCAGGTCCGAGTCACGCACCATGCGGGCGGCATGGCAACAATCCATGATTATGGTTACGTTACGGGTTCGCTCGGTCAGCCGGGCGACCCAGACCGACAGCTCGATCGAGGTGACTCCGCGAAAGTCCCCTGGGCTCGACTCGTCGAAGTCGGTTGGGACGATGAACCGCCGCTCAGGCAACTCGATCCCGCTCAGCGACCGGACCCGCGCCACCCCGCCGTGACCGCTGTAGTAGATCACCACAGCGTCGTCGGCCCGGGTGTCGGCGACCAGGCGAGCCAGGCCCTCGCGGATGCCCGCCTGCGTGGCGTCCTTGTCCCGGCGGACCTCCACCTCGAAACCCCATTCGGCCAGAGCGGTCGACATCGTCCGGGTGTCGTTGTTGACCCCGGACAAGCCACCGGTCTCCGCGCCGATGACCAACGCCCTGCGTGCCATGCCAAACTCCCATCCCCTGCGGCCAGGTGCGTAACAGACCGGGCCGGCGGACCCGCCAGGTCCGCCGGCCCGCCCCGTGTCACGGTGACAGTTCGTTCGGCCGCGGCCCCGGACCGAGATCCAGGACGACGGCCCCGGCGTGGCCGCCGAGCAGCAGGGTGACGGGGTTGCCCTTGACGTCCAGCACCGGAACCTCGGTCAGCCCGCCGTTCGCCAGCACCTGCCGGATGTCACGAACGATCGCGTCGATCTCTCCGCGGTTCTCGTCGATGACGTACTCGGCTCCGCCGACGATGAGGCGCTTGTCTCCGCTCATGTGCTCACCTCCTCTGTGCCCGTACCTGACGGACACGGACGAGGCGATGGCACCGGCCGCGCCTCGGTTCGGAGCGTGGCGCCACGGCCGCGGCTCCCCGAGCCCGGGTGCCGGGCCTAGACAGGCAGGCCCCGGTCCCGAGCCGCCGGCCCGATCTCACCGCGCCTGGTCACCTGGAGCTTGCGCAGGATGTTCGACACGTGGGCGGCGGCGGTCTTCTCGGAGACGAACAACTCGGCCGCGATCTGCCTGTTGCTCCGACCGACCACCACGAGGGCGAGCACCTCCAGTTCCCGGGACGTCAGGCCCGCAGCGTTCTCCGCCGGCTGGGTCTTTGCTGGAACGGGGATCGCCAGCTCGAGACGGGCATCGCGGGCGAGCGCCTCGATCGCCTCCCACAGGGGGACGGCGCCCAACCGCCGGCTGATCTCGTGGGCCTTGAGAACCGCCGCCTGGGCACGGGCGCGCAGTGCCCGGATACCCCCGGCCTGGCCCGCCCGGCGCCGAGCCCGGGTCGTCCGCACGGCGGCCTCGGCCTCGCGGAACAAGGCGTACGCCTGCGGATACGGCCGTTCGAGGGCCTGCCACTGGGCGGCCACGGCGCCCCAGACGTCCGGCGTGTCCTTCTTCTGCGCCCGGGCGTGCTCGGCCCGACACAGCTCGACCAACGGCAGCGCCAGCGCGCGGTCGTAGGCGACCGCGGCCGAGTCGGCGAGCCGCGCCAACCACGCGACCAGATCGTCCAGCGCGGACTGTCCCATCTGGACGCCCTGTCGAACCGTCTGCGGCAGGGCGTCCAGCCGCCGCAGCTCGTCCGCTTCGTTGCGCAGCCCGAGGGCGCACAGGTGCAGCGGCTCGACCCGGCCGTCCCCGCCGGCCACCGCGTCCAGCCCGGCCAGCACCGCCTGGCGCGCGGTTACCGGCTCCTGCCTCCAGATCGCCATCTCGGCCTGGCACGCGTACACGGCCCCGACAAGCCATGGTTGCCGGGCGCTGGCGCCCGCCTCCTGCACGTACGCCAGGAGGCGCTCCGCATCCGCGAACTCGCCCCGACCCACCTTGATCACCGCCAGCGTCGACCGGGGAAACAGCTGCGCCGACTCCGGGTGGTCCCGGAGGAGCTGCTCAAGGATGCGAGTCGCCTCGTCCCATCGTCCAAGTTGGAGTAACGACTCGCTGGTGTTGTTGGCTAAGACGCTGCGGCCGCGGGTGTGCTCGAGGCCCTTCTCCCGAAGGCGTTCCAGGCCGTCCATTCCCACCGTCAGCCCCTGCTGGAACCGTCCGGCGTGGTTGAGCACCAGCACGAGGTTGCCGTACGCCCGGCAGAGATCCTCGTACCGGTGCGCTTCGGCGGCGATGTCCCGCGCTTTCTCCAGGGCCGCGACGCCGTCGTCAACCTGGCCGAGCATGCCCAGCGCCACGCCGATGCTGTTGAGCGCCCGGCCCTCCACGTCCCGCGCCCCGACCCGGCGAGCCATGTCAAACGCCTCTCGGGCCTCCGCGAGCCCGTCGGCCACCCGCCCGTCCCGCAGCAGCGTCATGGCCTTCACGGCCAGGACCCGGGCCGCCACCGCCGAGTCCGGGGTCCCCTCCAGCAGCGTCACGGCCCGCGCGTACGCCTGGTCCGCCCCGACGTGGTCGCCGGACTCCCACAGGTAGCTGCCCAGCCGCTCGTACAGCTCGCCCGCGACGACGGGCTCGGTGGCCGGGTCCACCTCCGCGATCGCTGCCCGGGTGAGCTCCACGGCCCGAGCCAGCCGTCCGCTCCACCGCGCCGCATCGGCCGCCAACAGCAGCAACCGGTATCTCGCCATTCCGGCGATCGCGGCCGCGTCGGCCACCTGGGGCCACACCCGCAGCGCCCGGTCGAACTGCCGGCTCGCCTCCCGGAACGCCAGCACCTGCATGGCATGGTTCCCGGCAGTCACAGCGGCCGCGAGCGCCTCCGGGAAGGCGCGAGCCTCGTACCAGTGGTACGCGAGCTCCGCCGCGACCGTCCACTTCTCGACATAGCCGAGGTCGCTGTCGCTGGACAACGCCTGGGCGATCGCCCGGTGCAGGCGGAGCCGGTCGCCCGGGATGAGCTGCCGGTAGACCACCTCACGAAGCAGCGCGTGGTGGAACTGATAGAGATTCCCATCCCTACCGACGGTCATGGTATGGGTGGCAACGCACTCACGCAGAGCGGCCAGCAACCGGTCTTCCGGCAGCTCGCACACCCCCGCGAGCAGCTGATGGCTCGCCCGCCGGCCGATCACGGCCGCCACGCCCATGACCGTCCGAGCGTCGTCGCTGAGCATCTCGTACCGAGGCAGCAGCAGATCGTCCACGCCCGCGGGCAGCGGCGTGGCCGCATCGTCCCCCGCGGTCAGCATGCCCGCGAAGACGACCTCCTCCAGGAAGAGCGCGTTGCCTTCGGTCAGCTCCAGCGCCCGCTCCACAAGATCGTGGGTCACCTCGACATCCAGCGCCGCCCGGAGGTACTCCCGCACGACCGGAGCCTCAAACCGGCCCAGCTCGAGCAGACCGACGGCCCGGGCCCGCTCGAGCTCCCCCACCATCATTCGGACCGGGTGCCGCGAGGACAGTTCCCCGGTCCGTAGGGTGGCGACCACCAGCAGCCGTTCCCGGGAACGGGCCCGGGACAGGTAGCTCAAGAAGTCCACAGTAGACGGATCGGCCCAGTGCAGGTCCTCGAGCACCAGCACGACGGGGGCCTCCTGCCCGAGCCGGTCGATCAGGTGCAGCAGGGCGGCGAAGAACTGCGGCCGGTCATCGGTCCGGGCCGCCGGCACCGCCTTCGACACCGCGTCGTCGTCGGGCGGGTCGGGCAGATCGGGCAGTAGGCCGGCCAGGTAGGCGTACATCGCACCGGCCAGTTCTCTCACCTGGTCGACACCCACCGTCTTGACAAGGCGACGCAGCGCGTCGATCAGCGCGACGTAGGGGATGTCGCCGGAGCCCAGCGGGACACACGAGCCCCACAACACCAGCGCGCCCGTGGCCTCCGCCCGCGCGGCGAACTCGCGCACGAGCCGGCTCTTACCGACACCGGACTCGCCCCGGATGAGGACCATCTGGGGAGCCTCTTTCCTCGCCTCGTCGAGCGACGCTTGGAGGCGCTGCATCTCGTTCTCCCGGCCGACGAAAATCCGATCGGCTCGGTCGGAGGAAGATGCCGGCTGACCCATGGGGAAATCCTGCCTTCCGACGATGGGCAGCAACGTCGCAAGCCCGACAGCGACCACTCGGGTCACAGCGTACGCCCCCAGAGATCCACATATGCCCCGGCGCCGTGCTCGGACTGAGTTTCTTCACGCGATGACCGTCACCGTCGCCCGGATCTCCCGTGATCGCGGCCAGGCGCCCCGGGGATGGCCCGATGATCCGATCTGGCGACGCTATTCCAGGCGTACGGTCCGACGCCGATGCAGCAAATAACTCACAAAGAATGCCACGGCCATACCCGCGACGGCGCGTGAGCACGCGGCCCGGGTCGCGCGGGGGAACTGGCCCGCCGATGGCGGGTCCGGCGCGGCCAGCGCCACCGTTTGGCGGCCACGGTGTGGTGATTACTGGTGCGAATGGGCTATTGTCCGACACATACTATCGAGCAACTTTCGTCGGAATCCCCACGGGGGCAACTGTCGCGAAGACACCATTGCTCGACGAAAATGGCAGCCCCGCCGAGAACTCGCGACATCGCATATCATCCCGAATCGCGAAGCCGTGGGCCGAGAGCGAACGGCATGACCGGCCCGGGTAAGGAGTCGTCGTGGGAACCGAGTATCGCGAAAGCGGCGCCACGAGGCTCCCACCACGGCGATCGCCGATCGCCCGGGACGACGGGTCGCCCGGCCGGATGGTCGGCGCGGGACTGTATGTTCGCCCGAATTGGGTCGGCCAAGACGCGGGCAGAATCGGCACATGTCCCGTCACGCACGGAGCATTGTTACGGTAACAATACTTTTTTCATCCGACTGATGCCGCAGCGGCCCGCGACCTGGCCGTGGTTCTGTCGTTCGCCGGGGTCACGGTGGTCGACCGGACCGATCCCCGCCGGACGGCAAGCGATGTCGTAGACGTGGTGGTGCTGTCCGCCGCGGCCCTGGCCGACCCGTCCTGGCTGGCCGAGGTGCGGCCAGGCGGCCACGTCGTGGTGACGCGCCTCGAGCCGGTCGACCGCAGCTGCATCCGGCTCCCGCTCACCCCGGCTGAGCAGTCGAGAATCGACCGACTGTTCGACATCAATCACGTATCGTGGCGTCCTGGCGCCGACCTCCGGCCGGTCCTGGCTGGCATCACGTTCGACCTGTCCGAGCACAACGTGGAACGCCAGCTCGCAGATGCCGTTCACGCATGGGAGCAGAACGGCTACGACGAGGACCGACTCGTCGAGGAGCGGGAACTCGTCGCCAGCTTTCGTTCCGTCGCGCGATCGTTCGACGCCGAGCACTGGGGACTGCGCCCCGAGTCCGTCCACCAGTTCCTGGCCTTGTCCCTTCGACGGCCAACCGCAACCGGCATCGCGGTGCCATTCCAGCCGCGGCTGGTGTTATGGACGGAGGACGACCGCCTGATCGTCCACAGCGCCGAGCGCGGCGCCGAGGTGTTTTCCCTTCCGTCCGTGGCGCTACTCGGCTCGGTTTGCCGGAATGTCGTACGGCTGGCCGCTGTCACGGTACTGCCCGACGCCGGTCTCGTCGGGTGCGCCAGCGACGGCCTGCACAGTGTGTGGCAGCTGCCCGATGGGTCCACGAACACCGGCGCAACTGTCCTATATCGACGAGGACGCCCGTCGGCAACTCGCCATCACCGTATGCCCGCCACCACTGGGCCGGGGGTAGACCGTGCAGCACCTGTTCCTCTCGCACAGCCACCAGGACCGGGACTGGGTCGACCAGCTGGACATCGAGCTGCAGCGACGCCTGCAACGGCCGGGACAGATCTGGATCGATAAACGTAATATCCCGCCGACGATTCAGTGGCAGATGGAGGTGCGGGACGCGATCGAGGGCGCGGCCGCACTCGTTGCCTGTGAATCCGCGTCGTTCCACGCGTCCGAGAACTGTCGGTACGAGATGGAGTACGCCCGGCGGTTCGGAACGCGGATCGTGCCGGTCCGGGTGGGCGACGATCCGGGCGCTGCAGCCGACTACATCCTGGACGTCCTCGTGACCTACGACGAGCACGGGCTCACCATCGCCGACGTCGCCCGCGCGGACCGCATGGAACTTCGACGACTGGCGCGGGCGTGGCACCAGCTCGGCCGGCCCCGGCGGGCCCTGGTGGGGCGCTGGCATCGTCGCCGGCTCAAGCGCAGCCTGCGCCAGCCACCACCCGCCGAGCAGTTCGAGCTCGACTTCCTGCGCGCCAGCCTGATGCGGGCGCGGCGCCGTACAGTGGTGGCCGTCGCGGCCGTCCTGATCGCCGTCTGTGGTGGCGGCAGCTTCCTCTGGTACGCGGCCCGTAACCCCGCCGTGGGCAACGCCAACCTTCTCCAGGCGTCGGCGTACCACGAACAGCGTCTCCACCTGCAGGCCGTCGACGCCGACCCCTACACGGGACTAGCGCTGGCGGCGACCCGCACCGACAACGAGTCGTTCACCGACGCCTCCGTCATCGCGGCGGCGTTGGGCTACGCCGTTCCCGATGACGCCTTCACGGTCGACCGTGGTCGCACCGGTCTCCGGTTCGCCCAGTGCTTCGTCACCAGGGACGTCATCCTCGTCGATTCCGCCGGCGACGGCTGGCGGCGGACCGCCACGGCGACGGACGTCCGGGCCGCCACGAGGGTGAGCGTCCCGCCCGACACCACCGGCTCCGGGTCACCTCCCTGGCCGGCCGAGTTGAGCGTGGAGCAGGTAACCGCCGGCGTCGTTGACGTGTACAACTCCGGCACGCTGTGGCGGACGATTCGATTCGGTGCCCCGGTAGTGGCGCCTCAGATCTCGCCCAACGGTCGGTTCCTGGCGGCCGCCGGAGGATCCGGCGTCCAGGTCGCGGACCTCGGCACCGGCCGGGTCCGGTTCACCCTCCGCGGCGCCCCCGGCGCGTTGACCGATCTCGCGTGGAGCGCGGACTCCGCCCGACTGTGGGGAACCGCGGCCAACGGAGCGGTCGCCTGGACGCTCGCTGACGCCACGACGCTGCGGGACGACCCGTCGGCCGCCTACTCTGCCATCCTGCCATCCACCGATCCCCACCGGTGGTGGCTGGTCGACCGCCACGGCCTCATCCTCATCGACGAAGCCGACGGCCGCACGATCGAGTCCCGCACGGTCCCGGACGAATTGGCCCGCGGAGCGGGCGCCCCCGACGGTTCCGTCCGGAACCCCTCCTGGCGTCCACCCTGGCCACGGCCGCCGCCTTCAACCGGAGCGGCGATGCGTTCGCGACCGCCTACGCCGACGGTACTGTGGTTCTCCACGCCACCCGCGCCCTCGTCCCCGTCATCACGGTGGGCTCCGCGGTCGGCGTCGTCCGGGACATGGTCACCACGCCCCAGGGCAACCTGCTCGTGGCCACCGCCTCCGGCATGGTCCAGCGGCTGCCCTTCGGCGACGGTTACGTCACCAACGCGTCGCTCGCCGCTGTCGCGAACGAGCGGCTGGAGCGAGCCCTGACACTCGGTCTCGCCGCGCGACGGCCGACCTGAGGTCCTGCCGCCAGCGGTGGGCGTGGACTCGATCGACGCCGGCGGCCTGGCCGAGACGCCGAAGTCGGATCTTGATGCCGGGGTCAACGGCCTGCCACCGCGGTCGGCGAGCCAGAGGTTGGGTAGTCCGGCGCCTTTGTGCTGCGCGCGGGCGCGTAGGTAGCGGAACAGGGCGCGGGCGGTGCGGGATCCGAACCGAACCCGCCGGAGGCGGGCGCCCCTGCCCCGAAAGGGCAGAGAATCGGTGGCCATGTCCACGCCGCCGACGGTGAGCTTGCCGACCTCCGACAGCCGGGCGCCGGTGTTGGCGTAGAGACGGATCAGTGCCTCGTCACACAGGGCGGCGAAGCTGCGGCCCTTGCACCGCTCAAGCAGCCGACGGTGTCCTCGTCGGGGATCGATCGGAACGAGCTTGGTCGGTGTCCTCGGCTGGGGTACCCGGGTCCATGGGAGACCGGTCGATCTCCTCCTCGTTGACCAGCCACCGGAGAACCTGCTACAGGCCCTTGTGCTTGTTCAGGGCGATGGAGGCGGAGCGGGTTTCGATCACGCCTGAAACGCCTCCACGTGCCCTCGCGTCACCTGACACGGGTTGTCGGCGGCAGCGTCCGCATCCGGGTCGGGCGAGTGCTCGGCCAGGTACCGGCCGAGCTGGCGGCGGCCAGCAGGTAGTTGAACCGAGTGGTCGCCGGGCAGTTGCCGGCCCGCGGCGTGCGGTCCCAATCCCGCCGATAACCGGCCCGGGTAGGGCTCAGCCCGGCCGTGAGCTTGTCCAGATCAAGTGCTCCCACGATCGTCAGGCCCCCGTCGAGTCAAAGCGTCCCAGCGGCATGCTCGACCTGACATCCAGGCAAAGCTATAGAAAAGGGTTCCCGCAAGCTTCTCACCTGCGAAAACCTTCCGCTGTCGGGCTGGCCGGATTTGAACCGACGACCCCTTGACCCCCAGTCAAGTGCGCTACCAAGCTGCGCCACAGCCCGGTCCCGGGCGCTGGAAGCGCCGGGCCGATACAGATTAGCGCACTCCCCCGCAGCGACGCGCGCGGCATACCGGTCGCTGAGAATCTCGCCGTCACAGCGCGTACGGCATCCTAGGAAGCTAGGGTAGGACCGGCGAGAGGGCCGCCAATGTCAGGAAGGACGCCCTCCTAGGCGCTAGGCGTCAACAGGGCGTCCTTCCTGCACCGAGCCTGCGCGCGCGACCTCACGCGTGCCTGCCTCACGCTCGCGCCTCAGGTGCTGCGCCGCTTCCGCGGGCGGACGCTGATGACGATGGGCGTGCCCTCGAAGCCGAACTCGTCGCGCAGCTTGCGTTCGATGAAGCGGACGTACGACGGCTCCAGCGGCGCGGTCGTGAAGAGCACGAACC
>Ga0065720_1005365_pt1 | contig 13760 bp, 12 predicted proteins | sample Thericmetagenome_FD_59107 | JGI IMG/M metagenome (GOLD analysis project Ga0065720, IMG submission 59107) | Thermophilic microbial communities from the Joint Bioenergy Institute, California, USA of rice/straw/compost enrichment - eDNA_2 v2... | ecosystem: Engineered > Solid waste > Grass >... | reverse complement strand
GGAACCTATATCGTATCCGGTGTCGTGAACAATCGTTTGCATGTCCGCCGTATGGATGCAGGCGGATCAACCCTGCTTCTGGACCGCAAGGTGTCCGGCGATGCATGCTGCACGTTTTACAATGAGCGGCTGAATCGGCTGGTCTGCATCCTGCAGTGTTGACGGCAAGCCGCCCTGCGCAATCCCTCCTGTTTGCCCGCAGGTACAGCGTCAGGCGAAAGAAACCCCTCACCTTCTCCGCTCCACCATATTGATGCCGAGGCCCATGTACACAACGCCGAGCAGCAGCATGACCGAGACGGGCATCAGGATGTCGCGCCATCCCGCATCATGAACGACCAGGCTCATAAGCGCGTCCATCGCATGCGACAACGGGAACAGGTCGGCGATCACATTCAGGACGGGAACGTTCATCGTGCCCGGCATCATGTAGGCGCCGCTGATCAGCGGAATGAGCGGAATGGCCGACGAATAGATCGAATAGAACTGCTCCGGCTTGGTGATGAACCCGGCAATGAACATCGCCAGGCTGATCATCGCGAAGGCGAAGACCGCCGTGACGGCGGCCACCAGTCCGAACCGTTCCCCGAGATCGAAGTTCAGCACGTACCGGTACAACAGCAGCACGACGAGCGTCTGCAGGAACGTCACGCAGAAGCTGTACAGCAGATACCCGAGGTACATGCCGGTCTTCGTGACCGGGGACAGGATCAGCCGGTTCCAGATCCCGGCGACCTTGTCGTGCGTGACGGCGTTCACCTTGAAGCCGGCGATGAACATCGCGACGAGCAGCGTGAACGCGAACATCAGCTGCGTCCCCATCGGATGCGGCGCGACCGGCTTGCCGTCCGCGGTCTGCGCCTGGACGCGGACCGCCGGATTCGCCATTTCCCGGCGCACGGCGTCGCGCAGCGCATCGGCATCGGCGCCGTCCGCGGCGGCCAGCGCCCGGATCCGCAGCTCCTGCGCGAACACCTTCCGCACGTGGCGTTCGATCAGGCCGACCATCGGCGAATCGGACGCAACGATGAGCCGGTAATCCTGGTCCGTCACCATGACGGCCGCGGGAATCTGCCCCCGCTTGACCCGCTCGCGCGCCGACCGCTCGTCGGCCACGGTGAACTGCAGTTCACCGCCGTCCTCATGGAGCAGCCGCTGCCATGCGGCCGCCGCTTCCGCTCCGTCCGCGCCCGATCCGAATACGGCAACCTTCGCCGGACCCTGGCTTCCCCCGGCGAACAACAGGGTCAACAGAATGGCGGCCGCCGACATGGCGATGAGCAAGAGCGGCTTCCGGCGATCCTTGGCCCATTGGGCCATGAACACGGAACCCATCACCGATCACCTCTTCCCGGATAAAGCCGGATTCCGGCCAGCAGCATGGCAAGCGCAAACGCGAGCAGCCATGCGAACGAAACCGTCAGCGCGGACCAGTCTTCGAACTGAATCCATTCGGTCGCCATGGCGAGCGTCCGTCCGTTCGGCGTCCATTCCCCGATGCGCTGCAGCCAACCGGGGAAAAAGTGGATCGGTGCGAAACCGCCGCCGAGCGTGCCGAACACCATCGTGATCGTCAGGAACAGTCCGCTCGCCGCGTCAATGCTTCTCGCCCGCAGCGTGATCGAGGCGAACAGCGCCGCGAGTCCGGCCAGCGCCGCGGCATGCAAGGTGATCATCGCGAGCATTCCCATCCAGAAGTGCGCCGTCTTCCCGGAAAACACGCCGAGACTGAATCGGGAGACCAGCACGACGAACGCGAACTGCATCCAGATCATGAGGAAAGCGGAGGCCGTCTTGCCCATCAGGAAATCGAGCGGCCGGCTGTTCGACAATAGCACCCGGTTGAACACCTGCTCCCGCTTCTCGCCGCCCGTCCGCTCTCCGATCGTCGACGCGATGAACAGCCCGAACAGCGCCCCGATCGCAATGGTGAAATATTGGGCCATGGTGAACGGCTGCGCGCCTTCCAGAAGTTCGCGTCCGCCGGTCGGCGGCGGCGTCATTCCCGCGTCGCCATCCGCAGCCGCGGCGATCGCCCGCTCGAAGTTCACCTGATCGGCCAAATCCCGGATCAGGCCTTCCAACGCCGTCGCTTTCGTCGAATATCCCTTCACGATAAGGGGCAGCCGAGCGCCCGCGGCCCCTTCACGCGCATCGGCATGACTCAGACTCTCCGCATACCCTCGGGATATGACCAGCGCGCCGTCCACATCCCCCGATTCCACCTGCCGCAGCGCCTCCGGCTTCGGCAGTTCCGCAACCGACAGCCATTTCGCCAGGGCTGGGCTGCGCAAATCCTCGAGCAACCGCCCGGCCTCCGGGGAGCCGTCGTCTTCGATTACGACGGCCAGCGTCAACGCCATCGGTTTGTCTTCGGAACCCAGCAGATCGGAGAAGACGACGTTCAGCACAAGCACGAGCACGATCGGGAGCAGCAGACCGATGGCGATTTCCCGGCGGTTGCGCCAGTACAGCAGCAGATCTTTCATCATATATGTCCGCATGCTCTTCCTCCTAGTCCCGCAGCGTTCGTCCCGTCAGGTGCAGGAACACATCCTCCAGCGTCGGCGTCTCCACCTGAAAATGGGTCAGCTCGGCGCCCGCCTTCTCCGCTTCTCGCGCCAGCCTCCCGATGAGGTTGCCGCCCTTCTTCGCGATGATCCGGATGCCGTCGTTCACGGCTTCCGCCTGGCGCACGCCTTCCAGCGCCCGAATGGCCTGCAGGAACGCCTCGCTCGGCCGGCTGACCTGCACCGTTACCTTGTCGTCGCTGGACAGAATGCCGAGCAGCTCGGCTTTGGTGCCGGCCGCGATAATGCGGCCGTGGTCCATGATGTACACCCGGTTGCACAATTGTTCGACCTCTTCCATGTAGTGGCTCGTGTACAGGACGGTCGTCTTGTGCCGTTGATTCAACTCTCGGACCATTTCCAGAATATGGCTTCTCGACTGCGGATCAATGCCGACCGTCGGCTCGTCCAGAATGAGCAGCTTCGGGTTGTGCAAGAGCGCCGCCGCGATGTTCACGCGCCGCTTCATCCCGCCCGAGAACGTCTTGACGAGGTCCTTCTGCCGATCCTTCAGGCCGACCATGTCGAGCACGTCCTGGATGCGGTCCTCAAGCGCGCGCTTGTCGACCTTGTAGATCCGGCCGAAGAACTTCAGGTTCTCGTAAGCGGACAATTCTTCGTACACGGCGATGTCCTGCGGCACGACGCCCGTCACGCGGCGCAGCGACGCGGGGTCGGAGACCGCGCTCTTCCCCTGGAAGATGACGTCCCCGGATGTCGGCTTGATGAGCGTCGAGATCATCGCGATCGTCGTCGACTTGCCGGCCCCGTTCGGACCGAGCAGCCCGACCGATTCCCCCTCGTCCAGATACAGGTCGATTTCGTCGACTGCCTTCTTGCCTTTGTAGGATTTGCTGAGTTTCACCGTTTCGAGCATGCCGCTTCCTCCCGGCGCCTTGATCTTGAGCCGATCATAACGAAAAAAGACCGGGTCCTCTACTGACCCCGGTCATTCGCCCATGCGAAAAGCGTGACTTCCGTCATTTTTTTTGCGGGATTCACACCAGATGGCGGCGGATGGCGTAGATGGCGAGCTGCGTCCGGTCCCGGAGCTCGAGTTTGTCCAGCAGATGGCTGATGTGATTTTTCACCGTGCCCACCGACAGATTGAGCGCCTCCGCGATCTCGCCGTTGCTCTTCCCCTCGCCGATTGCGGCCAAGATGGCCCGCTCCCGCGGCGTAAGGGACGGGTCCGGCCCTTCGTGTTCCTCTTCCCGGCGGAGCAGGCGCGGCACGACCTTCGCGGCGACCTGGTCTTCCAGCGACAGTCCGCCGGCGCATGCGCTCTTGATGGAGCGGATCAGCGACTCCGTGTCGCCGGTCTTCAGCATGTAGCCGTTCGCGCCGAGCTTCAGCGAATCGAGCACATATTCCTCGTCGTCGAACGTCGTCAGCATGAGCAGCTTCACGTTCGGCCAACGCGCCCGGATCTGCTTCGCCGCCTCGATCCCGTCCATGACCGGCATGCGGATGTCGAGCACGGCCAGGTCGAAGCTCTGCCTCTCGCACAGTGCGACCGCCTCCTTGCCGTTGCCCGCCTCCCCGGTCACGCGGATGCCGGGATCGGTCTCGATCATCGCCTTGAGTCCTTGCCGGACCATGACCTGATCCTCGGCCAGCAACACTTTAATCATGTCCCGCGCTCCGCCTCCTCATGCAATCGGAACCATCCCCGCACGCAAAATTGATCCGCCGTCGTGAACACTTCCAGCCCGCCGCCGATCCGCTCCAGCCGCTCCCGCATGGAGGCGAGCCCGAATCCTTCGCGGAACGGGACGGGACCGCCGATCGGGTTGCTGATCTCGAAACGGAAGATGCTGCCTCCCGGCGCTTCGAACAGAACGCGGGCTTCCCGCGCCTTGCTGTGCTTCATGATGTTCGTCATCGCTTCCTGCACGGCCCGGTAAATCGTGAAGGACTGCTCCCCGTTCAAGGGGGCGCTGAAAGCCCCGTGGTGGACGGTGAAATGAATCCGCAGGAAGCGCTCGCTCTCCAGATTGCGGATCAGGCGGATGACCGCCGGAAGTCCGCCCGTCTCGCCGGATTTATAGTTTCTCACCGCCCGCCGGGTTTCTTCCAGGCTGTCCTGCGCCAGCTGCTTCAGCATGGCGACGGTATCCCGATCTTCTTCGCGCGCCTTGAGCCGGTACGCTTCAAGCTGCATCACGAGCGCCGTCAGCTTGTGCCCGACGGAATCGTGGATCTCGCGGCTGATGAGCGCGCGCTCTTCCTGCCGGGCCAGCTCTTCCTCGGACGTCAGCCGGCGCTTCAGCCCCCGGTATTCGCCGAGCAGGGCGTCATAGCGGGCTTGCGCCGCGGCCTCCCGCTCCCGCGTCACCTGATGGCGCGCGGCGGCGGCGAACAGCAGGAGCATGAACAGCGCGGCGAAGACCGCATGCGCCGGGGAGAGCTCCGTTCTCGCCGCCAGCCAGCCGACGCAGGCCGCCTGCACGGCAGCCGGCGGGACGCAGCGGGCGAGCGGCAGACGCTGCGCCGTCTCCCCGGTGAGCAGCGCATAGACGAGCAGCAGGTACGGATTGAACGCTTCGCCGTCCAACGGATACAGGGCCGCGGCGGCCAGACACGCGCTCAGGCACGACAGCACCGTCAGCACGGCCGGCCGCCGGGCCAGCACCGGCGTCAGGAAGAAGACGACGAAGTACCCGGCCGCGAAGATCAGCCGCCAATATTCGCTTTGCAGATCCTGCACCGCCGCGTGCAGGGCCGCCGGCCACACCAGCAAATGAAGCGCGATCCAGATGAAGTATGATTTGCCCATCGCCGCCCCCGTTCCATGGCTTGTCCCGAACTGTCCCGGCTATGACCAGCTTAGCGCAGATTTGCGGCCAAAGAAAGACCGGAGCTGTCCGCCGGCTCCGGTCTGCTGCCCGCTATATTCCCTTCANCACGCTCCTTCAGGAAGGATGATCCNGCTTCGACATTTTGCCGACTTATTCGACACGTATCATGGACGGCAGATCAATCGTTCGCGGNGNGGATCACCATGCTTCGCCGCAAAAATTTGCGTCAGGCGCGCAAAAAGGCGCCCATCACGAATTTCAAGCATTTCAAATACAAAGTTCAATTGATCATTCCATCTCCTGCCTGTACGTATGCCGCATCATAATCGGTCTAGTCCGTTCTACGACAATTCCTCTTCTCTCATTATCCGGTAAGAAACACGACGACGAGCAGAAGAAGGCGCCCGGACAGGATCATCTATCAGGACGTACCTACACCGGTTCCTCGTCGCAAAAATACAGATAGGCATCCTCAAGATTCGGTTTCGCCGGCCGGATGGACAGGCCCTCCGGCATTTGATCGCTGACGATTTTGACCGTCAGTTCGTCCCCGTCTCTCGCGAGATGACTGATCTTGTACCGCTTCCGCCATTCCTCCAGATCCTTTTCCTGCAGAGTCACTTCGAAAACCTTGTTTTTCATGCTTTCCAGAATCGAAACCGGCTCGTCCTGCAGAACCCGCCTGCCCTGCCTGACAAACAGGATTTCCTTGGCGACCGGTTCCACATCCGAAACGACATGCGTGGCCAGAAGGACGATTTTGTCTTGGGCGATTGCGGAAATGAAATTCCGTATGCGCACTCGCTCCTTCGGATCAAGGCCGACCGTGGGCTCGTCCAAAATCAGAATCTTTGGATCGTTCAGCAGCGCCTGGGCGATCAGTATGCGCTGTTTCATGCCTCCGGAATAGGAACCCAGCTTTTTGTCCGCATCCCTCTCCAGGTTGACCACATGCAGCAGATGTTCGATTCTTTCGCGGGCTTCGCGTTTGGACAGCCCTTTCAAGGCCGCCATGTACCACAGAAAGCGGACACCCGTGAAATCGTCATACAACCCTTGTTGCTGCGGCATATAGCCGAGAATGTTCCGGTATTCCCTGCCCCATCGGGAGCTGGGTTTGCCGTTAAGTTTCACGCAGCCCGAATCGGGTTTCAGATTGTCCGTCAGGATGTTCAGCAGCGTAGTTTTTCCCGAGCCGTTGGGACCGAGAATCCCGCAGATGCCCGGGGTGAAACGCGCGCTGAAATGGTCCAGGGCGAATTTGGCGCCTTTTTTGTACCGTTTGCTCACGTTTTCGACTTCCAGTATCATCCGTGTTCCCTCCCATCGCGCATTCGGTGCCGCACACCGTCGACGGTCCCGCCGATCCGGGCCGGACGGGCCATGATCGGCAGCCGGTTATACCGCTTCCAGGCGACGTAACTCATCCCGCCACCCACGGCGAACAAGGCGCCGTAATACAGCTCCGCATCCCGCCAGCTCCCGTTTTCCGCAAATTGCCGGAACAGAAGCAGTGCGTTGTGGAACGAATATACGCGCACAAAGCCGGCCCCCGTCAACTGGATCAACAGAGGGCATACCAACGCGACGGCGGCGGTCAGCATGGACAGTGACGGTTTTTTTGCGAGCAGCGAAAGGGAGAGGGCGACGTGCGTGATGACCAGCGCGCCCGCCAGCTGAAGCGCGTTCGTCAGCGCGACAAATCCGGCGATGGTGACGGGAAAATCGACATTTCGAAACAGCAGGACGCTTTGCACGGGGGCGTGCCAATCCAACGGGTTGTACCATCGCCACACGTTCCAGTAGACCGGGGCGTACAGCAACAGCATAAGCAGCAGCGCCGCCGTATATCCCGCCGCGTGTTTGGCCGCGAACAAGGCGAACCTTCCGTTGCGGGTGCAGCGCAATACCGTCGACATGCCGGTTTTTTCGTCGATCGAAAACAGCGGATGGAGACAAAGCAGCAGCAGAATCATATAAAACATACCGTTCCACATATCGCGGACGGGATTGTCGAAGAGATAGTCCGACGTAATTTCGTTGACCAAATGTCCCCTGATCCCCCTCGATTGCTCCAGTTCCAGCAGGTGGAGGTATTGTTCGTACAGCCTCGCGAAAGCCTTTTGTCCGGCGGCGAGCGCTTCCAGTTCGGCAATTCGTTCGTTGTATTGTTCGGCGGTGATCCGTTCTTCGGCGAATGACCGCTCCGCTTCCGCATACATCAGTGAAAGTTGGTCGAACCGGGATTTTTCCTCTTCGATGAAGCGGATTTTTTCGCCGGTCAGCTCGCCGGACAGTCTGCGCATGTATTGATGGTAGTAATTGTCGTCCGTATCGAAACGTACTTCTTCGAAACGAACGGTTTGGTACCCGATCAGCAGTGCGACGAGAATGGCCAGCCAGCCTTTGGCGGAAAACAACATTTTGTAAAGTTCGTGCGCGTAAATGGACGTGGTTCCCGCGGGCAACCGGATTTTTTCCCGGTACCGGATCCATCGGGAATTCCTCCGGAATCCCGGGTCAACGGGGTTTTTCAAAACGTAAAGGACCGCGGCCGCGGCCGGCAGCACCGCCAGCAGAAAGAGCCNGCTGATGACGGCCGCCCGCAGGTGACGAACCGGAAATCCGAAAAAGTTGATGTTCTGATAGACACCCAGCAGAGCATACGTGTCGAAATACGCAAATAGGTTGACGTATTTGAGCACGTTCAGGGGCGACAGCGGATGGATCGACAGGAAGGCGAGGCAGCTGATGCCGAGAAACGCGCCCAGCGCGACGCCGATTTTGCCCATATGATCGAATAGAACGAAAAAAACGGAAAACAACAGGACCGTGGCGACGCACACCGCCGTTTTTGAGAGTAGGAACAGGCCCAGGTATTGTCCGACGGTAAGCGGCAGGTCGCTGCGCCGGAAAGCCGCCATCGACTGGATATACCGGGAGAGATCGCCGAAACCGTACAGGTGGTGAGCGAGCCAGAGAACGGAGCCGTAAAAGATCAGCGAAAGTGCGGCCGCAAGAATGGCCAGAACGGCGAGCTTGGCGGCCGCCGTATGGAGCCGTCCTTTCGGAGCGGCGCGGATGAGCCGCTGCAGGCCGAATTCCTTCTCGTGCTGGAAAAGGCCGACGCACAGCAGGAAAAGGACGACCGTCATGAAAATGTCGGTCGCACGGAACCGGGTGGCGGAAACGACGCCGTCCGCCAGTCCGATTTTCAGCGGAATCGCCTTCAGGCGTTCAAAATCGGCGACTGTTTTGAGAATGTTGCGGTGCGAGAAAGAAGCCGGGTCCTGGAAAATGGACACGGAGAGCATCGCATCGGCCCGGTCCCGCATGCCGCCGACAAATTCCCGGTGATCGCGGATCGCCTCATACTGCGCGAGGACGATTTTTGCAAATTGCAGGTTCCGACCCAGCAATTCCTCGTTTCCGGCATACGGGCTCCGGTTATAGGATTCGGCCAGATCGGGCCTGGTCAGCTTGAGCTGTTCCAGCTGTTGCCGCAGCATTCCGTTACCGGGATCGCGCAGCTCGTGAAGCATGACCGAGAAGGCGATGAGGTCGTCCCTCAACCGGACGATGCGTTCGTAACCCTGATCAAACGGCATTTGCCGAAACGCTTCCTCGAACGTGCGGTATTCGTCGATGTGGGCGATCAAGAAAGCGTTGGCGCGCTGCTGTTCCTTCACGTAGATCAGATCGTTCGCCAGAAGAAGGATGGGAATGAGGAGCAGGACGGATTTTTTTTGCACGAATTTCAGCCATTCGTAACCGAGCAGTTTCAAGACGGCGATTCAGCCCCTTCCGGGGTCGGGGCTTCCCCGTTCAACCCCCTGATCATCGGTTTGAAAGATGCGCGTCCGGTGCCGATTTCTTTTTTGTCCAGCACATACAGATCCTGAATTCCTTCTCCCCCGACCCGGGCGAACATAAAGTGTTCGTCGCCGGCGGAAAGATGGTGGTACACCGGCAGGAAGGAAAGGTCAATTCTGTCCACTTCCCGGTATTGCCTGTCGTAGACGGTCAATTCGTGGGGGATATGCTTGAATTCGTCATCCCTCAAGTAAAACCAGACGGGTCGGACAAACAGATATTCCCCGCTCGGGTACACATTGTTGATAAATGTTCTGTAGATCGGCAGCCTCTCGATATGTTCTCCTTTCAGGTCCGTCGCGTAGATGACGTGGCTGCGTTCATCCTTCGGATCTCCGTAGAAATAACCGAAAATGAGTCTGTCGTCGAAAATCCCCTGGATGGCCGCATGTTCACCAGGGCGGTCCGTAAAAATGACATACGTTTTCTTTTCCTTGATATCGTAACGGAGCGTTCGATACGTGTTTTCGGCAATTTCAAGCATGTACACGTGATTTCCGTACGGAATGATGTCCTGAATCTGGCCAAGCTTCAGGTCTCCCTGGTAGATGGGCGTCGGTTTGGCGAACGGGTCGTTCAGGGGTATTTGCATGGCCCCGTAGGCGTAATCGGAATCCCTTCCGAAATCTTCGGTCGAATAATAAAGTACGCCGCGGTGGATGGCGATGCCCTTTGGCGGAAAATCAAAGGACATCACCCGCTTGCGCGTGGAACCGTCCCCGGAAATTTCCAGCAGCTGTGCCCGCCGCAACAACTCGCCGCTATTGCCGTAGACGGTTTCGCTTTCGAGCACGTACAGTTTTCCGTCGTAATATTGCAGAAATCCGGTCAACATTTCCGTGTGTACATATGCGGAGCAGTTTTGGGGCCTTTCGCCGGACGCGTTCAGGCAGTCGGAATCGGGCCGGTTGTCGAGCAGGACGGGATTCAAGTCCGACCGGTCCGCATAGTATATGTAATTGCCATTAAGGAAATAGTACCCTTGCTCAGCGGCTGAGATATGCATTCGATTGGCCTGCTCGTGGAAAAAGTATGGATAGTCGGTGCCGAAATGGTACATGTCACCGAGATCGTTCCGATTCCCGCTGCAACCCGTGAGCATCAGGATCGCCCCGGCGGCGGAAAGGATGGCAGACAAGGCCCNACGTTTCATGGAACTTTTCCTTTCGACAAAATNATTTGAAATTTNATTAAAACAAAAGGAACTCGACCTCAATCTTACCAATTGAGGATTCGAATTCCTTTTTTATTCTATCAAATGTAGCCGATTTCTGCCAACGTCAATTTATGCTTGTGGAAGCGGACCAAAACTGTCCGTTATAGCTTACGCTGTGGGAACCCCTTGCACGAAGGGATACGGGATTGTAGTGACCGGCGTAAGCCGTGGCGGTGACGCTGTATGCAGCATTGGAGCGGTTTGCGCTCACGGTGAATTCAGTCCCGACCGTTCCCCAGCCATACGTGTACTCGACATAAGCATAAAGGCCTGCAATGACACCCGATATAGTAGTGGCAGCGGATGCGCTGCTGCTGTACATGCCCAGACTTCCGGAAGTTGGCTTTCCATCCACGGAGCCGTACTGGCTTGACTGGGCAAAGGCGATGGAAGAAAAACCGACAATGGTAATCAGCACAAGCAATGTCACGTTGTCGCGGAGGCCGAAGACGGCTCGCGCGCCTAGCCGGCGCCCGGCCTTATCCCGGTCCGTTCGAGAAAACCGGCGCGTCCGGCAGCCGCTTCTCCACCCAAACCGATGCGTGCAGCAGACCGTTCTCTCCCCGGATCTTGCCGCCCAGGGCGGCCGCCCGTCTCCGCATCGATTCATCCGTCGTCATGTCCCGGATCTCCTGCGCCAGACAGGCCGGCGTCGCGCGCCCGATCGCCAGGGCGAGGAACAGCCGAACCTCGCCCGGACCGCCGGCCGCCAGCAAGGCGATTTTCATGCGAGCCCTCCTTGCTGTCATGGTCTTGCCGACGATTATAGCGCCGGAACATGTCCGTCAGATGTCAAGGCGCTGCCGCCGCCGGATGCTTCCGGACGATGGAATCGTCTCCATCCAGGAAAGATCCGCAAGGCCCGCTCTTCCCGAGCGGGCCTTGCTTGTTTCATAGCAATGCCGGCGACGCTTCCCCGTTCGTCGGCAGCCGGTCGTTCACGGCTTAGACGCAGGTCACGGAACGCCGGGAAATCAAGCCAGGGGCGTTAACTTCCCGAACAGTGCAAAGCGCGCGTTGTTGAACTCGTACGAGCAGGTGCACAGCGTGACAATCCGATCGTCCGCGCCGACCGCCGTGTCCGACACGAAGGTGGACGCTTGTCTGAGCGACCCGACATAGTCCAGAAAATCGTCATCGTCCCGGAATGTCATCCGGACCGACTCATCGTCCCCATCGACGACGATCCCTGCGAACAGCTCGATCCTGTAGCTGCCTTCGGGAGTGTGCAGCAGCATGGCCGGATGCCGGTCATAATAGCGCTGATCCTTGTACTTCGTCAAGGAGGAGAACATTGAGCCGTCCTTCATGTTGTGCCCGTACAGAATCGTGTTCTTGTCCGCGAATCCGGCGTCATTGCGACAGTCCATGAAGATCGAACCGAGCTTGTTGCGTTCGCCGGTGAACAGATGGTCCAGGTAGAAATCGTTGTTGTCCCCTTGCACCACGGGATAATCGATTTCCGTGCCTTCCGCGGCGATCCACCCGACCACATCCGGATTGATCGCCGCCAGCGGCTCCCAATCGATCCCGCCCGGCGCTTCATCCGGTTTCGCTTCGGACGGGGGAGCCGATGGCGTAACCCGGCCGGGCGGCGGCTTCCGCCGACGGCGAACGCAGCCGGCGAATCTGCTCATAGGCGGCGTCTCCCTCGGCGTACTCCCGGCTGTCCAGCCGCAGCACCCCGGCAAAAAACAGGATGCCGGCCGCGCACAATGCCATCAACATCCGCAGCGTCCGCTGCAGCCGAATCTGGGTATGGCGCTTCATGCGGTACTCCTTTCAAACCATCCGGCGGCAGGATGCCGGGCATCCCGCCGCCGAAATCCATGCCGATTACCGCCCGGTCCGACGTCCTGCGCCGCGTCTGCGCAGGGCGATGTCGGCTGCGAGGAGAGCCGCGAACACCGCCGACAGGCTGACGAGTCCGAGCGTCGCGAGGCCGCTCCGTGAACGGTCTCCCGTCTTCGGCATGCCGCCCGTCAGCACGCCGGACTGCGGATCAGCCGAATCCGCGTCAAGCAGGGCGCCTGCTCCTCCTATCTGATTTCCTGCCTCTTCAGAACCGTCGGTCACTCCGACCAATTCATCTCCGCTGCTGCCGGTCTGCTGCGAATCCCCGTCGGACGCGCCGGCGTCACGCGAAGGATCCTCGGGCAGCTCCGGCGCATCCGGCGTACCCGGCTCTTCCGGCTCAAGGTTCAGGATGTTCGTGAACGATGCTGCCTGTACCGCGCCGCCGATGATCGTGCCGGATTCGCCCGTGCTGGCAGCGGCGTATCCCTCGGCGGAATAATCCGCTTCCGTCACGCTGTACCGTGCGCCATCCGGCAAGCCGGTGATGGTGATGCGCTCGCCGTGGGCGAGGGAGATCGTGTCCCCGCTGCGGATCGTTCCCGTTGCCGATCCGGTGTACGGATAGACATCGTCCGCGCCGTCGAACGTGACGGTGAAGGCAAACTTCCTCGCAAGGTCCGCGCCTTCGCCCTCAACCGTCTTGCCGATCGTCAGACTGCCCGTGGCGGCAGGCCGCTTCACGTTGACGAACGCCGCGACGTTGTCCATGAACGAGCGGATTGTGCCCGAATTTCCGGTGCTTTCCGCGATGTAGCCTTCCGATGACGCTGCATCCTCGACGACCTCGTATTTCGCGCCCGCGGGCAGGCCTTCGATTGTGATGCTCTGACCATGGGCGAGGGAGACCGTATCTCCGCTGCGGATCGTCCCGTCCGGAACGCCGTCGCCCTTATAGGAATACGAGCCGTCCGCACCGCTGAAAGTTACGGTGAAATCGAACGTCCTGGCCTTGTCGGCGCCGTCGCCCGTCACGGTCTTGCTGATGATCAGATTGCCGGTGGCGGGTGCGGTATAGACGCTTCGCGTGTTGGTGAACGCCGCCGTCTGCGTCTCGTCGGTCACAATGACGCCGGTCTCGCCCGTGCTGACCGTCACGTAGCCGTCAGCGGAATAGTCGTCTTCCGTCACCGTATACTGCAGCCCTTCCGGCAGGTCCACGATCGTGATGCTCTCGCCGTGCGCGAACGCGATCGTATCGCCGCTTGCGATCGTGCCGTCCGGCACCCCGACGCCGATGTAGTCATACGTCTTCGACGCGCCGTTGCCGGTGAACTCGACGGTGAAGTTGAACTTCTTCGCCGGATCGGCGCCGTTGCCGCTCACCGTCTTGCTGATCATCAGGCTGCCGACCGTCCGGGTGTTGACGAACGATGCCGTCTTCGTGCCATCGGCCGTAATAATGCCGGACGCCCCCGTGCTGGTCGTCGTATAGCCGTCGTCGGC
>Ga0065720_1003679_pt1 | contig 13766 bp, 11 predicted proteins | sample Thericmetagenome_FD_59107 | JGI IMG/M metagenome (GOLD analysis project Ga0065720, IMG submission 59107) | Thermophilic microbial communities from the Joint Bioenergy Institute, California, USA of rice/straw/compost enrichment - eDNA_2 v2... | ecosystem: Engineered > Solid waste > Grass >... | reverse complement strand
TGTTGAGCAGGTTGAAGTGCCCGGTGTACGGGTAGGCCGGGTCCATCTCGGCGCCAGGCACCCCGGGCCAGGTCATGTTCGTGGCCGGATTGTTCGGCGCGGTGGGGTCACCGATGGAGATGCGGAACTGAGCATCGACGTGGGCGAAGGCATAGTTGATGTGCGTGACCTTCGACCACGGGATGTCGCTGACGAGGTAGGCGGGCGTGCCGTCCTTGCCGTGCCGCCAGCTCGTGAAGTACCCGATGATCCGGCGCGGATGGTCGGGTCCCATCTTCTCCCGTCCATCCGCGTCGTAGACGAGGCAGTAAGGTACGTCGATTCCTGGCGTCCGGTAGAGACCGTCGGGTCGACACTGCTCGTTCTGCGCCACGTCGGAGCGGGCAGGTGGCGCGACGATCAGGACGGTGAAGCCGGCCACGAGGGCCGCGACGAGAAGACTGAAAAGGGCGGGGGTTCGGACGCGGCTCGGCATGGCGGCTCCCACGAATTTGTTAAGATGCCTAACAAACATCTACTTTCATTTATACCAGCGGAGGATCGACGCGAGCAAGGGTTCGATCCGGCTGCGCAGGGAGCTCGAAGATTAAAAGTTAAATAGAGAAGATTTTGGTTATTCTTCCGTACGCCCGACTGAGGTCGCTCTTCGACGTCGGAGCAATCGGCCGATTATCGAAGGCCGGCCGGGGCCTCAGCCGGACAGAATGCCTGCATGACCTCGTACATCTCGCACACGACCGTGGACTGCGCCAACGCCTACGACCTGTCGGTCTGGTGGGGGCGGGTGCTCGGTTACGCCGAGGACCCGGACGACCCGAACGAGCCCGGGCACGAAGAATGCATGATTATTTCCCCCGACGGGCGGCACCGGATCCTCTTCATCGAGGTGCCCGACCGAAAGCAGGTCAAGAACCGCATCCACTTCGATCTACGCCCGCGGGAGGGGACGCGCGACGAGGAACTCGCCCGGCTCCTCGCTCTCGGCGCGACCCAGCTGCAGGATCGGCGCAACCCCGACGGCTCGGGCTGGGTCGTGCTCAGCGACCCCGAGGGCAACGAGTTCTGCCTGCTCCGCAGCGAGGCCGAGCTCGCCCGGTCCCGGCCGGCGTGAACGGAGGTCAGGTGAGCGGACGAGCCTCGCAGACCCGCCAGCCCTTTTCATCGACAAGATTGAACGTCCACTGGACGGTGTCGCTGATCTCCTCGTCGTAGAACGGCCGCAGGCCCAGCGTTGCCCGCACCACCGCCCGGTCGTCGTCGGCGCTGATCAGCCGGATGCGATCCCAGGACACGTTCGCCCCGTCGGGAATGGCCGCCCGGGTCCGGCGGATCGCCTGCTCAGGATCCCATCCGTCGCAGACCACGGCGGCCGCGCGGTCGGCGTTGCGCGCGGTGAAGACCGCGGTCAGGAACTCGTCGACGGTCTGCTCCGGGGTGAGCTGGCTACGGCCCAGGTAATCGCGATAGACGTACGCGCCACCGATGATGAGGGCCGCGAGGACACCCAGGATCGCGAAGATCAGCGGAGCCCGGCTCCGGGAGGGCGTTGGCGTGGGCGTTGGCGTCACGCCCGAAGGGTAGCCGGAGCGCGCCCGCCTGTCGTCAGGCAGCCCGCAGATAGTCGTCCAGAATCTCGTCGACCGCTTGGGCGAGCAGGTCCCGGGTCAGCAGCGGCGTGCCGGCCTGACGGGCCGCCCACGCTGTCCACGCCCGCACGACCGCCGCCACGTCCCGCGGCCCCACCTCGAGACCGACCGCGGTGACCTCCGACGACCGGACCGAGGAATCGGCCTGGGTCGACGCCGTCGGCTCGGCCCCATCCGGCTTCCCGCGCAGCGCCGCGGGCAGCCACTCCAGGAAAGCCTCGACCCGTCCCGGGCTGACCCGCAGCAGGTCGGCCGGATCGATCCGGGCCGCGAACTCCAGCAGCAGACTTGCCACGTGGGCCACCGTCGCCGCCGGCACGGCGGACAACGACGCGGCCTCGGGGCTGCGGCCGAACTCGGCGATGATCGCCTCACGGTGATCCGTGGCCCCGGCCGACGGCCAGGCCGACCCCGACCGAGCCGGCCACGTCGGGCTGTGCACCAGGTCCAGGCTGGCCGCCGGGAGTGCCCGAGCCCGCGCCAGGGCGAGCGCCCGCAGCGGCGCGAACGTCGGGGCCACGGGGGCGGTCGGGACCAGATCGGTACGGGCCAACGCCTGCTCCAGGACCGCGCCCGCCCAGCCCGGCTCGACCCGCCGGAACTCATCCTTAGCGTGGTCGGCGCCCACACGCAGCTCCAGCTCGGCCGCGTCGACGTCATCCACCAGGCTCACATCGACGGCCGCCCCCTGCGCAACCCGGTCGATGTGCACCGCGATGCCGTGGCGTACGGCCGTCCGCAGGTCCTGGCCGTACCCGTACTCGCACAGCACGGTCGCGTGGTCGCCGAACGCGTCCTCGGCGACCCAGCACCGCCCGACGATCACCTCGCCCACCGGCGGGTCCCAGGGGGCCGCGGGCCACGGCCGCACGGCCAGCGCCGCCGCGGCGGCCTCGCGTACCTCGCGGATGGTGGCCAGGACGGCGAGCGCCCGCAGCAGGTTGGCCGCCACGGGCTGGGTCTGCTGCCGGGCGAAATCCACCAGACCCCGGCCGAACGCCTCCTCGGTGCTGCCGTCGCGCTCAGGGTCGCTGGCCCAGATCACCCCGAGCACCCGGCTCACGGCCACCTCGGCCCGCAGCTGATCGGTGCCCATGAGCGCCCCGGTGAGCGCTTGGAGAATCTGCCGGAAGTAGCGTCGCTCCGGCCGCAGCTCGATCTCGAAGAGCGGCTCCTGGATGGCCGGCGGGCCCGCGCGGCGACCGCGGAACACCCCGACGTGCCACCGGGGTGTGCGCGAACGGGTGAGCAGGGACCGCGCGGCCACGCCGCGAGCGTAGACCGTGCCCGTGTTCGATCGGGCGTGACGCGCCCGAGGTGCCCGCAGATCGTAACCACACCACGGGCGCCGGCCGATTTGGGACCCGCCCTGGGTGCCGGCCAACGCCGCAACGACACCTGGCCGGCCAATGCCGGAAAGGACATCTGGCCGGCCGTACGGCTACGGGGTGTCCAGGCGGGGACGCAAGGCGAGCTGGCGTAGGGCGAGGTGGGCGCCGCGTACGCCCGCCTCGGACAGGCGCAGGCGCGTGCTGAATCCGGGACCCCGACCCTCGTCGACCAGCGCCCACAACTCGCAGCGGCGCAGCAGATCCCACACCGCCCGCGACACGTCGAGATCGTCGGGCGGCGATCCGTCGCCCGTCTCCCGCCAGCCCGAGTCGGCGAGCACCTCGGCCACTTCCTTGACCAGCTCCCGCTCGTCGACCATGCCGGTGGAGCGCAGCAGCAGCATGAGCGCCGCCTCCTGGGCCGCCGCCTCAAACTCATTCTCGTCGATGAGCAGCGACATCGCGGTGGTCCACTGAGCCAGGGGATCGCCGAGCATCGCTCGCCCGCGAGAACCCAGCAGCAGGCGCCGACCCGACCGGCGCAATGCACCGGCCCGGTGCAGGATGGCGCGCAGCTCCGACAGCTGCCAGATGTCAGACTCGGAGCGGGGCGGTCGGTCCCGCAGGTCCCACCAGGCGAACCGTTCCGACGCCTCCAGCACCACCCGCCGGGCGACGTTGCCCGTGACGGTCAACGGAATACCGGGGTCGTCGCCGGGCCGGCCGGCCGCGAGCTCGAGCAGCCACTGGATGGGGGCGACGCGCTCGGCCAGGTCCCGCGGCGGCGTGGGGTCGGCCACCAGGTCGGGCAGGACGCCGTCGGCGAGCGCGCGTCGCTGGGTCCCGCCCAGGTCCGCCCAGGTGGACAGCCGCTCGGCCCGGACGCGATCAAGCAGCGATCCCTCCGGCCGGGGCATGGTGAGCTGGTGCCGGGCCAGGCGCTGCTGGGTCATCCGCCAGCCGCGGCTGCCCGGGCGCAGTTCGCCGGCGGCGAGGGCCAGCTCCAACGTGACGGCGATGCGCTGGTAGGCATCCGCCTCGACCGGACCCATCACCTCGCCCCACTCGAGCTCGGGCAGGTCCGGTGGCATCACCCCGGAGGCCTCCATGGCCCGGGCCGCCGCCCGCATCCCGGCGGTGCTGCCCTGCTCCTCGTAGGTACGCAACACCTCCTTGGTCTGCGTCGACCCGGCCACGGCGGCGTACCGGTGCATCTCGGCCAGGCCGAAGAAGCTCTGCAGCGCGGCCGCGGTCTGCTGCGGCTCGGGCCCGTTCGGCAGGTGGTACCACAGGTAGACCTGCAGGCCGTGCTGAGTCAGGTCCGCCAGGCCGGCCTCACCCCGCTCCTCGGCCGCGAGCGTGGCGCCGAGCAGCTCACTGAGCGCGCGCTCGGCCCGCCGCGCCGCCGCCGGGTCCGTGCGGCGCAGCCGAGCCAGCGTGCGGGGCACGATCTCGTCGGTCACCTTGGCCCCGAGCCACGCGCAGGTGCGCGAAGAGGCAAGCTCAGCCCCGAGCCACGCGCAGGTGCGCGAAGGGGCGAACGCAGCCCCCAGCCGTGCGCGGGTGCGCGGAGGGGCAGACTCGGCTCCATGCGCACACCGTAGCGACAACCTCCGACCGATCGCGCACCGTGTCCCCGGGGTGCCGGAAACCCGGTCGGCATCCCGGCCCCTCCGTCCCAGGCCCGCCGTCCCAACCCTCGCGTCGGTGCACACCCGGCCCGGCGGCGGACCGGTAGCCTGCCCTTCGTGGCGGATCCGGTCCCGCGCTCGTTGTCGGGAGCGCACATGGCTCAGGCGGTGGCCTGGCATCGACAGGTGGCGGCCATGGTGGAGGCGGCCGACCGCGCCGGCGTCGCCCCCGAGAAGCTGCCCGAGCTGCGGCAACGCCTGGCCACGCAGGCCAGCCGGCTGACGCAGGCCGCGACGATGGCTGGCAGCCCGCTGCCGGCGTTGGTTCCGACCCCGGCCGAGATCGCCGTGGGCGCCCAGGCCTTCGGCGACCTCTCCGCCGAGGCGGTCGCTCGCGCGCTGCGTACGGTCGAGTCCACCCTGGCCGCCGTGGACGCCACCCTCGAAGGGCGGGCGGCCGAGCCGGGCGAGACCTCGACCGTCGCGGCCACCGGTGCTCGGGGCGAGGCGCCGGGCATCCCCACCCAGTCCGCGACCGAGCCGGCCCCCGCGGACGGACCGGCCGCCGCGCCGGACGGGCCCTCGGCGGCTCGGCCCCGGGTCCGCCTGCGCAACGCCGCCATCTACGGGGCGTACTCGGTGCCGGTGCTGGTCATGCAGGCGTTCCTCTTCCTGATGCTCGACGAGGCGGGCAGCCTGCCGGCGGCCGCGCCGGTGTGCCTGCTCGTACTGCCCGCGCTCGCGTTCCTCGCGGGCTACCTCACGATCGGCACGGTCTTCCCGGCGCCGCCGGGGGAGAAGGTGAACCGCACACCCCGGCTCGGCGTGGTGGTCTGCCTGCTCCCGAATGCCCTGCTCTGCGCGGGCTACGGAGCGTTCCTCGTCGCGAACGTCTTCCGGTAGGGCTCAGGTCCCGGTCGCGCCGGTCAGGTCCCGGTAGCGCCGGTCAGGTTCCAGTAGGGCTGGCCAGGTCCTGGTAGCCAGATCTCCGGTAACGGTCGGTCAGGCCGGGCTGCGGCGCGGCAGGGACAGCAGGCTCATGGCCTCGGCCCGGGTCCGGGCATCGCTCTGGAGAACTCCCCGCACCGCCGAGGTGACCGTCCGCGCTCCGGGCTTGCGGATGCCCCGCACAGCCATGCACATGTGCTCGCAGTCGACGACCACGATCACTCCGCGCGGCTGCAGCTTCGCCATGAGGGTGTCGGCGATCTGCGTGGTGAGCCGCTCCTGCACCTGTGGCCGGCGGGCGTAGACCTCGACGAGCCGGGCGATCTTGGAGAGGCCGGTGATCCGCCCGTCCGGGCCGGGGATGTAGCCGATGTGAGCCACCCCGAAGAACGGCAGCAGATGGTGCTCGCAGCTCGACACCACCTCGATGTCGCGGACGAGCACCAGCTCCTGGTGACCGGCCTCGAACGTGGTGGTGAGCACCCGCTCGGGGTCGACCCGCAGTCCGGCGTAGAGCTCGGCGAAGGCGCGGGCCACCCGGGCCGGGGTCTGACGCAGGCCCTCCCGGTCGGGGTCCTCACCGACCGCGACGAGGATCTCCCGAACCGCGTGGGCGATGCGGTCGAGGTCGACCGTACGCTCCAGCGGCCCGCCCGCCAGCCGGCCGTTGACCAGGCGGGCCGCTACGTAATCGAGATCGTTGATGTCATCGTCATCGATGCCACCAACGAACGTCTCCCGCTCAGTCAGATCAGGCACCGTTACCTTCGGCGCCCGTGTGCGCCTGAACCCCGTCCGCCTCAGCCTGGGCTTTGAGGGCCTCCCGCTCAGCCGGCGTCAGTACGGGCGGTCGGTCGGAGGGCTGCCGCTTGCCGAAGCCGTTGTAGGGAGCCATCGGCCGGCGCTTCTGCACCCGGGCGCAGAGCCGGGCCATGTCGGCCTGCGAGATGGTCTCCTTCTCCATCAGCTCCAGCACGATGTTGTCGAGCACGTCGCGGTACTCGACCAGGATCTCCCAGGCCTCGTCGTGGGCGAGCTCGATGAGGTTGCGCACCTCGGCGTCGATCTCGGCGGCGATGGCGTCCGAGTAGTCCTTCTGGTGACCCATGGTCCGGCCGAGGAACGGCTCGTCCTGCGACGTGCCGTACTTCACGGCGCCGAGCTTGGCGCTCATGCCGTACTGGGTGACCATGGCCCGGGCGATCGCCGACGCCTTCTCGATGTCGTTGCCGGCGCCCGTGGTCGGCTCGTGGAAGACCAGCTCCTCGGCCGCGCGGCCACCGAGGCAGTACGCCAGCGTGTCGATCATCTCGCCGCGGGTCTGGGTGTACTTGTCCTCGGTCGGCAGCACCAGCGTGTGGCCCAGCGAGCGCCCGCGGGACAGGATCGTCACCTTGTGCACCGGGGCGAGCTGCGGCATGGCCCACGCGACCAGGGCGTGCCCGGCCTCGTGGTACGCCGTGATCTTCTTCTCCTTGTCACTCATCACCCGGCTACGCCGCTCGGGGCCGGCGATCACGCGGTCGATCGCCTCCTCGAGGAAGTCGTTGGTGATGGCTCGCTTGTCGTTGCGGGCGGCCAGCAGNGCGGCCTCGTTGATNACGTTGGCCAGGTCCGCCCCGGAGAAGCCGGGGGTACGNCGNGCNACCGCGTCCAGGTCGACGTCGGGNGCGAACGGCTTGCCCTTGGCGTGGACCCGCAGGATCGCCTTGGCGCCCCTCCGATGTCNGGCGCGTCCACGGCGATCTGGCGGTCGAACCGGCCCGGGCGCAGCAGCGCCGGGTCGAGGATGTCCGGCCGGTTGGTGGCGGCGATGAGGATCACCCCGCCCTTGGTGTCGAAGCCGTCCATCTCGACGAGCAGCTGGTTGAGCGTCTGCTCCCGCTCGTCGTGGCCGCCGCCGAGGCCCGCGCCGCGGTGACGACCCACGGCGTCGATCTCGTCCACGAACACGATCGCCGGGGCGTTGGCCTTGGCCTGCTCGAACAGGTCGCGGACCCGGCTGGCGCCGACGCCGACGAACATCTCCACGAAGTCGGAACCGCTGATCGAGTAGAAGGGCACGCCGGCCTCACCCGCGACCGCCCGGGCCAGCAGGGTCTTACCCGTGCCCGGGGGACCGTAGAGCAGCACACCCTTCGGGATCTTCGCGCCCAGAGCCTGGTACTTGGCCGGGTTCTGCAGGAAGTCCTTGATCTCCTGCAGCTCCTGGACGGCCTCGTCGGCCCCGGCCACGTCGGCGAAGGTCGTCTTCGGCGTGTCCTTGGCCACGAGCTTGGCCTTGGACTTGCCGAAGTTGAGCACCCGGCTGCCGCCGCCCTGCATCTGCGACATGAACAGCAGCAGGAGGATCACCAGGATCGCGATCGGCAGCAGGTTGAGCAGGAAGGTCAGCCAGACGCTGTCGCGCGAGTACTTCACGTCGAACTCGGTCAGGCGCCCCTGCTCCTGCAGCTCACGCAGCTCGCTGAGCACCGCCGCGTTCGACCCGGTGGGCACGTTGGCCTGGATCCGGTCGGTCGACCGACCGTCCACGGTGATCGTCTCGGTGCAGCTCGAGCTGGATGTTCTGCTCGCGGTCCTGGAACACGACCGCGCTGGCGTTACCGCTGGCCAGCTCGCTCAGGGCGACCGATGTGTCCACCTTGGTGTAATCCGAACCCCCGGCAAACCTCGTGGACAGTACGAGGGCGGCGAGGATCACCAGGGCGACCCACACCGAGGGACGACGGAAGATGCCTCGGATACGTTCCATGCGATGTCGAGCGCTCCTGCGCCCAGCCTCCCGGTCAACGTGCGGTCAGTGGGGTCACCGGACCTACCCGGCACCCGGTACGGATCGGACACCTCGGGGGCGCCCGGTCATTCGACGGTACACCGTACGTTCGGCAGTGCTCGCGTCACGGACGCGTGTAGACCGCGGGCTTGAGCACACCGACGTACGGGACCTCACGGTAGCGCTCCGCGTAGTCCAGCCCATACCCCACGACGAACTCATTAGGAATATCAAACCCGACATAGTGGACAGGAACGTCGACCGTGACGGCCTTCGGCTTGCGNAGCANNGCCACNACCCGCACAGGANGCGGCGTTACGGCTTTCCAGGTAGCGCAGGAGCCAGGACAACGTGAGACCGGAGTCCACGATGTCCTCCACCACGATCACGCTCTGGCCCGCGATGTCCCGGTCCAGGTCCTTGAGGATGCGCACCACCCCGGATGAGGTGACGGCCTGGCCATAGGACGAGATCGCCATGAACTCGACCTCGACCTGCAGGTGCCGGCCGAGCGCCCGGGCGAAGTCGGCCATGAAGACGAAGGCGCCCTTGAGGACGCCCACGAGCAGCAGCTTCTGACCCGGATGGTCGGCGGCGACCCGCGCGGCGAGCTCCTCGATCCGTTCCCGCAGTCGCGCCTCGCTCACCACCACGCGCTCGATGTCCCCGGCGTACCAGCCCGTGGCGGGTACGGCCCCGTCATCCGGCGCCACGCCTGCCTCCGCGGCCACCTCGGCCGACAGACCGTCAGCCATGGCACCCACCACCGCCCGTCCGGACCCGGCTGGCCGTCATCCTCCGGCCCGTGATGTGCTGACCGGCCGTCCCGACCTGGCCGCCGGTCACGGCTTGACCGCCCAACACGCTGTGTGACCTGTCACGCTCCGTCGCCTATCCACTCTGTCGACCGCCACTCTGTCGCCCGTACCTGTGTGCCGCCTGTGACGGTTGCCCGTCCAGCGCGGTCTGCTCGGCGGGTACCCCGCCCGGCTGGGCAGTAACAGGGTGCCCTATGGCCGACGCCACGATCAGCGCACCCTCCCGACGGACCACCGGGATGCCACCCGGCAGGCTCACCGGCCCCTGGCCGTGCCAGTCGGTGACCAGCGCGTCGAGGGCGGCGACGTGNCGGTGGGAGAGGGCCGANCCGGGCGCGCCGAGGGNGGCCGCCCACCGCAGCAGCACCCGGGTCCGGATGGCCTCNGGCAGCCGNGCCANCACGGCCACCGACAGCCCGCCCCGACCGGCCTCGCGGGCCCGCCACAGGGCACGCCGGGCGATCCGGTCGAGCACGGCGGTGTCCGCCGCGACCAGGTGGGCGGTCCGCGCCAGGTTCTCCACCACGGCCGGCCCGAGGTGGTCGACCAGTTGGGCCAGCAGCGTCCGGGCCCCGGTGCGCCGGAAAGCGGGGTCGACGTTGTGCGGGTCGTGCCAGACCGGCAGATCCTGGGCGCGGCAGGCGGCCCGGGTCTGCTCCCGGGACACCCCCAACAGCGGGCGCAGGAACTCCACCCCGTGCCGCACCCGCCGCACGGGCATGCCTGACAGTCCGCGCGGCCCGGCCCCGCGCACGAGCGCCAGCAGGACCGTCTCGGCCTGGTCGTCACGGGTGTGGCCGAGCAGGACCGCGCGGGCGCCGTGGGCGCGCGCCGCCGCCGCGAGGACCTCGTAGCGGGCCTCGCGCGCCGCCGCCTCCGGTCCGCCCGGGCGACCGGACACCGACACCGTCTGCACCGCCACGGGCGCGAACCCGGCCTCACGGGCCCAGGCCGCCACGGTCTGCGCCCGCTCCGCCGAGCCCGCCTGGAGCTGGTGGTCGACGGTCACCAGGCCGACCCGCAGGCCGAGGCGGGGCAGGACGAAGTGCGCGGCGGCCGCGAGAGCCATGGAGTCGGGTCCGCCGGAGCACGCCACCAGCACCAGGGGTGGGCCATCGGTCGGCCCGGCCGAGGTGCTGGCCGGCGAGGTCAGGCGGGCGGCGATCCCCCGTACCGCGGACCGTACGGTCGCCACCGCCGGGTCAAGGGCCGCCATCGGTCAGCCGTTCGGCTCGTCCGTCCCACCGGTCGGGGCGGGCGGGGTCGCGGCCTCCGCGTGCACGCCGACCCGGGTGATCCACGCCTGCGGGTCGGCCAGCTCATGGGGCAGAGGAAGGGTGAGCGGCGACTCCCACACCCGGTTGAAGCCCGTCATCCCGACCCGGGTCACCACCTGATGCACGAACTGCCGCCCCTCGGCGTACTGGCGCAGCTTCGCGTCCACGCCGAGCAACCGACGCACGAGCTTCTCCACCGGATGGCCGCCCTCCCGCCGCCGGTTGAACCGGGCCCGGATCCGGGCCACGGTCGGTACGACCCGCGGCCCGACGCCATCCATGACGAACTCGGCGTGCCCCTCCAGCAGCGTCATCAGCGCCGTGATCCGGTCCAGCACGACCCGCTGGGCCGGGGTCTGCACGATCTCGAGCACCGAACGCTGGCTGTCGGGGTTGCGCACCACCTCGACCAGCTCCCGCAGCGCCCGGCGCAGCCGGTCGGCGAACTCCTCGCCCGAGCCACCGGCGTCGACGAAGGCCGCCACCTCGGAGAGGAAGTGCGCCCGCAACCAGGGGACCGCGGTGAACTGCACCCGGTGGGTGACCTCGTGCAGGCACACCCACAGACGGAAGTCCCGAGGGTTGGCGCCGATGCGGCGCTCGACCTCGACGATGTTGGGCGCCACCAGCAACAACTGCCCGGGGTCGCTGGCGAAGACCTCGTACTGGCCCAGAACGCGGCCGGACAGGTAGGCGAGCACGGTTCCCGCCTGCACCCCGGTGATCCGGGAGCCCACGGCATCGGCCAGCGGCCCGGGTTCCCGCCCGCGCGTGGCCCGCATGAGCAGCGGCGCGACCACGGCCCGCAGGCCCGCGATGTTGGCGGCCGCCCAGTCCCGGCGATCCACCACCCGCACGGGCGCCGGCGGACCGGCGGGGCGCAGGCCGGTGAACGCCTCGACGTGTTCGGCCGCCTCGACCGCGAGCCGCCGCAGGTCGGCCACGACCTCCGTCGCCTCGGCCACCGTCACCCGGGGGCCGGACTTGCCGAGGGCCGCGGCCGTCGCCCCGGCCAGATCCCAGTCGATGAATCGCCGGCTCGCGGTCGCGGAGCCCGCGTGCTCGTCGCGCTCGCGGCCGAACTGCGCCATGCGGCTACGGTACCCGTGCGGCCGGGACCATCGACCCGTGCCGTCGCAACCGGCACCCGGACGGCCCGTCACCGACACTCGTGGGCCGCTGTCAACGCCCGTCGGCCCGGACCAACACGTCGGGCGCTACCGGCAGCCGCAGCGGCTGATCTGGGCGGCGATGCGGTCCAACGCGCCCTCGGCGGCCCACTTGTTGCTCGTGGCGTCGGCCACCACGGCGAAGACGAGCGTCCGGCCGTCGGCGTCGACGACGTACCCGGCGAGCGCGTTGACGTGGCTGAGCGTTCCCGTCTTCGCCCGCACCACGCCGAGGCCCGCGCCACCCCGCTCGCCCAGGGTGCCGGAGTACCCGGCCACCGGCAGGCCGGAGAGCAGGACGCGCAGCTGGGGGTGGTCCGGCGACATGGCCCGGTGCAGGACCGCCACGAGCTGGTTGGTGGTGACGCGGTTGTCGTCGGAGAGGCCGCTGCCGTCGACGAGGCCACCGCTGGCCGGCATGGGCACCCGGAGCTCGGTGAGCACGGTACGCACCGCCTGGGTTGCTCCGTCGAAGCTCGCCGGCACGCCCTTGGCCACCGCGACCTGCCGGGCCAGCATCTCGGCCAGCACGTTGTCGCTCTCGAGCAGCATCGTCTCGACGATGCGGGCCAGCGGCGGGGACTGGACCTCACCGAGCACCCGCGCGTTCGGCGGCGCGGTGCCCCGGACGATTTGGTTCGGGGGCACCCCCAGCGCCTGGGCGAACTGCCGCGCCGCGGCGAGGTCGGGCTCGGCGTGACGGGCGGTGGTGCTGCGCCGGTCGGCCGGGTTCACCCGGGCGCCGTCGGTCATCAGGGCCGTGATGTTCGAGATCACGCCGCTCGACACGTCCGCAGCGAACCAGCTGGGGTGGGTGGTCGGCCCGGAGAACAGTGACGTGTCGAGGATGACCTTGGTCGGCATAGTCGTCCCGAGGGCCTGACGCACCTGCTCGGCGAGCTGGTCCAGCCGGGCGGCCCCGGCGTAGGCGGAGACCTCGCCCGCGGCCAGCGTGGGGTCGCCGCCCCCGATGATCACCACCTCGCCCGGATTCGGCCCGGCCACGACCCGGGTGGGGATGCGGTAGTTCGGCCCGCGGGCGTACAGGACCGCGGCCGCGACCAGCACCTTGGCCGTCGAGGCCGGGACCACGGCCGTATCACCGCCGCGGTCCCACAGCACCTCGCCGGTCAGGCCGTCGGCGACGGTACCCGCCACCTGGCCACCGAGACCGGCGTCGGCGAACAGCGGGGCCAGCGCGGCCTCCAACCCGGTCCGGCTGGGCAGGGCGGCCCCATCGCCGATCGGCTCGGGGACCGACGCCAGCTGCCCCATGTCGACGCCGGCGTGGTAGGCGACCGTGGTGTCCGGGGCGATCACCCCCGTGATGGCGGCGCTGCCGGCCCCGAGCGCGATCGCGGCCACCACCGCCACCGCCCAGTGCCACCACGGGCGGCGGGCGGGCTCGCGGTCGTACGCGTACTCGTAGTCGTCGTACTCGTAGTCGTCGTGGCCGTAGTCGGCGTACCCATCGCGGCCGGGGCGCCGCGGCCGTCCCCGGGCACCGCGCTGAGGCGGGGGCCACTCGGGGGTGGGGCGCCGGCTCGGCCGGGTCGGGGGCAGGGGCACGGGCGGCCCGGGGCGCGGGGGCGCCGTGGGGCCCGCCGGCGCCCGAGGCGGAGCGGCGGGCGCGGGCCGCGCCGGGACGCCCTCGGTCGGCCGGGTCCGGGGCGCCGTGACGGGTCCGGCGAAGTCACGGGGTCGGTCGCCGTACGTCCGGTCGCCATAGCCCCGGTCGCCGTACGTCCGGTCGTCGTAGCCCCGGTCGTCGTACGCCTCGTCCTCGTCGTCTTCGTCCTCGCGGGCGCGCCGCAGGGCGCGCTCCTCGGCCCGGCGGGCCCGCTCGGCGGCCTCCTCCTGCTCCCGCCGGAGGCGCTCGGCTTCCTTGCGCGCCTTCTCCTCAGCCTTCGCGCGGGCCTTCTCCTCGGCCTCCTCCTGCTCCCGCCGGAGGCGCTCGGCCTCTTTGCGCGCCTTCTCCTCGGCCTTACGCTGCTCTTCCTCGGCCTTCCGCTGCTCTTCTTCGGCCTTACGCCGGGCTTTCTCCTCGGCCTTACGCCGTTCCTCTTCGGCCTTGCGCTGCTCCTCTTCGGCCTTGCGCCGAGCCTTCTCCTCCGCCTTGCGCTGTTCTTCCTCAGCCTTCCGCCGGGCTTCCTCCGCGCGCTTGGCCTCC
>Ga0065720_1020579_pt1 | contig 13775 bp, 13 predicted proteins | sample Thericmetagenome_FD_59107 | JGI IMG/M metagenome (GOLD analysis project Ga0065720, IMG submission 59107) | Thermophilic microbial communities from the Joint Bioenergy Institute, California, USA of rice/straw/compost enrichment - eDNA_2 v2... | ecosystem: Engineered > Solid waste > Grass >... | reverse complement strand
TCCAATGATTGCTCCTGGGTCAACATCTTGGCGGCCAAAAGCCGCCATCATCGCCCAGGGGGTCAGTTTTACCTCGGCGCCAGGGGTCAGTATTACTTCGGCGCTGACAATTCGGTGGCGGGTACCTTCGCCGCCAAGTATTCGGCCGGCTGATATTTGGATGCGTGTCTGCGTGCGCGTTTTTGCCGCCGCTTATCATGGCCGCCTTCAACACCAAAAGGACGGTTATGAAGTTTCTGAGCTACCGATACGACAATGCCAACCGCATAGGCGTGCTGCGCGGCCAGCAGGTCGCCGACCTTTCCGCCGTGACAGGACATGCCGATCTGGGCACGGCCCTGCGTCACTTAGGGCAAGAAGAACTGATGGCCCATGCCGCACAAGCGGCAATCACCCTACCCTTGGAGGCCATACAATCCTGGCGGCCGGTAGTGGCTGATCCGGGTGCTATCTTTTGCATTGGGCTGAACTACGAAGAACATCGCGTGGAAGCGGGCCGTGCCAAGACAGCGAAGCCCACTATGTTTCTGCGCCTCGCATCGTCGCAGTTGGGCCATATGCAAGCTATCGTCGTCCCGTCCGAATGTCCCTCCGGGCTGGATTACGAGGGTGAGATTGCCGTGGTGATCGGACGAGGTGGCCGGCGCATCGCCGAGCACGCCGCATGGTCCCATGTACTGGGGCTTTCCATTTACAACGACGCCTCGGCGCGTGACTGGCAAGCTCACTCGACGCAGTGGACGCCAGGCAAGAACTTTCCGGCGACCGGAGCCTTCGGGCCTTGCCTAGCGACTCCCGACGAACTGGATATCGCCAACGGTCTTGAGTTGATCACGCGGCTCAATGGCGAAGTCATGCAGCGCGCCGACACCAGCATGATGATTTTCTCGATTCCGGAGTTGATCGCCTATATCTCGACATTCGCTGAACTGCAGCCTGGCGATGTCATCGTCACGGGAACGCCGGGCGGCGTAGGATTCAAACGCCAGCCGCCCGTGTTCATGCGTCACGGCGACACCGCCGAAATTGAAGTGCCCGGTATTGGCACGCTGTGCAATACCATCGTGAACGAGCAATAGAAACGTGCTGATGGGACGACGGCCTACTCTCCTTTGAAGATGGGCCGCCGCTTTTGCACGAACGCCTCAGTTGCTTCGCGGTGGTCGAGCGAGCTAGCCAGTATGGCCAGCTGCGACGAAATAAAATCCAGGCTTTCCACGAGTCCCTTGTTTTGTCCCTGCTGTACGGCTCTTTTCATATAACGTACCGATAGCGGTGCATTGGCGGCGATTTCCGCTGCGCGTTTATGTACGAACGGCATTAGTTCGGCCACGGGAAGCACTCTGTCGGCCAGGCCGATGCGTTCGGCTTCTTGCGCGTCTATCAGCGCGCCGGTCCAGAACAGTTCCAACGCCTTGCCGTAGCCAATGCGCCGTGGCAAGGACCAGGTACTGCCGGCGCCCGGAAACAGACCCATGCGTACATAGGTCTCGCCAACCCGGGCAGTGTCGGCCATATAAATCAGGTCGCACATCAGGGCAAAATCAAGGCCCGCTCCGACGGCAACGCCATTGACCGCCGCGATCAAAGGTTTATCGGTGGCCGCGAAGGCTCGCAATACCCGGTGCACGCCATTGGTTAAGTCGTTCTTGCGTTGCAAGGCCGTTCTTTCCTGGCGTTGATTCATGGCGCCGATATCCGCGCCCGAACAGAAGGCGTCGCCGGCGCCGGTCAGCACAATCACACGCACGTCTTCGCGACTCGCGCAGCGCTCTATTGTTTCGGCGAGCAGATCAATGGTCGCCGGCAGAAAGGCATTCTTCCGTTCAGGGCGGTTCAGGGTCAGGCAGGCCACACCCTCCGTGACCTGCAGCAAAACATGTTCATCGTGCACCTGTTTCTCCTTTATTGGACGCTGATATTTGACTCACGCACGACCTTGCCCCATCTTTCATACTCTTGCACCATGAATTCGCGAGCCTGTTCGGGGCTATCGCCCAGCACTTCGGCGCCTTGCTGGTTGAACTGATGCCGAACATCGGGCATTTTCAGAATGTCATTCACAGCGCCGTTCCATTGCTGGACCACCTCGAGCGGCGTGCCGGCGGGCGCCAGCAGCGACCACCACGCATAAGCGTCGAAACCCGGATAGCCCAACTCGGCAACCGTAGGCACTTCGGGCAAGTCCGGCACACGCGTAGCATTGGTCACAGCCAGGGGCTTGAGCATGCCTTTCGCGATGAACGGACTTGCCGACGCAATGGACGCCATGAACAGATCAGCCCGCCCCCCCGCCACATCGTTCATGGCCTGGACCGAACCCCGGTACGGCACATGGGTCAGGTGCACACTCATGGCCTGCTGCAATGCTTCGCCAGTAAGGTGCGCTACCGAACCATTGCCTGGCGTGGCAAAGGTGACGTTGTTGGCCGGGTCATGCGCCAACGCCTTCAGGTCATCAAAGCTTTTCAGGCGCGACTGCGCGCCCGTCAGTAGCACCATGGGTGACTTGGCCAGCGTGAGCACCGGCGTCAAATCTCTCAGCGGGTCGTATCCCAAGTTCTTGTAGATATGAGGACCGATGGCCAGGTTGCTGGACAGGCCCATGATCATGGTGTAGCCGTCGGCCGGCTGGCGGGCCGCCTGCGCGATGCCGATGTTGCCGGCCGCGCCGGGGCGGTTCTCGATCACGATATTCCATTTTTTTGTCTGACCGAGTTTTTGCCCGATGAGGCGGCCAAACACATCCACAGCACCTCCTGGAGGGTACGGTACCACCAGGCTTATGGGGCGGGCGGGGTAGTCCTGTGCAGCAGCGCTGGCTGCCACGCCAGCGAGCACGGCACCGAGAAGCATCCTGCGTACGGCGTTCACCATGTTGTCTCCTATTGAATGTAATTTGAATCTGCGTACGGCGTTCACCATGTTGTCTCCTATTGAATGTAATTTGAATTTGAGCGCCTGCTAGCGCAGGCCCAACCCACGTGCGATGACCCCTCGCAGGATCTCCCGGGTTCCCCCCCGGATCGAGAATGCAGGTGCCCTGAGCATCATGTCGGCCATGACGTCGGCGAATCCGTGGCCGGACTCGTTGGAGGGCTCGGTTTCGGTCAGCAGGCGAACCAGCTCTACGACTTCCTGCTCATGCGAATTGCCCAGGTCCTTCACCAATGCCGCCTGCAACGCGGGGTCTTCGCCGCGTTCCAGCATGCCGGCCACGGACCTGGACATTTGGCGCAAGATGACCAGCTGCGCGGCCATCTTGCCGATCAGGCGGGATTGATCGTCTCTGGGTGATTTCCCGCAGGCCCGGACGCCTTCTGCCAGCAAGCGATAAGAGGAAAGAAAGCGCTCCGGTCCGCTACGTTCATATGTCAATTCATCGGTGACTTGCTTCCATGCGCCACCTTCCGTGCCCAACAGCGCGTCATGCGGCAGCAGAACGTCTTCAAAGAACACTTCATTGAAGTGGTGATGGCCACTCATGTCGTAAATGGGACGGATGGTGATGCCCGGCGTTTTAAGGTCCACCAGAAACTGGCTCATTCCCGCATGCCGCTCTTCGGTTTTTGCTTCAGTGCGGCAGAACAAGATCATGTAATGAGACAGGTGCGCGTTCGATGTCCAGATCTTGGTGCCGTTAACGACATAACCTGCGTCGGTACGCTGCGCGCGTGTGCGGGCAGCCGCCAGGTCGGACCCAGAGTCCGGCTCGCTCATGCCAATGCAGAAATAGCATTCGCCTGCCGTGATGCGCGGCAAGAGCTTTTGCCGTTGTTCTTCGGTTCCATACCGCAACAGCAGTGGGCCGCTTTGGCGATCGGCTGTCCAGTGCGCGCCCACCGGAGCCCCGGCAGACAACATCTCTTCGATCACGACATAACGTTCGAGCGCGCTGCGTTCGCCGCCGCCGTACTGCTTGGGCCAAGTCATGCCGATCCAACCTTTGGCCCCAAGCTTTCGGCTGAAGTCGGGGTCGCGTGCCGTCATGCCGCCCGCGCGCTTCTGGACCGGAACGTTCGCCAGCTCGACCCGTAGAAATTCGCGCACTTCCTCTCGCAGCGCGTCAATCGACTTCAGGCGTGTAGGCATCTCAAAATTTATTTGCTGCATGTTTGATTACTCCTTTGATGCTTCCGCTGCGTCGGTCAGGAATTCCCACATGTCATCGGCACCAATCCGGCACAGCTCCTCGCCGATCACCTTGCACCAATAGGATTCGCTGCCGAATTCGTCACGCCACGACCAAAGCCGACGTGTCAGAAAGTGAAGCGTGTGTTCATGGGTAATGCCGATCGCGCCATGTACTTGGTGCGCGATGGTCGCTGCGGCGCTTGCCGCTTCGCCCGCGCGGGCCTTTGCCGCCGCGATCGCAAACAGAGAAAAATCGTGCTGTACGGCCCACGTCGCCAGGTCTGCCGCCGCACCAGCGGCCGCCGTCTGGCCCGCCATCACGGCGAGATACTGCTGGATGATCTGGAATTTCCCGATGGGGCGTCCGAATTGGATACGCTCCAACGCATACTGCACAGTCATGCGCAGCACTTGGTCCATGGCCCCGGCGATTTGCGCAGTGCGCATAGCCGCACCGAACGCCAGCAATTGGGGCATGCCGAAGCCTGCCTGTGCGGGGCCCACGGCGTCGCTGGCCAAAGCGCAATCGAAGCCGACTGAATCGCGCGGCTCGAAGGCAACATTCTGCTCGCCATCCACACGGCAGTCGGCCGTGGAAACGCGTGCGACGTACCAGATCTTGTCATATTCGACGAGCACAGCCAGATGTCCAACCATGCTCGCCCAGGGGATCCTGCGGGCAACCCCGGACAGATGCCAACCCTGGCCGGCGCGGGCCAGTTTCAGCGTGGCGTCCAGGCGTACCGGCGCGACGGAAAGCGGGCCGTCAGGCACTTCCAGCCCCGCACTGGCCAACAGCCATCCGGCCAGCATAGTTTCCGCCAGCGGTATCGGGGCAGCGGCGGCGCCAGCGGCGCGCAGCACGGTCATACCTTCGGCCATTGTCGCGCCCAACCCGCCCGCCGACTCGGGCGTGATGGCGGCGGTGAAGCCGGCGTCAGTGACTTGGCCCCACAGCTGCGCGGGCCATGCGCCCTTCTCGGCGCTTTCTTTCGTGGCCCGGTCACAATGATCTTCGAATACACGCCGCGCACTGTCGGCTAGCAAGGTGCCTAAATCATTCATTTTGATCTCTTGTCCGAGGTAATAAAATCAGTGGGTTCTTTCAAGCAAAGTCCACTGCGAGGGCACGCTCAGTCGTTGGACGCAGCGGGCTTCTTCACGATCAGGGCATCGACAATGGACACTCCATTTCCAGCGGTATGTACCATTACCGGGTTCAGGTCGATTTCCATGATCAAGTCTGCATTTTCTGCAGCGAAGCGGGAGACGGCTGCGATAACGCTGGCCAGCGCGTCTTTGTCGCTGGGCGCCTCTCCCCGCACGCCGTCCAGCAGCGACGCACCCTTGAGCTGGCCGATCAGTTCGCGCGCACGCCGTTCATCAACCGGAACCGGGCTGAACACCACGTCCTTGAGAACCTCGGTGTAGATGCCACCCAGGCCCACCATCAGCATGGGGCCGAAGTCGTCATCGGTCGTCACGCCGATGATGACTTCGCGTCCCTTGGGGACCATTTCCTGCACCAGCACGCCGTCCACGCGCGCACCTGGACACGAGCGGGCGACATTGGCGAGCAGCATGTCATACGCATCTGCGACCGTGCCATCGCCGGTGACGTTTAGCACCAACGCGCCGGCTTCTGTCTTGTGCGGAATATCGGCAGACTGCACCTTTAGCGCGACGGGGCCACCAATCAACTGTGCCGCCTGCCGAGCTTGCTCGGCGCTAGTTGCCAAATACTCTTTGGGCATGGCCAGTCCATACTGCGCCAACGCCTGCTTGGCTTGTACCTCGGTCATGAGGCCAGCCTTGCACTCTTCGATATAGGTGCGAGCCCGAGCGCGCGCGACGTCATCGGCTGCGTCTGCCGCCAACGTCGTAACCGGAGAGGCCGTGCGCTGTCCTTGTTCAACCAGCGCCTTAAGCGCACGAGCGCAGTTTGGCATGGACGTATACACCGGAATGCCAGCTCGCGCGAACTCTGCGACAACCTGGTCCGACACGGCGCTGTAGGTGCAAGACAGCAGCGGTTTTCCGCCTTGTCTGTCTAGCTGGGCGAGTTCCCGTGCATCGCGCGCAGCAATATGTTCGGCCGTCAAAGACGGCAACATCAGTATCGAATCGATCGCCTGCGACCGGTCCAGAATGGTGATGAGCTTGGCGTATCCCAGTTCGCGTATGGCCTGCGCAGATACGTCGATAGGATTCTGCGCCGATCCATAAGACGGCAGCAACGCCTGTATTTCCGCCTGAATTTCCGGTTCAAGCAACGGTACCTCAAGGCCATGCGCGGCCAAAATATCCGACATCCATACGGCGCTGGCACCCGATGCAGTCACGATGGCAACCCGGTTACCGCGAGGCAGGGAGCAGAACGACAATGCTGCCGCCACGTCCAGCATATGGTCCAGGTCTTCGCCGCGAATAATGCCATGATGCGAAAAAATGGCGTCATCGACGATTCCGCCTTTTGCCAGCGAACCCGTGTGCGAAGCCGCGGCGCGGCGCGCCGCTTCCGACACTCCAGGTTTGGCCACGATCAGGTTCTTGCCCTTTTGCGCGGCCAGATCAGCGATGCGGCGGAATTCCGCGCCGTCGCCAAAGCGCTCGAGATACAGCAGAAAGATGTCTACGGGACTGCATTCAATCAGATATTCCAGATAAGCATGCGCCTCCAACACCGTCTGGTTTCCGGTGCTGATGTGGTGACTGAAATTCAGCTGCCGCCGCTTGCCACGATCCAGGAATGCAAAAGACATGGCGCCACTTTGCGCGATGACGGCGATTTTTCGGCAGCCTTCAACGCCTGTGCTCAGCGGCTCTTGCGGATTGCCAACCACGGGGCTAAAGGTCACCGCCGTGTTGGCAAGCGCGTTGACAAAACCCTGCGAATTAGGGCCGCACAGCGCCATCCCGTAGCGGCGCGCAATGTCCTTGAGTTCCGCTTCCCGCTGCGCACCGTCGTCACCTTGCTCTTCTGAAAAGCCGGCGCTAATGACCAGTGCGGCGCGGATTCCACGCCTGCCGCAGTCTTCCAGTGCGGCGGCCACCGCCATCGCGGGAACCAGGATGACGCACAGGTCCGCTGCCTCTGGCGTATCGGCGACGGATGAGTAGGTCTTGATTCCCTGGATCTCGGTGTGAGATCGCGACACCAAATACACCTGACCGGGATACCGGTGATCCAGCAGTGTCTTGAGTACGCGTCCGCGTATGGTCGACGTGTCGGGCGAAGCACCGACAATGCAAATGCTTTGCGGGGCCAGCAAAGGTTGCAGATCGATCATGGATAGGTAGGGCTAGGGTCATGGCCGATAGTTGCGAGAACGGCGTAACAATACGGTCGACCCTTGCAACTCGTCTATAACCAGGACGCACATTTCCGCCGGCTAATATCTTCACCCCTTACATCGGGTGCGACGCCGGCGGAACATTAAGACGATGACTTGACGACGGCGTACGCCGAAGAAAGGGCTTGTACGCGTGAGGGTTCGCAGCGCTTGGCGCCTGGCGGAAAGTACGTTGCGAGTGTATCGGTCAGCAACTTCACGATGACCTCGCGCAGTTGCTCGAGTTCCCATGTGTGCACGCCTATACCCACTGCCAGTGGCTGACCATCTATCTCTACAGGAACTTTGGCGGCGATCACTGATGCACCGTTGCTGACTGAATCTCGGCTAAAAGCAAAGCCAGTGCGGCGGCATTCATTGAGTTCGATGAGCAGTTGCTGGATGTCGACATGCGTGGGAAAACTACTGTCAATCGCATTGGCGTTCCGAACGATGCGCGCCACGTCCTGATCCGGCAAGGCGCTTAACAGGACCTTGCCCACGGCCGAACGGCAAATCGGGCGCAGCAGTCCGGGCTTTAAGCCCACGCGCGAAGATCGGGCCGACACAATGTGGATGTACTGCGCGTACAGGCCGTTCTGTGTAGCCAGCATAGCCACGTGGCCCGAGTGGGTGGCCAGTGTTTCCATGAAGTCAAGCAGGCTTCCTTCGGCAAGCACCCTTTGGTGCATCCACATTCCCAGAAAGCTAACTCGCAGCGTGGGTATGAAAGTTCGTTCGTGCCGGTTGTGCTGCAAGTAGCCCAGATCTGATAGCCCGTGCAATAGCACCGATGTGCTGGATTGAGGATAGCCGAGCTTGCTGGACACTTCGCCTACGGTCAGTGCACGCTGCTCAACAGCGAACAGTTCCAGCACCTCGAGGCCTCGGTGTATGGTGCCAACCGACTTGCCATACGGCAGAGGTGGGACGACGTCGGTGAGCGGCAATTCTTCGAATGAGTCAGTGTGGTCCATGCGTGTCGATGTCTCCTGCCTAAAAGAACGTCTTAAGAAAACACGCGCGGCATGTGGTCATCAGGCGGCTGATATCCATCGGGATTCATGCCGGCGCCAGTCATTCGCCAGGGTTGCGATGTTAGCATCCGCGATTATGTCAGAGCCAAAAAATTCAGCTGTGCCGGCGGGCTTCAAACTGCTGGTTCGCGACCGCGGCTTTATCGCCCATGTCGGTCCGCTATACATCCCGGATGTGCCTGGCCGCGCGGGTGATCGCGACGCTGCCGTCATCGGCTTTCGTGTCGATGAAAGGCACTGCAATCTCAACGGCACGCTGCACGGCGGCATGTTAATGACCCTGGCGGATATCCTGCTTATCTATGCCGCTCGGCGCGATCTGGGGCATCAAGATTTCATGCCGACGATCTCGCTTGCGGGCGATTTTCTCGCTCCGGTACGCGTCGGCGACTGGGTAGAGGGACAGGCCGGCATTGTGCGCGCGACCGGCAACATTTGTTGCGTAGAGGGCATCCTACGCGTGGGTAACGATCCCGTCGCGAGGTTCAACACCCTGCTACGGCTACCAAAGGGCAAGGCATGAACTTAAGTTGGCGCATTGGCGACGTCACGGTGACACGCATTGTTGAACTGGAAACCACCGGCGGCACCAGGTTTCTGCTTCCGCAGGCAACCCCTGACGAGATCCGCAACATTGGTTGGCTAAGTCCGCATTTCGCCGACGAGGCGGGCAAGCTCAAGATGAGCATTCATGCGCTAGTCATCGATACTCCTACGTTGCGTGTGGTGGTTGACGCATGTATTGGCAACGATAAAACCGGACGTCGGGTGCCGAGCTGGAATCAGCGGCAAGGGTGTTTTCTCGATGATCTCGAGGGTGCTGGCTTCACGCGCGACAGTGTAGACATCGTGCTGTGTACCCACCTGCATGTGGACCACGTCGGTTGGAACACTATGCTGGAGAATGGCAAATGGGTTCCCACGTTTCCGCGTGCCCGTTATCTGTTCGGTCGGGTTGAATTTGATTTCTGGCGCAACCACGAAACGGATGCTCAGGCCAGCGCCGTTCTGGCCGACTCGGTTCAGCCTATATTCGACGCGGGTCTTGCGGATCTCATCGAGGCTAATCATCGGCTATGCGACGAATTAGTGCTTGAGCCCACGCCTGGGCACACTCCAGGGCATGTGAGCCTCAGGATCAGGTCGCGCGGTGAGGAAGCCTTGGTGACCGGAGACTTTCTACACCACCCCTGCCAGATGCACCATCCTCATTGGAGTTCGACTGCTGATACCCATCCCGAACAGGCCGAGCAAACGCGCAAGACCATGCTTGCCGCTTTGGTCCAACGCGATGTGCTGGTGATCGGCACCCATTTCGCCGCTCCGACAGCAGGCTATGTCGTTCAGGAGGGCGCCACGTTTCGTTTCGAACCTGTGCCGGCGGACAAAAACCACGCGCGCTGACGCACCGCCGCTTCCCGCAACCACCAAGGAGACAATATGAAAATTCGTACCGCTCTTGCGGCGCTGTGCCTATCCGTGTTCGCCAATGCAGGTGTGGCAGCGTATCCTGAAAGACCTGTCCGCGTGCTGATTCCTTATCCGCCCGGCGGCGCCGTAGACGTTGTCACGCGCAAGCTGTGCGAGCAACTCACCAAACAAACCGGTAAAGCTTTCGTTGTAGAGAATCGTCCGGGTGGAGGAAGCACGATCGCCAGCACCGAGGTGGCGCGTGCCAAGCCCGATGGCTACACCTTGCTGGCTTTGGACAATTCGTATCCCACCTTGCCCTATGCATTCAAGAATCTGCGTTGGGATCATAGCAACGGCCTGATTCCTATCACCGTCACGGCGTTCACTCCCGTGATGCTCGTCGTGGCCAAAGACTCCCCATTCGCAACGCTTTCCGAACTGCTGAGTAAGGCAAAAGAGGCGCCCGAGACGCTGACAGCAGGTGTCGGCGGAGCGGGAGGATCGGTGCAATTTTCGACCTTGGCTTTTGAGCAAGCGGCCGATGTCAAATTCATGTTGGTGCCCTACAAGGGCGCGAGCGAGTCGATTCTTGGCGTTATCTCGGGCCAGGTCAACATGGTGCTGCTCTCCACGCCATCGGTCGCTTCCCAGATCAAGTCGGGTCTGGTACGTCCTTTAGCGGTGTCTGGCAAGAACCGGCTACCGCAGTATCCCGGCACACCCACGTTCGCTCAGGCAGGGCTGCCGGGTTACAGCACGTTCAACTGGTCAGGGCTGGCCGCGCCCGCCGGCACGCCGAGTGAGGTCGTCAACTTCCTGCAGCGCGAAGTGGTCAAAGCGCTTCAGGCCGACGAAATGAAAGATTTTCTCGCGTCCATGAGTGCCCAACCCGGCGGCTTAAGCCCCAGCGAATTCAGTCAAATGATTCGTGACGAAACGGTCCGTTGGGGTAACGTGGCGCGCAAGGCGAATCTCCAACCTCAGTAAATTAAGCTGCTCATGAAAATACTCGTACCAGTCAAGCGCGTCGTCGACTACAACGTCAAAGTACGCGTGAAATCGGATCAGACGGGCGTGGATATCGCCAACGTGAAGATGTCCATGAACCCGTTTGACGAAATCGCCGTCGAAGAAGCGACCCGCTTAAAAGAGAAAGGCGCCGCCACCGAGGTGGTCGCCGTCTCCGCCGGCGTCGCCCAAGCGCAGGAAACCCTGCGCACGGCCATGGCCATCGGTGCCGACCGTGGCATCCTGGTGCAGACCGATGTCGAACTGCAGCCCCTGGCCGTGGCCAAGCTGCTCAAAGGGCTGGTCGAAAAAGAGCAGCCGCAGTTGGTCATCCTCGGCAAGCAAGCGATCGATGACGACGCCAACCAGACCGGCCAGATGCTGGCTGCGCTCCTGGACTGGCCGCAAGCCACCTTCGCCAGCAAGGTCGAGGTCGCTGGCGACAGCGTCACCGTGACGCGCGAAGTCGACGGCGGTCTGGAAACGATCAAACTGTCGCTGCCGGCCATCGTCACGACCGATCTGCGTCTGAACGAGCCGCGCTACGTGACCCTGCCCAACATCATGAAGGCCAAGAAAAAGCCGCTGGACACCGTCACGCCGGAGGAGCTCGGCGTCGATGTGGCCCCGCGTCTGAAGACGCTGAAAGTCACCGAGCCGCCCGCCCGCAAGGCCGGTATTAAGGTGGCCGATGTGGCCGCGCTGGTCGACAAACTGAAGAACGAAGCGAAGGTGATCTAAGATGACGACGTTGGTTATTGCCGAACACGACAACGCCCAACTCAAGGGCGCCACCCTGAACACCATTGCCGCGGCGGCCAAGATCGGTGGCGACGTCCACGTGTTGATCGCCGGTAGCAACGCCCGCGCCGTGGCCGACGAGGCCGCGCAAGCCGCAGGCGTGGCCAAGGTCTTGCTGGCCGATGGCGCGCAGTTTGCCGACAGTCTGGCCGAGAACCTGGCCGCTCAGGTGCTGGCCGTGGCCTCGGGCTACAGCCACATTTTGTTCCCGGCAACCGCCTCGGGCAAGAACGTGGCGCCCCGCGTGGCCGCCAAGCTCGACGTGGCGCAGATCTCGGACATCATCGGCGTGGAATCCGCCGACACGTTCCAGCGCCCGATTTATGCTGGCAACGCCATCGCCACCGTGCAATCGGCCGATGCCGTCAAGGTCATCACCGTGCGTACGACCGCCTTTGACGGCGTGGCCGCCACCGGTGGCTCAGCCGCGGTCGAGGCCGTCGAGCCTGTCGCCGATTCCGGCAAATCGTCCTTCGTGGGCCGTGAAGTCGCCAAGAGCGACCGTCCCGAGCTGGCCGGTGCCCGTGTGGTCGTCTCCGGCGGCCGCGGTCTGGGCAGCGCCGAGAACTTCAAGAAGATCCTCGATCCCTTGGCTGACAAGCTGGGTGCGGCCCTCGGTGCCTCGCGCGCCGCGGTCGACGCCGGTTATGCGCCCAACGATTGGCAGGTCGGCCAGACCGGCAAAATCGTGGCGCCGCAGCTGTATGTGGCCGTCGGGATCTCCGGCGCCATCCAGCACTTGGCCGGTATGAAGGACTCCAAGGTCATCGTGGCGATCAACAAAGACGCTGAAGCGCCGATCTTCGGCGTGGCCGACTATGGTCTGGTGGGCGATCTGTTCACGGTAGTACCCGAACTGGCCAACGCGCTGTAAGCGCTGACCGCGCACAGCGGTCAGCCTGGGAAGCCCGAGGTGGTGGCCCACCTCATCCGGGTCCCGTTCTCCCATGCGGCCCACCGGCCGGACGCCCGATTTACAACTTAAACACCGCAACGGCCTCGGCCAGCGCGCGGGCCTGCTCTTCGAGCGACGCCGCAGCCGCGGCGGACTCCTCTACCAGTGCCGCGTTCTGCTGGGTGACTTGATCCATTTGCGAAACGGCCATGTTCACTTGGTCGATGCCGGCGGACTGCTGCTCGGTGGCCGAGGAGATTTCGCCCATGATGATCGCCACTTGATGCGCGGCCTGAACGACCTCGCGGATGGTTTTTTGGGTGATCTCGACTTGCTCCGCGCCCGTAGAGATCTTCACCAACGATGCATCGATCAGCGTTTTGATCTCTTTGGCTGCCACGGCACTACGTTGGGCCAGCGCACGCACCTCAGCCGCGACAACGGCAAAGCCACGCCCTTGTTCGCCGGATCGAGCGGCTTCAACGGCGGCGTTCAAGGCCAGGATATTGGTCTGAAAGGCAATGCTGTCGATCACGTTCACGATCTCGCCGATACGACCCGAGCTGGCTGAAATGTCCTGCATGGTGCCCACCACATCCCCGACGGCCTTGCCGCCCCGCTCGGCCATGGATGACGTGCTGTGCGCCATGTCGTTGGCCTGGCGCGCGTTCTCGGCGTTCTGGCGGACCGTGCTGGCCAGCTCCTGCATGCTCGCGGCGGTTTCGGCGAGCGATGCCGCCTGCTCTTCGGTACGGCTGGACAAATCCGTGTTGCCGGAAAGAATCTCGCGGGCACCCACGTTAATTTCATCCACACTGTGATGCACCGTGGTCACGGCCTTAGCCAGATTGTCGCGCGTCTGGGCAGCGCTCGAGATCAGCTTGTGGACTTCATTTTCTGAATTGGCGGGCGCTTCTGGAATGACAACGGTCAGATCACCGTCGCCCAAGCGTTCCAGCGCGTGGACCACACCACGCACGGGCCGCAACGCCTGACGCAATAGCAAGCCGACAACGCCGACGATGGCGATTGTGCCAACTAGCATCAATAGTGAATCGCACCGGGGATCGCGGAGGCTTTTTGGTTAAAGTAAAACAGGTTCCACAGTCGGCGCTGCAAGTTGCCGATAGTATCGCGCTTCGGCCTCAGCGGGCG
>Ga0065720_1003986_pt1 | contig 13775 bp, 8 predicted proteins | sample Thericmetagenome_FD_59107 | JGI IMG/M metagenome (GOLD analysis project Ga0065720, IMG submission 59107) | Thermophilic microbial communities from the Joint Bioenergy Institute, California, USA of rice/straw/compost enrichment - eDNA_2 v2... | ecosystem: Engineered > Solid waste > Grass >... | reverse complement strand
CGCCGGGATGTGGGTCGTGTGCGACCGCTTCGCCGATTCCACGCTCGCCTATCAGGGCTTCGGCCAGGGCCTTCCGCGCGCCGTGTTCGACGCGCTGGCGGCGCTGACCCTCGACGGCCTCGCCCCCGACCTCACCCTGGTCCTCGACCTGCCGCCGGAGACGGGGATGGCCCGCGCCCGCGCCCGCGGCGAGGCCGCGACCCGCTACGAGCGCCTCGGCCTCGAATTCCACGCCCGCATCCGCGCCGGCTTCCGCGCCATCGCGGAGGCCGAACCGGCCCGCTGCGTCCTGGTGGACGCCGCACGCCCGGTGGATGCGGTCGCGGACGATCTCCGCGCCCTGGTCCGCGCGCGCCTCGGCGCCCCCCTGCCGCCATGAGCGACCTGCCGCCGCTCGAGCCGCGCGCCAACCCCGACCTCGTCGGCCACGACCACGCCGCGCGGGCGCTGGAGGAGGCGGCGCGGTCCGGCCGCCTGCACCATGCCTGGCTGCTCGCCGGCCCGCCCGGGGTGGGCAAGGCGACGCTCGCCTACCGCTTCGCGCGCTGGCTGCTCGCCGGCGCGCCGCCTTCGCCCGGCGGCGGTGCCGCGCCGCTCGCCCTGGACCCGCGCCACCCCGTCTTCCGCCGCGTCGCCGCCGGCGCCCATGCCGACCTGCTCGCCATCGAGCCCGGCACCCTTCAGGGCAGCCGCAAGCGCGCCGATGTGATCAACGTGGACGCGGCGCGGCTGATCCCCTCCTTCATGGCGCTCACCGCCGCCGAGGGGGGCTGGCGCGTCGTGATCATAGACGGCGCGGAGACCATGGCCGCCCCGGCCGCCAACGCGCTCCTCAAGATCCTGGAGGAGCCGCCGCCGCGCGCCGTGCTGCTCGTCGTCACCGCCGCCCCCGGGCGGCTCCTGCCCACGATCCGCAGCCGCTGCCGCCGGCTCGACCTCTTCCCGCTGGAGGATGCCGCGCTGCTGCCGCTGCTCGGGCGCTGGCTGCCGGACATGCCCGAAGCGGAGCGGCGGGACCTTGCCCGCCTCGCCGGCGGCTCGCCCGGCCGCGCCCTGGCCCTGGCGGAGGAGGGCGGCCTCGCGCTTCAGGCCCTGGTGGAGGAGGTGCTCGCCGGGCTCCTCCGCCCCGATCCGCGCCAGGCCCATGCGGTCGCCGACCGCCTCGCCGCGGGGAACGACACGACGGCCTTCCTGACCTTCTTCTCCCTGCTCCGCCAGGCGATCGCGGCCGCGACGCGTCTCGCCGCGCGCGACGCCGCCGCGGCGCCCGCCTGGGTCGCGCGCCGTCCGCTTGCCGAGTGGTCCGCGCTGTGGGATAGGCTCGGCCGCCTCGCGGCGGAGACGGACGCACTCAACCTAGACCGCAGACAGGCGGTCCTGACCGGGCTGGGCTGGCTCGCCGCGCCTGGGCGCGGCTGAGCGCGACCGCAAGCACGCACGCAAGCGAACGAAGGGCGAGACCGATGGCCGAGGGCGACGCCCGGCGAATCTACCTCACGACGCCGATCTACTACGTCAACGACCGGCCGCACATCGGCCACGCCTACACCAGCCTCGCCACCGACGTGCTGGCGCGCTGGTACCGGCTCGACGGGCGGGAGGTGTTCTTCCTCACCGGCACCGACGAGCACGGCCAGAAGGTCGAGAAGGCGGCGCAGGAAGCGGGCATGGACCCGCAGTCCTTCACCGATCAGGTGAGCCAGCATTTCCGCGACCTCGCGCGGCGGATGAACTTCTCCAACGACGACTTCATCCGCACCACGGAGGAGCGCCACAAGCGCGCCTGCACGGCGCTGTGGGAGGAGCTCGCGCGCCGCGGCGAGATCTATCTCGGCCACTACGAGGGCTGGTACGCGGTGCGCGACGAGGCCTTCTACGGCCCGGACGAGATCACGGAGCGCGACGGCCAGCGTTTCGCCCCCTCCGGCGCGCCGGTCGAGTGGGTGCGCGAGCCCTCCTACTTCTTCCGCCTCTCCGCCTGGGGCGAGCGGCTGCTGAAGTTCTACGACGAGAACCCGGACTTCATCCTGCCGCCCGGCCGCCGCAACGAGGTGATCAGCTTCGTCAAGGCGGGCCTGCAGGACCTCTCGATCAGCCGGACCAGCTTCCGCTGGGGCGTGCCGGTGCCGGGCGACCCGAAGCATGTGATGTATGTCTGGCTGGATGCGCTGACGAACTACATCACCGCCGTCGGCTACCCCGACACCAGCGCGCCGCTCTGGCGCTTCTGGCCGGCGGACGTGCATTTCGTCGGCAAGGACATCCTGCGCTTCCACGCGATCTACTGGCCGGCCTTCCTGATGGCCGCCGGGCTCCCGCCGCCGCGGCGCGTCTTCGCCCATGGCTGGTGGACCAACGAGGGGCAGAAGATCTCGAAGTCGCTCGGCAACGTCATCGATCCGCTGGCGCTGGTCGAGACCTACGGCCTCGACCCGGTGCGCTACTTCCTGCTGCGCGAGGTGCCCTTCGGCCAGGACGGCGACTTCTCCCGCCGCGCCCTGATCGCGCGGCTCAACAACGAGCTCGCCAACGACCTCGGCAACCTCGCCCAGCGCACGCTGAGCCTGATCCAGCGCAATTGCGACGCCTGCCTGCCGGAGCGCACGCCGCCCACGGACTCCGACCGCGAGCTCCTCGACGCCGCCGCGGCCCTGCCCGACCGGCTGCGCGCCCTGCTCGACCGCCAGGCCTTCCACGAGGCGCTGGAGCAGGTCTGGACCGTGGTGCGCCTCGGCAATGCGTGGATCGACCGCGAGAAGCCCTGGGCGCTGCGCAAGACCGACCCCGCGCGGATGGCTGCCGTGCTGCGCACCCTGCACGACGCGATGCGCGTGCTCGCCACGGTGTTGCAGCCCTTCATGCCCGACACCATGTCGCGGATGCTCGACCAGCTCGGCGTCCCGGCAGAGGCGCGCAGCCTCGCCGCGCTCGCCACGCCGCTGCCGGGCGGCATTGCCCTGCCGCCGCCGGCGCCGCTGTTCCAGAAGATCCAGGACCCGCCCGCCTAGGCCATCGCATGTTGATCGACAGCCATTGCCACCTCGATTACTACGTCGAGGCGGAGATCGAGGACGTCATCGCCCGCGCCCACGAGGCCGGCGTGGCCGAGATGGTCACGATCGGCACCCGCATCCCCCAGGCCGCGAAGGTGAAGGCCCTCGCCGAGCGCTTCCCCTCCGTCTGGGGAACGGTCGGCATCCATCCCCACAACGCGGGCGAGTACGATCCCCTGCCGACGCCGGAGGAGATCGCCGCCCTCGCCGACCACCCGCGCATCATCGGCATCGGCGAGAGCGGGCTCGACTACTTCTACGACAAGTCGCCGCGCCCGGTGCAGCAGGAGAGCTTCCGGCGCCACATCCGTGCCGCGCGCCTCGCCGGCCTGCCGCTCGCCATCCACGCCCGCCAGGCGGATGACGACATCCTCCGCATCCTGCGTGAGGAGCGCGAGGAAGGCGGCGCCTTCGACTTCCTCCTCCACTGCTTCAGCTCGACGCGGCAGCTCGCCGAGGAGGCGGTGGCCATGGGCGCCTACATCTCCTTCTCCGGCATCCTGACCTTCCCGAAGAGCGAGGAGATCCGCGCCATCGCCCGCGACCTTCCCGCCGAGCGCCTGCTGGTCGAGACGGATGCGCCCTACCTCGCCCCCGTGCCGCTGCGCGGCAAGCGCTGCGAGCCCGCCTATGTGGCCCACACCGCCAAGGTGCTCGCCGAGGTGCGGGGCCTGGAGAGCGCCGCGCTCGCCGACCTGACGACGCGCAATTTCCGCCGCCTCTTCAAGAAGGCTGCGTGAGCGGCTGGCGGCCGTGCCTCGCCTGAAGGTCACGCTCCTCGGCTGCGGCCCCTCCGGCGGGGTGCCGACCCTCGGCGGGCCGGACGGGCACGGCGACTGGGGCGATTGCGACCCCACCGAGCCGGCCAACCGCCGCACGCGCTCGAGCGTGGTGATCGAGAGCGGTGCCGATGGCGGGCGCCTGTTGGTGGACGCAGGCCCCGATCTGCGCGCGCAGCTCCTCGCCGCCGGCATCGGCCGCATCGATGCGGTGCTGTTCACCCACGCCCATGCCGACCACATCATGGGCATTGACGAGCTGCGCACGATCAACCGGATCACCGGCAAGCCCCTGCCCGCCATCGCCACGGCGGAGACGCTCGCGGAGCTGCGCCGGCGCTTCGACTACGCCTTCCTGCCCCCCACCCCCGGCTTCTACCGCCCCTGCCTCGAGCCGGTCCCGGTGCGGCCCGGCGATGCCCTGACCGTTGCCGGCATCCCGCTGCGCCTGCTGCGCCAGGACCACGAGGTGATGGAGACGCTCGGCCTGCGCGCCGGTGGCTTCGCCTACTCCACCGACGTCGTCCGCTTCCCGCCCGAGACGCTGGAGGCGCTGCGCGGCCTCGACACCTGGATCGTCGGCTGCTTCCAGCGCGGCCCGCACAAGGTGCATGCCGACCTCCCCACCGTCCTCGGCTGGGTCGAGGCGCTGCGCCCGCGCCGCACGGTGCTGACGCATATGAGCCACGACCTCGACTACGCCACGCTGCGCCGGACGCTGCCGCCCGGCGTCGAGCCCGGCCGGGACGGCCTGGTGCTGGAGATCGGCGAGGCGGAGACCGCCTAGGTCCCGATCACTCCGCCGTCCTTCTTCACGATCGCGATCACGCTCGGCCGCGGCGGCACGCCCTCGCGGAAGTCGGGCCAGCGCGTCAAGGGCCGCTCGAAGGTGCTGCCCGGCTCCTCGCCCGGATGCTGGATCGCGAGGAAGATCGTGCGCTCGTCCGGCGTGAAGCAGGGGCCGCACACCTCGGCGCCGGTCGGCGCCTGGTAGAACAGCCGCGTCAGCGCCCGGCCGCGGCCCGTGGTGTCGGCGGCATAGAGCCCGTCCGCCACCCCCGAGGTCTCCGGCGACCCGTCGGTCGCGATCCAGATGCGGCCCTTGCTGTCGAAGGTGCAGTTGTCCGGGCAGGAGAGCCAGCCATTCGCGCTCGTCGCGCGGTGGTAGCGCGCCCCGGCGTCGAAGCCCGGCGCGCCGGCGACCAGGAACAGCTCCCAGCGCATCTCCGTCGCCGCGTGGTCCGGCCGGCCCTGCACCATCGGCGGGATGATCTCCAGCACATGGCCGTGGATGTTGTTCGCGCGCGGATTGGCCCCGCGCGCCTGCTGCGCGGTGCGGCGCGAATTGTTGGTCAGCATCGCATAGACGCGCCCCGTCACCGGGTTCGCCTCGACATCCTCCGGCCGGTCCATCGGCGTGGCGCCGAGCAGGTCCGCCGCGCGCCGCGCCTCGATCACCACATCGGCCTGGGAGTGGAAGCCATTCGCCTCGGTCAGCGGCCCATGGCCGTGCACCAGCGGCAGCCACACCGCCGTCCCGTCGTCGTCGAAGCGCCCGACGTAGAGCGTCCCCTCGTCGAGCAGGTCGCGGTTCGCCGCCTGATCATCCGAGTTCCACGGCCGCGCGGTGACGAATTTGTAGATGTACTCGAAGCGTTCGTCGTCGCCGCTGTAGAAGGCGACGCGCCCGTCGGGGCAGAGCGCCATGGTGCAGCATTCGTGCTTGAAGCGGCCAAGCGCGGTGCGCTTCACCGGCACGCTCTCCGGGTCGTAGGGATCGATCTCGACGATCCAGCCGAAGCGGTTCGGCTCGTTCGGTTCCTTGTCGAGGTCGAAGCGGTCCACGAAGCGGCCCCAGCCATAGACCGCCTCGCGCAGGATGCCGTAGCGGCGGTAGTGGTCGCGCTGCGGGCCATTCGCAGCAGCCTCGCCGCCGAAGTAGAGGTTGATGTTCTCCTCCGCCGTCAGCACCGTGCCCCAGGGTGTGCGCCCGCCCGCGCAGTTGTTGAGCATGCCGAGCACCCGCGTCCCGGTCGGGTCGGCCTTGGTGCGCAGGCGCGGATGCCCGGCCGCGGGGCCGGAAATGCGCATCGGCGTCTCGCCGGTGATGCGGCGGTTGAACCGGCTCTCCCTCACGTAGCGCCAGCGCCCGTCCGCCCCGCGCCGCACCTCGACGACGCTGCCGCCATGCGCGGCGATCTCCACCGCCACCTGCTCGGCATTGGTGCGCGAGCGGGCGGCGCGGCCGGCGCCGAGGCCGGGGAACATCAGATTGGTGTTGGTGTACTCGTGGTTCGACCACAGCAGCCCGTGGTCGGCGCTGCGCGAGCCCCGCGGCAGCGGGAAGAAGTCGAGGTAGTCGCAGTTGTAGCCGAATTGCCGCGCCTGCGCCGCGGCCGTCTGGCGCGCGACATCGAATTCCGGCGCATCGGCGAGAATGGGATCGCCCCAGCGGATCAGGAGCTGGATCTCGTACCCCTCCGCCACGGCATCGCCCTGGGCGAGCTGGTGGCGCAACTCGGGGAAAGTGAGGGTGGAGGGGCCGCCATCCGGCGTGTTGCCACTGCTGTGCGCGGGGCGCTGCGGTGCCTGCGGCTGCGCTCCGGCGGTCCCGCCGGCCGCCAGCGCCGCCGCCGCCGCGCCGGCGCCGAGCAGCGCGCGGCGGCCGTACCGCGCGGCGATCACCTCCCCGATCGGGCGAGCGGGGTTCGGATTGCTGCCGATGTCCTCGATCTCGATCCCTTCGGCGTGCGGTGCGACCGGCTCGGACATGGCGTCTCGCTGTCCCTTCCAAGCGGTTGCAGGGGCGGCGCCGATCCTGGGGCGCGTCGGGTGGCCGGTGGCATCACTGCGTGCAGCGGTCCGACGAACCGTTGTCGCGCCGCGCCCTGTCCGTCGGGCGGCGGCCCCCTATCCGCCGACCATTCCGCCGCCGCGCCGCGTCAGCGACAGGAGCGCGGTGCGCGGCGGGACCGCCGGATCGAAGGCCGGCCAGCGCGTGCCCGGCCGCTCGAAGCTCGCGCCCGGCTCCGCGCCCGGGCGCCGCGCCACGGTGAACAGTGCCGTGCCGTCGGGGCTGACCGCAACACCGCCGATCGCCGCCGCACGCGGCGCCGCATAGATCGGCAGCGCCTGGCCGCGCGATGGGCCCTCGATAGTGCAGGCGTAGAGCGCATCCGCCTGGCGCCCGACCAGCCCGCCGTGATTCGTGCCGATCCACAGCCGCCTTCCGTTCGGGTCCATCGCGAGCGTGTCGGGCATGGCCGGCCGCGCGGGCGGCAGGGGCGGCGCCTCCTGGGCGGCGCCGGAGCGTCCGGACCGGGGTGGCAGCGGAGGCGGCTCGCTACCGACCAGCAGCACCTGGCCCACCGCCGTCTCCGCCGCGTGGTCGCCCGCCGCGGGCAGGATCTCGATCACGCTGCCCGCCGAGCCGCGCGGGCCGGGCGGCGCGCCACGGCAGGCGAGGAACAGCCGCGGCCGCCGCGGGTCCACCGCGAGGCCGGAAGGCGTGTCGAGCGGCGTCGGCTCCAGCGCCTCCGCGGCCGCCACCGGGTCGCGCGCGCTCTCCGCCCCCGCGGGCAGGGGCAGCCAGCGCATGCCCTCGCCACGCTCGAACCGCGCGACGAAGAGCGTGCCGCGGTCGAGGGCGTCCGGCTCTGTCGCCGGCCCCTCCGAGACGAAGCGGAACAGGTATCCGCCCGGCCGCCGGTCGGTCATATAGACCACCGCCCGCCCGTCCGCCGCGAGCGCCGCCGCGGCGTCGCCATGCGCGAAGCGGCCGAGCGCGGTGCGCTTCGCCGGGACCGCCAGCGGATCGAGCGGATCGAGCTCCGCGACCCAGCCGAACCGCGCCGCATCCACCGCGCCGCCCAGCCGCGCCACCCAGGGCGCGGGATCGCCCTCGGTCAGCAGCAGCGTCCCCCAGGGCGTCGCCGCACCGCCGGAGACGCCGAGCATGCCGGTCGCCACGCTGCCGATCGTCTCCGCCACCGGGCCGCTCAGCCGGCAGAGGGTGCGGGCGGTAATCCGGCGCGTCTGGTAGCCGCCGTCCACGACCCGCCAGCCGCCGTCCTGGCGCATCAGGTTGATGAGGGTCGCGCCCTGCATCGCCGCCGCCACCTCTGGCCGGTCCCACCCGCCGGGGAAGGCCATGCGCGGATCCACCGTCGGATGGGCGATGGCGAGGATCGCGCGCGGGATGCCGTCAGCCGCCGGCGGCGGCTCGATCAGCGCGACGATGCGCGCGTCCCAGCCGAATTGCGCCTCCGCCGCCTCGGCGCTCGGGTTGAGCGGATCCCAAGGCGGGGCGTCGTAGGCGATGCGGTCGCCCCAGCACAGCAGCACCGCGCGCTCATGCGGCCCGACCACCGTGTCGTCCAGCTTCACCGGCAGCGCGACCGACGCGCCGCCGCGCTGCGCCCCCGCGCCCCGCGCCGCGAGCACCGCCATGCCCGCGGCAAGCCATGCGCGCCGCCCGATCATCACCCCGTCACCTCCTCCTCGGCGATCGGCGGCGGGACGTGCACCTTCACCGGCGGCAGCGGCCCGTCCCAGCGCTCCACCTGCACCAGGCAGGACTGCGCGCTCGGCCCCTGGCCGAGGCGCGAGGTGCCGATGTCCGGCGTCAGCACGTTCGGGTTGCCGTGCACGCAGAGGCTGCCGGGCACGCCCGGCTCGAGCGGGTCGAACCAGGCGCCGGTCGCCATCATCACCACACCCCGCACCAGCCCGGGATCGAGCCTGAGGCCCGCGAGGCAGGCCCCGCGCGCGTTGAACACGCGCACCACCTCGCCCTCGCGCAGCCCGCGCGCGGCCGCGTCCTCGGGATGCATGCGGATCGGCTCGCGGCCCTGGATCTTGTCGGCCGCCGCGACGCGGCCGGGATCGAGCTGCCCGTGCAGGCGCGTCGCCGGCTGGTAGGAGAGCAAGTGCAGCGGATACTCGGCCGCCGCCTTGGCGCCGAGCCATTCGCGCGGCGCCATCCAGACCGGGTGGCCCGGGCAGTCGGCGTAGCCCATCGCCGCGATGGTCTCGCTGAACAGCTCGACCTTGCCCGAGGGCGTGTTCAGCGGATGCTCCGCCGGATCGGCCGCGAAATCGGCGAACTGGGTGTAGGATTCCTGCACCTCCGGCGGCGGGATCTCGATGTATCCCTCGGCCCAGAAGCGGTCGAAGTCCGGCGCCTCGAATCCCACCCGTGCGCAGGCCTGGCGCCAGCGCTCGTAGAGGTGCCGCAGCCAGGCACCCTCGTCGCGCTGCTCGGTGAAGCGGTCGCGATAGCCGAGCGCCTCCGCCACGTCGGCGAGCATGTCGAAGTCATTCCGCGCCTGCGCCTGGGGCGGGATCGCCTGGTGCATCGCCCGCACGAAGCGGTCGCGCGAGGAGGAGGCGATGTCGTTGCGCTCCAGCGTCGTCGTCGCCGGCAGGACGATGTCGGCGTGACGCGCGAGGGGCGTCCACCACGGCTCCTGCGCCACGATGGTCTCCGCGCGGCTCCAGGCGCGCAGGAAGCGGTTGAGGTCCTGGTGGTGGTGGAAGGGATTGCCGCCGGCCCACCAGATGAGGCGGATGTCGGGCAGCGTGATGGTGCGGCCGTTGTACTCGAGCGTCTCGCCCGGCCGCTCCAGCATCTCGGTGATGCGCGCCACCGGGATGTGCAGGCCCGTGTTGCGCACCGGCGGCATCGCCACCGCCGGCAGGTCGCGCCGCGGCGTGCCCATGCCGTTGATCGAGCCGTAGCCGAAGGCGACGCCCTGCCCGGGCTTGCCGATCGTCCCCAGCATCGCTGCCAGCGCCACCAGCATCCACCAGGGCTGCTCGCCGTAGTCCGCGCGCTGCAGCGACCAGGCGGCGGTCAGCATGGTGGGCTTCCCGGCGCATTCCAGGGCGAGGCGCCGGATCGTCGCCGCGGGCACGCCGGTGATCGGCTCCGCCCATTCCGGCGTCTTCGCCACGCCGTCCGCCTCGCCCACCACATAGGCTCGCAGCCGGTCCCATCCGACGCAGCGCGTGGCAAGGAAATCGCGGTCTTCCAGACCGGCGGCGAGGATCGTCTGCGCCATCGCCAGCATCATGGCCGCATCCGTCCCCGGCCGGATCGGCACCCATTCGGCACCGAGCTCCGCCTCCGTGTCGCCGCGGAAGGGCGAGATGCTGACGAGGCGCACCCCGGCCTGCGCCGCGCGCCGCATGTTCGGCAGGTACTCGTGCCCGCCGCCGCCGCCCGAGGTCACCAGGCCGTTCTTCGCCGCGAGACCGCCGAAGCAGAGCATCAGCTTCGCGTTGGCCGCGATCGCCGCCCAGTCGGTGACGCGCCCGAGCACCACCTCCGTCGTGCCCAGCACATGCGGCATCAGCGTCTGGCCGGCGGCGTAGGAATAGGAGGTGACCGAGGAGGTGAAGCCGCCGCCGAGGCCCAGGAAGCGCTGGAGCTGCGTCTTCGCGTGGTGGAACCGGCCCGCCGAGGACCAGCCGTAGCTGCCGCCGTAGATCGCGCTCGGCCCGTGCTCCGCGCGCACGCGCCGCGTCTCCTCGGCGAGGAGGCGCGTGACGCGGTCCCAGGAGACCGGCACGAAGGGATCGCCGCCGCGCAGGGCGCCGCGCCGTTCGCCGCGCAGCCAGCCACGGCGCACATAGGGCCGGTCTATGCGGCACTTGGCATGGACCACGTCCGGCATGCTCTCGATCAGCGAGCCGGGGAACGGGTCGCGGGCGAAGGGCCGCACGCCGACGAGGCGGCCGTCCTCGACCACGGCGTCGAAATAGCCCCAATGCGAAGCATGCGGCTTGATGACGGTCATCGCCTTCCCAGTCCTTCCGTTGTGCCGGGACCATGCCCCGTAGGGCGAAGGGGCCGCAAGCCATTGGCCACGGGGCCGGGCGGGCATCCCTTCTGCCTTGCCGGCTGGCGCGCCCGCTTCGATCATGCGCCCGCCGCGGAAGGCGTCAGGGCAGCCTCGCGCGCCTTCCCGCGCCGCGGGCGATGACCGAGGGGAAAGGACACACCATGCCCCGCCTGCCGATGCTCCTGCTGGCAAGCTTTGCCTTGCTCCCGGCCCCGCTCGCCGCGCATGCGGCCGACGCCCCTTATACGGGGCTCGATTCGCGCGCGATCAAGGCCCTCTCGCCCGAGCAGGTCGCCGATCTCCGTGCCGGCCGCGGCATGGGCCTCGCCCTCCCCGCGGAGCTGAATGGCTGGCCCGGACCGCTGCATGCGCTCGAACTCGCCGACGCGCTCTCGCTCACCGAGGCCCAGCGCACGGCCCTCGAACGCCTGCTGGCGGCGATGCGCGCCGAGACCATCCCGCTCGGCGAGCGCGTGATCGCGGCCGAGGCCGCGCTCGACCGGCTGTTCGCGGAGCGCCGCGCCACGCCGGAGGCGATCGCCGCGGCCACCGCCGAAGCCGGCGCGGCGCAGGCGGCGCTGCGCGCGGCACATCTGCGTTACCACCTGGAGGCGGCCGCGCTGCTCTCGCCCGAGCAGACGGATCGCTACGCCGTGCTGCGCGGCTACCGCGGCGGAAGGACTGCTTCGCCCTCGCCCCCGCACGCCGGCGGCGGCCGCCATCCCGGCCACTGACCCGGCCGGCCTCCCCGGGCTTGGGCGCCGGGCGGGTTCGCGCCTACACTCCGGCGCAGGATCGCCGGAGGAAGGCCCCGACCATGACCCCGCCCCGCAATTCCAACGCTGCCCGCGACATCGCGAGCGTCCTGCACCCCTACACCGACCACAAGGCGCACCAGCAGGTCGGCCCGTTGGTGATCAGCCGCGGCAAGGGCGTGCGCGTCTGGGACGACCAGGGGAAGGAGTATATCGAGGCGCTGGCCGGGCTGTGGTGCGCGTCCCTGGGCTTCGACAACGAGCGCCTGGTCAAGGCCGCCGCCGACCAGATGCGCAAGCTGCCCTTCTACCACGGCTTCACGGCGAAGTCGCACGAGCCGATGATCGAGCTCGCCGAGATGCTGATCGAGCGGGCGCCCGCGCCGATGAGCAAGGTGTTCTTCGCGAACTCCGGCTCCGAGGCGAACGACAGCGCCATCAAGATGATCTGGTACATGAACAACGCCCTCGGGCGGCCGCAGAAGAAGAAGATCATCTCCCGCCTCAAGGCCTATCACGGGATCACGCTGGCCGCCGCCTCGCTGACCGGCCTGCCGGCGAACCACAAGCTGTTCGACCTGCCGCTGCCGGGCTTCCTCCACGTCTCGACGCCGCACCACTACCACGGTGCGCAGCCGGGCGAGACGGAGGAGGATTTCGCGACGCGCCTGGCGCAGGAGCTCGACGACCTCATCGTCAAGGAGGGGCCGGAGACCGTCGCCGCCTTCTGGGCCGAGCCGGTGATGGGTGCGGGCGGCGTGATCGTCCCGCCGCGCACCTATTTCGAGAAGATCCAGGCGGTGCTGCGGAAGCACGACGTGCTGTTCGTCGCCGACGAGGTGATCTGCGGCTTCTGGCGCACCGGCAACTACTGGGGCTGCCAGACCTTCGGCATCCAGCCCGACATCCTGGTCTGCGCCAAGGCGCTCTCCTCCTCCTACCTGCCGATCTCGGCCGTGATGGTGAACGAGAAGGTCTTCCAGGGCATCGCCGAAGGCTCGTCCACCATTGGCACCTGGGGCCACGGCTTCACCTATTCGGGCCACCCGGTCCCCGCCGCGGTCGCGATCGAGACGCTGAAGATCTACGACGAGATGGACATCGGCGCCCATGTGCGCGAGGTCGGCCCCTACATGCAGCAGCGGCTGCGCGAGCGCTTCACCGACCATCCGCTGGTCGGCGAGGTGCGCGGCGTCGGGCTGGTCGGCGCGCTGGAACTGGTCGAGGACAAGGCAGCGCGGAAGAACTTCGCTCCCGCGCGCAAGGTCGGCCCGCGGCTGCTCAAGCACGCCGAGGAGCATGGCGTGATCCTGCGCGCGATGATCAACGATGCGATCGGGTTCTCGCCGCCGCTCGTCATCAGCAAGGACGAGATCGACGCCATGATCGACCGCACCGCCGCGGCGCTGGACGCGCTGGCGGTCCAGCTCCGTCGCGAGAACCTCACGGTCGTCTGAGACACGCGCGCGCCGGCCCCTCCGTGCCTCGCCCGGTGTGCACGCCACGGGCGGAGGGCGCGGAGGGGCCGCGCCGCATCGAACCGGTTGAAGCTTGAACCCGTCGCATCCCGAGGCGTCGTCGCGCCCAGCGCCGGACGCCCCTGCCCTTTTGTTGCGCTCGCCGAGCCTGCCCGTCGCCGTCGCGCTGGCCGCGGCACCGGTGACAGCGGTGCTGCAATCCAAGGCGATGGCACCGCTCGCCCTGGTGGCGATGGCGCTCACCGTGATCGCCCATCGCCGGCAGCACGGCGCCTGGCCCTGGCCGCGCGGGGCCGCTTTCTGGCTGGCGGTGGCGCTCGGCCTCTGGGGTGTGGTCGGGGCGGCCTGGTCCATCGTGCCGACCCGCAGCCTGCAAACCGGCGCGGCTTTCGCCTGCGCGGTCCTGCTCGGCGGCGCGGCGGCGCGCGCGCTGGCCGAGGATACGGCCGAGGCGCGGGCGCGGCTGGCCCGCTGGCTCGCAGCCGGCCTTGCGCTCGGCCTCGCCGCCGCCCTGTTCGACGACCTCAGCGGCAACGCCCTGCGCGCCGCGGTGCGCGGGCTGCGCGAGCCGCCCGCCTCGCTCGCCTTCGGCCTCAAGCCCGCCGCGGCGGTGATGGCGATGCTGGTGCCGCTCGCGCTCGCCGCGCCCTGGCCCGCCTGGGCGCGCGGCGCGCTGGCCGCGTGCGGTGCCGCGGTCATCCTGGTGCTGCCGGGAGAGTCCGCGAAGCTCGCCGTGCTCGCCGGGCTGGCGATCGCCGGGGCGGCCTGGGTCGCGCCACGGGCGGTGCCGCGGCTGCTCGGGGCGGGGCTGGGCCTGCTGATCCTGCTCGGCCCGGCCCTGCTCGCGCCGACGCTGGAGGCCGCC
>Ga0065720_1002240_pt1 | contig 13775 bp, 9 predicted proteins | sample Thericmetagenome_FD_59107 | JGI IMG/M metagenome (GOLD analysis project Ga0065720, IMG submission 59107) | Thermophilic microbial communities from the Joint Bioenergy Institute, California, USA of rice/straw/compost enrichment - eDNA_2 v2... | ecosystem: Engineered > Solid waste > Grass >... | reverse complement strand
GCCAAGAGGTTCGACCCGATGTGCGACCCGAACGGCCAGAGCCGGTACAACAGCGCGTACCCGACCAACGCGTTGCCGAACGCGCCGCACGCGGGCCGGTGGTTCCCTGAGCAGTTCGCGCAGCTCGTCCAGAACGCCTACCCGCCCATCCCGTCCTCCTGACCGTCCACCAAGGACGTCCTGAGCGTCCTTGCGCGGACACACGACGCCGGCCCGGTGCGAGGGGGTCGCACCGGGCCGGTCAGGACGGACCGCCTACCTGCGCATCCGGGTCGCGAACGGAGCGCTCGTCGAGGCCAACGGTACACCGTGGAAGCTCGGCGGCGGCTGCTCGGCGACATACACCAAGGTCAACGAGCGGCCGGGCCGCCTCGAAGGCCAGGTCACCGTGACCAACACCGGCAGCACGCCGACCACCGGCTGGACGTGGTGGTGACGTTCACCGACGGCCAGCAGCTTGCCGCGGGTCGATCCGTAACACCGACATTTCTTGCGGGCCACGCCCGCCCGTCCCTGGAGATAAAGAGATGCGAATCAGTAGATTGGGATGGCTGCGTCGCCGGCCGCCCCGGTGGGTGGCGATCGCCACCGCGGGCACGCTGGTGGCCGCCACCGCGGTGCTGGTCCCGGCCTCGATGGCCAGCGCTGCGCCCGGCTGTTCCGTGACGTACACCAAGACATGGGACAACGGCAGCGGCTTCGGGGCCAACATCGAGATCACCAACACCGGTGACCCGATCACCGGGTGGAACCTCACCTTCAACTTCCCCGGCAACCAGCAGGTCGACAACGGCTGGCCGGTCGCGTTCTCCCAGTCTGGGAGCACCGTGACCATCGCCAGCAACGCCCAGTGGAACGAGCAGTTGAACACCGGCCAGACGTTCGTCGTCGGGTTCAACGGTCACTACAGCGGCCAGAACGTCGACCCGACCACCTTTGCCCTCAACGGCACGACCTGTGGGGAGATCGGGACACCGACCCTGGTCGTCACGCCCACCACCGTGAGTGTGCCCGAGGGCGGCATGGCGACCTTCTCCGTGCGGCTCTCCTCCGCCCCGTCGGGCACCGTGACCGTCACCTCGACCCGCACCGCGGGCGACACCGACATCACGGTTACCGCGGGTGGCACGCTCACCTTCACCCCGCAGAACTTCGCGACACCGCAGAACGTGACGCTCTCGGCGGCCCAGGACGCGGACAGCACCAACGGCACCGCCACCATCACGGTGTCGGCCACGGGTGGCATCGCGAGCGAGACGGTCACGGCGATCGAGGCCGACGACGACCCGTCACAGTCCATTGTGGTCGACCCGACTGCGCTGAGGGTCCCGGAGGGCGGCAGCGCGACGTTCGGAGTCCGGCTGTCCAGCCAGCCGAGCTCGACCGTGACGGTGACGTGCCAGGTCGCCTCGACCGGTGACCCGGACATCACGGTCAGCGGTGGCACCCTCATCTTCACGCCGGAGAACTGGGCGACGTTCCAGAACGTCACGGTGAACGCGGCTGAGGACTCGGACCTCGCCGACGGCAGCCGCACGGTCGACTGCAGCGCGTCCGGGCTGGTGACGGTGTCGGTGACGGTCACCGAGATGGACAACGACACCGAACCGACGCAGGCCATCGTGGTGACGCCGACCAGCGTTGACGTTCCGGAGGGCGGCACCGCCACCTTCGGCGTCCGGCTGGCGGCGGAGCCGAGCAGCACCGTCACGGTCACCTGCACCGCCGGCTCCGGCGACTCGGACATCACCGTCGTCTCGGGCACCGGGACGAAGACCTTCACCTCGGCGAACTGGAACGTCGATCAGGAGGTCACCCTGGCCGCGGCCGAGGACGCCGACACCACCAACGGAACCCGGACCATCACCTGTGCCTCGTCCGGGCTGGCCTCGGTGTCGGTGACCGCAACCGAGGCGGACAACGACTCGGCTCAGGCGATCATCGTGTCGCCGACCGACGTCTCCGTGCCCGAGGGATCGACCGCCGTCTTCGGCGTTCGGCTGGCCGCCCAGCCGAGCAGCACCGTCACGGTCACCTGCACCGAAGGAACCGGCGACACCGACATCACCATCGTCTCGGGCACCGGCACCAAGACGTTCACCCCGGCCAACTTCGGCACGGCCCAGAACGTCACCCTCCAGGCGGCCGAGGACGCCGACGACGCGCACGGCGTGCGGACGATCATCTGCAGCGCCAGCGGCCTGCCGTCGGTCGAGGTGACTGCCACCGAGATCGACAACGACGCCGCCGAGAACCAGTACGTCACCGAGTTCCTGATCCAGTACGACAAGATCAAGAACCCGGCGAACGGCTACTTCTCGCCCGAGGGGATTCCGTACCACTCGNTCGAGACGCTGCTGGTCGAGGCGCCNGACCACGGNCACGAGACGACCTCGGAGGCGTTCAGCTTCTGGATGTGGCTNGAGGCNATGTACGGCAAGGTGACCGGCAACTGGGCGCCGTTCAACAACGCCTGGAACATCACCGAGCAGTACATCATCCCGAGCGCGGCGGGCCAGCCGGGCGGGATGNCGAGCTACAACCCGAACGACCCGGCCGACTACGCGCCGGAGTTCAACCAGCCGAGCCAGTACCCGTCCCCGCTGGACAGCGGCGTGACGGTGGGCCAGGACCCGTTGGCGAACGAGCTGCAGCAGACGTACGGCAACCGCCTGATGTACGCCATGCACTGGCTGCTCGACGTCGACAACGTGTACGGCTTCGGCAACGGCCGCGGTCAGAACCTGACCGAGTGCGGTGACAACACCGAGCGGGTCACGTACATCAACACCTACCAGCGCGGCCCGCAGGAGTCGGTGTGGGAGACCGTGCCGCACCCGTCCTGCGACACGCAGCGGTTCGGGTCGGCGCAAGGGTTCCCGCCGCTGTTCATCCAGGGCTCGACCGGTAACCAGTGGCGCTACACCGCCGCGCCCGACGCCGACGCCCGGGCTGTCCAGGCCGCCTACTGGGCGCTGGTCTGGGCGACCGAGCAGGGCAACCAGTCGCAGATCTCGGCCTCCATTGCGAAGGCGGCCAAGATGGGCGACTACCTGCGGTACGCCATGTACGACAAGTACTTCAAGAACCCCGGCTGCACCAGCCCCAACTGCACCGCGGGCACCGGCAAGAGCAGCTCCAACTGGCTGATCAACTGGTACTTCGCGTGGGGCGGTGACAACGGCGGCCAGTGGTCGTGGCGCATCGGCTCCAGCCACAACCACATGGGCTACCAGAACCCGTTCGCGGCCTGGGTCATGTCGGAGGGCCCGACGGCGCTGCGTCCGCAGTCGCCGACCGCCGACGACGACTGGGCGCAGAGCCTGACCCGGCAGCTGCAGTTCTACGCGTGGCTGCAGTCGGCTGAGGGTGCCATCGCCGGTGGGGCCACCAACAGCTGGGACGGCGCGTACGCCACGCCGCCTTCCGGCACGCCCACCTTCTTCGGGCTGGCCTACGACGTCGACCCGGTGTACCACGACCCGCCGTCGAACCGGTGGTTCGGCTTCCAGGCCTGGAGCATGCACCGCGTGGCCGAGCTGTACCACGTGACCGGCGACCAGCGGGCCAAGGCGATCCTCGACAAGTGGGTCGACTGGGCCATCGACAACACCACGCTCGGCAGTGGCAGCACCTTCAGCATCCCGAGCGACATGGAGTGGAGCGGGGCTCCGGCCGGCAACTTCAACAACCCGAACGACATGCCGCCGCCGAACCCGAACCTGCACGTGACGATCACCTCGTTCAGCAACGACGTCGGGGTGGCGGCGGCCTACGCGCGGACGCTCATCCGCTACGCGGCCGCGGAGGGCAACACCGAGCTGGGCCTGCGGGCCAAGGAGACGGCCAAGGGCCTGCTCGACCGGATGCTGCTGCTCAAGGACGACAAGGGCATCAGCGTCTGCGAGACCCGCGAGGACTACAACCGGTTCGACGATGTGTGGACCTCGTCCAACCAGACGGGTCTGTACATCCCGTCCGGGTTCAGCGGAACGATGCCCAACGGTGACCAGATCCAGCCGGGGGCCACGTTCCTGTCCATCCGCTCCTTCTACAACACCGACCAGACGCCGACCTGCACCGGCGGGCCCGGCTCCGGCATGGCGGCGATCAACGCCTACATGGCCGGGACCGGTCCGGCGCCGCAGTTCCGGTACCACCGGTTCTGGGCCCAGGCCGACGCGGCGATGGCACTGGCGGACTACGGCCTGCTGTTCCCGAACGGCTGACGGCTTGCCGGGGTTGTCCATAAGGGACACCGTCGAGTGAGGTGTCCCGCGCGACACCCAGGGGCCCGGTGCGATTCCACGCCCTCGCACCGGGCCCCTCTTGCTTGATCACGGTGAGGCGATCGTGGGCGGAGGAGAGCAGAAACGCTTCACGGCGATCACGGGCGATGATCGCGATGAGGCGATCATGAGACGGCGAGCGTACGAACGCCTCACGGCGATCATGGCGGGGAGGCCCGGGCTCGGGGCGACTGGTCACGCGTTCTTGGCCACGCGGTTTTGGTCACGCGATCCAGTAGACCGGTTGCGCTCGGGCCCTTACCCTGGCCCGGTTGCGGCGGGGATACTGCCAGGGGTCGGCGCCCGGTCCGGCCGGCGGCGACGCGAGGAGGCGGCGGTGACAGGCTCGGCATCGCTCACGATGTCCCGGCAGGACCTGGACTTCCTGCTCTACGACTGGCTGGCGGTCGATCGGCTCGTCGAGCGGGCGCGGTTCGCCGCCCACTCCCGCGAGACGTTCGACGCGGTCCTCGATCTGGGGGCGACGATCGCCGAGGAGCAGTTCGTCCCGGCGAACCGCATCGCCGACGTCGAGGAGCCGCGGCTGGGCGACGACGGTCGCATCGTGCTGCCCAAGACGACCCACGACGCGGTGGCGGCGTACCTGGGCTCCGGCCTGCAGGCGGCGACCTTCGACGCCGAGCTGGGCGGCCATCAACTGCCGATGACCGTCCACAGCGCCGTCAGCCTCTGGTTCCAGGCGGCCAGCACGAGCGTCTTCGCCTACCCCTCCCTGGCCATCGGGAACGCCAACACCATCTCCGCCCACGGCTCGCCGGCCCAGGTGGAGCGTTTCGTCCGGCCCGTGGTGGCGGGCCGCTGGCTCGGCACGATGTGCCTGTCGGAGCCCGAGGCGGGATCGTCGTTGGCCGACATCCGGACGCGCGCCGTGCGTCAGGCGGACGGCCGGTACCGGCTGTTCGGCACGAAGATGTGGATCTCCGCCGGCGACCACGAGCTCAGCGAGAACATCGTGCACCTCGTGCTGGCCCGCACCGGTGCCCCCGAGGAGGGCGTGAAGGGCCTGTCGCTGTTCATCGTCCCGAAGTACGTCGTCGACGACTCGGGGCGCCTCGGCGAACGGAACGACGTCGTGGTCGCCGGGCTCAACCACAAGATGGGCTACCGCGGAACGACCAACACGGTGCTGAGCTTCGGCGAGGGCCGGTACCGACCGGCGGGCCAGGCGGGCGCCCTCGGCGAGATCATCGGTCGTGAGGGCCACGGCCTGGCGTACATGTTCCACATGATGAATGAGGCCCGCATCGCGGTCGGGGCGGGCGCGGTCGCGCTCGGGTACACCGGCTACCTCCGGTCCGTGGCGTACGCGCGGACGCGGACGCAGGGGCGGCCGCTCGGCAACAAGCAGCCGGACCACCCACCCGTGCCGATCATCCGGCATCCCGACGTGCGGCGGATGCTGCTCACGCAGAAGGCCTGCGTCGAGGGCGGGTTGGCCCTCGTCCTCTACGCGTCCCGCCTGGTCGACGAGCGGCAGACCGCGCCCACCGAGGAGGAGCGGTCGGCGGCCGCGCTTCTCCTCGATGTCCTCACCCCGATCGTCAAGGCCTGGCCCGCACAGTGGTGCCTGCACGCCAACGACCTCGCCATTCAGGTTCACGGTGCCTACGGCTACACCCGCGACTACCCGGTCGAGCAGCTGTACCGGGACAACCGGCTCAACCCGATTCACGAGGGCACCAACGGGATTCAGGCGCTGGATCTGCTGGGTCGCAAGGTCCGCCTGCACGACGGCGCCGGCCTGGCGCTGCTGCTGGGCGCCGTCCGGGCCACGATCGCCCGGGCCGCGGGCCACGCCGACCTCGCCGGCTACGCCACGGATCTCACCCGCTGCGTCGACCGCATCGAGGCGACGACCCGGCGCCTGTGGGAGACCGGCGATCCGGCGACCGCGCTGACGAACGCCTCCGCCTACCTCGACGTGGTCGGGCACGCCACCGTGGCCTGGCTCTGGCTCGAGCAACTGCTCGCGGTCGGTGACCGCACCGGCGCGTTCTTCGACGGCAAGCGCGCCGCGGCCCGGCACTTCTTCCGGTACCTGCTGCCGGCGGTGCACCCGCTGCTCGACCTCCTGGACAGCCGGGACAGGTCGTTGGTCGACCTTGACGACTCGATCCTGTGACGCCTCGATCCTGTGACGCCTCGATCCTGCGACGCCTCGATTTCCGGCACGTCGCCTGATGTCGGGAGTCGTCGGATTTCGTCGGTCGTCGTCGTTCGGGACGACGTACGCCGCGATCCGTCCGGTGGCCGAGGGCTTGCGCCACTTCCAACCGGCAGGTCGCTACGGAATACGGCGCTGGACGTGCTCGCGGCCACGCGCGCCGCTCCGGCGGCGCAGGTACAGCTCGGCGACGAGCAGGTTCGGCACCCAGCACAGGAAGGGCACGAACACGTAGGACCGAGCGAAGGCCTCGGGCAGCGCATACCCGGCGGCCAGGTGAGCGCCCATGAGCAGACCGAGCCACAGGCGTAGGGTCACGGCCGCGTAGGTCAGCGCGAAGGCCCGTACCATCCAGCGCCGGTGGGCGGCGACATCACCCCGCCGGATCGCGACGACCGCCGTGACCGCACAGGCGACCCACAGGACCCCGAGCAGGCCGAAGCCCGCGGTCCCCACCGGGCCGGCCAGGTTGGTGGTCGACAGCACGGCGCCGGCCACCCCACCGACGACCATGCTGCCCACGGCCGCCCGACCGATCGCGCGGTGGGCGCGGGGAACGCGGTCGCGGAGCCGGGCGATGAACTGCAGAGGGGACAGGGCCAGGGCCAGCCCACCCCCGATGACATGGGCGTAGAACGCGACCTGGATCGCGACCGGCCGGTCGGCGTAGTTGGCCGCGATCGCCCCGGTTGGCGAGTCGGCCAGCACCGACAGCGACTCCGTCAGGTACGGCAGGGGGGTGAAGACGGCGATGGCGGCGGCGCTCAGCGTGAACCAGGCGAACCCGGCCCGGGCGGCGGCGCGGCTGGGTCTTTCGCGGAGGACGTCGGTGGTCATGGTCCATCCCTTGGTGTGTTGGTGAACAAGCGCGGCCAGCGTAGGTACGGCTCGGGGCCGAATGCGTCCCGCAGGCGAGTGGCTCGCCGTGCCGCATGAAGGGGAGAGCGCCTACCCCAGGTGAGGGAGATCATCGTGGCGCGCGCCCGGGCCGGGTCGCCCGGGGCCCGGCGGCGAGTCAGGATGGGGCATGCCCACCCACCCCGACGGCCGAACGGGCCTTGGCGCCCGTATCCGCTGGCCGACGCTGGCCGACATCGGGCTGGCGGCCGCCCTGGCCGTCGGGCCGATGGGCCTGAGCCTGCTGGTCTCCAAAGGCCCCGAGTTCCGCCCGGTCGACGGCTTCGCCGTGGCCCTGGTGGTGGCTTCGGCCACCGCGGTGGCCTGGCGCCGGCGGGCACCGCTGCCAGTGCTGACGATCACGGCGGCGATCGTGGTCGTCAATGCGGTCGCCGGCTACCCCGTCCTCGCCGTGCAGTGGCCGGTATGGATAGCGCTGTACACGTGCTTCGCCTGGTCGAGCTGGCGCGTGCGCGTGGCCGCGGTGGTGGTCACCGGGCTCGGCATCGCCGGTTACCTGTCCTTCAACCCCGCTCCGGTGGGGGCGAACGATCTGGCCAGCATCTCGCTGTCCGTCCTGGTCGCGATCGTCATGGGCGAGGCCGCGTGCAGCCGTCGGGCGTACGCCGCCGAGCTCGAGGCTCGGCTGGACAGCGAGCGACGGGAGCGGGCCATGATGGCTGAGCGGGCCGTGCAGGATGAGCGCATCCGCTGGGCCCGGGATCTGCACGACGCGGTTGGTCACGCGGTGAACGTCATGGTGATGCAGGCCGGCGTGGCGCGACGTGTCTTCACCGAGAACCCGGGCTTTGCCCAGGAGGCGCTGCGCCATATCGAGACCGTGGGGCGCCAGGCGCTGGACGAGTTGGACCGGTTGTTGCGCTCCGGGGGCGGGTCGGACGACGGCGGCACGGCCGAGGATCTGGTCGCCCTGGCCGAGCGGGTCCGCTCCGCGGGGCGCGAGGTCGACCTCAACCTGACCCCGGTGCCGCTGAGCCCATCCGCGTCCCGCGCCCTGTACCGCATCGTGCAGGAGGCGGTGACGAACGCGTTGAAGCACAGCGATGGCCGAATCCGCATCGACGTGGGGCAGTCCGGCGAGCGGGTCACCGTGGAGGTCCACAACGGGGGCGGGGACGTCTCCGGTGTCGAGGACTCTGCCCCGCCGACCCCGGGCCGCGGACTGATCAACATGCGCGAGCGGGCCCGGCTCGAGGGCGGTGACTTCGAGGCGGGGCCGGTGGCGGGCGGCTTCCGGGTCCGGGCGACCCTGCCGGCCCGGCGACGCACCGAGGAACCGGTGGCGTCATGATCTCCGTGCTGCTGGTCGACGACGACGCGCTCGTCCGCAGTGGGCTGCGGGCGCTCATCGACGCGGAGCCTGACCTGACGGTGGTCGGCGAGGCGGCCAACGGGCGGGACGGCGTGGACCTGGCCCGCCGCCTGCGCCCGGACGTGGTCGTGATGGATATCCGGATGCCGGTGCGCGACGGAACCTCGGCGACCCGGGAGATAGTGTCCTGGCCCCCGCCCCGACCCTATGTCCTCGTGTTGACGACGTTCGACCTCGATGACGTCGTCGACGACGCGATCGCCGCCGGCGCCGACGGCTTCCTGCTCAAGCGCACCACGCCCGAGGATCTCGTGGCCGGTATACGGACCGTGGCCGCCGGCGATGCCCTGCTCGCTCCGGCCGTGACCCGGCGGCTGTTCCAGCTGCACGCCCGCCGGCAGCCCGGCGCCGTTCCGGCGGTGCAGCTCACCGAGCGGGAGGCCGATGTGCTGCGTGCGCTCGCCATGGGTCTGTCCACTATAGATATAGCTCGATCGATGTACGTGACGACCGAGACAGTTCGGACGCACATCAAGCACATCCTGACCAAGCTCGACGTGCGCGACCGCACGCAGGCCGTGGTGTGGGCGTACCGCAGCGGGTTCATGGACCAGTCGGCCTGATGCCGCCGCCCTGAGTCGTCGATGGGCGCCGGGCGAGTCGAACCTGGATCAAACTCCACGTCGAACCTGGATCAAACTTCAAGTTCGCGTGCGCCGAACCGGCGTCAGGTACCAGAAAGGGGTAGGCACCCGACCGATCCGGCGTGGCAGGCTGGTGGCATGACGGATATGCGTATCGCCATTCTCGGTCTCGGGCGCATGGGGAGCGCGATGGCGCGGCGCCTGCGCGGTGAGGGGTGGGACGTGGTCGGCTGGCACCGGTCGGGTGCGCCGGTCGACGGGGTGACGGTGGAGGCGGACCTGGCCAAGGCCGTCGGCTCGGCCCAGGTCGCGGTGCTCTGCCTCTTCGACGATGCCGCCTGCCACGAGGTGCTCGCCCAGGTCCGGGACGCCGGGTCCGATGGCCTGCGCGTGGTCAACACCAGCACCACGAGCCCGGCCGCGGCCGCCCGCTTCGCCAGCCAGGTCGGACCGGCGTACGTGCACGCCCCGGTCATCGGCTCCGTACCGGCGGTGGCCGCGGGCACGCTGCAGATCCTCGCGGGCGGCGAACCGGCGGCCATCGAGGCGGTCACACCGGTGCTCGCGGCGCTCGGCACAGTCGTCCACGTTGGACAGCCGGACACCGCGGCCGCGGTCAAGCTGGTGGCCAACGGGGTGCTCGCCGGGGTCGCGGCGACGCTGCGGGACGCGCTGCGCCAGGCCGACGCGCTCGGCCTGGACCGGACGCTCGTGCTGGACGTCCTCGAGCGCGGCCCTATCGGTGGTCTGGTGAAGGCCAAGCGCGACCGGCTCACCGGGTCGGCCGCCGACAAGCCCGCCGACTTCACGGTGGACGGGCTCGCCAAGGACCAGGCGCTGCTCGCCGCGGCCTCGGGCCAGCCCTGGCCCCACGCCCGCGACATCGAGGCCGCCCTGGAGCAGGGTACGGTCCGGCGGGACGACGATTTCGCCGCGCTCGTCACGGCGCCGGCCGTCGACGACGGAGTTCGGGCGCCCCTGGAGGCGTACATCCGCGGTCATGCGACGGGCGACCCGAGCCACTTCCTCGACGCGTTCCTGCCCACCGCGCACATCGAGGGGCTGCGGGACGGCACCTTCGTCTCGTGGACGCTGGACGAGTACATGAGGCTGTTCCCGGGGCACCCGGCCGAGGACGAGGCGGAGCGCAGCCGGCGCATCGACAGCATCGTCGTGGCGGGGGCGATCGCGTCGGCCACCATGACGCTCTGGCATGGCGCTAATACATTTACCGACATGTTCGTCCTGGTGCGCACCGACGCCGGCTGGCGGATTGCCAACAAGGTCTACCACCGCCACTGACCGGGACTCCTGACGCCGACGTTGCCCATCGACCACGCTGAGCCGATGGGCAACGTCGGCGCGGAGGCTGGGCACGTCTGTCGGGGCACCTGCGAGTGGTTTGCACGGATTGCGAGATTCGGCAGATCCTGCCAATGGCGCGGGAGCGCCGTCCAACGGCGTTTTCGTCCCCGCGGTATCGCCGGGCCTGTCACGGTCGGCGTGACCGGCCGGGCCCGGCCACGTGATCATCCAGGCATGCCGCGCCCGCCCACGGTTGGGTATCTTGCACACCGAGAACGGTGACGCACCAACGGTGATGCGGGAGGTCAGTGTGGCGTGGCCGCAGTCGCCGACCAGTCTCGGCGCGGTGCTGCGTCAGGTTCACCTCAGCGGCTCGGTGTCGCGGACCGCTCTGGCCGAGCGGCTGGGCGTCAACCGCAGCACCATCAAGGCTCTCATCGCCGACCTCGTGGCCGCGGGTCTGGTCCGGGAGGAGCCGCCGGCCGACACGGGTCGCCCGGGCCGGCCCTCGCTCGTGGTGCGGCCGGAGCCGACCCGGGCCTACGTGCTGGCCTTCGACGTCGCGGTCGACCGGCTGGTGGCGGCCCGGGTCGACCTGGGCGGCGCCATTGTCGAGCGGTACGAGGCGGTGCGCCCGCGGGCCGGACCCGACCTGGAGCTGGTGGTCGACGTGTTGGCCCGGTTCGGCCGGCGGCTGCACGCCTCGGCGCCGTCCGGCTCCGCCTGCGTCGGCGTCGGCGCCTCCTACTGCGGCATGATCCGGCCGGGCGACGGCATGGTGCGGTACGGTCCGGACCTCGGCTGGGTGGACCAGGCGTTCGGGGCCGAGCTGGGGCGTCGGCTCGGGCTGGGTCTGCCGGTTGCGGTGGGCAACGAGGCGCACCTCGGGGCGCAGGCCGAGCAGCAGCGCGGCGCGGGCATTGGGCATCAGAACCTTATATATCTTCATGGCGACGTCGGTGTCGGCGGCGGCATCATCGTCGGCGGCTCGCTGCTGGCCGGCGACGGTGGCTACGGTTGCGAGGTCGGCCACATGATCGTCAATCCGTACGACGGCCGCCGGTGCCTGTGCGGCTCGCAGGGCTGCTTCGAGGCCGAGGTGGGCGAGCGGGCCCTGCTGGATCTCGCGGGTCGGCCCGCCACCGAGTTCGGGTGGGACGCCGTACGGTCCGTTGTGGACGATGCCAACCGCGGCGATCCGGCCGCCCAGGAGGCGGTCCGCCGGGTCGGTGACTGGCTCGGCATCGGGGTAGTCAATTTAATCAATCTATTTAACCCGGGCATGGTGGTCTTCGGGGGCACCCTGCGGGACGTCTACCCGGCCGCGACCGACCAGGTCCGGGCCCGGATCGCGGCGAATGTGCTGCCCGTGGCCCGCGAGCGGGTGCGACTGCGCATCTCGGGCCTCGGGTACGACACGACCCTGGTCGGGGCGGCCGAGCTCGGGTTCGCACCGCTGCTGGCCGATCCGTTGGGCACGCTCGCCCGCGCGGCCTGACCCACGGCTCTGGCCCGGATCCGGTCGCCGGGCGGATCGGGTCGGTGGCCGGGGCAGCAGCGCTTTCCGGCACGATCCAACGCTCTGGTGAGCCTCGCTGGTTTTCCTCGGGAAACGGGCCGGCCGGGCTTTGTCGGGACGGCATAGTGGGTCGGTAGGGATTGCAGAGCGGGGGCCTGTCATGACGCGACCCACGTGGGACCAACCCACGATCGTGGACGACTTCGAGGTCGTCCTCCGCGGCGACCTGCCGGCTGACGTGGCGGACTACGCGCAGAGCCAGATCGCGNCNGAGGGTGACCACATTGGTGAGCCCGTCTTTCACACCCGAGTCAAACTGACTCACCAGGCCAACCCGGCNATCGAACGCCCCGTCCGCGCCCAGGTCAACCTGCACCTCAAGGACCGCATGGTGCGCGCGCAGGCCGCCGGCCTCAACGGCTACGAGGCGATCGACCGGCTCCGGGAACGGCTGCGGGCACGGCTGGCCCGGTACGCCCGGCACTGGGAGGCTCTCCGGGGTGCCATGCCGTCCGGCGAGCCGAACGAGTGGCGCCGCAGCGAGCAGCCCACCGAGCGCCCGCCCTACTATCCACGCCCCGTGGAGGAGCGTCAGGTCATCCGGCACAAGTCGTTCGCCCCTCGCCGGATCAGCCCGGACGAGGCGGCGTACGAGATGGAGCAGCTCGACTATGACTTCCACCTGTTCACCGACGAGCAGACAGCGCTGGACGCCGTCATCTACCGGGCCGACTCCGGCTACGAACTGCAGCGGGTGAAGAGCAAGCCGGAGACCGCCATCGACATCGCCCCGATCCGGCTCAACCCGCAGCCGGCGCCACGGTTGTCGTTGGCCGATGCGCGGGAGCGGCTGGAGCTGTCGGCGGCCCCGTTCGTCTTCTTCGTCGACCAGGACAGCAAGCGCGGCTCGGTCCTCTACCACCGTTACGACGGCCACTACGGCCTCATCACACCGTCCGAGTAGGCGCGATGATGGTTGGCCCGGCGATGGCGTGGCGAGCGATGGCGGGGCGACGGCGCGTCGCCCACGGAAGGTTGCCGGGTGCTCGACGAGGTGCTACCGTTGCCGTGTCCCCTGATGTTGTGGTGCGTGCCTCTCATGTTGTGGTGCGTGTGAGTCGCCGGGGACCTGCGACACTCTCTCCAACATCTTCCGCCACGTCCGCCGGCTGACGTGTGGCGTCGCCCCATCAGACCGTCCAGTCACGACGGTTCGTCAATCGACAATCAGACTTCTATCTTTCGTTTCTTCTACCTGAAGGAGAACCATGACTGCTGTCGCGAGCGGTACCCGGACCCGTACGGGTGCGGCGAGCACGACCACGCGTCAGCGCCGGCGTCCGGCCGCCCGCAGCCCTCGGGCGAGCGGGGCCACCCCGGAGGCTCGGGCCACCAGAACGCCGGCCGCGAGCACCAGTGGTGACGGTCTGGTGCCGGTGACCGGGATTCTGGATGTGCGGGACAGCTTCGCGTTCGTACGGACGGCGGGGTATCTGCCGGGTCCGGGTGACGTGTATGTGTCGATGACGCATATCAAGAAGTACGGTCTGCGGCCGGGGGATGAGATCACCGGGGCGGCGCGGTCGGGCAGTGGTGAGCGTAA
>Ga0065720_1020580_pt1 | contig 13777 bp, 8 predicted proteins | sample Thericmetagenome_FD_59107 | JGI IMG/M metagenome (GOLD analysis project Ga0065720, IMG submission 59107) | Thermophilic microbial communities from the Joint Bioenergy Institute, California, USA of rice/straw/compost enrichment - eDNA_2 v2... | ecosystem: Engineered > Solid waste > Grass >... | reverse complement strand
AAAAAAAAAAAAAAGGTGCGAGCGCGCGCTGGGAGAAAGACACAGCAGGTGCGTAAAGTGAGACAGATCGGGAGCTTGCAGGCCGTGTGACAAGATCCAGGCCTGCAAAGACCCAAGGGTGCTTTCATCTCCCATGCTCTTCTCATCGTTCGGACATCAGGCGAACAACCGGGCGAGGACGAGCCCACAGCCGGTCAATGGCCCAGCCGACGAGCCAGGTCGGACAGAATCTCGCCGTGAGATCGCAGAAATGGCAGGCGAGTGGACACAAGTCCGAGAGAGTGGAGAGGCAGCTCGGCCTTTTCCAGACCGGGGCCCAGCGCGAGGGAAAGGGGGCTGTGTTTCAAGTTCATGCGTGCGGACCAGTCGCACGCGTGCGACCGTTTCTTCCCCAGGATCTGATCCCTGACCACGGACAGCGCTCCCACCACTCCGTACCCGCCAAGCCAGGCACCTCCGTGGTGTGATTGGCTGCCTGTCAACGCTGGGCGCTGGCTGCCCTCGCATATGCCGTCGTCTGGTTTTTCTCCTTCCTTTCCCTTTCTGGCGTTGGACTGCTGGCGTTCCTCTCGATCTTATCGGAGCCATGGCCGATGAACAGAATGTTCTGACAAACGTCCAGATCCACAGCAAAGTGCCGGCGGGCGGCGAAGGGGCACTACGGATGCTGACTGGCCACGATTGGCAAGCCACGATGGTCCTGTCACCTGTTGCCCGTCACATCAGCGAGGCCTTTTGTTATTGAGTCGCAGGAGCCGCTCTCACGTCGGGGAAACTGTGTCCAGCTGTCCAACCAAGTGGGAAAAATGCTGAAGTGTAGAATATGGGAATGAAAGGGGTCCCTGTTCGCGGCAGCGAGTCCGGCCACACAGCTGACTGCCAAAAGCGCCGTGGGCTGTTCTCTCAGACGACACTATGCCTCAGATATTAATCGATAGCGTGTACAAGTCATTTTTTTTCTGCTATCCAGACGAGTGCTGGCAATCCCGTGGCTATCATGTATGCTCTTTGCTCACCGTGTCGGTCAGCCTAATCAGGGAGGGGGAGCCTGCTGGACATGAGGGCCGCGAAATATGATGAGGGACGAGCGGGGCCACAAGGTGAGGGGCAGAGGGGGCCCACCGCAATGGGTCGCATGCCCCTGTCAAACCCCCCTTGTCCGACCCCCGCCCACTTGGGACGAAGGGACGGTTCCACATGGTCCCACTAGCCCGCTGTCTCCACTGGTCCCTGACGATAACGCCAGCCAGTCAGCCAGCGGAGCATGGAGGGGGGAGTGGACGCCGAAACAGGCGTGAGGGCTGCCATGCGCACAGCAGAGCCCCCGTCCAATCGTTGTAACGACAGGCTGGAGAGAAGAAACAGCGAGCATAAAGATGGCTCAGTCCGCCCTCTGTGTGCCATCGCTCCAAGTCCTCTCACACACACTCTCTCTCTCCTCACCCACGGCGTCGCGCCTCGTCTTTCCTTGAGATCTGGATTCTTGGAGATCCTGACAGTCCTTCCAGCGTCTTGCAATTCCCTCTTACATTCAAAAGCGCACCACCCTCCTTCTCTTCACTGCCAACTCCAGCTGTTTTTATTTACTGTCGTGACAACGGGCACAGCACCTTGAACCTTGACCTCAGTCTGAGTCTCGGTCGACCACAACCATAACGGCCTTGTGTGACTTTGACTGACATACTTTCTTTCTTTGTTCATTGTTCTTTTTCACACTCGACCCGAGTGCCACCTTTTGTGTGAGCCTGGTGCTTCGATTGTCTCCTGTCCACGCCCTATCATTGTTCGTCCCGGCGGCGCCCGATAGGGAAATTAGTCAACAAGGTCGACAATACCGACACTACCACTGACTGCAAAGGTGCCTGCACTCTGTGAATAGCCTGCGAACAGCTCGTTGCCTACGGCAGCACAACAGTTCCCCCGGTCACAAAGAGACCCATTCATTCCTTCTCCGCGACCTGCGATTGCGACTCTCAACGCGAGCAGTGCTCGACTTCGCTTCACTTTCATAAATTCACTTTGACCGCCTGGTCTGCGCTTTTGAACTTCGCTCTCTTTTGCAGCTTTTCCCAAACAAAAACAACCACAACAACACTGCCTATCCGGCTCTGAGTGCGCGACTGCCAAAAAAAAAAAAGAGTCAAAAAGGCAAAAATGCTCTCCAACATCTTCACCACCGGCGCTCTTGTCGCCCTTCTCGCCGGCTCCCAGCTGGCCTCGGCCCACATGGAGATCCGCTACCCTCCGCCGTTCCGCTCCAAGTTCAACAAGTTCGCCACGGACATCGACTACACGAACACCGCTCCCCTCGCCGCCGACGGCTCCAACTACCCCTGCAAGGGCTACCATGTCGACATGGGCACTGCTGCTGGCGAGGTCGTCGACACTTGGGCCCCTGGTGCCCGCGTCAACTTCACCGTCGAGGGCTCTGCTCCCCATGGCGGCGGCTCGTGCCAGGTCAGCTTGAGCTACGACGGCGGCAAGACCTTCACTGTCATCCACTCCATCATCGGCGACTGCCCCAACTCCAAGTTCTACGAGTACAACATCCCTGACGATGCTCCCGAGGGTGTCGCCATCTGGGCCTGGACCTGGAACAACCAGATCGGCAACCGCGAGCAGTATATGAACTGCGCTGCCGTCCGCATCAGCCGCAGCGCCGCCAAGCGCGATGTCCCTGTCGTCCCCAAGTCGGTCGAGGAGCAGCCCAAGAAGGAGGCCAAGCGGGCTTCGGTCCCCTTCTCCTCCCGTCCTCCCGTCTTCATCGCTAACATCGGCAACGGCTGCGTCGTCCCCGAGGGTATCGACGTCGAGTATCCCAACCCCGGCCCGGACGTCGTCGTCAACCCCGGCCACCTCGGCAAGCCCCAGGGCAACTGCGGCGCTCCTGCTGCCGCCCCGGCTCCCATCCCGGACCCGACCCCGGCCCCGGCCCCGACCCCGACCCCGACTGGCCTGCCTGGCGGCGTCTTCGTGACTGTCTCCCCCAGCTCCTCCAGCCAAGTCGTTGAGCAGCCCGTGACCACCTCCGTCGTCGAGAACAACACCCCTACCCCGGCCCCGACTACCCTGATCACCACCACTGCTGTCCCGACCCCGACCCCGGCCCCGACCGAGATCGCTACCCCTGCCCCTACCCCCGGCTCTGGCTCCGGCTCCGGCTCCGGCTCTGGCAACACCAACGGCGGGTCGGGCTCTGCCTACGCCGTCGGTGCGGCCTGCACCAACGAGGGCGCCTGGAACTGCGTCAACGGCGGCACGGCCTTCCAGCGCTGCGCTTCGGGCCGCTGGTCCGCAGTCATCAGCATGGCGGCTGGTACGAAGTGCGTTGCGGGAGAGAGCAGCGCTCTTGCTTTCTCCGTGAAGAGGGATGGTGAGAAGGTTAAGCCTAGGTTCAGGGGTGGTGCTAAGATGATTCTGGCTTAAGGGATAAACGATGGACAGGATAGAGGGGAGGGAAAAATGGTCTGTGGGATGGTTTGGATGAAGGATTAGTTGGTACGACTGTGTCGGTGTCTGACTGGTCTCGAATTTTGATCGGAACACAGATCCATTGATTGGTGGACACTTGGATTCGATTCGTGGCTATGTGTTTTTAGTATCCACCCATTTTTTTTTTTTTTTTCCCCTACTCTTCACTTCTCTCAGAGAACCCCAAACAAAGACTTCGGGCAACAACTGGCAACATGGATGGATGGGACACATACTTGGACGGATGTAAACGGCATTCAGGAGTTCTTCGTTTTCTTATCATTGAGAAAATACCCCTTTGGGCTCGGTTCAGCATCATGCATCACTGCTGGGTTTGCATGATAGGGTCGGGTCGACTTGAGGTTTCGCCTTCTGGTTTGGTTTTTTTTTTTTTCACTCGCTTATATCAGTACATATCAATAACATATCCCGAAGATGAAAGCTTTGAGGGTGTTTTGATGCATAAGGCCACAGTAGAGTGGTTTTCATGATGATGACCGACTTTGTGATGTGCGTGTCTTTGTGGCATAACAGTAGGGTATGTATGATATATACCTAGAGAAACAATGAGCTTGCTTTGGTTTATTAGAAAGACCTGTTATGAAAACTACCCGTGATATGCCTACCTATGGAAAGGTTCTTGTGATTCAAACATACCAAAACATCAACTGTCTGGAGTATACAACTAGCCTAACGACGTACCTAGTAATAGATGAAACCATATGCACTTAACGACGAAACTTCCTACATGTCAGTTCAATGACTTACTTCCTAACCGGCTGAACTTTTCTTGACTGACTGACATCCAGGTCCTCCATTACGAAACACGTTCTGGCTATAAAGTCACTAACTCAACAGTAGGTATTCAAAGCAGCTTAGTTGTGTCATTCACGTGGTCAACCACTTCTTGGGGAGTCTTGGAGTTTTTCGAGGCAAGGCTGACAAGCTCGATAGGAAACGGCTCCAGAAGGAAGGCATTAGGCAACGGCACAGATGTCAGCCCACAACTTCCAGAACTTCTGAAAGCAGCAACACCAAAAATTCTCGGAATCACCGAACCCTTCCCGATGTCACAGTACTCATCAGATCTAGCTGCCCAGAACAAAAGCAATGGGCAAAACTCGGCTTGTCTCTACACAGGGCCCCGGGAAAAGAATCCGATACAGAGAGAGAGACCAAACAATGCAATTTTGCAGAAGGACACAGCTTCTAGGTATGGAAGCCACAACACCTTTTGTAGCACCTGTTTGGCTTCCTCTCGAGTGAGAGACGGCATGCCCGACTTTCCCGCTCCCCCCCCCCTTCTCTCTCTCCCAAAATTTTTTTTCTTTACTGCAAAAAAAAGGGGGGGGGTTCTTTTTTTTGTCAAGTAGAATCGGGTGACTAGCTCCCTTTCGGACCGGATGGTCACCCGTTTCGAGTCTCAAATGTCAATTAGCCATGTCGGCAATCATTTTTTAGGCACCTACAATTCCGCATCTATTGCTATTCTTCTCTGGCGGCCTCATAGTCACTTGAACCGTGCTGTCCCCCTGGCAATCTTTTCGAGATTGTTCAGAATGGGTCACAAAAGCCAAGTGATCCATGATTCTGAGAGATATCATACCACAGAATATCGCCCAGACACAGCTTGCCAGCCAGCGCTGACCATGTTGCCCCTATCTCCATCAAATTCGGCGACCAAGAAAAAGGAAGAAAAATATCCAAGTTACACCACTTCTCAGTGGACCTGAACCCGAGCCTCACTCGGCTGCCTTGTGTGTGTGCCTCAGTTTTCCGGTCCCACATTATCTTTGTTGTCTTCCTCCCCATGCGGCGAGGACGGGCTGCCAAGGAGGGTGGGGTGATGGGTGAATGACCAGGGGCAGGCAATGATGTCATCGATCATCTGAACTCCGGGACCCGTCCATAAGACATGGCTAACGGGTCCAGGGGTAATTGGGTATTAGAAGGATGGGAAAATTCAGGAAAGGGAGGATCAGAAAAGCAAATTCCTAAAAATAAAAAATGTAGATACAGTTTAGATTGGAAAAAGCTCGAGGCTTTATGCTTCAGCCTTGCAGATGGAACCATGTTACCTGACCTGCTGTGCTTCGCTTATACGCATCCAAGTCCCGAGAGCTCCTCAATACCTGTGCCAGTTGGACCAGTCGGGGATGATCTTGACGGAAGATCACCAGCGATCGATGCTCGGCTGCTGCCGGCTGCACTAGAATGCGCATCGGAGCCCAACAAGGCAACTCAGAGGTCAGCCAACATCTCAAAGTGGAAGAACACTAGACTTTCTGAACTTGCATGTCTTGTCCAACCCCTCACAACACCCCACCTCTAATGCAGCTCGCATGCGGCATAGGAGGAGAGGATTGGGCAGCCAACCATGTTGTGGATGGTTCTCCCCCTCTTTTTAGATCCAGCAGAGTGTTTAGCTGTCCTCTGCCCATAGGTCCTTTTCAGTGAGAATTCCTAATCCAACCTTATCACTACCACATTTACTACCTGGCTACCAGCCGTGTCTGTTTCCCCATCCGCTGTTACTTCCCACAGGTGCTTCTACCCATCCAACCATCCATCCTTTAAGGAAGCATTGTCCTGTCAATTTCGCGATCACTTCGTGTAAGTTCCTAAGTGCTAATGAAGCATAAGCTCCGTTGAGTCCGGACCCTTAATCTCGGTGGCTCAGCTTGACCGGTCCAAGCCTGGCTCATTTCGATCCCCCTGATGATTCCCGTGAAAGTCAGGAGACTGCACACCGGGAAGAGCCCGAAAAGCCGTTTCCATTTGGTCTCCTTCTTTGGAACCCGGTTGAGCAGGGGAAAAAAAAAGAGGAGAGAGAGAGAGAGAGAGCGAGGCTGACGACGACAGGGAAATCGTAAAACCGCAACCAGTCTCCTGGTGTTGGGTATAAAATCCCAGAGATAAGGACGAGGGATCCCGAGACAATCTCATCTACTGTGAACCAAACAGAGTCCATTGGCCTTCAATCGCCTCACATCCCCCACACAAACTTCTAGTTGTCTGCTCGACAGCAATATCTGTCACAATGGTCCACCTCGCTTCTGTCCCGGGCCCCGACACCAAGCAGCTCGCAGAGCGGCCAAAGAAGGTGCAGCTGCAGCTGTCCAATGACGAAGATGACTTCACGACAAGCGTGTACGGCTCGCGCTATGCAGCCCAAGACCTCCCGCGCCACGAGATGCCGGAGCGAGAGATGCCCAAGGAAGTAGCCTACCGCATGATTAAAGACGAGTTGAGTCTGGACGGGAACCCTATGCTGAAGTGAGCAACCCAACCTCCCGTCTCCCTCCTCCCTCCCTCTTCCGAACAAGGCTCAGTTCTCTATACTGACAGACAGAAAGTCTGGCGTCCTTCGTAACCACCTACATGGAAGAAGAAGCCGAAAAGCTCATGACCGAAGCCTTCCCCAAAAACTTCATCGACTACGAAGAGTACCCGCAATCTGCCGAGATTCAAAACCGCTGCGTCTCCATGATCGCGCGCCTCTTCCACGCGCCCGAGGGCAACAGCGAGCACGCCGGCGCCATCGGCACATCCTGTGTCGGCTCCTCCGAAGCGATCATGCTGGCAGTGCTCGCCATGAAAAAGCGCTGGAAGAACCGGCGCCTGGCGGAGGGCAAGTCGTGTGATCGGCCGAACTTAGTCATGTCCTCGGCGGTGCAGGTCTGCTGGGAGAAGGCGTGTCGGTACTTTGAGATCGAGGAGAAGCTTGTTTATTGTACGCCCGAGAGATATGTGATTGATCCCGAGGAGACGGTCAAGTTGGTGGATGAGAATACGATCGGGATATGTTGTATCTTGGGGACTACGTATACGGGGGAGTATGAGGATGTGAAGGGGGTGAATGATTTGCTGACGAAGAAGGGCCTGAACGTGCCCATTCATGTTGATGCTGCGAGTGGCGGGTTTGTTGCGCCGTTTGTGGTGCCGGATTTGGAATGGGACTTCCGGCTGGAGCATGTTGTGTCGATCAACGTCTCTGGACACAAGTACGGCTTGGTTTATCCGGGCATCGGCTGGGTCGTCTGGCGCAGCGCGGAGTACCTCCCGCAAGAGCTCGTTTTCAACATCAACTACCTCGGTGCCGACCAAGCCTCGTTCACGCTCAACTTCTCCAAGGGCGCCAGCCAGGTCATTGGCCAGTACTACCAGTTCATCCGCCTCGGCAAGCACGGCTACCGCGCCATCATGAGCAACCTGACACGCATCGCCGACTACCTGTCGGATTCACTTGAAGCTCTCGGCTTCATCATCATGAGCAAGAAGTCCGGCGAGGGTCTACCCCTCGTCGCATTCCGCTTACCGCCCAAAGAGGATCGGCATTACGACGAGTTCTCACTCGCCCATCAGCTGCGCGTGCGGGGATGGGTTGTGCCAGCATACACGATGGCGCCGCACACAGGGAACATGAAGATGCTGCGCGTCGTGGTGCGCGAGGATTTCACCAAGAACCGGTGCGACAATCTGATCAATGATATCCGCAGCTCGCAGGCATTGCTGGAGCAGATGGACCGGGAGAGCATCAAGCGACAGGAAGAGTTTATCCACAAGCATCACACGGCGAGCGGCAAGGCAACGCATAATCATCCGAAGTTTCGGGTAAGGTCCTGTGCTACCCCTTCCATTTTTCTTCTTTTTTTTTCCCCCTTTTCTCTTCTCTTTATTTTTTTTTTTCTGATTTCAGAAGTAACACATACTGACTGATTTTGTGGGAGGGCTATAGAGAGAGAAACACTCGCTCCAAGGCAAGACAGGCAAGACTCACGCTGTCTGCTAAGACGGCGGCGCACCACGAGCGATCGTTTAGTATCGAGCAGAAGAGGGATATCAAAACGGGACAGGTCGTTTCATCCAAGACGACGGCAGTGCAGACGGCAAATGTTGGTCAGCAGGCTACGCTGAGCTTGGAGTTGCCTGGGGGTAGACAGCTGATGACGTTTCGCATATCATGTCCGATGTAGGGCGTGAGGCGTTTGGGTTCGGGAGAAGGGATGACGAGGTGGTGTTTGAGTCACTCTGAGAGTTGAAGTCTTATTGCTTCAAGTTTTTGAGTCATGGCTGGGTTGATTGGACGACTGTATCGTGAGTTCTGGGGCTTTTAGATGTGGCTTACTTGAAAAAATCTCTCATCTCACATCTGGCGGCATCTTGACTTCCCAACATCGTTTTGCGGTTTGTTTAGGCTGGTGAAACTAGAGGATCTTATAACCGGATTGGTCTTGGTCTCGATTTCACGGTTCACAAACAAATAAATGGACTCTAGAGATGGAGTGGATCCCTTGTGGAACCGGCCGGGGGTCTGGAGTCCGAAGGGGTCCTGCTGGCCTTCTCGACCTCTTGGCTGAGAACCTTGATGGACCAGATGGACCCTGGATCCCGCGAGATTATCGATAAGATTAGATTATCTGAGCCGATTGGTTGATCAAAATTCAGAATCCCGACATCGCTCTGTCGCGACTTTTTGTGCCGTGTGTGACTCTTTTCTAGCCCCAGACCACACACCTCGGAGTCATCTTGTCGTCAGCCGTGTGTCTTCTCTAAAAGCATCGCCTCCGTGGTCTCCTCCCCTCGTCGCCAGGGGTTCCTCATCTTGATTCATCTCAATTGCTGGGGGCATCGCATCTCCTCATCGAGTCCCTTGGCTGTTCCCTCTAAAACAGAAAAGACTTCTTCGGAGTCAAGTCATCGTCATCATCACCAGCAACACAATGGCCTTCCGGACCTCCCTCCGCCTCGCCCGCGCTGCGCGTGCTGTCCGCCCGACGGTGACCGTCCGCTCCTTCTCGCGGACCGTTGTCGCTGCCTCTTCGCTGCCCAACCCCGACCCGGCCGAGGACTCGCGCAGCGCCGCTCTTGTCCGTGAGCATGCCCCTTTCATGGTGGCCACCTACTCTCGGCCGCCGCCCGTCTTTGTGCGTGGCGAGGGCTCGTATCTATATGATATTGATAACCGCAAGTATCTCGACTTTACTTCGGGCATTGCGGTCAATTCGCTCGGTCACTGTGATCCCGAGGTGACCAAGCTGATTGCTGAGCAGGTGTTGTTCCCCTCTTCCTCCTCTTGATCTCGTGCAAGTAATGCTAACCGCAGTTTAGTCCGCAACTCTCGTCCACGCTTCCAACCTCTACTACAACCCCTGGACGGGCGCCCTCTCCAAGCTCCTTGTCGAGCAAACCGTCGCCTCCGGCGGCATGCACGACGCCTCTGCTGCCTTCATCTGCAACTCAGGCAGCGAAGCCAACGAAGCCGGACTCAAATTCGCTCGCAAGTATGCCCGTGCGGTGGTCGACCCCTCGGGCGCCAAACACGAAATCGTCTCCTTCCGCAACGCCTTCCACGGCCGCACCATGGGCTCGCTCAGTGCGACCCCCAACCCCAAGTACCAGGCTCCCTTCGCGCCCATGGTCCCCGGCTTCCGCGTCGGCGAGCTCAACGACATCTCCGCCTTGTCCGATCTCGTCACCGACAGGACCGCCTCTGTCATCGTGGAGCCCATCCAGGGCGAAGGCGGCGTGCGCGCCGCCACCGACGAGTTCCTCCTGGCGCTTGCAAAGCGCTGCCGCGAGGTCGGCGCGCTGCTGCATTACGACGAGATCCAGTGCGGGCTGTCGCGCACAGGCCAATTCTGGGCGCACTCCCATCTTCCCAAGGAAGCCCATCCCGACATCCTGACGACGGCCAAGGCGTTGGGCAACGGCGTGCCCATCGGCGCGACTATCGTCAATGCCCGGGTCGCGGACGCCATTAAGGTGGGCGATCACGGGACAACCTTCGGCGGGAACCCGCTTGCGTGCCGGGTCGCGCATCACATTGTGCAGCGGCTGGCGGATGCGAAGTTGCAGGAGGGGGTGAGGAAGAAGAGTGACATCTTTAAGGCTGGGTTTGAGGAGTTGAGGAAGGAGTTCCCTGAGGTGGTGCTCGAGACGAGGGGGAAGGGTCTGATCCTGGGTCTGCAGCTTAGCGAGGACCCGGGGAATATCGTGAAGGCGGCGCGCGAGAGGGGATTGTTGGTTATCACGGCGGGGACGAACACGCTGCGGTTTGTGCCGAGTTTGGTGATGAGCGAAGAGGAGATTCGGGAGGGGTTGGCGATTTTGAGGGAGGCAATTAAGGCGACGCGGTAGTGGTATAAGCATGTAGGGTGATTAAATATATACGTAGGTAGCAGTTAGAAGGTTGGGACATAGTTTTCATGGTTTGGTTGGGTTCTTGGGTTTTGTGGATTGGAGTTGGGAGTCAAAGAAAAGAAAAGAAAACTTATTATCTTTCTTTAAAAGGTAGTTTTTGCTCGCGCATGTCTTGTTATGAAAAAAAAAAAAAAAAACTGATGGTACTTGACCGATAAGCAAGGTGATACCTATTTTATATCCTCCGTCGCGTACCATGCTCAGTGATGCCAACACTGACCCTGAGCCCCCTCAGTCCCTCACAACTCCTCCACAACATCCCCAAGCAACCCCGCCATTCCCCATCCACTCTGCCAAACTTCATCATGATCCCCCCAATCCCCCTCCACAACTCTCACTTCCACTCCCCTCCCTTTCTCCTTTTCCCTCTCCAAACACTCCCTCATAACCACCATCTGCTCCCTCGGCACCAGCGAATCCTGTTTACTTATCCCCAGCACCACTTTGGCTCCCTTCTTCTCTTCTAACCACTCTCCAAGCCAATCCCCTTCCGCACTAGCCGGACACACGGCCCTCCAAACACGCTCGTCATCTCCAAACGCGCCGCGCGTGAATTCCTCGTAGGGAGGGACATGTCCCTCCCATCCCTTCGGCGGTTTGTGGATGAACCCCGCAAGATCATAAAGCCCGTTGAAACCGACAATGGCCATCGGCTTTTTGCAGAGTGATAGATTTGGGGGAAGGGAGAAGCGTGTAAGAGGGGACATGATGGATTGGAAGGAAAGAGTTGCGCCGCAGGAGTGGCCGGTTAGGATGAATTCTATGTTTTCTGTGGGAGTCGAGGAGAAGATAACGCGTTGGAGGAATGATAGGCCGGTCAGGACGTCGCGGAGATGTTCGGGGTGACGGACGTTACGGTCTGGGCGGTCGGGGGCCGGGTGGTTGGGGTGGGGGGAGAGGCGGTAGTTAAGGGATGCGAGTCCGGCGAGGACGTTTTTGCTGCTGCTGCGGCTGGTGGCAGGAGTGAATCTCTTGAGCAATTCCTTTGCTGCAGGCCCAAAAGAGTCCGCTTCGATGGTCGGATCACGCCAGGCGCCGCCGTGGATGTAGACAATCCACACAAGGACTTTTTCCTGGTCCTCGCAACTGGGGACCGGGAGGGAAGAAGGCTCTGGCGGCGCCGTGGACGACGTAGCATTCCTGGCAGGAACCCAGACGTCCAGAGTCTGCAGCGGCAGAGGCCGTTGCTGACTTGGGAGATACGGAATGGAGGACTTGCACCAGCCAAGGATCCTCGTCGCATCCGGAGCTGCCTCGTCCGGGACAGTGAGAGGGGTCCAGGCCGCCGAGGACCAGGCGGCGCGGTCGGCTTCGAACGTCAGAAGGACGCTGCTAGACCTGTTTTGTGCCATTATCGCACACGGTTGCCGGCTATCGTTCTAGTGTTCGCCTCTATCCTCTCAATTAGCCTCAATTCACACCATTGACCCAGACCAGCTCCGTGCATACTTCAGCCTCAAGGATGATCTACTAATCCGTGGCGAGCCGTGACAGAGCGAAGCGAAGAAAAAAACTTCCCCACAAGCTGCCCCGCGCGGAGCCCCCTTTTCCCCCGCCCCTCCGGCTCCAAGCCCGGCCGAATCGGATCATTCGCCGAGCCGGATCGATCATCCTGGGGGCCTCTGGACCACCCGAGTGGTCCCTTTGGATGCTGATCTCAGGTACGGACCATGACGCGGCGCAGACCGTAATGTACCTAAAGCTAAGGAACACCGCGACAACCGTCAGATGGACAGTCTCGCTCCTTCCACCCCCCTGCTGCAAATAGTAAACACAAAACACATCATACATGCCTTTCTATACATGATACGGATGATTCCTACGTAGAATTCCAAGAGAGTTCTAGAAACTCTCACGGAACATCCCCACGTTGCATGCAAGCCATATCAAGCCGTGTCCGCGCGGTACATACATACCTAGACTAAGTAACCCGCTTTCCGGCAAGAAAAGACTGGTCCGTCTCATGGGAAAAGAAGCGGACTGTTGATTACGGTGCATATGGCCGTCGTCAAGCTTGGCATGCAACTCTGGGTGTCAACCGGCACGGAAAGTTCGTTTATTTCCGGAGACATTTGTAGACCCCGAGATGTCACTGTTTACTACTGTCAATGACAGAATAGCGAGGCGGGAGCAAAACGGTATAAGACCACCACCGCGAACGAGGACGGATCCCATTGACGGGTGTCCCTGCTAGCTTTCCCCGTTGACCTGTTGACAAGAAGGTGATGGAACGCGGTTGGTGGAAAATCTCCAGCTTGATCTGCTTCTATATTGGTTGGCTCACCTAGATAGGTTGCAACTCCGATTGCGTGTGGTGGTCTACATACATACACAGGCTCTCTTGGCTGTCGATCGGGCGGCAGCTAGTGAAATATTCGACTTCTGGATGTTGTTAGTTGTGAACGTGACACTGTGGGTAACGGCTTTGTTACCTTCTCTGGAATGATAAAAAGGTCAGAACGGCCTTCGGAGTATGACGCGGCTATGCTACTTCAGTATTGCTGGTAAGTTAGGGTGTTAACAAGGCGGCCATAACAAGTCACTTCCCTTGCACCTGCACGGGTCAGCAAACTTGCTTCCAATACCCACGGTTCGTGGCCACTTTGGCCTTGACTAACTGCAAAGCGGGCACTAGCCAAGCAGGACTCCGTCTTGAGATACACCTCATTTCGGCCACAGTGTAGCACAGTATCCTTTGTTCTTCTGCATGCTCAATTCCCAGTGATCGAGAGCAGCTTCTGAGTTAGAAGCACAGCAGCAGCTCAGCCTGCGTTGGGAACCAGGAGGGTTGGCAGCGGAGAGTGTACTTGTAAACCCCTCAACTTGTCACTTGACCTCGGCATTCCTATGATATATTCAGACGATCAGGCTGTAAGCACTAATCCCGACTACAATGTTGAAAACAAACCGTAAGCGGGACCGCAACTTCTGGGGGATCACAAGAACGAGGTAAGTCGATTCGAAGACAAAGACGGCGATAAAGACAAGGACTTTTCGGGACACTTGGGTCGCTATGGTTAGGGAGGTGAGACAGGTACACGGCTTGATACAGACCAGGTGCTTCTTGCCGACATACCTCCCATTCTTCCCCCCCCCCCCCCCC
>Ga0065720_1004418_pt1 | contig 13778 bp, 8 predicted proteins | sample Thericmetagenome_FD_59107 | JGI IMG/M metagenome (GOLD analysis project Ga0065720, IMG submission 59107) | Thermophilic microbial communities from the Joint Bioenergy Institute, California, USA of rice/straw/compost enrichment - eDNA_2 v2... | ecosystem: Engineered > Solid waste > Grass >... | reverse complement strand
TGTGGCTCGCCTCGTGCATCGTGAGGAAGTCGGCGAGCATCTGGGTCGGGTGCCACTCGTCGGTGAGGCCGTTGTAGACCGGCACGCCGGCGTGCTCGGCGAGCTCCTCGATCGCCGCCTGGCTCGAGCCGCGGAACTCGATCGCGTCGTACATGCGCCCGAGCACGCGAGCGGTGTCGGCGACCGACTCCTTGTGGCCGAGCTGTGAGCCGCTCGGATCCAGGTAGGTGACGTGCGCCCCCTGGTCGTAGGCGGCCACCTCGAACGCCGAGCGCGTGCGCGTCGAGGTCTTCTCGAAGACGAGCGCGATCTCCTTGCCCTCGAGCCTCGGGACCTCCGTGCCCGCGTACTTGGCGGTCTTGAGCGCCGCGGCGAGCCGCAGCAGGTGGGTCAGCTCGCCGGCGGTGAAGTCGGCCTCCTTGAGGAAGTGCCGGTTGCGCAGGTTGTACATGCCGCGCCTCCTCAGTAGGCCGCGTCGCGCTCGAGCGGGCAGCTCAGGCAGTGCGAGCCGCCGCGCCCGCGGCCGAGCTCGGAGCCGGGGACCGTGATGACCTCGATCCCCTCCTTGCGCAGCCGCGTGTTCGTGCTCACGTTGCGGTCGTAGGCGACGACGACGCCGGGCTCCAGGGCGAGCACGTTGTTGCCGTCGTCCCACTGCTCGCGCTCGCTGCCGAAGGGGTCGCCGCCGGTGGGGATCGCGCGGACGTCGTCGAGGTCGAGCGCCGCCTTGAGCGCGTCGATCACGCCGCCGTCGAACGGCTCCACGACCGGCAACTCCGGGTCGTCGCCGGGGCGGATCCGCCAGACGCGGGCGCCCTCGATCACGTCCGGATAGACGGTGACCGCGTCGAGGTCCACCTGCGTCATCACCGTGTCGAGGTGCATGTAGTGGCGCGAGACCGGCAGCATCACCGCGAACACCTGGGTCGCGGAGCCCGCCTTGAACAGCTCGCGCGCGAGCAGGGTCACGGCCTGCGGCGAGGTGCGCTCGCCCATCCCGATCATCACGGCGCCGCGGCCGATCGGCATCACGTCGCCGCCCTCGATCGTGGCCCGGCCCCAGTCCTGCTCGACGCCGCCGAGCCAGACCCGCACGCCGCCGTCCGCCTGGAACATCGGGTGCCAGCGGTAGATGGCCTCGAGGAAGACGGTCTCGGGCCGCCGCGCCCGCTTGGTCATCGGGTTCAGCGTGACCCCGTCGTAGATCCAGCAGGACGGGTCGCGCTGGAAGATGAAGTTGGGGAGCGGCGGCAGGAGCATGTCGGTGCTGCCGGCGGCGTCCCAAGTGAGGCCCTCGCCCTCGGTCAGGTCGGCCTTGGTCATGCCGCCGATCAGGTAGTCGGCGACCTCGACCGGCCCCGCCTCCTCGGCCCACTCGTTGCGGGCGCGGGCGAGGTAGATGCCGACCTGGCGCTCGTTCAGCGTCTGGTCGAGCACCCAGCGGCGGGCCTCGGGGATCTCGAGCACCTCGGCGAGCAGCTCCTCGGCGTAGAAGACCTCCACGCCTCGGTCGCGCATCACCTCGGCGAAGGAGTCGTGCTCCTCCTTGGCGCGCTTCACCCACATCACGTCGTCGAAGAGCAGCTCCTCGGCGTTCGTAGGCGTGAGCCGCGTGTGCTCGAGCCCCGGGCGGTGGACGAGCACCTTGCGGAGCTTGCCCACCTCGCTGTCCACGTGGAAGGTCATGGCCTGCCTCCTTTCGGTCGCGTCGGATTCGTTGCCCGGCCCGGTCACTGGACCGCTCCCGCGATCGCCATGGCCACGACCGTGATCAGGAACAGGAGCGCCATCAGCGGGAAGATCCACCTCAGGTAGCGGTCGTAGCCCACCTTGGCCAGCGCCAGGCCGCCCATCACGACGCCGCTCGTGGGCGTGATCAGGTTGATCCAGCCGGAGGCCGCGTTCCAGGAGGTCACGACCAGCGACCGGTCGACGTTCGCGAAGTCCGCGAGCGGCGCCAGGATCGGCATCGCGAGCGTCGCGTGCCCCGAGGTCGACGGGATCAGGAACGCGAGCGGCAGGTTCAGCACGAAGATGATCGGCGCGAAGATCGCCCCGCTCACGTCGGTCGCCGCGCTCTCCATGGCGTGCAGGACCGTGTCGGCGATCTCGTTGTTGCTCATGATCACCGAAATCCCGCGCGCGAGCACGATCACCAGCGCCGGGTAGATGAAGTCGCCCGCGCCCCTGACGATCGTGTCGGTGAGCTTGTTCTCGCTCAGCCCGCCGATCAGGCCGACGATCACCGCGGCGACGATGAAGAGCGCGGTGAGCTGCGGGAACCACCAGCCGAGCTCCCACGAGTAGGGCTCGGCGTCCGTGCCCTCGAGGATGCTCGCCCAGGGCACGATCGCGAAGATCATGAAGGCGAAGGTGAGGACCGTCGCGGCCAGCGTGACCTTGTCACGGCCGCTCAGCGCCGGCGGCTGCTCGGCGGTGGCCAGCTCGGCCTGCTCGCGGTCGCCCGGCGCAAACCCGACGACCGAGGTCTCCGGCCGCGCGCGCACGCGGTTCGCGTAGCGCACGACGAAGGCGATGCCGACGGCGGTCAGCAGCACCCACAGCAGCAGGCGCAGCACGATCCCGTCGCCGATCGACACGTCCGCGAACCCGGACGCGATGCCGATCGAGAACGGGTTGACGGTCGCGCCGTACACGCCGATCGTCGCGCCGATCAGGATCACCCCCACCGCGACCATGCGGTCGTACCCCAGGGCCAGCATGAGCGGCACGATCAGGGCGTAGAAGCCCAGCGTCTCCTCGGCCATCCCCTCGACCGAGCCGAGGATCGAGAAGACGACCATGATCGCGACGATCATCAGCCAGCCGTGGGCCCGGGTGCGGTAGGCGAGCCGCGCGATGCCGCGGTTGAGCGCCCCCGTCTCGAACATCACGGTGATGAAGACGCCGATCGCGAGCACGAACAGGAAGACCTGCGCGGCTCCGAACAGAAAGCCCTCCTCGTCGGGGTCGATGAACCCGGACTCGGATCCCTCGATCCCGTAGAGGCCGTTGACCGGCGCGAGGAAGAAGTCCTCGACCCGGTCGACGAAGTCGAGCGGCGCCGGGATCTCCTCGTAGGTCCCCGGGATCGGGGCGCCCTCGTCGTCGAGCTCGTACTGGCCGGCGGGGATGATGAACGTCAGCCCCCAGACCAAGAGCGCGACGAGCGTAAGCACGGTGAACGCGCTCGGGAAGCGGAACCTGCGGCGCTTGCCCTCCCCGCTTCCCTCCGTCTGGTCGTCGGGCGCGCTGCCGGGCGGCGCGCCCTGGTTCGGATCCTCAGCCACGGGAGTGGTCCTCCTTCCTTGCTGCGTAGTGCGCGAAGAACTCGGCCTCGGCGACGATCGCCCGCTCCAGCTCGTCCAAGAGGACGCGCTCGTTCGGCGCGTGCATGCCGCACCGCGCGTCCTGGGCGCCGAAGAGCAGGATCTCGCTCGCCGGAAGCGCTCTGCTGAGCGCGCTCACGAACGGGATCGCCCCGCCGACGGCGCGCTCGATCGGTTCGACGCCCCAGGCGCTGCGCAGCGCGGCGCGGGCGGCGTCGTATGCAAGTCCCTTCGTGTCGGCCCGGAAGCCGTTGCCGGCGTCGCCGTCGGCGTACGCGTCGAGCTCGACGCCGAACGGGCGCTGGCGGCGCAGGTGCTCGAGCAGCGCGGCGCGGGCCTCGGCTGCGTCCTGGCCGGGGTGGACGCGCAGGTTGAGCCGGGCGCGCGCGTGCGCGGCCACCGCGCTCGGGGCGCCCTCGACGGCGGGCGCGTCGAGGCCGGTGACCGTGATCGCCGGGCCCGACCAGATGCGCTCGCCGAGCGATCCCGTGCCCATGAGCGAGACGCCGTCGGGGACGCCCGCCAGCTCGCGGAACTCGGCCTCGGGCAGATCGCCCCCGGGCCACGGTTCGCGGCGCAGGCCGCGGACGGCGACGTCGCCGCGCTCGTCGTGCAGGCTCGCGAGCGCGTGCAGCAGCGCGAGCAGCGCGTCGGGCGCCGCGCCGCCGAACTCGCCGCTGTGCACGGGCGCGGCGAGGGTGCGCGCCTCGACCACCACGTCGGCGACGCCGCGAATGGCGGTCGTGAGGGTCGGCAGGCCCGGGCGCGCGTTGCCGGCGTCGCCGACGACGATCGCGTCGGCGCGGAAGCGGTCCGGCTCGCGCAGGGGCAGGTCGTCGAACGGGCTGCCGACCTCCTCCTGGCCCTCCACCACGACCTTGATCCCCACCGGCGGGCGGCCGTCGAAGACGCGCAGGGCGCCCAGGTGCATGACCACGTTGGCCTTGTCGTCGGCGACGCCCCGGCCGTAGATCGCGCCGTCCGTCAGGCGCGGCTCGAACGGCGGGGTGCGCCAGGCCGCCTCGTCGCCCGGGGGCTGCACGTCGTAGTGGGCGTAGAGCAGCACGGTGGGCGCGCCGGGCGGGCCGGGGACCTCGGCGGTCACGATCGGGGCGGTGTCGGGAAGCTCGAGCGTCTCGACCGTGGCCCCCGCCCGGCTGAACGCATCAGCGACCGCGTCGTGCGCCTCGCGCAGCGGCTCGCGGGGGAAGCCGGGGGCGGAGACCGAGGGGATCGCCGCGAGTCGCATGAGCTCCGCCTCGAGCTCGGGCATGAGCTCGGCGACGCGCTCGCGGAGCTCCGGGCGCCCGCCCGGATCGGCCGGGGCCGGCTCGCGCTCGGCGCGCTCAGCCATCGCGCGCGCCTCCGGCCTCGTCGGCATAGACGACCCCGTCGGCCTGCGGGTCGACCTGGGTGCCCGCGGTGCCGTCGAGCAGGCCGGTGATCTGCTCGAGGCTCCCGATCGCGGCGCGCTTGCCCGTCGCCTCGACGAACCGGCAGACCGCCTCCACCTTCGGGCCCATCGAGCCGGCGGGGAACTCACGCGCACGCAGCTCCTCAGGGCTGACCCGGGCGATCGCCCGCTGGCCCGGCGTGCCGAAGCCCTCGTAGACGGCGTCGACGTCCGTGGCCAGGACGAGCAGGTCGACGCCGAGGTCGCGCGCCAGCAGGGACGAGGCGAGGTCCTTGTCGATCACCGCCTCGACGCCGCGGTGGCGGCCGCGCTCGTCCTCGAGGACCGGCACGCCCCCGCCGCCCGCGCAGACGACGAGGAAGCCGTCCTCGAGCAGCGCCCGGATCGCGCCGAGCTGCACGATCCGCTTGGGCTCCGGCGAGGGCACGACGCGGCGCCAGTGCTCGCCGTCGGGCCGGACGGTCCAGCCGCGCGCGACCGCCGCGCGCTGCGCGTGCGCCTCGTCGTAGACGGGGCCGATGAACTTGGTCGGGTTCTGGAAGGCCGGGTCGGACTCGTCGACGACGGTCCGCGTGATCACCGCCACCGTGTCCTGGTGGTCGATGAAGTTGTCGAGCTGCATCTCGAGCACGTAGCCGATCTGCCCCTCGCTCTCCGACCCGAGGACGTCGAGCGGGTAGGGCTCGACCTCGTCGTAGGCGTCGTTCATCAGCGCGAGCAGCCCGACCTGCGGCCCGTTGCCGTGGGTGACGACGAGTCGGTAGCGCAGCGACGCCTCGCCGATCAGCCGCGCGGCGTCGCGCGCGGCGCGGGCCTGGTTGGCCGCCTCGAGCGGCTCGCCGCGGCGCAGGAGCGCGTTGCCGCCGAGCGCGACGACGGCACTCGGGGCGTCGTCGGGAAGGGCGTTCGGGGTGTCGGGGTGGGCGTCCATGCTGTCCTTTTGTCGCGGCACTGCGCCGCACCCACAACGAACCAGCCGCGAGGACCCCAAACTTCCGTGCGCAGCGCCCGAACCCCGTCCGTGCTCACCACGTAGTCCCGCCTCGGTAGCGGACCCCCCACCAACGCAACCCGAGCGCCACGCAGCCCCCGAGCGCCACGCACCCCCCGAGCGCCGCGGAAACCCGAGTGAGGCGGATTTGTTCGCCTATGCCGTACATATCCGCCTCACATCGGGCGGCGGCGCGAACCGAGGCGGATTTGTTCGCCTATACCGAACAAATCCGCCTCACTCGGGGTGGCGGGGCGGTGGCGGGGCCCAGGCGGGGGTTCCTATGCTGCGGCGGCGAGGGCCGCGTGCACCGCTGGGTCGAGCACACCTCCGAGATCGAGCTCTCGGTCGAGGCCGAGAGCAGGGAGGCCGTGTTCCGCGAGGCCGCGGTGGCGCTCGGCGAGCTGATCGACGGCGCCGGCTCGGAACCCGCGTCGCGCCAGGTGAGCGTCCGCGCCACCGACCTCCCCGCCCTGCTCGCGGCCTGGCTCGAGGAGCTCGTGTTCGTCGCCGAGACCGAGGGGATCGTCCCCGAGGACGTGGAAGGGATGGGCGTCGGGCCCGGCGAGGCGCGCGGCTTGGTCCGCGGGCACCGCGGTCCACCCCAGACGCTCGTCAAGGCCGTGACCTACCACCGCCTGGCGATGGAGCCGGCCCCGGGCGGCTGGCGCGCGCGCGTCGTGTTCGACGTCTAGGCGCCGGGCCGCCTAGCCCTTCACGACCCCCAGCGGGCGAAGCCGCGCCACCCGCGCGGCAAGGTCGGTGCGCTCGACGACCTCCACGACCCGGTCCACGTCCTTGTAGGCGAACGGCGCCTCCTCGGCGAGCCCGCGCGCCGACGCGCTGCGGATCACGATCCCCGCGCCCTCCAGCTCGCGGCGCAGCTCCTTGCCGGAGACGCGCTTGCGCGCGCCCGCGCGGCTCATCCGCCGACCCGCGCCGTGGCAGGCCGAGCCGAAGGAGCGCTCCATGGACCCCGGGCGCCCGACGAGCACGAAGCTCGCCGTGCCCATGCTCCCCGGGATGAACACGGGCTGCCCGACCTCCCGGTACTCGGCGGGGATCTCGCCGGAGCCCGCCGGGAAGGCCCGCGTCGCGCCCTTGCGGTGCACGCACACCTCGCGCCCGCCGTGGGTCTCGAGCTTGGCGACGTTGTGGGCGACGTCGTAGACCTGGCGCGTGCCCTCCGCCGCCTCGGGCCCGAGCGTCGCGCGCACCGCCTCGCGCACGCGGTGCGCGATCGCCTGGCGGTTGGCGAAGGCGAAGTTCGCGGCGCACGCCATCGCGCCCAGGTACGCCCGCCCCTCCGGGGAGGAAAGCGGCGCGCAGGCCAGCTGGCGGTCGGGGAGCTCGATGCCGTGGCGGGCGAGCGCCGCGTCCATCTCGCGCACGTAGTCCGTGCAGACCTGGTGCCCCAGGCCCCGCGAGCCCGAGTGGATCAGCACGGTCACCTGCCCCTCCTCCAGGCCGAAGGCGCGCGCGGCGCGCATGTCGTGGACGCGCTCGACGACCTGCAGCTCGACGAAGTGGTTGCCGGAGCCCATCGTCCCGAGCTGCCCCGCGCCACGCCGGCGCGCCCGCTCGGAGACGCGCTCGGGCTCGGCGCCCGGCAGGCAGCCGTTCGACTCGGCGCGCTCGACGTCCTCGGCGGTGCCGATCCCGTGGCGCTCGGCCAGCGCGCGGGCGCCCTCGACGAGCACGCGGTCGAGCTCGACGTCGCGCAGCTCGAGCTGGCCCTCGCGGCCCGCGCCCGCGGGCACCCGCCGCGAGATCTCGTGGACGAGCGCCTCGCGTCGCTCCCCGAGCTCCTCCGCGCTCAAGGGCAGGGCGAGCAGCCGCACGCCGCAGTTGATGTCGTAGCCCACGCCGCCCGGCGAGATCACCCCGTCGGGCAGCTCGGTGGCGGCGACCCCGCCCACCGGGAAGCCGTAGCCCTGGTGGACGTCGGGCATCGCGAGCGCGGCGCCGACCACGCCGGGGAGCGTCGCCACGTTCTGGAGCTGCTCCAGCGACTGGTCGCCGCTGATCGCGTCGAGCAGCTCGCGGTCGGCGAACAGGCGCGCGGGCACGCGCATGTCCTCCCGCGCGGAAGCGGGGATCTCCCACACGTCTGGCTCCACCTCACGGATCCACGAGCTGGTCGCGGTTGCGCTTGCCATCGTTCCCCAACCTAGCCGCACGCCCGCGGTTCGATAGACCTTAGGCATGGCCATCGAGGTGCGGCCCGCGACGAGCTTCGAGGACATCAGGACGATGGTCGGCCCGAAGCGCCCCGACGCCAACGTCTGCTGGTGCCTGAGCTACCGGCTCTCCTCCAAGGAGAACCGCTCGCTCGTGCGCGAGGCCCGCGCCGAGAAGGTCAAGGAGCTGCTCGAACGGGGACCGCTCGGCGTGCTCGCCTACAAGGGCGACGAGGTCGTCGGCTGGGCCGCAGTCGCGCCGCGCGCCGAGACGAGCTTCGCGCGCAACCGCAGGATCCCCCACGTTGACGACCTGCCGGTGTGGTCGGTGTGGTGCATGCGCGTGCGCCCGGGGCACCGCGGCGAGGGGATCTCCCACCACCTGCTGCGCGGCGCGGTCGAGTTCGCGCGCTCGCAGGGCGCGCCCGCGATCGAGGGCNACCCCGTGGACAACCGGGGCGCGAAGGTCGACCTGACGATGGCCTANGTGGGCACGCGGTCGACGTTCGAGAAGGCCNGGTTCGAGAAGGTCGCCGACACCGACTCTGTGCTGAACGGCNTCCCGCGCGTGCTCATGCGGCGCGCGCTCTGACCAGCGGCAGGCGTCAGNCAGCCGGCGCGCCGGAGAGCACCGGCGACCATTCCCCTTGACCACGGCCGGCGAGCGGCGGAGCTTCCGCCCGGCGCCCTGGGACGCCGCGGGACACCGGGCGGGGGCGACTCGCCCAACCGCCGGGTTTTCGGGTAGGTTCCCGGCGTCGGCAAAGACTCGTTTGGGTGATTCCGCGGGCCTGAGCCGTCCGGCCGGACAGGGCACGGGACTCGCGGGCTAGGAGGAGGAGGATCTTGCTGAGCTCGAGCTGGTCCGACGGCAGCACGCGCGCACGCTCTGGCGCGCGCCGATCCGAGCGTGGGCGCAGGGGCGCGCTCGCGGCGTTCGTCGCTCTGTTGAGCGCGCTCGCGGCGGCCGTCTCGCTCACCGCCCCGGCGGCGGCGCAGGACGAGCTGCCGCCCCAGGAGAACGGCGTCACGCAGCGCATCTACCAGATCGGACACGCCCTGGACTCGATCTGCACGATCAAGCCGGGGCAGACCCCCAACGTCGACGTATTGCGGCCGACGATCGACTGGCAGGGCAACGCCGACTTCGGGGGCCACACCGACAACTTCATCGCGCACGCGATCGCGAACCTGTGGATCGACCAGCCGGGCAACTACGGCTTCCGGCTGCGCAGCGACGACGGCTCGCGGCTCTACATCGACGACCAGCTCGTCATCGACCACGACGGCCTGCACGGCGCCGAGAACAAGGACGGCGACATCACGCTGGAGGAAGGCGTGCACAGCCTCCGCGTCGAGTACTTCGAGGCGGGCGGCGACCAGGAGCTGCGCCTGTTCTGGCGGCCGCCCGGCGCCGGCTCGTTCACCATCGTCCCCAACTCCGCGCTCACGACCGACGCCGGCATCGTGCGCGTCACCGCGCCCGGCAACAAGGAGTGCGTGGGCGGCAACACGCCCGGCGACGGCCTGCCGCTCAACGACGTCAACCCGGCCTTCGACCTCGTCGACCTGCGCCCGCCGGGCTTCGAGCCGAAGGTGACCGGCCTCGACTGGATGGGCGACGACCTGCTCGTGCTCACCTGGGGCGACGAGGACGGCAGCCCGGACACGATGACCGAGGCCGGCGAGGTCTGGCGCCTGAGCGGCGTCAAGGAGGCCGACGACCCGAGCGACGTGCAGCCGACGCTGATCGCCGAGGGGCTCAAGGAGCCCATGGGCATCAAGGTCGTCGACGGCGAGATCTACACGCCGGAGAAGCACCGGCTCACCAAGCTCGTCGACGCCGACGACGACGGCTTCTACGAGGGCAAGGAGACGATCGCGACCTGGCCGTTCGGCGACAACTTCCACGAGTTCGCCTTCGGCCTGCTCTACAAGGACGGCTGGTTCTACCTGAACCTCTCCGTCGCGATCAACTTCGGTGGCGCCACGACCGTGCCGCAGCCCGCGGACGACCGCGGCACGCACGTGCGCATCAACAAGGAGACCGGCGAGCTCCAGTACATCGCCGGCGGCTTCCGCACGCCGCACGGCATCGGCTGGGGCCCCGAGGGCGAGATCTTCATCACCGACAACCAGGGGGCGTGGCTGCCGGCGAACAAGCTGATCCACGTCCAGCCTGACCGCTTCTACAACCACTTCACGACGGGCCCCTCCGGCCCGGGCCGCTGGGACCACCTGCCGCCGACGCCGCCGTCCCTGTGGCTGCCGCACAACGAGATCGCGAACTCGCCGAGCGAGCCGCTGCTCATCCCGGACGGCCCGTTCGAGGGACAGATGCTTGTCGGCGACGTGACCTACGGCGGCATCCAGCGCGCCTTCCTCGAGAAGGTCGAGGGCGAGTACCAGGGGGCCTACTTCCGCATGACCCAGGGCCTCGAGGCCGGCGTGACACGCCTGCTGTGGTCCGACGACGGCTCGCTAATCGTCGGCGGCCTCGGCGCGGGCGGCAACTGGGGCCAGGCCGGCAAGCTCACCTACGGCCTGCAGAAGCTGGTCCCGAACGGCACCGAGACCTTCGAGATCCAGAAGATGGAGCTCGCCGACGGCGGCTTCGACCTGACCTACACGAAGCCGCTCTCGGAGGAGACGATCGCCGAGCTCGACGACAAGTACGTCGTCAAGCAGTGGTACTACGTGCCGACCCCGGCCTACGGCGGGCCGAAGATCGGCGAGGAGCAGCTCGAGGTCACCGACGTCGAGGTCTCGCCGGACGGCAAGACCGTCTCCCTCAAGATCGCCGGGCTGAAGCCGGGCCGCGTGGTGTACGTGCGCTCGCCGCGCCCGTTCGAGTCCGAGGACGGCGATGAGCTCTACAGCACCGAGGCCTGGTACACGCTGAACAACCTGCCGGGCTACGAGCCGCCGCAGGCCGAAGGCCTCTTCTTCGAGCTCGAGGAGGGCACGCTCACGGGCGGCGCCCAGTTCGACACCGAGCACGCGGGCTACAGCGGCGCCGGCTTCGTCTCCGGCTTCGGCACCCAGGGTGCCTCGGTGCAGTTCCAGGCCGACGCGCCGCGCGCGGGCAAGTACCAGATGGTCCTGCGCTACACGAACGGCCCGAACCCGTTCAACGGCCCGAAGAAGATCAGCCTGTTCGTCAACGGCGACCGCAGGCAGATCACGCTGCCGGCGACGGGCGGCTGGAAGAACTACCGGCTCTACATCGACGAGGTGACCCTCGAGGAGGGCGACAACACGATCGAGCTGAGGCACGGGGACGGCGACGACGGCCACGTGAACCTCGACTCGGTGCGGTTCGCCCCGCTCGCGCGCACCACGCGCTACGAGGCAGAGCAGGCTCAGCTGTCGGGCGGCGCGATCGTCCAGAGCGACCACGACGGGTACAGCGGCACCGGGTTCGCCGCCGGCTACTGGAACCAGGGCGCGACGACCACCTTCTCGGTGACCGCGCTCGCCGACGGCGAGGCGCAGCTCGCGATCGGCTACGCGAACGGCCCCGACCCGTTCACGGGCACGAAGCGCCTCAGCCTGTACGTGAACGGCAGCCTCGTCAAGAAGGTGGCGTTCCCGGACACGGGCGGCTGGCCCAGCTGGGGCGAGGTCCTCGAGACGGTCGAGCTCGAGGCCGGCGCCAACCAGATCGCGCTGCGCTACGACCCGGGCGACGAGGGCAACGTCAACATCGACTACATCGACGTCGTCCAGGACGAAGCGCAGGACTGCGAGGGCGAGATCGACCCGAACGACGAGTTCGACGGCAACGAGCTCGACCGCTGCCGCTGGCCCCTGATCGTGCGGCCGAAGCCGAGCCAGCTCTCGGTCGCGGACGGCAAGCTCGCGATCCAGACCGGCAACAACACGGACATGTTCGGCGGCACGACGACGGCCGAGAACATCGTCCTGCAGCCGGCGCCGGACGGCGCGTGGGAGATCACCACGAAGCTCCACATGCCGTTCAGCGGCAAGTCGTGGGAGCAGGCCGGCCTGTTCGTGTACGGGTCCGACCACGACTTCGCGAAGCTCATGTTCATGAACTCGCCCGACGACGGGCGCGTGTTCGAGTTCACGCTCCAGGACAACGGCACGGCGCTGTTCGACAAGAGCCTCGACCTGGTGCAGGCGCCGGCGTCCTACTCGAACGAGGTCTACCTCAAGATCCGCAACGACGGCACGTGGCTGACCGCGTTCTACTCGGACGACGGCGAGAACTGGAACCAGTTCGGCCGGCCGCGGCTGCTCTCGGCGATCCCAAACCCGAAGGTCGGCCTCGCCGCCTACAACGGGAACGGGAGCGACAACGCCGCGGAGTTCGACTTCTTCCGCGTGGAGGAGATCGAGCCGGTGGAGCCGTGCACCGAGCCGGAGCAGCCCGACCCGGGCTTCGAGATGCTCTTCGACGGCACCGCGGAGAGCTTCTCGCAGTGGCAGCAGGCGGGCCCGGGCGGCTTCAACCTGACGCCCGAGTGCACGCTTGAGTCGTTCGGCGGCCTCGGGCTGCTCTATTACCCCGAGACGTTCGACTCGCCGGTCACGTTCAAGCTCGAGTGGATGATGCCGGGCGACGACAACTCCGGCGTGTTCGTCGGCAACTGGGGCCCGGACCCGAACTACAGCCCGGACCCGGCGTGGGACGCCGTGGACCACGGCTACGAGATCCAGATCGACGCGACCGACTCCGATGACAAGACGACTGGAGCGATCTACAACTTCCAGTCCGCGAACATCGAGCTCCGCGACCAGGTCCTCAACCCGCCGGGCCAGTGGAACGAGTTCCAGATCACGGTCGACGACCCGAAGATCATCGTGCGCCTGAACGGCGTGGTGATCAACGAGTTCACCTCGACCGACCCGGCCCGCGACCTGTCGCGGACGAAGATCGGGATCCAGAACCACGGCGCGGGCGACGAGGTCTACTTCCGCCGCATCCAGGTGAGGCGGGAGGCCGAGGACACGACGCCGCCCGAGACCACGGCGCAGCTCGGCCCCGGTGTGCCGGGCCCCGGCGGCGCCTACATGGAGCCGGTCGACGTGACGCTCACCGCAACCGACGGCGGTGAGGTCGCGACGGGCGTCGCCTACACGGAGTACCGCGTGAACGACGGCGAGTGGGTGACCTCCGAGAACGCCGGGAACGACGACCCGTTCGTGACCGAGTTCACGGTGTCGGAGCCCGGCTCGTACGTGGTCGAGTACCGCTCGGCCGATGTCGCGGGCAACGTCGAGGAGGCAAAGCAGATCTCCTTCGAGATCGCAGAGCCCCCGGTCGGCCCGGTGCCGGTCAACCTCGAGCCGCCCACGATCTCGGGCTCGGGCAAGGCCGGCACGATGCTCACCTGCAACCCGGGCACCTGGAGCCTGCGGCCGGCGNCTACNCCTACACCTGGCTGCGCGACGACGGTGACGGCTTCGAGGTGGTCGACAACCGCTCGACCAACCCGAAGCGCTACCGCACCGCAGCCGAGGACGTGGGCTCGCAGGTGGCGTGCCGCGTGACCCGCACCAACGCCAACGGGACGTCGGCGCCCGCCCAGTCGCAGGCGATCGCGATCGTCCCGCGCACCACGGGCGAGGTGCCCGAGAACGTCACCCCGCCCGCGCTCACCGACAGCAGCGGCCTCGTGGTCACCCAGATCCGCGCCGGCCGCAAGCTCAAGTGCGAGCGCGGCGAGTGGACGGGCACGGGCAGCTACAGCTACCGCTGGCTGCGCGACGGCGAGGAGATCGACAACCCCTCGACCAACCCCGCCACCTACAACACCACCGTCGCCGACATCGGCGCCGAGATCACCTGCGAGGTGGTCCGCAACGGCAAGAACGGTGTCTCCGACCCGGTGGAGTCG
>Ga0065720_1003675_pt1 | contig 13782 bp, 9 predicted proteins | sample Thericmetagenome_FD_59107 | JGI IMG/M metagenome (GOLD analysis project Ga0065720, IMG submission 59107) | Thermophilic microbial communities from the Joint Bioenergy Institute, California, USA of rice/straw/compost enrichment - eDNA_2 v2... | ecosystem: Engineered > Solid waste > Grass >... | reverse complement strand
GTGAAGCGGCCGACCTACAGCGGGACGGCGGAAGCGGGCAGCACGGTGAAGGTGATCGTGAACGGCTCGTCGGTCGGCACGACGACGGCGGACGGCACGGGCAGCTGGACATTGACGCAGCCGACGGATCTGGACGATGGGGCTCACACGGTGAAGGCGGCGGCCGCGGATGCGGCGGGCAATGAGAGCGTGGAATCGGCTCCCGCGAGCTTTACCGTGGACGTAACTGCGCCGAATGCTCCGGTCATCACTTCTCCGGCAGGCGGAGCGCATGTGAACAGCCAAAAGCCGACCTACAGCGGGACGGCGGAAGCGGGCAGCACGGTGAAGGTGATCGTGGACGGCTCGTCGGTCGGCACGACGACGGCGGACGGCACGGGCAACTGGACATTGACGCAGCCGACGGATTTGCCGGAAGGGGCTCACACGGTGAAGGCGACGGCCGCGGATGCGGCGGGCAATGAGAGCGTGGAATCGGCTCCCGTGAGCTTTACCGTGGATGTAACTGCGCCGAATGCTCCGGTCATCACTTCTCCGACGGACGGAGCCCTTGTGAATGTGAAACGGCCGACCTACAGCGGGACGGCGGAAGCGGGCAGCAAGATGGAAGTATTCCTGAACGGCTCGTCGGTCGGCACGACGACGGCGGACGGCACGGGCAACTGGACATTGACGCAGCCGACGGATCTGGCCGATGGGGCTCACACGGTGAAGGCGACGGCCTCGGATGCGGCGGGCAATACCAGTCCCGACTCGGCTGCGGTCAGCTTTACCGTTGAAGTGCCCGGCCCGGATGCTCCGGTCATCTTGACTCCGGCGGATGGGGCTGTTGTGAATGTGAAACAGCCGACCTACGGCGGGACGGCAGAAGCGGGCGTCACGGTGGAGGTTTTCGTGGACGTCTTGTCGATCGGTACTGTGACCGCGGACGTTTATGGCCAATGGACATTGACGCAGCCGACGGATTTGACGGAAGGGGCTCACACGGTGAAGGCGACGGCCACGGATGCAGAGGGCAATGAGGGCGGGGAATCGGCTCTCGTGAGCTTCACTGTGGACGTAACTGCGCCGGGTGCTCCGGTCATCACTTCTCCGACGGACGGAGCTGTGTTGAACATCAGAAAACCGACTTTCAGCGGGACAGCGGAAGCGGGCAGCAAGGTGCAAGTATTCCTGAACGGCTCGCCGGTTGGTACTACGACGGCGGATGGCGCGGGCAGCTGGACTTTGACGCAGCCGGCAGATCTGGCGGACGGGGTGTACCTGGTGAACGCCAACGCGGTGGATGCGGCGGGCAATACGAGCGCGGATTCGGCCGCGGTCAGCCTTGTCGTTGACTTGACCGCTCCGGCGATTTCAGGGGCTCAAGTCAGCGCGAACAATGCGTATGTCGATGTTACCTTCTCGGAGGGAATCTATGGGACGGACCAGGGCAGCGGAGCGATTGACAAAAACGATCTCATGTTGGTCTTTACTCCGGGCAATGGCGGGGCGTCTTCGGTGGAGATTCTCGATGTCAGGAAACCGGATACCGCATCTGCGGAATCTGCCGGCGCGTTGGTCGGGGGCGAAACGGTGATTCGGGTATTCCTGACCGTCTCGGGAACCGAAAACGGAACCGGCACGATCGAAATCCGGCCGGCGGATGCGGCTTCGATCTTCGACCTGGCTGGCAATGCCTCTTCCGATCTGGAGACGACGGGCCCGCTATCCTTGAATGACACGAGAAGTGTGCCTTCGACTCCTTACAACCCTCCGGAGAGCGCCGTTGAAAATGACCGGGATGGCCTCGATGTATATGTCAACGGTCAGAAAATCGAGAAGATTGCCCGGGCTAATGTGAAAACGATCAACGGCAAGAAGGTCACCAGCGTCACTGTTGACGAACAGCAGTTGAATGACAGGCTGGATGCGGTCGAACCCGGCTACATTGTTGCGATTCCTGTTCATAACGGTTCGGATTCGCTGATTGCGGAACTAAATGCGCGAATAGTCAGCAATATGGCGGCAAAAGAAGCGGTGCTGGAAGTACAAAACGAACTGGGCGCCTACATCCTTCCGGCCAGAGAAGCAAATATTGAAGCGGTGCTGAGACAGTTCGGTTCCGGAACAGCGCCGGAGGACGTCAAAATTCGCGTGGAAATGACACTCCTCGATGACAGCGAGGTGGCGACCGGCAGCAGCAACCTTCAAATGGTGGCTCCTGCCGTGGAATTCCGCATTGTGGCGGTTTACGGGGATCAGGAGATTCAGATCAATGCCTTCTCCTCGTATGTCGAGCGGATGATCACGATTCCGGACGAGGTGGAGCGGAACAGGATTACAACAGGTGTTGTGATGCTGCCGAATGGCGAGATGGGGCATGTGCCGACGAAGGTGTTGGAACTTGACGGAAGCCAGTATGCCCTGATCAACAGCCTGACGAACAGCGTGTATTCGGTTATCTATCATGAGAAGATGTTTGAAGATGTCCGCAGCCACTGGGCGAAAGGCTACATTGAAAATATGGCTTCGCGGCTCGTGTTGAAAGGCACATCCGATGATAGGTTCGATCCCGATGCAAACATCACCCGCGCGGAGTTCGCCGCCATCGTGGTCCGGGCTCTGGGTCTGCACTCGGCAGCCAACGGCGGGCGCACTTTCAGCGATGTGAAGAGCACGGACTGGTATGCTTCCCAAGTGCAAATCGCCGCGTCGTATGGCTTGATGGAAGGGTATGCGGACAGCACCTTCCGGGCGAACGCGCCGATTACGAGAGAGGAAGCGATGGCGGTCATCGCCAGGGCAATGGCACTGGCGGGGATGGACACGTCGCTCAGTGCGGAAAGACAGGAGCAGTTGATCGCTGCATTCGCGGATGGCGGCAGCGTAAGCCGCTGGGCTCGGCAGTCCGCGGCGCTCAATATTCACCATGGCATCTTCCAGGGGAATGGCGGCGCACTGAACCCGCACAATCCGATCTCGCGTGCGGAGACCGCGGCGGTCATCCAGAGATTGCTGCAGAAGGCGGACCTCATCGATTAAGCAAGAGGATGAACATTCGGACGCCCGGGGCGTAGATCGCTCCGGGCTTCTTATTGGTTTCTGTCCGCGATGACCGTCACACTCGTCGGGACAAGGCCGGGATGACGCAGAGTATGTCTCGCTTGCATTTTCAGTAATGATTCTTAAGAAAATGCAATATTTCCATACTTGAAAGCGGTTGTCGTCGACAATGAATGGGAAATCGCCCGGTATTTGGGCAAATTGCTGACTGACGCCGATGTTGAAGTGCTCGTCACGATTCCGCTTGGCGTGGATTCGGATGTGGTGATCGGGGAATTAAACGAGGGGTGGCACCGGAAAAAGCCGCCGAGCTTTACGAAGAGATGATGAGAGAAGAATGGTACTTGGAGGAAAACAACATCTTGTGCGTGGTACGGCAAAATGCGGAAAAAATCCGATCCATCCGGATACGTTGAACATTCCGCATGAGTACAGAAAATTTGAGGGGATCCGCCACGTTTTGGAGGAAATATTGTAGTGCATATGCAATTCGGAAGCAGGACAATAATTGTCAAAGCAAACCTCGAAGATTAAAATACTCAGTGAAATTCAAAAATATGTCATTCTAAGGAGGATGGTCATGAAATCTGTCAAAAAGATGGCCATCACGCTGCTCGGACTCATGTTGCTCATTTCCCTGGCAACGCCGGTCCATGCCGAGATCACAACGGCCACGCCGTTTGAAACCGCGTCCAAGATGTACCAGCTCGGCATCATACAAGGCAGAGGCGTGCTGGAGTCCGGAGAAATCGATTTTGATCTGGGCTCCAACCTTACGCGGGCCGAACTGGTCACGATCATCGTCAGGTCGTTCGGCGCCGAGCAGGCGGCACAGATGGCCAAAGGAGCTCCGTCGTTTGCCGATGTCAATGCCAGCGATTGGTTCAGCGGCTACGTGGCCGTGGCCAAAAATCTGGCCGAACAGGCGGGTACCACCATTGGTCGTGATGAAGACACCTTCGATCCGAACGCCAATGTTTCCAAGGCTGAAACACTCGTATTCGTGATGAAGTATCTGGGAATCCAGGTGGAGCAAACAGGAGGGGCCTGGTACGAGGCATGGGTCAGGAATGCCATTGAGCATGGCATGATTTCCGAAGCGGACGCCGCCTTGTTATTGAGCAATCCCGGCGCTCCATCAACCCGTGGAGAGGCATTCGTTGTGTTGGATAATTGGTATTCGTCCAATTTATTGGAGGGTGGCAGTTCGCTGTATACCGCATTCGTCGATTCCACTCGACCAATTGTGACGCTGGACAGCTACCCCGAGGTCACGAACACTTCGGAGGTTATCTTGTCAGGCACCGCAAGCGATGACAAAGGATTGGCGGCGATGTCGATCTCGAACGGAACATCGCGGTCTGAAATTGCCTTTACGGAGGGAAGATGGCAGGCAACCGTTTCGCTGAAGCCGGGACTGAACGCCTTCACCATTGAAGCGGTGGATATCGCAGGCAACACGGCAAGTGCACAGGTCAACATTGAGCGGATCGCGGTTGACCGGCTGCAGATCAAGAATAAGCCATCGTCGCTATCCGCCGGCTACCTGCATTCTTTTGAGGCGGTTCTGCTGGATGCGCAAGGCAACACCAGTCCAGACCGAAATCCCGGTGACATGGTCGGCTTCCGGAGGCTCAATCGACCAGAGCGGACGGTTCATCAGCCATGAGAGCGGCACCTATACGATTACCGCCACTTGGGGAGAGCTTGTTGATACGGTACAGGTATACGTGACTGCGCCCACTCCTTACTTCGCTCCATCTCCGGTATTCAGGATCCATCCTGCGTCTGACCTGGAATGGTGCGAGGGAGATGTCGTCAATGTTATTCTCGGAGCGGATGTTCCGATTGATGCATCCGGTTCTGCCCGATTCTCCGTGTCCGGATTGCCCTGGTGGCTTGCCCTGAATGAACGCACCGGCGAACTCTCCGGAAATGTGCCTTATGATGCCGCGGGAGAGTACAACCTGACCGTCACGCTGGAAGCGACAGGATACCAGACGAGCACCACCAGCTTCAAGATCACGGTGCTGAATACGGATACAATGCCTTACTGGAGCATCTCCACGCCCTTTCAGACAACCTGGACAGATCCGTTCGTCGTCATCTATCTGGATTCATACGCCCATGACGAAGACGGAGATGAACTGATCTTCGAAGGCGTCGAACTGGATCCGAATCTTGTGCTGTATGGCAACGAATTGTGCATAACGGATCCGGGTATCTATGAGGTCACCATCAAGGTGAGAGACAATACGCCTTCCGAGGATCCGAGTCTGGATGAGGCGACGGTTACGTTTACGCTGATCGTGGAGAATGTGTAGGCGCAACAGAATCAATCGGAGCAGGATGCCCGAATCGGGCATCCTTTTTATTTTCGTTCATGCCGCCTCCCGTAAAACACATCGCCATCCCGCATCGCCCTGGCTTTTATCGCTTCTTTGCAATATGGTGCAAGAAGTTCCAACGCAAGCGGGTTCGTCGTAATCACCTTATCCTTGATAAACCCGGCCGCCCCCCACAGAAGCGCTCCCGTTAGAGGTCAGATTGGAGGGAAGGCGTATCGAGCTGTCTTTGTCATTTCATGAAGAGAAAGACGGATCAAACCTGTGATATTGATTTCAGCCTGCTTGCAGTAGATGGTGAGTCATTTCCGACGAGAATATGGAAATCGGTATTGAACAGGTCTGTATCCATGAACCGGCATGCGATTCAGGGGATCCTCAAGGCGAATACGCCTTCCGTGAGTGTCTCGCCCGGTATTGTCCCGCATCGACCAGTGGCCATGCGGCTGTTCATGGAGGAGGGACATTGGTACCGCCATTTGCGGCGTATCAGGCGAGTATACCGGACGAGACATCGGGATGGGGCTCATGATCCCGCTCATGTTCAACACGATTCTGGTCGTCTATCCGCCCGAACGGCGCGGCGATGGGCTTCGTCGGTCTCGTCATGATGTTCGCGCCGGCGACGTGACGTTTATGCAATCACGAAAAGAAAACCTTCCCGGATACGGCAGGCCATTGGGCGAAAGACATCATTGCGGCCGCTTATCGACACGGGATCATCAGAGGGTACAATGAGACCGCTTTTGGCCCCGATGATCCGATCACGCGGGAACAGATGGCCGAGATCATGGTCAGAGCCTTTGGATTGCAGCGAAAACCGGGAGGACAAAGGAAAACCTTCACCGAACAGGAGCAAATTTCTGAATGGGCGAAGGAAGCCGTAGAAATCGCGGCGAGCCATGGCCTCATTGCCGGTTATGAAGATGGAACGTTCAGGCCGCAGAGACAGGCGACAAGAGCAGAGGCGGCAGCGGTCCTTGCAAGAGCGTTGGAGACGACGGATTAATCAAAGAAGGAGATGCCTGGACGACCAAGGTTTAATTGGCGCCAGGCATTTCCTTTTCTTGACCGTTCATACCGATCAAATTTCCCGGGGCTCCCAGATCCTTGATCTTCTTTCTGTTCGCATAAGCCAGCACAGCCGCCGCTCCCAGGCATGCTGAAGCGAAGAGGAAAGTATATGTCAAGCCAAAGGTATCGGTGATCCATCCCAGAAGCAGCACGCTGACCCCATAGACGATGTAAAACAGCACGCCGTGTGCGGCGTAAATTTTGGCCAGAAGTTTATCGGATGCGCTGCGCTGAAAGACCTGCGTCTCCGCAACATCTTTCAATTGTTCCGGAATTCCCAGGATGAGGGAAATGATCAGGGCCAGGAGCGGTGCTTGCGCAAATCCGAAGGCCAAAGTCAATACGCCGCAGAGGAACGTACCCAAGAAAATGGTGCCTGGCAGTCTTGCACCAATCCGCTCCGAGAATCGATAGGACAGCAATCCGCCGATGATCATTCCCGCGCTGAAACTGCCGTTGATGTATCCCCACCATTCTTCGGTGGCGTTGAGATTCTGCTCGACATAGACAAACAGGATGGCCGACACCCAGACGCCATTGGCGATTCCCGAAAGCACGTCGATGATCGCAAGATTGCGCAGACCGGGGGTGGAGACGATTTTGCGCCAGCCTTCGATCAGGGAGCTCCATTCTGTCCCGTTCTCATCCGCGGATTCTTGTTCAGTTGCATTTTCAACTTGAATCATGGAGTTGGAAACGAGTGAAATCCCATAAAGGGCAATGGAAATGACCAGCAGCATATCGCTGCCCAGGATGACCAGCAAGATGGAGCCAACGGGCCACCCGACGATCTGGATGGTCTGATCCAGAATGCCGAGAAAACTGTTGGCCTTGATCAAGCGGTCGGGAGGAACGATTTGCGGCAATAACGCGCTGCCGGCCGGAAGCTGGATTCCATCCGAAAAAGAGATCACGCATACAAAAAAATAGACGACGGCGAGCGGCAAATCCGGGTTCGCCGCAATCCATCCTCATAACCCGCACAGGCAAATGGTCTTGAAGAGTTGCGAGATCACGAGCAGACGTTTCATGGAAAATCGGTCAATGATGACCGGAGAGATCAGACTGGAGATGAATCTCGACAGGGTTGTCAAGAAAGGAACAAGCGCCAATGAAGTCGCTGTATCCGAGATGCCATACACGAATGAAATCAGCCCGACAATATAGATCGTATCTCCCAAATTGGCTGTCAACTGTCCGATCCAAAGCTTCTGAAAGGCATGATTTTTAATCAAGGATGAGAGTCCTTTCCGGCTGGTGTATAAAGAACGGTGTTTACAAAGCCTTAATATGGAAGAATAATATGCAATATAACATTAAAGATGGAAAATGACAATCCGGACTGTCGGATTGTCTTCAGAGAGGGCGCTGTCTGTTATGTCGCGGGTTCGGAATCTTTCGGTAATGGTCACGCAAAGGCTCAACAGGATTGATGATGATCGGATTGTTGGTTTTTGAATGCGCATTATGGCAGCAGATCCTGTTCGCGGCAACCTTGATTTCCGAAATTTCGCAATCCGGCCTTTCAACTCCCCAAAAGCAAAACACCCTGTATTTCAACTACTGGAACTTTCTGATTTGCATAGGTTTAACTTTCGTTTTGACTGGTCTGAAGATCCGTAAAACGTTCAAAAATCCCCCCTTTCGACACCGGCGAGAGTGATGTACATCGCATGATCTGTTCGGCATGGGTGCGGTTATTGATGGCGGCATTGGTTGCCGTCGGCGGGATACTCCCGACGCTGCAGATGCGGGTGCAAGCTTCGCCGGATACGAACGTCTAATATGTGACGAAAATCGGCGGCAGCGAAATCCAAAACGGGGAAAGCTGGGATACGGCTTTTTTTGCTGTCCAGTTGCAGCATGCGATCGATATTGCGCCACTCAACTACAACGGCAGTCCGAGTTTGACGAACGTGATCATTCGCCATAACGCGCCAAGTTCGCCCGACAATCCGAATTTCATGGGTGGCGGGTTCACGAGCTTTGTCGGAAATCAGACGATGTCGAATGTGACAATCCGGGAAAATGAAGACGGCGGGCTATATGTTTCTACGGGCTCCCTGACCATGTACGATTCGACCATCACGCAAAATATCAGCTACACAAGCGGTGCAGGGATCTCCATGAACAATTCCGAACGGGTGCTGTCGAACGTGACCATCAGCGAAAACGAGGCGCGGGGCGAAAGCGGCTTTGGTCTCGGCGGCGGAATCTACAGCACCGGCTCCGGCGCCGGTTCCACCCTCACCTTGACGGACGTGTCGGTCACCGGGAATCGGGCCAATACTTCGGGCGGCGGCCTCCATACCTCCTACACCGTCCTGACGCTGACCAACGTGACGATTGACGGAAATACAGCCAAGGATGGTTTTGCCGGCGGAATATTCAGCGCGAATGCCAAGGTCACGATGACCAATGCGAAAATCGTCGGGAATTCGGCGACTGAAGAAGGGGGTGGAATCCTTCTCCGATACAGCGGCAGTGCGGAACCTCCCGAGATGACATTGACGAATGTGCTGATCAGCGGCAACAAGGCCGAAACAGGCGGCGGACTCTATATGCACACCGTTGCTCCGGTGCTGACGAATGTCACCATTGCCGGGAATGCGGCGACCGTCGAAGGCGGGGGAATGTACGTCGGATTTAAAAGTACCCCGTTCGTGCGCAATACCATCATCTGGGGCAACACGGCGGGAAGCGCTCCGGCGGTGTACAAGTATCCGACGGCTTCGGCCAACGCCGATTTTTCACACAGCCTGATCGAAGGTGCATACAACGGGGACGTTTGGAACATTTCGCTCGGAACGGACGGCGGCAACAATATCGACGCCGATCCCCAATTTGTCGATTTTCAACTGATAGCGAGCCGACCACAAATGGCGACTATCGGCTTGCGGATGGATCGCCGGCAATCGACGCGGGGGACGACAACGTATACGAGAGCGGGAAGACGCCGGATCTGTCCGCGATCACGACCGAACTGGCGGGCAATCCGCGCAAACGCTACGACGCGGTCGACATGGGCGCCTATGAAATGAACGATGTGACCGCTCCTTCCGCAATCGGATTCTTGCCGGAGAACGGCGCGGAAAACGTGGCGGTGGATACCGCGCTTGAGCTGCGGTTCAGCGAGAATGTGGAGGCGGTGCAGGAAAAATTCATCAAGGTCTGGAAAGCGGACGACACGCCCGTGGCCAGCGTGGAAGCCACGGATGCGAATGTGAACGGCGCTCCGAAGTCGAAATCACCTTGCCGTCGGAGCTCCATCAGGGCACGAGCTATTACGTCACGGTGGACGCGGGAGCGTTCATCGACAGGGTCGGTAACGGAAACGAGGCGATTTCGGGCAAAACGGCGTGGGCTTTCACGACAGGTGTGGCATCGGAACCGGAGCCGTGGCAGGATCCGACGCCTGATCCGGAGCCGTGGCAAGATCCGATGCCATCGCCGAATCCTGAGCCGTCGCAGCCGACGCCAACGCCGACGACTCCTGCGCCGTCGCAACCGGCGCCAACGACGGCTCCAGGCACGGGTGTCGAGGTGCTTGTCAACGGCAAGTTGGAGAACGCAGGTACGGCCACCGCGACGCAACGCAACGATCAAACCTTGACCACCGTCACCGTCGACCAGCAGAAGCTGGAAAACAAGCTCGCGGAGGAAGGCCAGGGCGCCGTCGTCACGATTCCGATGACTAACGGGTCCGACGTCGTCGGCGGCGAACTGAACGGGCAAATGGTCAAGCGCATGGTGAACCGGCAGGCGGTGCTGGAAATCCGCACGGAGCGCGCCACCTATACGCTGCCCGCGCGGCTAATCAACATCGACGCCTTATCGGAGCAAATCGGGGAAGCGGTCGCCCTGCAGGACATCAAGGTGCAGATTGAAATCGCCGAGCCAACCGCCGAACAGGTGGAAGTCGTCGAAACCGCGGCGGCCAAAGGCGAACTTGCCCTGGTCGTTCCGCCGCTTGCATTTACGGTCAGAGGCATTTACGGCGACGTTGTCGTCGAAGTGGAGAAGTTCAACGCTTATGTGGAGCGCACCATCGCCATTCCGGACGGCGTCGACCCGAACCGGATTACGACTGGCGTCGTCGTCGAATCGGACGGAACCGTGCGCCATGTTCCTACGAGGGTCATCCTGATCGACGGCAAATATTACGCCAAAATCAACAGCCTGACCAACAGTATCTACACCGTTGTGTGGCATCCGCTCGAATTTGGCGACGCGCTGAATCATTGGGCGAAAGACGCCATCAATGACATGGGATCGCGCATGATCATCGAGGGTATGGGGAGTGGCATGTTCAGTCCCGAACGGCAGCCCGAGCAAAAACCCGATGACGCTGCCCGTCGCCATGGTCCGCGAAGAACGCCAATGCGAACGCCGTCGCCGAATATGTCATCGCCGCCATGCTTCACGCGTGCCGGGCGCTCCATGAAGCGGCGGACAGCGTGCGGCGCGGGGAATGGGAACGCAGACGGTTTACGCGCTCGGAGCTGGCGGGCAAGACGCTCGGCGTGTTCGGGTTCGGCGAGACCGGCCGGCGCACGGCGGAGAAAGCCAAAGCGCTGGGCATGCGGGTGCTCTGTTTCGATCCACATGTGCCCGCCGAGGCGCCGGCGGCGTTGGGCGTCACGGCAGCGTCCCGGGAAGACGTGCTCCGCCGCTCCGACTTTATCAGCCTGCATGTGCCGCTGACGCCCGCTACCCGCGGGTTGATCGGAGTCGGCGCTTTGGCGCTGATGAAGCGAACGGCCGTCCTGATCAACACGTCCCGCGGCGCCGTGGTGGATGAGCAGGCGCTGTATGAAGCGCTGGCTGCCGGACGGCCGGCTGGGGCCTGTCTCGACGTGTTGGAGGCGGAACCCCCCGCACCGGACCATCCGTTGCGCCGCCTGCCGAATTGTTGGATCACGCCACACATCGCCGGCTTGACGGAAGAGGCGCAGGAGCGGATAGCGGACATCGTATCCCGTGCCGTGTTGGAAGAGCTGGCGGGAAACCGCTCGCCTTACCGGGTGCAAGCCGAAGGGTTTGGCAATTAACGAAGGCGGTCTGCCCAGATTATAGATCCATCTCAGTTTGAACCCAAATATGTTTGGTTGCTTGAATACACGCCACCCGGAAGCTAACATTCAACAAACTTCCGAAGAGGCGTTTTTTCATGTCCATGCCCGTCCGTCTGTATCTTCTGGATATCGACCCAACCACCGGGCGGCGCATGGCGCGGACATCGCCTGAATTTGGCTTTCCCCAAACCTCTTTACACAAAGCCAGGACCAACGTAACCTTGTGTAAAGGGGTTTCATTTGTTTGGTGCGGAGAAAGTTTTTGGATAAGGGGAAGAATAACTTGAAGTGGTTCAAAATTAATTCACTGCAAAAAAAGATAATGATTACATTTACGATATTAATATTTTTCCAAATATTGCTATTTGCGNTCATTACTTATTGGTTTGATACAAAGTCAATCTATGCTCAGGTNAGCGAAGCNAATTTNTTGACGCTGGATCAAATGAAAGATCATTTGGAAACCCAAATTAATGTGCTTGACAGGGTCAGTTTTCAATTGTCCAACACTTCCCAACTGTTGGATTTCCTTGCATACGTTCGGGATGTTCCCCGCAATGATTCCATCCCCCGGACGGGAGACAAACGGATAGACGATTTTTACAATTTGTTGGATTTCACAAATCGATCCTGGCCGGAAATCGTTAATATGTACGTTTATAACCTGCATGGAAATTTGGCGGGACTGTCCCAATGGGAGGTGGTCCTGCCGATTCCCAGACCGGAGGATTACGAGAAGACGCAAGTTCATATTGATTACGGAATCAATTTGAGCAAAACGGATGGAATGCCGGATGCGGTCGTTTGTTACCTCAGACTTGTTACCGAACCGGGTACCGGACGTCCATTGGGGTGGATACGGCTCGATTTGATGCTTCATGAAATGGGAGTGATCCAGGATTTGAACAAGGATCCGCGCACGTTCCTGGTGTTCGAACCCGACGGGAAATTGGTTTTGTCCAATAAACCCGATAATTTGGATATTGTGATGATGGCCAAAATTTTAAACATCAGTGAAAAAAGAGGATCCACTCTGTTTGAAGATAATTTGATCAATTACACGGCATCAGACTATACGGGTTGGAAAGTCGTATCCATAGTACCTGAAAAAATGCTGAAGGAAGGTGTAATGCGGCTCAAAATCATCTCATTCGTGCTGGTTGTGGTCAGTTTCATCATTTCCGTCATTGCTTCCTCTTATATTTCTTTTCGAATTTCACGCCCAATCCGAAATCTGTATCGTTCCATGAAAAGGGTTGAGGAAGGAAATCTGAACATCAGGGTGGACGTGGTTTCAAATGATGAAATCGGGCAATTGAGTGCGCAAATGAACAATATGATGGAAAGCATCAATCATTTGATCAACCAGGTGTACAAAGCGGAACTTAAATATCGCGATGCCCAGTTCAACGCGCTGTTAATGCAGATAAAACCGCACTTTTTGTACAACACGCTGGAAATTATCGATGTATTGTCGTTGAAAGGCAAACAGAAAGAAGTCAGCCAGACGATATACGCTTTGACGACCATGTTCCGTTATGCGCTGAAATCGAAAAAATACGTGACTTTGCAGGAGGAAGTCCAACATGTCGAGGCCTATTTGAACATTCAAAGCATCCGGTATCCGAAGCATTTCCGATGCAAAATGCGAGTCCCGGAACAAGATTTGCGGTATACAATTCCCATTTTCATTCTGCAACCCATTATTGAAAACGCATTCAAATATAGCTTTTTCCGTAAAAAGTGGAATGTGCTTCTGNTTTATACGGANAGAGNCGGTCAATATTTCAAAATTCACATGATCGATAACGGAGTGGGGGTTCCTNCACAACAATTGCNGGATTTGCGGGAACGATTGGATTATGCGAGCGAACCAACGGCAGACAACGGAGAAAATATCGGGTTGCAAAATATTCATCAACGCATCCGATTGACTTACGGAGACCTTTACGGTGTTGCGGTCGACAGCAGGGAAGGACATTGGTTCAAAGTCACGCTTTTGTTACCGGCAAAGGAGTATGAGGGCAATGACGTATAAACTGGCCATTCTGGATGACGAAGAGTTAATGCGTGAAGGAATCGCAATGAAATATCCGTTCGCAGAAAAAGGCTACGAAATCGTGTTTTCTGATGATGATGCCTATTTGTTGTTACAAAAAATCGAGCAAAATCAAATCGAATTGGATTTGATTTTTGTTGATATTTTGATGCCCAAATTGAACGGTCTTGAATTTATCCGGCAA
>Ga0065720_1020577_pt1 | contig 13791 bp, 12 predicted proteins | sample Thericmetagenome_FD_59107 | JGI IMG/M metagenome (GOLD analysis project Ga0065720, IMG submission 59107) | Thermophilic microbial communities from the Joint Bioenergy Institute, California, USA of rice/straw/compost enrichment - eDNA_2 v2... | ecosystem: Engineered > Solid waste > Grass >... | reverse complement strand
TTTTGAAAAAAAAAAAAAAAAAATAAAAATAAAAATAAAAAATGTAGCCATGTATGCTTACACCAGCACCGTATCCGGGTTCAGAGAGGCATGAAGTTATTTCCAGAGATAACATAGTAGTGCTAGTTTGAGGACATTAACCATACGTATAGGAGTTAATATTCATGGCCTCTCGCTTCAACATGGCTTTCGTCAAGTTCCCGCTTGTCAATTGCCGGTTATGGTAGGATATGCCCATGTCTACAAGACTTTCATTAATAAATGAGACCGATTCGTGTAGCTAGCATTGATTTTTATTGTTTGGCTGTGACTGCTAAGCAGGAAATACTGGACGGTGGTAAGATACTTCTGTTCGTTTGGAGATCGGATTAAGAGGGGGTTAGATTGATCTGCGTTGATTTGAGAAAATTTTAGCCAATAATTCTGCAATATCACGGATAATTTTGCATTGCAAAGTCGCAGTCTAGTTATTAATGAATCATCAGATATTGTGTCAAGATTGCGACGACGGAGCCTCTGAGATTGTAGAACAGTGGATCAAAGATGTCCGCAAGCAGGAGATTATCATCGATCATCCTATTAGAATGCGGAGACAAGCTCAGGGAACGGACGGAAATAATAGCCCACTCCGTTATAGGTAGCTAGTCAAAGAGACTTGTCGACAGAACACCTCTCTTGAAGTTATGGGCATACAAACTTTACTTAAAAAGTGCTTCGGTAGCTAATTTTATTTTCTTCATCAGATTAAGGATCTCTTCAGGCTTCAAAGCTTGTAGGTTGACGCAGGAGGGCACCGCATGTTAATGGTTATACTTAGGAACCAAGTGCTGCGACAAATGTGAGCTACAAGGTCCCCTAGCGCTTATGATGCCCGTCTGGCGCACAACTGATGATCCAGACAGACCTCCTGAGATGGGTTTGAGAGTTGCCAGGCTGCTGGGTTGAGAGACAGGAGTTCTCACACAACCAAAGTGGCTGTTGTGGCCACCGGTTGGTAAGCAGCTGTTTGTATTGATAACTGGAGAGTTTCTTGGGCCAGATGACCCTGCTTGGAATCTATATACATCTCATGCACTCTCGTGGCTTCCCTTCCTTCTTCCTCAACAACACGGACTCTTGAAAGTCAATATCTTTGGGTGTTGAGGAACACTTTCCCAATGTTCAGTTGTTGCTGGCGGATATCCGAGTTCGATGGGTCACAACTCCCTTCTACTCTGATCAGTGAGTTGCACGGAAGCTACTCGCCCAGATAGAGTCATTGTTGGTCGTGACACGAAGCACGAGCTTCACGGTGACAAGGATCGTGATCAAGACTCGGGTCAATTTCGATCTCACTGTTGGCAACATAGATGTGTCAACCAGAGAATATATCACAACAAAAATAAAAAAAATGGTAGAGGCACACTCGTTTCAGAATTTGTCGCACAGCAGAGGCCACGCAACGACATGCGTCTCTCAATGTTGGTGAGATGTCTCGGGACGGGCCGCACACCGATCTTGCAGATCACCCCACCTTCTCAAAGGGGAAGGTAGGGTTTTAGCGACAAGAGTCTGGGGAAACTTTGGCCGGACAGGAAAATTTTCAGTTCCGTGTAATATGCGGTCGGCATATATTGGTTCCATTCAACATTTGTGCCCCCATAATGTTTAGGCTGTCAATGGCATTAACAGCCTGAGCTAGGGTCAAATTAGAGGACCCGTGGAAATGGTTGCATGGCTATTGCTAAAGTCTCTGGATTATCTCCTGGGATCAGCGGATAATCATGAGGACAGCAGTTTTTGCACCGTTTAAGAGACATACCTGCCTATGATCCTTGAGAAATCGAGGTTAGAACGATCACATTACGTCGCTAGCATATGTGTTCATTCCATGAGCTGTGATAGCATCTATAGTTGCGTGCATGACGGGGTGTTATGGCTAGCGACCGGTTTTCGACCCCGACATCATTGGACTGATTTTATCAGATCCTTTCCAGTAATAATTGAGGTGTGTGTCTCTTACGGACTCATGAAACAGTTACCTGTTATAGAACATAGTTTAGAGCAATTACTGGATAGCAACTGACGGTCACACCGGCTCTGAAACTACTGCTCTTTCAATACAAGGCGCATTCTTACAATTGACAAGGTTTTTTATACAAGAGCCTCATCACTTGAGTTTAACTCGTCAACTCTTCATATAGGTTGCCTCCATTCTTTACTCAAGTTGATTCGTCTTTTGGTTCCACAGGTACTTCATGTGTCGATCCAGTAAGGGCCAATTGGGTAGGAGAATACCCTTTTGCCCAGTCTCTTCTGGGAGCTGTCTAGACAGACCTTTTTTTTGTTGTGAATGAACACAATGCGAGTTGTCTGTCGCCGACTCTTCTCAAAAGATTATCCCCATTGGAAATGGTCAGTCTGTTATGATTCCTCGCGCTGCAGGGGAATCAATTCAGCCTTCCATGTATGCCTCAAGATACCGAATGGGACTTGTTTTCACGACCTATCACATGTCTGGGGCACCTGGTCATTTCTAAACCCAAACCATATATTTGGCATGTAATGTCAGCATGCGTGTGTGTAATGTGTCTGCAAGCCCATGAATTATCTGGCTTAACACCCAAAATGTGTACTTACCCGACATCCTGCTTGTGAGGAGTTTTGGAACTTCAAGCAGATGCTTTGCTGTTTACTACATCATATACACTAACGTCAATAACAAGACTCCAAAAAGTGTCTTTGAATATTTATAATATTACACCTATGACTTTCGAAATTACCCGTTTCTCTACTATATTATTGTGGTGACCTGTCCTTTGCCTCATGAGGTGGAAGAAGTGATGTCGAAACTATTCCATTCCAGGCATGTGGAGTGATCTGCATGGTCGACGCGGCCCGTCCCGCACTATTCCACATGGCGTGCTTGGCATGCATTGCACAGTGTCGCACAGTGCGACGTCGAGTGCTGCATGCCCGATGGGTTCGCAAACTCCACAATCTAACTTCCCATCATACACTGAAAAAGTCGGTCGATGGGTGACAATTACCGAGATTGAAGGGATACTATCTTGACATCATTCCCTGATGACAAAGATTGAGCACACTCCATGTCAAAGTGGCGGTACTTGGATGCTATGCATCTTAACTCTCGATTGCTGTCTACGAAACAGGCGACCAATCACATAGGAAATGCATTTGAAGGCAGCCTCTCTACCATGAAAAACCGCCTGTCCTCTATAACATATGTATTACAATGACCTCCTTGATCCACCCTCCGGTGCCTTTTGATTGGAAGTGACAAGTTAACGCTTGACAAACGCTTAGGAATCCCAAAGGCATCAGTCAACTAGCTGGCTACTCCCATGCAATCCATGAGCATAATCAGAATGACAGGGTAAACTCACAATGCTAAGATGGTTGCACAGCTGGACTTTTGAGATACACTACCTATGAGAGTCACCTTCGGAGCGATTACACAAGACGTGGGGTATCCCATCTTGCACCAGCGGGCGTACGCTTCCTCCTCGAACTGTCATGGCTCCAGGTGGTATATAAGTTCAGCATACAAAAAAAAGAATAGATATGTGACAAGGATCAGAGATATCTTGTGAAGTGAACAGCCAGTTCAAATCCTCAGAATCAGGCTAAGTGCCCCCTCTCGTCACCCACCGATTGTACATCAGAGTGAATGCTATGACTGATGCTTATAACACCTTCCATTTACTACCTCTGCTGACGCTCGGCTTCTGGTTGTATATGTCTTTCTTCATTTCTTCTTCCGTTCTTCCACTCTTTCATTCCATTTTATTCACTCCATTCACCTTCCAGTTTCCCCCTTTTCTAGGCTTTCCCCTCTAATACCTTGGAATTAACAAACCCTGCTGCACTACGGCTTGCACAATTTACAAGATGAATGTCATGTAATCAATGTCCAAGGGACAATAATATACATGCTTAGTGTACTTCAGGACAAGAAAACAAGGGCCACATTATCCGTGAAACTAACCACAAGAACCGTCCGAGGATATATTGCAATGACAAGCTGATACAGCATAGCTGCTAATTCTGTTGTTATTGTTTGTTTGGGCTATCAAGTGCTATATCAATCCAGATATAGTTAACCCCATGTCTACCAAAAGTTACAATTAGATAGTGTTTCATCTTGTGGAAATATCAAAGTGTCTTTGTACTAAACACTAATGCTAAATTCAGAGTACAACGGCAGGATAAAACATAATTCAGGAGGTGCCTATGCATCTTAAGCGAGACATTATTTCTCAAAAATATGCCAGCAATTGTCAAGCGATTCCATCGGTGAGCCTGTATAAGAGGTTATGCTTCGGACTCGCTGCTCATGGCTCCTTCTTCGTAACAACACTCTGGCTACTAGCCCCTTTTCCATTCTTCAACTATGTCACTGTTTCTGCAGCTGTGCCTACCGGGGAAACGAAGCGGCAATACGGGTCTGGTGCTGATCAGGAATACTCGACCGCCTTTGCTGCAGCCCAAATCAGTTATCAAAAGTTTCTGGAGGGAGGTGGTTTGGAGGAGATTTGACCCGTGATTTGGCAGGTCTATGTTGTTTGTTATTTCAGTCATATGAAAAGACATGTACGGGGAAAGTCAAATATTGAACTGTGCTGATTTCAACATATAATCAGAGGACAGCCCACTGAGCAGTGTAATCTAGAAGCTCGTGGATTAAATGAATGAACTGTTTGAACACTGTATGAGGAAAGTCGCCCCGTCTGTATAGCATTTTCTTTCTCATACTTGACGGATGCAACAGCATAGTAATGAAATGATAGATGTGAGACAGAAGGTACAGGAGTTAAAGTATCTGAAACAGTTGTTTACAGGGGCAGTGCCAGAGAATTTATCGGATCCAAGCTGCGAATTTTGATGATAATTTGTCATATCCATGAGAGCACCTGAAGAGAATAATATCGTACTGGAAATTAAAAATACTGATGGACATCCTTGTAAAACCCAATTTTGCGACTGAGTAGGCGAGGGTTGCCCATATAGACATCGGAGAGCATCGACGTAGTAGAGCTAACAACGACTCGCCGAGTGCAGCGTGGAAAATATATGAGGATGCTTAGGGAATACATTGACGGCCTATACCAGGACGCTTTTGAGTGAGATGTTGAAAAGGAGAACGAGATCGCCAGGGGTGGTGAGATGCGGTTTGATCAATGGACGAGCGGTGGATTCGGCTTAGGCTTGACTCCCACCTGCGTGATTAAAGGTTTCCCTTTGCTTGTCAACTGACTGCCCGCAGTAAAAAAAGGGCAAAAAGAGCGCTCGCGCGGATTCTCTTTGTATTTGGTCTTGTCAATGTAAGCCTCACATCGCCGTGGTGTTCGCCAAGCTCCTTTTTGTCACCGCCAAGCCTTTGCTTTGGCTGTCCCGACAGAATGGACCTACTCAACACAATAGGATGGACTACTAACATCCAGTCGAAAAGGCTAGCATTTTCCCTACGTAATGAACCTGAAGTCATCAGATGTATGTCGCAAAACGCAACGGTAATTCAAATGGTCATCACCGAGCCACATATCTTTTCCTTGGGCTGTCGATTATGTGTACCAGGGAAGCTAGCAGCAAAGACGAAAAAAAAAAAGCAAAAGTTGCCTGGAGAAGTCGATGACAGCCGAAAAAAAAAAGACATGGAAAGAGTGCATACATACCAAGCAAATCACCAGAAGTAGTTTGCTCACAACAGGCACTTGAGCTTGGCCTCAAGAAGGCGTTCAGTGACTTCTATTCACACAATCCTACCGGGATCAAAAGGGAAACTCTCCAGCGAGAGACACTCTGCTCAAAAATATACCTAAACCTCTCCCTCTAATTGGGGCCACCCGGGGATCGAACCCGGGACCTCTCGCAAGCTTGAACACAAGCTTTTGGATTTCGGGGTGAGCCCTAAGCGAGAATCATACCACTAGACCAGCGGCCCAAAGCATGGCGAGGAGAAAGAAGACAAGAAACGAGAAGGGGGCCACCCGGGGATCGAACCCGGGACCTCTCGCAACCAAGTTGAGCGGGCTGTCCCTCAGCTCGCTCAATGCTTCAGGGTGAACCCTAAGCGAGAATCATACCACTAGACCAGCGGCCCATGTTTCTGTCTCGTTGTTGTTGATGGCAGGTATTTGTGATTATAAGGGAGCTCTGTGTGGATTTTGTTTGGTGGGAGATTTGGTGTGGTGGAGTTGAGGTGGGTGTGCGGGATTTGGGTTTCGCCAGGGTGTGGGGACTTGAGGGTGGTAAGGTGAGTCAATCGGTGAGACAGGACGTCAAAGATGTTTGATATTGGCACATTTTTGCAACTGGATTTTGATACTTTTTGTCACATTCCAGCTTGATTCTCGCTCCTGTTTTCCTGTCTCCTGATCGGACTTTGAGCCTCACCGTCTGTTTGGTGGGGGAGTTGCGGTGGGGCTAAGCACAAATTTTGGCGGAGCAGGGTTAGGGTCTCCCCAGGAACCGATCTCAACTTGCCTAGCACTTTGCGAAGCTAGGTCAGATCGGGATTGCCTGATGCTGAACCAAAAACTCGAATGATTTAAGAAAATGCAAGATTCGCGTTGCAATATTGACATTGGCCCAAGATCTGGGCATCATAACGCAGCACCTTCTCAATCACCCCGCAACCCTGAATAACTCCAGCGGTAATTGCAGCTTCACCACAACCTGAACCTGCACGACACCACGCCCCACGCAATCTGGAACACTCAGAGCTTTACCCTTGAGCTCTGCACAAAATTTCCACTTCCGCCCTGCCGGGACAGCAAACATCCAAAACACACCAGGCGCCAGTGGTTTAGTGGTAAAATTCATCGTTGCCACCTAGGCAAGGTTCGATGAGCCCCGCGTTCGATTCGCGGCTGGCGCATAGTTTTTTTCTCTCCCCTCATATGGAGATCTTCGTAGACTTCGTTGTAAAGCAGTAGTATTCTGTATGCTGATGAGGCTTTGTGTCACTGAACTGAGGGTTGAGATCGGCAGACACCAGCATCATTTTTGTGTAACAATTCGGGATAATGTTAAATCATAGATACTCATAATTCTCTCTGTTGGTTTAAAGACACCGACGTTGGTCTGATTGCTCGTCACCATTTTGCCATGTCGAAATTACAGGTTGTAGCTCATTTGGTCAGCAGGAGCTTGGCGCCGGGTGGAGCCGAGATGATGGACGGGAGCTATGTTGGAGTGCACTTGATGAAAATATCTTGTCTCAGTAACGCATGGGCAAACATTGCCTTTGTGGAACGAGCAGGTGAACAATTGCGTTTCACGAACCGAGACACCCGCAGGCAAAGGAATCCGACGGCTCACCAGGATTCGAAGTCCTCTACCAGAGCTCGAACTCGCTCAATCCCTGGAAGCGCAACACTCGCCTATTTCGCCCCACACAAGTGCCGGCGGGGCACAACTCAACAGTCAGAGACTTGAAGACTGCAAAAACATAAGAAGAGCGAGCTCAGTGATTACACACCAACCTACCAGCCCTATTTTTCACAGGATAAAACGCGATGTCCTACAACGAAGTCTACCAATTCTCTATCGTCTCCGCGTTGATGGACGGCGTCGCCTCTCACGGCGTGCCCATCTCGCGAATCCTCGCCCATGGCGACCACGGCCTAGGAACCTTCCGCTACATGGATGGCGAGATGATCGTCCTAGACGGCCAGTGCTATGCAATGAAGCATGACGGCTCCGTCATCCACATCGCCGACCCCTCTGCGGTACTAACCCCATTCGCGACAGTCACCCGGTTCAAGCCGACGATAGAGACGCGCGCCGCAGTCAAGGGGAAGCAGGATTTTACCAGGCTACTGAATGGGCTGTTCCCCAAGGCGAGGAATCATTTCCTGGTTGTTCGAATAGACGGTGTGTTCGCGAAGGTGGTGGTGCGCACGGCGGGAGGGCAGATCAGGCCGAGAGAGGGGATGGTAGATGTGTGCAGTCGGCAGACGACGCATAACTTTGAGAAGGTGAAGGGGGCGGTAGTCGGATTTAGGTGTCCAGAGTATATCATGGGGGTCAATGTGGCGGGTGATCACTTCCATTTTATTGCTGAGGACAGGCAGCGTGGGGGGCATATCTTGGAGTTTGAGACGGATGGCGAGGTGAACGTGAAGGCTGCGCAGATAGCGACGTTTCATATGGACTTGCCGACGGAGGATGATGAGTTCAATGAAGCTGAGTTGAAGCTGCAAGCGCAGGGGATCAAACAGGTGGAGGGTTAGGTGAGTCTCGTGGGAAGATAACGGTTCTCAACCTCGGTTGAGGATCATACTAACATACTCCTGTAATCTTAGGTCGAAAAAAAAAATTAAAATTTTGAGCACTGCTTTCAATCACAATATCCTTGAATTGCGAGGACATCAATGAAATAGGTTCGCCGTTGTCGTCTTCCCGTCCCTGGCCAACATGTCAGCAGCTGTTGTTCCACACGATTGGGAGGGTTTCAATGATCTTGGCGCCATAAGCGCCCCAGGACGCGTTATCTTCCCCACTTGCCCGACTCCCCAAAAGCATCCTGACAGAAATCTCGACAGATCTTTAAACCCTTCAGTTGAAGACTTTATGTCGTTGTGGGTGAATCTCTGCTTTATCAGCCTGAGACAATGTTCACTCTTTCGCAGCTCGCAGCCCTGGGGCTAGCCGTCAGTTCTTTGTGCTCGGCGACACCCGAAGCAGCCGGTCAGTCGCTTATCGCCAACAGCACCATCGTTCCCAGTGAGGCTGCCGCTCGCAAGAATGCATTCGCCATCTTCAACAGCCTACACTCGGCCCTGCGTCAGTGGGGATCTTCGCTCAACCATAATGGCATGTCCCTTTTCTTGGTGATTATCCCTCCGGGAGTTGTCCTTCACCACGGCACCCATTCACCAATCCCACCTAAGGGCCCAGAATGGCTTGCCTTTGAGATCGAACATGCCGAACAATTTGCTCGAGCAAGGCACAAGTTCCCCCCTCCTTCTTCTCCAGGCAGTGAACCTGGGGGTCGTCCAGGAGTCTCCCCAGGACCTCCTCCGTTCCCAAATGCGAAGGATGAGCAACATCCCTTCCCTTTTCCCCCGGCAATTTCCTCCAAGGATCATCTCCCACATCCAAAACCTTGGACCAAGGTTGGCGGAGAAGAGGAAAGCCATGGCTACCTCCACACATACCGAACAATTGCCCCTCTACCACTCCTCTACCTAGATGGTACCTCGGCAGGCAACACCCCACAAGGCACACTTGATACCCAAGACTTCCTGCTCCGACTCAATCGCACAGCTGATATCATGGATGAATGGGGTCGCGCCAGAGAACTGTGTGACTTGGTCACCGCATGGGGCCTATCTGGAGTAATCAGAATGGAAGCTGGCTTTGAAGTCATCCTCTGCGACTTCAAGGATCCAGCGATCAAGTTTGACGGCGCTAGACAAAGGCCTGATGCCAAGTTCGAAAGACCACCTGGCCCACCCGGGTCAGGAAGGCAGGATGAGGGTGAGCAGGTGAGGATCTTTGAGTACATGCGTGCCGTTGCAAGGCGGTACGATGGGATTGGGTCGGGGAGGGCAAATATCGATTGGAGAGCGGTTGTTTCAGCGTTGTGGTATGATGTCGATGTGGTCTGGGAGAGGGGTATGCCGCGGTTGTCGGGTTTGACGGATGAGCAGCTTAAGGGCCTTCGCTCGAGAATTGAGGAGCTTGTGCGGAAGAGGGGTTCAGGTGCAGAGACCGAGAGCGGGATTGATTGGCAGGCTGTGGTGGATATGATTGTGGCGAGGTATGCAGAGCGCCTGCAGGTCATGGTTCAGGATGAATCATTGCTTCAACTTATCCGAGTGGAGGTTAGCTCACTTCTGGACACGTACATCGACTATGGAGAGAAGGATGAGGGCTTCAGCGCTGCGATGGCCCGTTGCGCAAAGATGTATACTTCGCCCCTCACCCTTACGACATTAGAAGACCATGCCATCCTTGCTGCAGTTGAGACAGTCACCTTCGCAATCTGCACCGCGCTCTTTGATGTCCGCAAGCTGGTTGTTGAGAATGAAGATGCCGACGAAGCTGCTGTGGAGAAGGCGAAGCAGGTCGTCAAGAACTTGATGCAGAAGCTTGGCTGGACAACCTTCAAGAAGTGCACACCTGGCTGTGGGTATGGTGAGGTCTGTTTCATCCCGATGTGGCCGTTTGGCGATCGCGACTCGTATAAGAAGCCGAACTGCCGCAATGCGACGACAATTACTAGGGGCTGGTGGGAGAACAGTTACTGGGATTGGATGTTCCCTCGGAAGCCCCCCAGCGATGGAGAGGGGTCGCGGAAGGGGTTAGAGAGGGGAAATGCAGGGAATCTTTGAGTGGATGGTTGATTTAGCTACGAGTTCAGCATTGCGTTTGTCTTTCAAAGCATGGTCTCGATTTGTTTTCACCACTCCCTTAGTACTCGTTTGTCTCGTGGTGTTGCCATCGCCACTGCAGTTAAACTCTCTACTGAAACCATTTGGACATCAAACCTCATAAGCGCCAGTGGTTTAGTGGTAAAATTCATCGTTGCCATTCAGGCAAGGTTCGATGAGCCCCGCGTTCGATTCGCGGCTGGCGCACAGCTTTTTCGTCCCCGCCTGAGCCTTTTTGTTGCTCCGTCACATCGGACTCCACCCCACCATATCCAGCTCCACAAGAGTCAAGTCGCCGAACTCCATGGCTCCCTCAGCTTCCGGGCCTAACGACAGGCCATATCCCATCCGGCCCCAATGATCGCCGGTAATCACTCCCGTTCCGGGGATTCGGTCCGTATCCTTAGGTGGTCGGGTGGGCACCTCCTGGATACACACGGTGGGAACATCTTGATAAGGGGGAAATATTTGAACGATGTATGTGAGCGCATCAGCGGCGAGACGCAGTTTCATTCTCAACGTCGCGACAACATGAGAAAGGCGACAAGAAGGCGGTCAAGATGAAGTTCGAGCCATTGGTGTCCAGGAATACGGTGCCAAGGACATATGTCCATGCGAAGCTCTCAGATACGTACTTCTACTCTGTACGCTCATTTCCATTCATTCATTTCTGAGCTCTGGGCGGCTAATATACCCCTCCTCCCCCTAAGATCCTCCGCGACAACTTCCCCATCTCAACATGGCTCGCTCTCGGCGCCATCACTCAATCCTTCCTCCTCTTCCTTTTCCCAGCCCATCTTGCTCTGGCGCCAGCCCTTACACTCCTGCTGTTCCGCGCGACATGTGCGGTGCTAGCTACCGTGAGACTGCTGCCCAACCATCAGATGGATGGCGTTGTCCCAGGGAAGTGGACTGCCCAGCTACCTAACAAGGAGGGCGAAGTCCCTGGTGAGGTGGCAGAGAGGGGATTGGTGGTGATTTCGCTTGGGGCGAGGTCGAACCAGTATGTTACTTGAGAGTTCTTCGTGACGGGAGTAGTTGCTGATGATTCGGTTAAGTCCGTTCGGCATCCTGGGCCCCGGCTTCAAGGAAGTGGGCGATTTGATGGATGCTATGCTGAAGGAGTTACATGAGAGGGCGGAGGAGTTTAAATGTAAGTTTTTTTTTTTTCCTAAGCTGAGATTGTCCTCTCCAAAAGCTAACAGCATTGCTAGTCCTCGGCCATACCTCCTTCGTCTCGACTGAGCGTCATACTACCAACCAAGTGATGAGTCTTTGCTATTTCCGCACAATAGAGGGTCTCCATGCTTATGCGCATAGTGCCCTGCATCGCAAGGCCTGGTATGTGTCATCGTTCCCGGTAGGGAAGAAGTTCGTGAGCTAACCTTGTTGCATGAAGGGAATGGTGGAATAAAATCACCAATACTCATCCCCATCTGAGTATTATGCATGAGGCGTACTACTCTCCGAAGAAGGAGTGGGAAAACATCTATGTCAACAGTCATCCCACTGGCTTTGGTGAGTCCATTTGCCCATTGTTTTGAAGAACGGATCGTTGACACTACCTAGCCGACACAAATGCGTTCATCTCCGTCGACGGCCGACCCAGTTTGCCCATCTTCGATGCCAGGATGGGAAGACTCCGTTCCCAGAGGGGTCGCTTAGGTCGTGGAGATGGCACGGATAACGAGGAGTACGGATCGGAGCCGTACTAACAGGTCAAATATCACGATGATAGCACAGAGAAGAGAGGCGGACATAGTTGAAGATGACCAATGCCGATCCGATCAATCCACATGCGGTAAAAACGTCGTCCATTGTACATCTGCATATACATCTCTAGGCATGGCCCGAAAAGCAGAAAAAATCACCACTAAAATGACCAACCTTGCCAGGATGTACACCACATATGCACGGTCCACAATCCTATTAAAAAGGCATCGTCTAACCCACGTTATCTTCCTCGCCTCCTTGGCCCAGATCCAGAGCATGCTGAACTCAAAGTCGAACCACTCCCTAGTCGATAAGACGGGGACTAACCCGCCAATGGCCATGCACACAAGTAATATGACGCTTGCCGACCGCCATGCGAGTGACTCGAAGCGGGTAGGGAAGGGAAAGTTCCAGCATAGGACATGAAGCCCCGCATGTATGACGGACACAACCCACACAATCGTTGCTTCGGTGCCCGTCGGTGGCGGAGGAGAATAATCGTTCGGGATGCGAGGCGATGGACGCCTGTTAAGCCCTCCGAAATGGAATAAGCTGCGTCGGCGCTCCCATCCTGCCCATACGGGCTTCTCAACAAAATCTAGAGGGGTGTCGACGTACGGTTCCTTCGCAGCATCACCGGCTGATAGAAGGAGGTCTGCAATTGTCCAGTCTACTTCGAGGACAATCGGTTCCGCAACGTTCTGCGGCTTATCGGCCCATGCCCATGCAGCCAGAACCCCACATATGGTTTCAAGGAACAAAGGGCCTGGCGAGGATAACGCATAGGTTTAACCTGTTCGGACTCATTCACAATGAGGACTGAGATCCTTTTTCTTGTGGCATTGACTTTGCGCAGCAGTTATTGGTGCGATGGAGGAACATTTGAATGCTCACTGCCATGGTTATAGCATTTGTGTAACAGTGCCTGACGTAGTCCCAGGTACGTATGACGATGGGATGTGTTTTGACATACGTGAGCCAACAGTCAGTGTTAACGAAAATGGTTTTCAGGATGAGGGTGCTAAGGAAGCAGTGACTTATCTATAGCTTGGTCTACTGCCTCGGAAAGACATCTTGTCTAGTAAACCAACCCTGTGAAGGCGATTTCCGACTTCGACTGCACAAGTAGTATGTCATTTGCACATGAAAAAGTGAAGAGAGCACATAGGTGTGGCATTGGAAATAAATAATAGGCAAATGGAGACGAGGGCTTTGTTTCTGCAACGATGGATATGCTGGTCAGCCCAGCGATGAGATCCTGAGACCATGATGCCTGAAAACTGAGGGTCAGTCTTCCAAAGCTGGTTCGCTCGTCTAGATGTTGATTCACGCAGCTGCAGGACGAGAACAATGACTTTTCCGTCTACAATCTGGTCAAATGATCAATGGTTGGATGAGGTATCTATGTCATCACAGTCTATACACATTCATTCGCTAAATTTCCGGATTCTGGAGACGAGCAGAAAGAGTCCCGTAATTATGCATGACGCCGGCCAGGCCGTCTGATCCAGGGAACTGGGTAAGGGTGGATGTCCCGCTTGCCGTTCGGTAAACGAAGCAACATCTCCCAGGAAGTCGATGTTTCAAGAAAGCAGAAGATCTGGAACGAATCATCGGCTGTTTACTTCTCATGAAATTGTGGACCAAAGATATCTATCACAGTCCATGCATGACGAGCCGAAAAAAAAAAAAAAAA
>Ga0065720_1004952_pt1 | contig 13791 bp, 10 predicted proteins | sample Thericmetagenome_FD_59107 | JGI IMG/M metagenome (GOLD analysis project Ga0065720, IMG submission 59107) | Thermophilic microbial communities from the Joint Bioenergy Institute, California, USA of rice/straw/compost enrichment - eDNA_2 v2... | ecosystem: Engineered > Solid waste > Grass >... | reverse complement strand
GATGGCCCGGGAGCTGCACGAGCGCATCGACCGACCGAACCTGCTCGTCAAGATTCCGGCGACCGCCGAGGGCATCCCGGCCATCGAGGCGATGATCGCCGAAGGTCGCAGCATCAACATCACGCTGATCTTCTCACTCAGCCGCTACGACGAGGTCATCGAGGCGTACCTGTCCGGGCTGGAGGTCTTCGCCGAACGCGGCGGCGANCTNTCCACAGTGCACAGTGTGGCGTCGTTCTTCGTGAGCCGGGTCGACACCGAGGTCGACCGCCGGCTCGAGGCGTTCGCCGCCGAGAGCACGCCCGGTCCACGGGCTCTGCAGGGCCGCGCCGCGGTCGCGCAGGCAAAGCTCGCCTACCACCTGTTCCGGCTGCGGTTCTCCGGTCCCCGCTGGGAACGGCTCGTCGCTCGCGGCGCCCGCCTGCAGCGGCCGCTGTGGGCATCGACGTCCACAAAGGACCCGCGCCTGCCGGACACGCTCTACGTCGACAACCTCATCGGTCCGGCCACGGTCAACACGATGCCGGAGTCGACCATCGCCGCCTTCGAGGACCACGGTCGCGTCGCCCGCACCGTCGACGTCGACGTCGAGAGCGCGATGGCCACCATGGACCGCCTGGCCGAGGCCCGCGTCGACATGGAGGACGTCGGCCGCACGCTGGAGGAGCAGGGCGCGGCCAACTTCCAGAACTCGTACGACCGCGTGTTGCAGACGCTGGACACGAAGGCGCGTCAACTCGTCGGACGGTAAGGCGTGGACTGGGTCGGGTGGGCCGTCTTCGGCCTGGTCGCCACCACCCTCTTGACCTGCGTGATGATCGCGGCCCAGATGGCGGGGCTGAGCCGGCTCGACCTGCCGCTGCTGTTGGGGACCATCGTCACCGAGGACCCCGACCGGGCGCGGTTGGCCGGCTTCGCCATCCATCTGACCATGGGGCAGGTCTTCGCCCTCGGGTACACCGCCGTGTTCGCGGTTCTCGGCTGGGCGACGTGGTGGCTCGGCGGCATCCTCGGTCTGCTCCATGTCACGATCTCGCTCACCGCGCTGGTCCCGCTGCTCGCCGGCGTCCATCCCCGCATGGCGTCCTACCGCGCGGGGCCGTCGTCCGTCGCCGTGCTCGAACCGCCGGGGCTGCTGGGTCTGAACTACGGTATCCAGACCCCGGTGGCGACCACCGCCGCCCACCTGCTCTACGGCATCGCCCTGGGCGCCCTGCTGACACCCGGCGGATGACCTGACCGCCCGCTGATGAGCTGACCCCGCTGATGGCCGAACTGCGCGCAGACCCGTTCCCGATCGAGGCGTACGGCCTCGTGGGGGACACGCGGACNGCGGCGCTGGTCACGGTCGACGGGANCATCGACTGGCTGTGCGTCCCGGCCTTTGACGGCGACCCGGTCTTCGCTCGGTTGGTCGCGGGGCCGGACGGGGGAACGTTCGCCCTCGGTCCGGCTGGTCCATCCACTGTGGTCGGTCGTCGGTACCGGCCGGACACGGCCACCCTCGAGACGACCTGGGACTGCGCCGGCGGGCGGTTGACCCTGACCGACGCCATGGTGGCCGAGGTCGCCGGGCGCCTCCGGCCGACCACGCTGCTGGTCCGGCGCCTGCACGCCACCGGCGGCCCGATCGAGGTCGCGCTGGAGTTCGACCCGCGCTTCGGGGACACGCGCCAACCGCCGCGGGCGCAGCGGCGCGGCGAGGCGCTGGTCTGCACCTGGCGGAGCCTCGCGCTGTCGATCCACACCGCGCCGTACGTCGCGATCGAGCCGGGCCGGCCGCAGACCATCGTCGTCACCCCGGACCGGCCGCTCACGGTCGCGGTCTGCGTGGCCGACGGGGAACCGCTCGTGTACGTTCCGCCCGACGCGGCCTGGCGCGCGCTCGAGGAGGACGAGCGGTTCTGGCACCGGTGGTGCGTGGAGATCACCGCCGACGTGCCCTACCGGGACGCGGTCGTGCGCAGCCTGCTGACGCTGCGGCTGCTGACCTACTCGCCCACGGGCGCCCCGGTCGCCGCGCCCACGACGTCGCTCCCGGAGGACCCCGGCGGCGTACGCAACTGGGACTACCGGTACGCCTGGCCCCGCGACGCCAGCATCGGGGTAGGGGCATTCCTCGGGGTCGGCAAGCACCTCGAGGCGCGCCGCTTCATGGCCTGGCTGCTCACCGCGACCCGGCTCGACCGCCCGCGCCTGCCCGTTCTGCTGAACCTGCACGGCAGCCGACCCTGCCCGGAGCGGGCGATCCCGGGCTGGCCGGGGTACGCCGGCAGCGTGCCGGTCCGGACGGGCAACGGCGCCGCCCATCAGCGCCAACTCGACGGGTACGGCTGGGTGCTCGACGCCGCCTGGCTGCTCACGGACGCCGGATGGCCGCTGTACGGCGAGACCTGGCGGGCGATGGCCGGGTTCGCCGACACGATCGCCGACCAGTGGCGCGAGACCGACGCGGGTATGTGGGAGATCCGCGGCGACGAGGCGCATCATGTCCACTCCAAGCTCATGGCCTGGCTCGCCCTGGACCGGGCCGCGCGCATCGCGGCGTACCGCAGCACGTCGCGGCAACGCCTGCACCGGTGGCGCGAGCAGCGCGACGCGATCGCCGCCGACGTGCGAGCGCACGGTTTCGATGCCGGGCTGAACAGTTACACGCGTAGCTACGGGTCGCGAGAGCTCGACGCCGCCCTGCTGGTCCTGCCGCTGTTGGGGATCGAGCGGGTGGACTCACCCCGGGTGTGGGGGACCATCGACGCGGTTCGCCGTACGCTTGGGGCCGGCGGCCCGCTGCTGTACCGGTATCCGCCCGGCACCGACGGTCTGCCGGGCGGGGAGGGCGCGTTCGTCGCCTGTTCCTTCTGGCTGATCCAGGCCCTGGCCCGGACCGGGCGTATCAGCGAAGCCATTGAGTTGTTCGATGAGATGCTGGGCTATGGCGGGCCGTTGGGTCTCTACGCGGAGGAGATCGACCCGGCGACCGGCCGGGCCCTGGGCAACTTCCCGCAGGCGCTCAGCCATGCCGCCCTGGTGCAGGCCGCCCTCGCTCTCCGGGCCGCCGATCAGCGGAAGGACCTCGGGTGAGGGGTAGAGGGAGGCTACCCCTCACCCGAGGCGATCCGGGGGCGATGGTGATCAGGCGGCGGCGATATTCGGATGGGTGGTGCAGGGTCCGGACAAGCGGTTTCGAGGGGCGTACTGCAGGACCCCTTCGCCTGTCCGTGCTCCACAGTGGCTGATGGTGGCGCCGCCATGGGCGCCAAGTCGGACAGGGGCGGACGCGGCCAGACGGGGCCGGACGTCGCCGGACACTACCGGACAGCGCTGACGGCGGCCGACACCCTGCCACAGCGACCCCTCGGCTGCGAACACCGACCCTGGCCATGGACACCGACCTTGGCCATGGACACCGACCTTGGCCATGGGCACCGCCCTGGCCGTGGACACCGACCTTGGCCATGGGCACCGACCCTGGCCATGGGCACCGCTCCGACCATGGACAACGCCTCGGCCATGGCAAACGCCGCCGCCGGCGAACGGGCCGGCGGCGGCGCGACGGTGAGTGAACTTGTGATCTTGGAGACTTGTACCCCCTANAGGGGGTTCAGACTTCCAAGGTCACGACAGTGATCGCGAGCGGTCTACTTCAGCTTTCCGGTGTCGTGGACGATCCGGCCCCCGACCAGGGTCAGCTCGGAGCGGATGTGCTTGAGCTGCTCGTCCGGCACCGTGAAGTAGTCACGGTCGAGCACCACGAGGTCGGCGAGCTTGCCTTCCTCGATGGAGCCGAGCTGGTCCTCCTCCCGCAGGAACCAGCCGTTGTCGCGGGTGTAGAGGCGCAGCACCTCCTCGCGGGTGATCTGCTGGCCGTCGTTGATCAGCTGACCCCGGGCGTTGCGCCCCGTGGTCGCGTAGTACATGTGCAGCCACGGGTTCATGGGCGCGATCTGCATGCCGTCCGAGCTCATCCCGGCCGGAATGCCGTTGTCGACGATCATCCGGAAGGGCGGGCCGTTCTGGGCCGGCGTACCGGCCAGGTACCGCCACCCCGTCAGCGACAGCCCGCCGCCCAGCGCCTTGAGCCGGTTGACGTACTCCTCGGTGATGAAGGGGACATGCGCGACCACCCACCGCAGGTCGGTGATCGGGAACTGGGCGTGGGCCGCCTCGAAGGCCTGGATCTCGGCGATGAAGTCGGTCTGCGACAGGGAGTGCACCTCGGCCCGCCAGCCCGCCTGCGCCACCTTCAGTGCGGCCGCCGCGAACGCCGCCCCGGTGCCCTGGGCGATGAACTCGCCGATGCCGCCGGTGCGCAGCATGTCGTCGCCGAAGAACGGGAACTGGTTGCGCAACCGCGCGGCCAGCTCCGGCGTGTTCGGATCGGACTCCATGTGCAGGAAGTTGATGCGGATGCGCGCCAGCAGTTCGCCCTCGTTGTGCAGGGCCAGGAACGGCAGGTGCATCGTGTAGTTGTCCTCGTGGGCGGCGCCGTCGGACGGCGTGTTCGCGGCCTGGAACGCGCCCTGGTCGAGGTGGGTGGTCACGCCGAGGGACAGGCCGTAGGCGATGGCCTCCCGCGCGCCGCGCTTGCGCTCCTCGAACGTGAGCAGGGTCTGGCGCAGCGCCAGCGTGGCCCGGCCGGTCGCCCCAGTGCCACTGGCGATGGAGCCGTCCGCCCCGACCGGAATGCCGAGCGACTCGAAGAACGCCTTGCCCAGGCTGTTGGTCGTGGACGGTCCGCTGAAGCCCTCCGAGATGTAGACCGGATGGTTGGGCACGGCCTCGTCCAGTTCGGCGAGCGTGGGCAGGCGCGGTGTCTGGTCGGGCGGTACCAGGTGGTTGCGGTGGAAGCCGCCGATGGTGGTGATCCAGGAGCCGGCCGGCAGCTTGGCCGCTCGCTCGCGGTAGATGGCCTGGACGTCGGCGATCGAGTACGCGTTCTCCAACGGCGTGTGGTGACCCGGGCGATTGCCCATGAGCACGATGTGGTTATGGTTGTCGATAATTCCGGGAACCACGGTGCGGCCACCCAGATCGATGACCCGGCCGCCCTTCGGGGGGACATTGCGTCCAACCTCGACAAACCGGCCGTTCTCGATCGCGACCGAGTCGACGACCGTACCGCGGCCGTCCATCGTGTGGATGCGACCCTTACGCAGCACGAGCCGCTCTCCGCTGCCCTGTCCTGGTGGGTTGGCCCCGTGCGCGGCCGTCGATCCGCTCGCCACCACCCCGGCTGCGGCCGCGGCGCCGACCGCCGCGCCCGCCTGTAGTAATCCCCGTCTGGTCAGTCTGTGTGGACGTTCATCGGCACTCATCGCCGAGCACTCCTTTCGGGGGGACGTGGGAGGAGTTGCTGCCGGGAAGCGTAAGCTGNTGATGTACACAACGCAACAGGTCGTTAAACATAGCTGGGCNTTCGTTGGTTACCGCTTTACACATGTTCGCCCAATGTGACCGGTGTTAGACCGCTCATGAACCGGGGCGATTGACCGTGAGCTGAGCGACCGCCTCGGTGATCCGGCCTGACCGTGCCCCGCCATCCGAGGACCGCGCGGGTGGGGTCACGGTTGACCGTCGGTCGGGTCACGGCGCCGACGCGGCGGAGTCACGAAACGACGTACGGCGATACCATGGGCTAACGCGTTCGTTGCAGCCCGGTCACGGTCGGCACCCCGCTCGCGACGGGTGTGTCTCACTGGAATCCACTCCGTATCCTCCCTGGAGGGTCCACATGAGACACATGACCCGCGCGGTCGTCCCGGCCGCCGCGGCTATTCTGGTGTTGCTGGCGGCCTGCAGCGCGCAGGAGTCCGCCCCGTACGCCGAGCCTCCAACGGCGGCCGATAGCGCCGGATTCCAGCCCGAGTACGACGCCCAGGAACAGCCTCTGTCGACGTTNGCCATCGACATCGATACAGCTTCGTACAGCTATGCGCGCCGTCAGATCCTCGACGGCCGGTTCGTCGATCCCCACACCGTACGGCCCGAGGAGTTCATCAACGCGTTCCGGCGGGACTACCGGCAACCGCCGGACGACGGGTTCTCGATCACAGTGGACGGTGCCCGTGTGCCCGAGGGTCACGCCGGCGCCGGGATGTACCACCTGATGCGGGTGGGCCTGCAGACCCGCGACATGGACGACATTGCCCGTCCCGACGCCGCCCTGACGTTCGTCATCGACGTCTCCGGGTCCATGGCCGAGCCGGGCCGGCTGGATCTCGTCCAGGACGCGCTGCACTATCTCATCGACCAGCTCCGGCCGACCGACTCGGTCGCGATCGTGGCCTACAGCGACAAGGCCCGCGTGGTGCGCGAGATGACGCCGGCCAGCAACCGGTCGGCCCTGCACGCCGCGGTGGAGGACCTGGCCCCAAAGTCCAGCACCAACCTCGAGGCCGGGCTCGTTCTCGGCTACCGCGTCGCCCGGGACGGCTTCGTCGAGGGCGCCACCAACCGGGTCATCCTGCTCTCCGACGGTCTGGCCAATGTGGGCAACACCGATGCCGCGCCGATCCTCGAGCAGATCCGCGAGGAGGCCCGCAAGCAGATCACGCTGCTCGGCGTCGGGGTCGGCAGCGAGTACGGCGACGCCCTCATGGAGCGCCTGGCCGACGAGGGCGACGGCTTCGTCACGTACGTGTCCGAGGTCGAGCAGGCGCGTCGGCTCTTCGTCGACCGGTTGCCGGCGACGCTGACCGTACGGGCGCTCGACGCCAAGGTCCAGGTCTCATTCGATCCGTCCACCGTGGACAGCTACCGCCTGGTGGGTTACGACAACCGGGTTCTGTCCGAAGAGGACTTCCGGGACGACCGGGTCGACGGGGGTGAGGTCGGCCCCGGCCACAGCGTCACCGCGCTCTACGTGGTCCGGCTGCACGAGGGCACCACGGCCGGGCCGGTCGCCGAGGTCCGGGTGCGCTGGCTGGACCCGACCACCCGCGAGCCATCGGAGACCGGGAGCGCCATCACCGTGAGCGAACTCGACGTCCCCTTCGACACGGCGTCGCCGCGGCTGCGCGTGGCCTATGCGGCCGGGTTCTTCGCCGAGGTGCTGCGGGACAGCCCGTACGGTCGCGACGTCCGGCTGGCTGACCTGGCCGCCATCGCCCAGGCCGCGTCCGATGAGCTGGAGGACGGGGCGGTCGCCGAACTGGCCGACCTCATCCGCCGGGCCCAGCGCTTCATCGCCGGGGATCCCGAGTTGGACTGAGGGATATAGGGGTATAGCGATAGTGAACTTGGCGTCACGAGCCGGGCGGGTGTCCGCGCGGACCGATGGCCCCGAACCGGGGAGCCGTCGCCGCGACGGGGGCGGTCAGCCCGCCCGGGAGTGGGCCGCACCCGGCCCGTCCCCGGCGGCCCCGCGTCGCCGTGGGCGGGCGGGACCGGGTTGGGCCACCGGCCGGACAGGTCCGGGTTGGGCCACCGTTGGGGCGGGTTCGGACGCAGCCACCGGCCGAAGTCCCGGCTGGGCCGTCGACCGGGTGGCGGCCTGGAGCTGGCCCCCGGTCGTCGCCCGGATCAGGTCGTCGCGGGCCCGGGAGACGCGGGAGCGGATGGTGCCGACCGGGCAGTCGCACACCCGGGCCGCCTCCTCGTAGCTCAAGCCGAGCAGTTGGGTGAGCGCGAACGCCTCCCGACGCTCGGGGGCCAGCCCGCGCAACAGGTCATGCAGCGCCACCGCCTCGTCGAACTGGGACGGGACACCCTGGTGGCTCTCGTCGAGGTGCTCCAGCGGCGAGGTACGCGGCCGGCGCTGGGCGTGCCGCACGTGGTCGGCGGCGACGCGGCGGGCGATCGCGTACAGCCAGGTCCGGGCGGAGGAGCGGGCGTCGAAGCCGGCCAGCGCCGGCATGGCCCGCAGGTAGGTCTCCTGGGCCAGGTCCTCGACGTCGCCCCGGTCGGCCAGCACGGTGAGGAAGCGCAGCAGGCCCGGCTGGGTGGACCGGACGAACTCGGCGGCGGCCTGGCGGTCGCCGGCCTTGGCGGCCAGGGCGAGCCGGGTGATCGCCTCCTCGGACCCGTCGGTCATGGCGGCCAGGCTATCCGCGCAGATTGCCGGGAACTACGGCGGGGGCTGTGACGACCGTTGCGATGTGGAATGCGACATGTGTCGGGAGATCCTGTCGGCGCGGCTCGACGGTGAGGACCTGCCCGGTGAGGCGGCCGCCGCCGACGCCCACGTGGCGACCTGCGACGCCTGTGCCCAGTGGTGGGAGGCCGCTGCGGAGGTGACCCGCCTGGCGCGCCTGTCCGCCGTCGCCGATCCGGGGCCGGTCTCGGCCCGGCTGGCGCCGGAGCGGCTCGCGGCGGCCGCCCCGGGCCCGGGGCAGCGCCGGCTGGCGGTGGCGCTGCGGTGGCTGCTGGGACTGCTGGGCCTCGGCCAGTTCCTGCTCGGCATCGCCCAGGTCAGCGCCATCTCGGGGGCGGCGCATGAGCACGGTGGTGGCCTGAGCCCGGCCCACCTGTGGCACGAGTCGGCGGCCTGGAACATCGCGCTCGGCGCGGGCTTCGCCTGGATCGCCCTGCGCCGTACGCCGCCGAGCGCCCTGCTGCCGCTGCTGACCGCGTTCGTGGTGATGCTGGTGTTGTTGAGCGCCAACGATGTGCTGCTGGGCACAGTGGACGGTGCCCGGCTGGTCAGCCACGCCCTGGTCGCGGTCGGCTACCTCGTGGTGGTGGCGCTGTCCCGGCCGCGCTTCGACTTCGGCGACCCGCCCGCCTACCGGCGGCCCGATCCGGTGCGGCCGGTGGGCGACCGGGCCCGCGGGCAGAGGCCGGGCGCAGCGACCGACGGTCGGCGGCCCCCGCTGCGGCTGGTCACCCGCGCCCAGCCGGCCCCGACCGCGCGGCTGTCGATGGCCCGGTCGGTGGCGGCGCACGGGAAGCGGGCGGCGCACGGGAAGCGGGCGGCGCGCTGGGAGCCGGCGCGTTGGGAGCCGGCGCGTGGGGAGCGGGCCGCGTGACCGCGATGAGGCTGCTGCGCCGGGCGGCCGTCGCGGCCGTCGCAGCCGGCGTGGTCCTGCTCGGGGCGCCCGCTCCGGCCGCGGCCCACTCGGCTCTGCTCGGCTCGAGCCCGGCCGAGGGATCCGTGGTGACGACGGTCACCACCGAGGTCACGTTGACGTTCAGCGAGCCCGTCCGGGCCCAGTTCACCACGGTGGCGGTCACCGGCCCGGGCGGCCGCGCGTACGTCAACGGTGAGCTGTCGGTGCGGGACAACGTCGTCTACCAGCCGGTGTACCCGCTGCGGTCCGGGGACTACGAGGTGGCCTGGCGGGTGGTCTCCCTCGACGGGCACCCGGTCAGCGGGATGTTCTCGTTCACCGTGCAGCTGCCCGCCGGGCAGGAGCCGGCCGAGCCGCCCGCACCCCCACCCGCCGCCGACGACGCCGAACCGGGCGGGTGGAGACTGTGGTGGTGGATACCGATCGGGGTGGTTCTGGCCGGGACAGCGCTGGTGCTGGTGCGGATCGGCCGCCGTCGGGTGCCGTGACCGCCGCACCGGCCCGGGACACCGGGGCGCGGGACGCCTCGGCTCCGGTGGCGACCGGGCTGATGGGGAAAGGGCTGGTCTGGCGGCTGGGCGGGGCCGCGGTCGCGGTCGCCGTGCTGCTGCTGGCGGCCGCGTTCGGGGGCGCGCTCGCCGGCAGCCGGCTGACCGGGCTGGCCGACGCGGGCCCCGTCACCACCATCGCGCTGCCGGTGCTGCGGCTGGTGGGCGACGTGGTGGCCGCGGTCACCGTCGGGTGCACCGTGTTCGCCGCCTTCCTCCTGCCCGGCCTGGACCGGACGGTCGGCCCGGCCGCCTACCGCCTGCTGCGCCTGGCCGGGCTGGTGGCCGGGGTCTGGGCGCTGACCGCGGCCGGGCTGCTGGTGGTGACCACGTCGGACCTGCTCGGCCGTCCACTGTCGACAACGACGCCGCGGGCGGTGGTCAGCGTCGCCTTCTCGGTCTCCCAGGGGCAGGCCCTGGTGTGGCAGGTGGTGCTGGCCACCACGGTCGCCGTGCTGGCCCGGGTGTCGCTCACCCGGACGGGGGCCGCGTTCGCCGCGGTGATCGCGCTGCTGGGGGTCGTCCCGCCGGCCCTGACCGGCCACGCCTCCGGCGCCGGCGGCCATCAGCTCGCCGTGTCGAGCCTGGTCATCCACGTGCTCGCGGCCGCGTTGTGGGCCGGGGGTCTGGTCGCGCTGCTGCTCGTCCGACCCCGACGCCTCCTGGTCGACGTGGCGCCGGCCTTCAGCCGGCTGGCCCTGGTCTGCTTCGTCGCGGTGGCCGCCAGCGGTGTGGTCAACGCCGCGGTCCGCCTCGGCAGCCTCGGCGCGCTGGTCGGCTCCCGCTACGGCCTGCTCGTCCTCGGCAAGGCGGCCGCGATCGCCGCCGTGGGGGCCGTCGGGCTGCTGCACCGGCGGTGGAGCCTGCGGCGGCTGGCCGCCAACCAGCCGGGCGCGTTCCTGCAGCTGGCGGGCGGCGAGGTTCTTCTGCTCGCGGCCACGTTCGGCCTGGCCGCGGCGCTGTCTCGGACGCCGACCCCGGTGCCGACCAACCCGGACGAGTACGACCCGATCACCGGGCTGCTCGGCTTCCCCATGCCCCCGCCCGTCACCGCGTCCCGGCTGCTGGGTCTGGTGCTGCCCGAGCTGCTCATCCTGACCGTGGTGGCGGCCGCCGGCTGGGCGTACCTCGGGGGCGTCCGTCGGCTCCGGCAGGCCGGCCATCCGTGGCCGTGGGTCCGGACGGTCTGCTGGCTGGCCGGGCTGGTCCTGCTCGCCGCGGTGACCAACCTGGGCGTGGCCCGGTACGCGTACGTCCTGTTCAGCGTCCACATGGCCCAGCACATGGTGCTGAGCATGGTGGTGCCGCTGCTGCTCGTGGCCGGGGCGCCGGTGACCCTGGCGCTGCGGACGCTGCGCGAGCCGGCCGACCCGGCCGTACGCGGCCCCCGCCAGTGGCTGCTGGCGATCCTGCACAGCCGCGTGGCCAGGTTCTACACGCACCCGCTGGTGGCGCTGGCCATCTACGTGGTCGGGCTGTACGGGCTGTACTTCACCGACCTGTTCAGCGTGCTGATGCGCTCGCACACCGGCCACCTGGCGATGATCGTCCACTTTGTCGTCAGCGGTTACCTGCTGACGTGGGTGCTCGTGGGCGTTGACCCGGGCCGGCGCCGCTGGTCGCCTCCGATCCTGCTGATCGTCCTGTTCGCGGCCATGGTGTTCCACGCCTTCTTCGGCGTGGCCATGATGCAGTCCATCGACGTCGTCGGCGGATCGTGGTACGACCTGGTGCACCCGCCGTGGGCCGGCACCTCGGCGGCCGAGCAGAAGTTGGCCGGCGGCATTGCCTGGGCCTTCGGTGAGATCCCCAGCGCGATCATCGCGGTCATCCTGGTCCGCCAGTGGATGCGCGACGACGAACGCGAGCAGCGCCGGCTCGACCGGGTGGCCGACCGAGCCGACGCCGCTGGCGAGGAGGACGAGCTCGCCCGCTACAACGCGTTCCTCCAACGGATCAACGCCGAGGCGCGCGCCAACGAGTCATCCCGCTGACCGTCGCTTCCGGCTTCTGGCCTGGTGGGACGGGCTCCTGGCCTGGTTGACATGTCCGCAGTGGACAGTGTGCCGGGGGGGGCGAGCGCTGCGTGGACGCACGTCGCGGTGGCTCCTGTCCGCAGTGGACGGTGACGTGGGTGCGGTGCGTCGCGGGTGGACCGGGTCCGGTATGGTCACGAGCCGGCCGGCGACAGCCGGCGCATCAGGGCGACGTACCCCTCCTCGAGCGTCGGCGCCACCGGGACCGCGTCGGGGGCCGGACGGTCGGCGCTGACCACCCGGTAACGCGTGCCGTCCGCGCGGCTCACGGCCGANACCACCACGCCGTGGGTCGGGGCCGGGCCNGNCGTGGTGACCTCCCANGTCACGCCNTCGGCCGCGCTCACCAGGTCCGCCACCGGGCCGGTGAAGACGATCCGACCGGCCGCCATGACCGCGGTGTCCCGGCAGGTCTGGGCCACGTCCTCGACCACGTGGGTGCTGAGCAGGACGGTCCGGGTGCCGGCGAGCGACGACAGCAGGGTGCGGAACCGGATCCGCTCCTCCGGGTCGAGTCCGGCGGTCGGCTCGTCCACGATGAGCAGGGCGGGGTCGCCGAGCAGGGCCTGGGCGATGCCGACGCGACGCCGCATACCACCGGAGAATCCCTTGAGTTTCCGCCCGGCCACGTCGGTGAGGCCCACCATGTCCAGCAGGTCGGTGATCTGCCGGCGCCGCGCCGCCGCGTCATCGAGCCCCTTGAGAATGCCGATGTAGTCGAGGAACTCCCGTGGGGTCAGGTCGGGGTACAGCCCCAGGTCCTGGGGCAGGTAGCCGAGCCGGCGCTTGACCGCGAGCCGGCCCTCCCGGGTCGACAGGTCGTGCCCGCCGACGATGGCCTGGCCGGAGGTGGCCGGGATGACGCCGGCCAGGATGCGCATGAGCGTGGTCTTGCCGGCGCCGTTGGTGCCCAGCAGGCCGAACATGCCGCCGGAGATGTCGAGGTCGACGCCGCGCAGCGCCTGAACCTTGCCGAAGTCGCGGCGCAGGTCCCGGGTCTTGATATCCATAGAGCTTTCCTTACGTTGATGTCTTGGACGAGGTCGGTGGTCAGGCGGACTGCTGCTGACGCCGGTACAGGGGCGGGCCGATCAGCAGCACCACGATCAGCGCGAGCAGCACAAGGGTGCCGACGCTGGCCGCGACGGCCGGCGCCCCGACCTCCGGCCGCAGCCACGGCAGGATGCCGTCGACGCCCGCGTAGAGGGCGGTCTCACCCAGCAGCCAACTGGCGGCGTAGTCCCCGATCGGAGTGAGCAGGGTCCCGGTCAGCGACGGCAGGAACAGCGGGCTGAGCATGTTGCCCCAGAACCAGTAGCCGACGTACAGGATCCGGAACAGCGGGGCGGTGATGAGCATCGGCGCAACCACGGCGAAGGCCCCGACGAAGAGCAGGCCCGGCAGCATCACCAGGGCGAACGCCACGAAAGCCCAGCCGAACAGCGCGATGTCCCGTCGGGACGCGAACTCGAACCCCGCGGCCACGAGCATCGTGGCCAGGCCGGCCACCGCGGTGGCGGCCACGCTGCCCACATACCTGCCCACGACCAGTGCCCTCGGCCCGGTCGGCAGGCTGTCCAGGATCCGGCCGACGCCGAGTCGCCGGTCCCGGACGAGCCGGTCGGCCAGGACCATGCCGAAACCGAGCGGAAGCAGCACTCCGAACAGCACGGCCCAGTTGGTCATGACGATTCGAGCCGGAGTGCCGGCGGGAACGTACCGCGGTCCACGGTCGCCCTGCAGCACCACGATGGCCACCGCGAGCACGGCCGTGCTGATCCACAGTGAACGCTTACGAATCTGCATCAGGAACGCGTACCGGATCACCGGTCATCTCTCCTCTTCGTCGAGCAGTCGGCGGTGGATCAGCCCGGCGGTCGCCGCCACCATGGCCAGGCCGATCAACGACAGGACCAGGCGGTTGGTCAGCCAGCCGTCAACCACACCCACCCGGCTGGTCAGGAACAGCAGGAACGGACGCCCTCGCGCGCTCGCCGCCATCGACGCCGCGTAGATCTGCTGGCCAATCCACATCGCGGCGACCGTCGTGGTGGCCACGACCACGCTGCGACTGACCGTCGCCACCAGCAGCGCCAGGCCGGTCAGCGCCAGGGCGGGGGCCAGCCAGACCAGCGTGGCCGTGGCCGGGCCCGGACCCGACCACCAGTCGGTGACCACCAGGGCCAGCCAGAACGCGAT
>Ga0065720_1000564_pt1 | contig 13799 bp, 15 predicted proteins | sample Thericmetagenome_FD_59107 | JGI IMG/M metagenome (GOLD analysis project Ga0065720, IMG submission 59107) | Thermophilic microbial communities from the Joint Bioenergy Institute, California, USA of rice/straw/compost enrichment - eDNA_2 v2... | ecosystem: Engineered > Solid waste > Grass >... | reverse complement strand
CGACGGGCGCGATCACCGTCAGACGCCGCGCCTCGCCGGATGCCGCATACCGTCAAATGCCGTAGAACCGCTTCGTAACCTCGAGCATCGCCGCGGCCGTCTCGTCCGCGCCGAGCCCTTTCAGCCCGGCGACGGCCTGGATGACGTCCCGCACCATAGCGGGAGTCGTCGGCCGGCCGGCGAACGGCCCTTCATGCTGCCACGGTCCGTCGGTCTCCGCCATGAGCAGNTCAAGNGGATATGCGCGCACCAGCGCCTGAATCTCCNGCTCGTACACGACATCCGGCGTCGACNGACACATGCCAGCCGCGCGCGATCATCCGGCGGATTGCCGGCTCCGGTCCCTTGAACCAGTGAAAATGCGCCCGCTTCACGCCGTGCCGCTCAAGCGCATCGCACGCTTTCTCCGCGTCCTCGTAGACGGCGTGCAGCACGATCGGCCGATCCAGCTCCGCCGCGAGCGCCGCGAACCGGTCGAGCAGCGCAAGGTGCGGGCGTTCGTCGAACGGACGTCCGGCCGCCTCCGCTTCGGTCCGCGTATAGTACGGCAACCCGACCTCGCCGATCGCGAACTTCTCGCCCGCTTCGTGGAGACGGCGAATCCAGGCGAACAGTTCTTTTTCCTCGTCCGGCTCGGGCGGCGGAATTTCCGGGTGATGGCCGTAAGCCGGCATGTACCGGCCGCCGTGCCGGAGCGCAAGCTCCCGGTTTTCGCGGCTCGATTCGAGATTCATCGACACGCCGACGACCGCAACGCCGCCCGCGGCGAATGCTTCGGCCAGCAGCCGTTCCCGCTCCCCGGCATCGTACTTGTCCACATGGATATGGGCGTCGATCCAGCCGAACGCCGCAACTTCCTCCGCCATGATTCCGCCTCCTTGAAACCTGCGCATCGAAAAAAATGAACCCGCGTCTCCGTCACATATTCCGCTGCGCGCAACCGTGTTTCACGGTATGACCGCAATCCGCCGGAGCCCGCCTGCCGCCGCACTCCGCCATGCGCATCCGCATTCGATCACCTCGTCCTTGTCCCGCATCATCGCGATGACGGCGCCGACGGCCGACCGCATCTTGTTTACCGCGCGCATCCGCAATCCGTTCATGCGCCCGTATGCCACCGCACACAACCGCAAACCGTTCCAGGCGGCCGCATGCCGCCGTTTGCGCTCGACTTTTTCGCCGGCAGATCCGCTTACTCCCCGTACGGTCCGACCGCCGCGGCCGGCTTCAGCAAATCATAGACCGCATCCCGCAGCTCGGCAAATTCCGGCGTCTTCCACAGCTTCGCGCCGCGCGGCCGCCCGAACGGCACCTTGAACTCGCGCAGCACGGTCGCCGGCCGGGCCGACAGGACGACGACCCGGTCCGACAAGAGCAGCGCCTCCTCGATGCTGTGCGTCACGAGCAGCACCGCGCGCCGGTTCGCTTCCCAGATCGACAGCAGCCATTCCTGCATGTGCTGCCGCGTCAGCGCGTCCAGCGCGCCGAACGGCTCGTCGAGGCACATCAGCTTCTGCGGGCTGAGCAGCGCGCGGATGAACGAGACGCGCTGCTGCATGCCGCCGGAGAGCATGTGCGGCCAGGCGTCCGCATATTCCGCAAGGCCGACGCGGCCCAGCCACTCCCGCGTGAGCGTTCGCGCCTCTCCGCGCGGCACGCCGGCGATGCCAAGCGCCAGCTCGATGTTGCCGGCGACCGTGCGCCACGGCAAGAGCGACGCCTGCTGCGGCATGTACGCGATCAGCCCGCGCTGGCCGTTCGTCCGGCGCCCGCCGATGAAAAGATCCCCGCGCTCCGCCGGCTCCAGTCCGCCGATCACCCGGAAAAGCGTGCTCTTGCCGCTTCCCGACGGCCCGATCAGCGAGACGAATTCGCCGTCTTCGACCGTCAGCGAGACGCCGGCCAGCACCGTCACGTCCCCGTACCGCTTCACGACATCGCGCACATCAAGCGCCGGCGGCATGGCCGTCCCTCCTCTCCGCCTTCGGCCGCCAGCGGACGACCAGCCGCTCGGCGAGCGCGGCAAGTCCGAACATCAGCATGCTGAACGCGATGATGATGATCGTGCCGGCGTACACACGCGCGATCTCGAATCCGTTGTAGGACAGCTTGATGTAGTAGCCGAGCCCGCTGCCCCCGCCGAACCACTCCGCCGCGACCGTCGTCGTCACGCTGTAAGCGGCCGCGATGCGGAAGCCCGAGAACAAATACGGCACCGCGTTCGGCAGCTCCAGCCGCGTGAAAATCGTCCAGCGGTCCGCGCCAATCATCGCGAGATAGCCGCGCAGCGCCGGATCGCTCTCGCGCAGCCCGGTCAGCATCGCCACCGTCACGGGGAAGAAGCAGACGAGCATGATGAGGACGATTTTCGGCTCGTCGCCGAACCCGAGCCAGATGAACAGCAGCGGCACGAGCACGATGACCGGCACGCTCTGCGACAGGACGAGCAGCGGCGCCGCCGCCCGCCGGGCGCCGGGCGTCAGGTGAATCGCCGCCGCCAGCAGAATGCCGGCGAGGACGCCGAGCGCAAGGCCCGTCAGCGTCCGCCAGACGGTGGCCAGCGTGTGCATCTCAAGCCGCGGCCGGACGTTCGGCAGCATCGCTTCGCGCACGATCGCCGACGGACTCGGAAGGATGTACGAATCCACCGCGAACAGATGGACCGCCGCTTCCCAGGCGGCGGCCGATATTGCGATGACCGCCAGCGGCGGCCATCCTCTCATCCATTTATTGCCCATCGGGATATTTCTCCAGCAGGCGCGCCATCGACGCGCCTTCCGTCGGATTGTAATAAATCTTCACCTGCGAAAGGATGGACGGGCATCCCGCCTCGATCAGCGCGTCGTTCATCGCCTTCACGAGCGGAAGCAGCCGGTCCAGATCGCCCTCGATCGTCGTCTCGAGCGGCCCGACCCGGTAGGGCAGCCCCGACGCCTTGATCACGTCGATGGCCCGGTCCACGTAAGGGATGACGCTTTCCCCGCCGGGCGTATGGGGCAGAATCTGAATGCTGAGCAGTGCGTCGGCCATGCCGGTTTCCCCGCTTTCTTCCTGTGTTTCGAGCGCTTTCGCCGGTTTATTCCGGCAGGAACGCGTTCGTGAACGCCGCTTCCGGATCGAACTCGCCTTCCAGCACGCCGTGGTCGGCCATCCATTCGGCGTAATTTTTCCACACTTCCAGCTTCTGCTCGCCCCAGCGCGGCGCGTCGTCCTGATACTTCGCGCCGAGCCACTTCTGGCTCGCCTTGACGAGCTCCGCGTTCAGATCGGGTTCGGCGGCGATCAGCACGTCGGCCGCTTCCTCCGGGTTGTCGATCGCGAACTTGTACCCCGCGGCCGCGCCGGCGACGAACTTCTTCACGAGATCCGGCTTCTCCCGGATCAGCTTCTCGCTCGTCGCGAGCACCGGCGTGTAGTAGTCGAGCTTCTCGCTGTAATCGGTCAGCCAGACCATGTTCAGCGCTTCGCCGCGCAGCTCCGCCTCGATGCCGGTCCAGCCGTAGAAAATCCAGAAGAAATCGACGTCCCGCTTCACCGCGGTGAAGAAATCGGTGTCGCCGACGTTGACGAATTCCACTTTGCCCACGTCGCCGCCGTCTTCCTGCATGATCGAGTCGATGACCGCTTCCTCGACCGGCGAACCCCAGCCGCCGTACTTCTTGCCCTCGAAATCCTTCGGCGTCTTGATGTTCTTCTCCGCCGGCGACGCGAAGCCGGACGTGTTGTGCTGGATGACGGCCGCGATCGACACGATCGGCACGTCGTTCGTCCGCGCGAGGGTGACCGCTTCCTGGTAGCTGACGCCGAATTCGACTTCGCCGGAAGCGACCATCTGATCGGCGCCCGCTTCGCCGGGCTGGATAATCTCGACCTCAAGACCCTGCTCGGCAAAAAATCCCCGGTCGCGCGCCACATACAGCCCCGTATGGTTCGTGTTCGGCGACCAGTCGAGCACGACCCGCACATTCTCGAGCGGCTTGTCCGATCCGCCCGCGGATTCTCCCGCGCCGCCCGCATTGCCGCCGCCCCCGCAGCCGGCCGCGGCAAACAGCAGCAGCGCGAGCGCGAGCAGACCCCATCTTCTTCTGATCCTTCTCCACATTTCTGGTCCTCTCCTGTCCCTGACGTCTGTTGTCGCGACAACATGAAAGCAGGCGCCCCCCTGACCGGAAGGCGCCTTCGTTGCGGTGCGCATGAGCGAAGCGGCACGGCATGCGGTCTGTCGCACGCGGCGCGCTGCTTGACGTTTTCCCTACGCTGGCATTATCCAGATCAGGTTACAGGGTCGGTATCGCGTCCGGATACCCTCTCAGCCGGCTGTCCCAGCTCCCCGGGGCTTCTGTTCGGTTGTCGTTCACGCTCATTATAGCAGACGGGCGCGAATGCGCAAGTGCGAATGCGTTCCGTGTCGTTGTTCTGTGATAATATCATCCCGCAACGGTTTTGAAAACATGTCACCATGAGAAAGATGAGCGTGCCATTGACCGGAGCAGGAAGGATAAAGGCGCAAGCGAGTGCGGCGAAGCCGATTTCCAAGCGCCCGGCGACCGCAACGGCGAGTTTGAGTCGATCATGGTCAACAAGCGATCAGAAGCGCGATATGCTCCCCTCAAAGCAGACACCTGAAATGACAAAAATTCAAGACTGCTTCGAGGGGAGTATTTTTAGTGCCGGCAGCAAAATAGCCGGAAACCGGGAAACGGATAAACGCCCGTTCACGCGCCTTCCCGCAGCTTCGCCTCCAGAATGCGCTTGTTGGCCTTGAGCCCCTCGTCGTCCGGCAGCCACCCGAGCGCGGCTTCGTTGTGCCTTGCCGCATCCGCCCAGCGGCCGAGCTGCCCGTAGCAGATGGTGAGCCGCGCGTGCGGCAGCCAGGTGCGGCAGGCGTTGTTCACGACGCCGAGCCAGTCTTCGGCGAGCGGCGCGTCCAGCGCCCGCTCGTACCAGTAGGCCGCCGTCCGCCAGTCGCCCGCTTCCTCGAACCAGCCGCCGAGCGCGCAGCACACTTCCGCGTGGGGCGCGTCGAACAGGAACGAGCGGAGCAGCGCGTCGATCCGGCCGGCCGGGTCGTTCAGCCTCCGGCAGCAGTCGGACAGCCTGAGCGCGGCCGTCACCTTGTCCTCCCGGTAGCCGGCCGGTTCCGTGAGGAACGTCCGGTAGGCGTCCGCCGCCTCCTTGTACCGTCCGGTATCCGCGAGCTCGTTCGCGTAATAATACAGATCGCGCCCCTTGAGGCCGCCGGTCTCGGTAGCGATCCGCTCGTAAATGCGCAAATTCCGATCCGAATGGTCCCGCGCCGTCCGGTGATGCGCGATGCCGATGTCGACGGCGACGGCGCGCGCGCCGGTGATGTCCAAATATTCATGCACCCGGCCGTACCAGCGGAATCCCTTGCCCCGCCGGACGAGCCGGCAGCGGCGCGCCGCGGCCGTCGGCCTGCCCGCCGCGTCGAACGCGAGCCAGTACGGCATGAGCACGGCGTCGGCGTGATCCGGAATCCGGGTCTTGAACGCCGCGAATTTTTCCCGTTCCGCATCGGGCAGCACGTCATCCGCGTCCATCCACATCAGCAAATCGCCCNTCGCCTGGTCGAAGGCGTAGTTGCGCGCCGCCGCGAAATCATCCACCCATTCGAAGTCGAAAATGCGCGCGCCGTAAGCGGCGGCGATTTCCTTCGTCCCGTCGACGGAACCGGTGTCGACGATGACGATCTCGTCGACGACGGGAGCGGCCGACGCGAGACACCGGCCGAGCACCGCTTCCTCGTCGCGGACGATCATGCACAGGCTGATCGTTGTCACGGCTTCCCTCCTTTCCCGGGTTCGGACCGTTTCCGCGCTTCCGCGAGCTGCCGCTGGAGTCCCTTCAGCTGGCGGATGAGCCCTTCGACCCGATCGTTCTTCTGTTTCAATTGCGCCTCCAGCGCCTGGATGCGCGTGTTCTGGTTTTGGATCATGTTCTTCAATTTTCCCGCGCCTTGCTGATACTGCTTCTCATAAGCGAGAAAATGTTCCTCGTCCAGCCGGATCAGCCGCTTCAGCCGCTCGGGGTGGTCCGGTCTGCGGAGCCGGAACGACCGCTTGCGGCCGGCATAGCAGAGGTACCGGTGATGCACTTCCATCGTGATCTCGTCGAAATACGGATCGGTCAGTTCCGCCAGCCGTCCCGCGTAGAACGTCTGCTTGTGGTCGTGGAACGCGTGCAGGCCGAACGGCACGGTGATGACGCAGACGCCGCCGTCCGCGAGCCAGCCCGCCGCGTTCGCCAAAATCCTCTCCGGCTGGGCGAAATGTTCGAGCACTTCGCCGAGCAGCACCGTGTCGAAAGGCCCCCAGTCGTGCGGTTTCGTCGCGTCGGCCGTCATGAACCGGACGTTCGACCGGACGATGGCAGGCTCCTTCGCCAGCTCCGCCCGCGCGTAGCGGATCGCCTCGTCTTCCAGATCGATGCCGAGCACCTCGTACCCTTCGCGGCCGAGCAGAATCGACGCGATGCCCTGGCTGCAGCCGATATCCAGCACCTTGCCGCGGCGGGCGTGCCCGCACATCCAGTGGATGCGGGCGCGCGTCGCTTCGTGCGACGCGCCGGAGCCCGACTGTCCGTAATACCGCTGGTTGACTTGATCTTCATTGACCATGGGCCTCACCCCTGCGCGGCGGGAGGCTCCGCGGATGGCTCTCCCAGCCGGACGACGCGGCCGCCCGCGATGCCGGCGAGCGCGTTTCGCGTATCCAGCACGAGCGGCGCGTGCTCCGCGATCAGGCGGACGTCGACCGCCGAATGGTTCGTCAGGATGACCGCCAGGTCGAGGCCCGAAAGCAGCTCGGGCGTCACCGCCTCCGTCCGGAACATCCTTCCGCGGTGGCGGAACGACGGCACGAGCGGATCGCAGCAGATCACATTCGCCTGCCGGGCGATCAGTTCGTCCAGAATGTCCAGGGACGGCGATTCCCGCACATCGTCGACATCCGGCTTGTACGCGATGCCGATCAGCGCGATCCGCGCGCCGCGCACCGGCTTCCCTTCCCGGTTCAGGAGCTCCGTCACCCGCTCGACGACGTGCCGCGGCATCCGCCGGTTCACCTCGTCCGCCAGCTCGATCAGCTTCATCGGCCGGCCGTAGCGCCTGGCCGTCCAGTTCAGATAGAGCGGATCGACCGGGATGCAGTGGCCGCCGATGCCCGGTCCCGGCCAGAACGGCAGGAAGCCGAACGGCTTCGTCGCCGCCGCTTGCACGACTTCCCATACGCTGACGCCGAGCCGCTCGCAGAGCAGCGCGAACTCGTTCACGAGCGCGATGTTGACGTTGCGGAACGTATTTTCGAACAGTTTGGCGGCTTCGGCCGCGGCCGTCGAGCTGACGGGCACGACCTGCCGCACGAACGAGCGGTAGAACCGGACGCCCGCCTCGAGGCAGGCCGGCGTCGCGCCGCCGACGATCTTCGGCGAATTGTCCAGCCGGTAAGTCTGGTTGCCCGGATCGATCCGCTCGGGCGAATAACAGAGATGGAAATCTTCGCCGACCCGCCAGCCGCGCGCTTCTTCGACGACGCGGCGGATGAGCTCATCCGTCGTGCCCGGATACGTCGTGCTCTCGAGCACGATCAGCGTTCCCCGCTTCAGATGCGGCAGCATGGCGCCGACCGCCGAGCGGATATACGTCAGATCCGGCTCGCGCTCCGGCGTCAGCGGCGTCGGCACGCAGATGACGACCGCGTCCGCCCGGGAGACGGCGGCATAGTCGCTGCCGGCCGTAAACCTCACCAGGACGGAGCGGATCTCCCCGTCGTCGATGCCGATTACCGTCGACCGTCCCGCGTTCAGCCGGTTGATTTTCTCCTCGTCGACATCCAGTCCGCAGACCCGGTATCCGGCCTTCGCCAGCGCCACGGCCATCGGAAGCCCGACGTAGCCGAGCCCGGCCACGGCCGCCACGGTCCGATCATGAGCATCCATTCCCGCGCCTCCTTTCCGCCTTGATGGCGCCGCCGTCCCATGCGCCTCAGAACCCGCCGGCATCNAGCAGCCGGGCGATGCCCGCTTTGTCCAGCAGCTCGTCGTCCGAGCGGTACGGCTTCGGCTCCGCCGGCCGGCAGGCGGCGTACCTTAGCGCAAGCTCGGGCTCGGGGGACGGCGGCAGAATGACGATTGCATCGTCGTNGTAATGACGCGCNTGCNGCGCTTCNCGCGCGGACACGAGNGTCTCGTGCAGCTTCTCGCCCTCCCGGATGCCGATCTCCCGGACCCCTGCGGCCGCGCCCGACCGCTCGATCATCACTTCGGCCAGATCGCGGATGCGGCAGGCCGGCATGCGGATGACGAACGTCTCGCCGCCCAGCGCCGCTTCCGCCGCGCGCAAGAGCAGGCTGATCGCTTCGGGCAGCGTCATGAAGTAGCGGGTCATCTCCGGGTGCGTAATCGGCAGATCTTCGCCGCGCCGGAGCCGCTCCAGGAAGAACGGCACGACGCTGCCGTTCGTGCCNAGCACGTTGCCGCCGCGGATGCAGACGAACCGCGTCGCATCGGTCAGCTTGTTCGCCCTGAGCGTCAGCTTCTCGGCGATCGCCTTCGTCATGCCGTACACGTTCACCGGATCGACCGCCTTGTCCGTCGACACGTCCACGACCTTTCGGACCCGCTGCGCGATGGCGGCCCGGATGACGTTCTCGGTGCCGAGCACGTTCGTCCGGAACGCTTCGTCCGGCTGCCGTTCGCAGATCGGCACATGCTTCAGCGCGGCCAGATGGAAGACGATGTCGGCGCCGCGGCAGGCGTCAAGGACGGCTTCGTAATTCCGCACGTCGCCGATGATGAACCTGACGCGCCCGTCCGCGCCGAGCTCCCGCTCCATCTCGACTTGCCGATGCTCGCCGCGGGAGAAAATCCGGATCTCCCGCGGATCGTAACGCTCAAGCAGCGTGCGGACGAGATGGCGGCCCCAGGACCCCGTCCCGCCCGTCACCAGGATGTTGCTGCCGCTGTACATGCCCCTTGTCTCCCTTCCAAGCCGGCCGGGCGGCTTACATGAATTCGCCCAGCACGGCTTTCATCTGCTGCTCGCTCAGCCTGCCGGCCACCGGCACTTTTTTCCTTGACGCGTTGGCGCCGTGCACGATGTTCACATAGTTCCGCCCCGGCAGCAGCTCATGGGGCAGCTTGATGACATGCCCGTGGCCTTTGGCGGGCGGCTTTATGCGGTAACCGTCCAGATAGTCCGCCGTCTTGTAGATGTACGTGTAGAATTGCGGGGAAAAATGGTACACCTCGGCCATCACGTTTTCGACCGTATCCCACATGTAGCCGTTCTGATTGATCAGAGCGACGGTGCCCGGCTTCGGCTTCCAATCCATGAGCAGTTGCACGAACGTCCTGCGGTACAGATCGTCGGAATCAAGCCGCGCCACGAACAGCTCGTCATGGCCGGACGCGAACGCGCGGATCGCTTCGACGCAGGTCCGCTCCGAGCCGAACCGCACGTTCGGCGGGAAGTCNTCCCAATCTTTGCGCAGCGGTCCGTTCAGGAGCGGCTCGGATTCGTCCGCGACCTTCAGCAGCGCGAGAAAACCGGGGTTCGTCTGGCGCCGCAGACAGCGGAGCGTATACCGCCGGAAGATGGCGATCCGGTTGCGGATCCATGCCGGCTTGAGCCGGTCCGGGACGATGCCGTAGTTGTTGAAATTGATCTCGATGACGACTCGCCTGGCCATGTTCAACCTCCTTGCTTGTTCCTCCGTTAATGTATGAAGCGGAGACACCGGCCGCATGGTTGATTGATCTCGTCCATTCGTCCAATTCCGGCGCCGGCCCCCGCGCGGACGGCGGACATCCATGCCCCGCGCGGGGCCGTACATATACTGGAAAATAAAATTCGCACCATCTCTGTCCTCCGGGAGGAATGATACATCGTGGATCGATCGCAGCTCACGCAAGCGCAGGTGCTGCAGCGCATCGCGCATGCGCTCAAGACGAAATCGCCGCTGTCGCTCGTCCGTGTCGGGGACGGCGAGAACCTCGTGCTCGCGCAGCAGACGGTCTGGCCGCTCGACGCCGTGCTGAAAGAGCCGTGGGCCGTGAAGGCGAACGAAGGCAAGAAAGGGCTGCGGCTGCCGAACCTGCCCTTGCGAGACGCCGTCGCCGAGTCAATCCGCAAGGCCGACATCGTCGGCGTTCTGCCCTTCGGCGACCGGACGATCCACGCGCCGGACTACCTGAAGCGCAAGCTGACGGAGCGCGTGTTCCGGCATTACCGCATCGTGCCGAAGGCGGTCTGCCACGCCTGTGTGAACCGGACGCTGGCGACGGACCCGATGTTCTGGAAGACGCTCGCCGGCAGGCGGCTCGCCGTCGTGACGCACCACGCCGACGCGGCGAAGCGGATCATCGAGGATCGTTTCCGGGGCACCCGCGTCACGTTTGTCTATCCGTTCTCCGACTACTCCCAGATGGAGCAGGCGCTCAAAGCGCTCGCCAACAACCGGAACCTGTACGACATCGCGCTGTTCTCCTGCGGCGTCAACGCCGTCGTGCTGGCCCAGCGCACCGCCGAGCAGACCGGCAAGGTCGCGCTCGACTTCGGCAAAGCGCTCCATATCATTGCGAAAGGACGCCCGAACTGAATCGGGCGTCCTTTGCGTGTTCGGAAAATATGAACAAGAACCCCGGGAGCCGGGGTTCTTGCGCAGGGCGGCACACTCAGGCGGTAGAGGCGATGCCCCGGAACACTTCCGGGCCGTTCCGCACGGCCGTCGTCGTCCCGGAGATAAAAGCCGTGTAGACCGTCTCCGCAGCCGGCGGCGCCAGCAGATCTTGTGCCGTAAAGGAATGAACTTCGGTCGTGCCCGTTACGCTCACCGTCCCGGTCAACGTGAAGATGACATTGGCGGGGTTGAACGTAGAGCCGCGGACGATATCAACCGTGAACGTGTCGCCGATGTCGCCGCTGATGCCGACCATGCCGTCCAGCGCGATAATCGTGTTCACCACATTCTGCGTCTGGAGCCCGATGATGCCGAACAGCGTCGGCGTGGCGCTCAGCGGAACGTTCGGGGCACCGATCGTGTTGGAGTTCATTGAGCTGCGTTGATCGAGGAAAACTCCCATCCCATTCACCCCCTGCTTGCCTGAGATAGTACAGTCTATGGCATTCGGTGACAGGCGGTATAGACAAACTTATGAGGGTAAATGATGATTTTTCGGGCGACGGCAATTTCGGGCGCTGTGCGATGCCGATGTGTGCGGCCGAGGTATGGTGCCGATGTGTTGCCCCGATGTATTGCCTCGATGTGTTGCCTCGATGTGTTGCCTCGATGTGTTGCCTCGATGTGTTGCCTCGATGTGTTGCCCCGATGTGCTGTTCCGGCGATGCTATTCCGCGCCGATCACGTCCCGCATCTTCACCCACACATCCCCCGTCGCCGTGCGCAGCCGGATCCGCCCGGCCTGCGGATCGACCTTCGTCACGACACCCGCCACTTCCCGGTTCGCGAAATCGCCGTACAGCTTCAGCGTGACCGGCCGGCCCGCCTCGAGCGATTCGCCGATCTTGAGCGCCAGCTCCTCCATCTCCTGCTCGTCAAGCACGGGACGCTCCTTTCGCTTCAGCGACTCCCGGTGGCCGACGATGCGCTCCTTGTGTTCGGGCAACATCATCCGGCTCGATTCCCAGAGCAGATTGTACCCGGATGTCAATTTGTTCACGCGCGGTTTTGCCATTGCTGTCCGTCATCCTCTCTTGATGTCCGGTCTTCTCTTGCTGTCCGGCCCGTTTCCGATGTCTCTTTCTTGCTGCCTGGCTTTCTCTTGCGACCCGCTTTTGACGAAACTGACAATGCTTATTGGTGAAAAAATCCGGGTTCTGGAAATTCAACGAAACGGACACACGTTATTCGCGCCGGAACGGGGCAAAAACCACCCGGAAGAGGCAAATAGGAACGCGGGACCCAAGCGAAACCGCCGAGCCCGTCCGACCGCGCCGGTTTCGTCCGCAACGCCGGCCCGTCCTTGCCGCTCGCGACCGTCATTTGTAGTGGCCGCCGATCTTGCGCGCCCGGTCCTTCGCCTGCCCGGCCTCGGTCAGCGAGGCGGCCCGGATGATCGAAGCGTCGCCGTACTTGTCCTTGATCCGGTCCGTCGTCCGTTCGAGGGCGCGGTACTTCTCCCGGTGGTCGAACAGCAGAAGCTGGTACTCACGGTCGTCCTGCAGGCCGGTCATCGCGACGCCGACCTTCCGCACCGGCAGGCCGTCCCAATGCCGGTCGAACAGCTCGCACGCGAACCGGTAGGCGTCGTTCGTCGCCTGGGTCGGATACGGCAGCGTCATCTGCCGGAAAAACCCGGTCGGCCGGTCGAAATCGGCGCCCTGGCAGCCGACGGCGAGCGTCCGCCCCATCTTCCCCTTGGCCCGCATGCGCCGGCATACCAGCTCGCACAGCTCGAGCAGTATCTATAAAACTATGAGCATAATTATATGTGTGCATTAATAAACAGTATAAACCCTTTATTTATCTAGGGTTTATACTGTTTTTATCGTATTTTCTTGATGAGCATTATTGATGTCTTAACACGATAACATAGATATGGTAACATTTTTTTACTGACAGGATAATCTATGAGCATAATTGTAAGCTGAAATAGATTCGGGGGTTATAAAATGGACCATAGTGGTTCAATCGTGCCTTTCTCNAGAAGAATTGATGAGTTGCGTTTTGGTGTGCAGAGTGTAGGAATTGAGTTGTGGAAAAGGCATCGTGATAGNGAGCCTGTCGTTNANAGGCATGCTGTGATCGTTTTGCAAAATAAAATGAACGGNAGACTATCTGTTCATCCTCTTACGGAATTTATTTTTCATTATTGGAAATACAGAGCTTACAATTCTCAGAGACTACATGCTAATTACCTCTGCGCTTTCTTAAATTACATACTTATTGAAAATCGTATGAAATACAAACTTACTTCATTAAAAGAACTACGCTTTTCTCATGCCACAGAGTTCTTGAACAATTTGACGAGAAAAGAAAAATCAAGAATGACGGTTAGAAAGGCGGAAAGAACCTTAACTCTATTTTTTGAGTTCTTAGCGAAGAAAAAACTGTTGGAGCATGTTGACGAAAGTGCCTTTAAAAAGAAGATCCTTTACGGTAAATCGAATCAAAAATATACGGTTTCCCCATTCAAAGGAGTCATTATGCCGAGAAATAGGCAAGGCCATATAGCTCATGATTTACCTGAACGATATATTTTGCCTTTGATCGAGTTGGCTGTGAAGATCGCGAATCCCATTGCTTTGGGGATTTATATGCAGTGCTTTGGTGGAATTAGACAAGGTGAGCTTGTGAACATTCGAAGATCCGATGTAAATTCTATCGGTTCTTTCGGAGAGTTTGGTTTAGTGGTTCGTCTACAAAAAAGAAACTTGAGAACAGATATTAAAGATAGTGCCGGTGCAAGTGGCGTTAAAAAACCAAGAAGACAAATCGTTTTTCCAATTCAAGACTGGCTACAACAGTTGTATCGAAACCACATTGAAAATTATACTCCTGTGGATGGATCTGATGCGTTATTTGTAAATCGGGATGGCAAAGCCATGTCGGGACAAAGTTACAGGGCATACTTCAGTAAATTAAAAAGAGAGTTTTTGAAGCAACTAAGGAATTCTTCAAATCCGGATGATCTGGTTTACGCTATCAAATTGGAAGAATATAAATGGTCCACTCATCTAGGCAGGGGCATATTTACAAATCTTTTAGCAGAAGAAGCTGATAACCCATACGATATTGCTTTGCCAAGAGGAGACTCCAATC
>Ga0065720_1020572_pt1 | contig 13800 bp, 6 predicted proteins | sample Thericmetagenome_FD_59107 | JGI IMG/M metagenome (GOLD analysis project Ga0065720, IMG submission 59107) | Thermophilic microbial communities from the Joint Bioenergy Institute, California, USA of rice/straw/compost enrichment - eDNA_2 v2... | ecosystem: Engineered > Solid waste > Grass >... | reverse complement strand
CAGGTAGTAAAACATATTTCATCCAATACCTCAAAAACTATCCAACCCCTTCCCATTTTTTTCGCATATTCTTGTTCATTACTTCAAAATACCCCAAAGGGGTTTGAGGTTGATCTCTTCATTCCGAATAGGTTTTGAGATAAAAAATAAAAAAATAATTTTGACCATTTTTTGAAGAAATTTGCGAATTTTTTTTTTTTAGAATTTTCTAACTCACTAACTCAAAGGATTCACAGCCTAAACATCCTAACCCCAGAAGGTATTTTTCGATGCTAAATAAGAATATGAGATAAAAGTGGGAAAGGGGTTGGATAGTTTTTGAGATAATGGATGAAATATTTTTTACTACCTGATTTTCCACTATTATTATTTTGGATCCTCCTATATCTCAAAATCTATCCAACCCCCTTCCCACTTTTATCTCATATTCTTATTCATCACTTCAAAATATCCAAAAGGGGTTTGAGGTTGACCTCATGATTGTGAATAGTTTATGAGATAGAAATCAAAAAAATAATTTTGACATTTTTTTGGAAGAAATCTGAAAATATATATTTTTTTTTTGAATTTTTAACTCATTAACTCTGAGGATTCATGGTCTGGACCTCCTAACTCTAGAGGGTATCTTTTGATGCTGAATAAGAATACGAGATAAAAGTGGCAAGGGGTTGAACAGATTTTGAGACATAGGAAGAGCTAGAATTTAATGAGGGGAAAATTGTATTGAAAACAAACACCCCCAAATATCTGAAAAACAATTCAAACCTTTTGCCACTTTTATGGAAATTCTTGCTTAGCACTTCAAAAAGATCATAAAAGGATTGGAGTTTATAAAGTCAAGCCCAGACTCAAAGGGATATGGGATGATTTGAACATATTATCGCTTTCTATACCCTTGTTCTCCATTGAAGTAAAGGAGACATCTTCATCTCCCATATGAATAGCCACAGGCTCATTTGAAATGAGACCTCTTATGCTATCAATATCATGTCTTTCATTAGGATCATATTGTATCATTCCATTTATCAATATAATTATATAGTCATCCCTGGTATAACTATACTTTATCTTCAGCTTTTCAATATTCAAGTCCAAGATAGAATGCTCCTGAGGCCAGACCTTTTTCAGATCCTCACCAGACTTTGCATTTTTTCTTTTTTCTTGAAAATTTGACCTGGAGTTCAGATACAACAGGACCAACCCAGCAGAAAACAACATTGATTTCGCCAGGTCCATATGGCTGATATCAGGGATTTTTCCTGAATTTTCAACAATAGCTGTATATAACTCTGGCGCAAACCACTTGGTTTCCTCAAAGGGTAAACTGGGCAGGCTGTTCTTTATAAAGAACATGTCAATAAGTTTAAATATAGCTTTCCCACTTTTTGGCTTAATGACTGCAATCAAGTCAGGATTGATTCTCGGGAAAATTGACCCTAGATCCCTTGTCAGAAATTTTATGGCATCGATTAGGGTCTTCACTAGGTCTTCAAACTCATCCTTGGTGAGGTCGGACTCGATAATATACTGGGCTAGAGTGCATTTGAACTCTTCAAAGACAATGACCGGATTTTGGAGGGCATCTTCCTGGTCGGATGGGCTTTTTTCAATATATCCGAAACATCTGAGGAAATTCCAATTTTCGAAAGGAGAGACATAGTCAAAGAACTCGAAACAGGCATTATAATAGTCAAGATCGGGTATAACTATCCCTCTGAAGGCTTTGTTATCTTTTTTTCTGATACATTTACAGGTGGCTTTCCAAAATGAATGCGCACTTGAACTTTCGAAATGAATATTGTAGTCTGCGGCATTCAAAGGTTTCAAATTATGTGGTTTGAAGCTCTCAGATTCCATGCTAGGTAAATCTTAGATTCACAAAGTTCTTTTTGAATTGAATAAATAAAATTAACTTCAATTCAATCAAACCAATTTTAGGAAATCCTAGGTCTAAGTCTACTCATGTAAACATCTTCTCTTGATTTTTTTCCAGTCCAGTCTCAACACTTACCCCGCGCTTAGTTAGTTGTGTGTACCCTTACTATAATACTAGAATTTTCTGAATTCAATTTATATAGAAATTTAGGGGAAATTCCTATCTAGACTTCAGAATTTGACTTAATTTTTCTTTTTTTCTCACGAAAAGTCTCTTTTAATTCAAAAAAATCTTATGGGCTAACTGCCCATGCAATAGAAATTGTTGTTACATTAATACAATGAGACAACGCTTTGGGGGAATACTGAATTGTCACGGGCATCACTAGCATTGTTATTAGAAGTTTTCAAAACCTGAACTTAAACCGAGAAATAACTTGATAATCTGTTGGATTCATAGGCCAACAAAGTTTTAAACGTCTCTCATCAATCAAAGTTTGATGTTCTTAGAGGAATCTTATGGATTTCAGCCATCAAACCCTCAAGCTCTAAATAGGTTTGGAAACAATTGGCAGGCCTCTTTTCTCGACTTATTTTAAAATCTTTTGCTTCTCGATTGTGCGATAAAATTAATTTAATGAAAAGAATTATTTTCTTGGAACTTATCGACTTCGACAATCTCATCTTCTTGAGCATCAAATTTCCAAAGTACATATCGCATTTGATTCTTCCTGTTTTTTCTCCTCCCCTTTCCAACAGATTTCGAAGGAATCCCTACAAAAAACCCTCTCTCATAAAAAGAATCAGCAGAATAGATTTCCTGAACACAGGGAGTCATAAGGCTTCTCATTCCAGTCCCAGAACCCGCAGCATACTACAACTACAGGCACAAAACCTGACCCATTTATCATTCTGCAGCAATATTTCAGTTTTCCACCTGAAAAAACTAAAAGCGTTAAATCTCTCAAACACGAAACAAAGCCCTAATTTTCAAACATCAGTAGTAAAGAGACTAAGAACTCTACAAACATTGAAATTTGGTATAGTGGAAAACCCTCAGGATTCAATTGTGACAGCCTTAAAGAAGATGCTAAAACATCTACTATGGCTGAAAAACCTTGAATTTGTCCAGCTAAATGGAAGTATCAAACAAGGAAAGGACTTCCTTATCCTTTTAAATGAAGTTCCTGCCAAAAAACCATTTAACCTGAGTCTCAACTTGAAGGGAATAGATGAACCATCCTATGATTTATTTCACTTCGGTGAAATAATCCAAAAGACCCAGTGCAAAATCTCCCAGCTCTCTGTAGACCTCTACAAGGGATCTCTTTTCCCAGGCTATTTTCTAGGTGAGTTTCAAGGTCTTAGATATCTAACTGAGCTCCATGTGGAATTTTACTATTCTCAAATCAAAGAAAACAATCTTAGCTCTTTCACTGTCCTTGAACAGCTTGAGCTTCTTAAAAATCTATCCATTATCACCAAGATGGACTGGTCTAATCCTACTAATAAAGAACTCCAGCCAAAGCTTCTAGAATCTGTCAAATTTCCCAAAAAATTAAAAACGCTTCTATTCAGTTTTTTTCTTAATCAAGAAGCCCAGGACTCAGCTCAGGTATTAAATGACCTCGCCACCCGAATATCTAGCCTGTCTTGCCTTCGGAAACTGAAGATATACATTTCCTCAGATTTATCCAACAATATAACCTTTTTTCGGAAGCTCACTGAAAACCTTCCCCCACATTTAATAGAATTTCTTTATTCAGGAGAACTGAAGAATATTGAAAATGGGCTTTCCCAGCTGAGAAAGCTAGCGAATCTGGAAACGCTAACTCTCGAGTGTAATTCTGACTTATCAGAGCTTGAACGAAACAGAAACTCATTTCTTAGCCTGAAGAATTTGATGATTGGAGTGAGAGCTGAGAAACCAGCTCTTAAGAATCTGTTGGAATATCCTGTTCCAGATCACCTAAGGACTTTAGAGATTGACGGACACACCTCTTCTCTGTCTTTAGATATCTTCCACAGCACTGTTTCTCTTCTTCCTGTATTTAAGAATCTTGAAAAATTTCTGTTCAGACGCTTCCATATAGACTGTCTCTCAGATACCGTTTTCTTAGAGCTGTCTTCTTCATTGTTCCTTCTAAAATTCCTCAGAAATTTTGATCTTCAAATTACATCAGAAGAGTACCTCAAAGCCAAAGACTATATCCAAGCTTGTGAAAATGATATTTCAATCAAGCGCAAGTTCGAGAAGTATCAGGCTTCGATCAGTTATAAAAATCATAAATTAAGCTTCAGTTTCCAAAGAAGCTCTCTATATTTTTTCTAATTTAGTAATTCTATGTCCTGTATTTAGTCCTGTATATATTCCTGTCCTTTGTAAATAAAATTCCTTTCTATGCCTATATATTAACAAGATAATTAGAATAAACAATGATTCAATAATATAAAGAAAACTCTTTTGGATCTGGTGATTTCAGATTCGTACTTAGATATACAAAATACTGCTGAAACTCTTCAGGCCAGTTTGCACATCTAATATCTCACCATGTTTGGAATTCTTGTAAATTAGTATAATGTCTTTATATCGAAAGTACGTATTAATATTTAATACGCAGTCAAGCATAGTAATATAAAATGGAAAGAGAGAAGTCAGTCTCTCCGGATGTCAACGCAGAGCCTGACATCTTGGTGGAAAATGCTCAGATGCACCTGGAAGAAGGAAACCTCGATGCTGCCCTTGAAGGCCTTAATTTGGCCTTAGGGAAGTACGAGGAAGAACATGGAGAAGGATATTTTGAAATTGCCAACGTGTATAGCTTACTTGCCAACGTATATGAATCCCAAGACAACTACCCCAAAGCTGAGGAATACCTCAAGAAATCAATCCAGATAAATGAGGAGTATTATGGAGAAACGAATATGAAAGTCATCAAATCTACTCTCAAACTTATCGATATCCTCTTCAAACAAGGCAAAGACAAATATGATGAAGCTACTAACTACTGTAAGAACCTGGTCAAGTCAATTCCCACTGATTTTGATGACGAATTGCTCGAAATTGCCGAATACTATGAATCTATTGGAGACCTGTTGTTCAGACTCCAAGAGTACCGCAATGCCCTGGAGATATATCAAAAATCAAGAGAAATCTATCTCAGAAACTTATCTGAAAACTCAACTACCACAGCCCGCATCATCTTCAAAATCGCCAACCTTCACATCTCAAGTGAGAACTGGAATAAGGGATTTGAGGAATTGCTGAAGTCCATGAAGATCTACCAGGAAGGAAATGAGGATGTGAACATGGATGAGGTCTCAGACTTGTTTTTAGAGTCAGCACTGAACTATAACAACTCAAAAAGACACAATGAAGCCATTACTATTTTAGAGAACCTCCTCAAGATCTATATATGTCGAGACCAAGAGTCACCAAAAATCGGAGATATTCATGGAATGATAGGAGATATAAGATTTATTCAGAAGAACTACTTAAAGGCTGCGTATAACTACAAAATCAGTCTAAATATCTATACTAAATCTTTTGGACAAAATGACTTACTGGTCGTCAAAGCTCTGGGAAGACTCAATCTGGTTAGTTTCAAGCTTGGACTTTTACAAGAATCGAAGACTTACTTCCAAAAAATGCTCCTGGCTGGAAGGAAAATCTTTGGAGATAATTATCAAATGGTCCGCGAAACAAAACTTTCCATTGAGCTTATCGAACAGAATTGCGATTGTGTGGCAGTCCCTGACTTGAAGAAGCTGGACTTGCTTAGCAAATGAAACTTTTCTCAAGAACTGTATAGATTTTTGGTCTATCCTATTTGTTTGTTTGTTGTATAAGTATTTCCTGCCTTAATTTTTCACGATCTCATGCCCTCAGGCAGACTACTCCTGAAAGGGCTTAACCCGAGCAAACTGTTTCTATATTTATCTTTTTTCTATTTTTCAGTATTCCCCACTCGTAGAATCTAACTTATTATCTTTTATGGGTTAACTAGATATCTTCTTCTAAGGATTATTATTTTCAATTCACTTATTTATTTCTTCACAGGGCTATATTCCATGTTCACAGAGAATTTTCAAAGATTATTCTTTGTTTGAGGGTGTGGGTAGCTTTTCAAAAGGAATCACTTTTAGAAATCTTTTCTTGGTTAGCAAGGCAAAATTGAAGAAAAAAGATAAAATAAATTTCTTAATCTAAGCAACTTTTTGATTAAGATATCAAAACAGAGAAAAAATAGTTTTGAGCAAAGATTTTGTTAGTTATGAAAAAAGGCATCATGTTCAATAATTTGACTCTGAAGAACATATCCTAGAGTCCAATTATTGTAATATGGAAAATTGTTTGATACTAGATTACAATACATAAATAAGAAAAAAGTTTTATGAGCAACACCAATTATCTGGTGGAAAAAAAGGGATAATAGCTAGATATCAGCTATTTTTCTTTAATTGCCTTCCTCAGAATCACTTTCTACTTCGTCAAACATTTCTCGGAGCTTCCTCAGAGCTTCTTGTATTTTTCTTCTTCTTGCATATATGAGTTCTTTCTGTTCTTTTCTCCAAGTACGTCCGTCTTTTGCCCTTTCAAAGAGAATATCAGAGGTAAATGTGAGATTCTTTTTTGGCTTGGTTTCTTGGTTAAGATCATCAGAAGTCTTTAATATAGATTTCACTCTTTTATTTTTGGATGAGGCCTGTGTAGGTGAATTTTCAGAGGACTTTGTCTCGCATCTGAGACCACGATCTGAGAAAAAGGTTGGAATGACATGAGCACAAGAATTTTTCTCAGTGAGTGAGAATTGTCTTTGGCCAAGATTAAATTTCTTCCTCAAGGGTGTAATATCATTGCTGGACTCTACTTCAAGGTCCAAAGCAACATCGTCTCCCTGAGGTTGGACTTGTATCATTGCCGGCTTAGGAATTTCTAAAATTAGGTTAGAAGCCATATTCTGAAAAACTTTGCGATAGTTTCTTCCAGAAATAGAGGTCAACAGAGGCTTCATAATGGACATGGGATGATCCTCAGAATTGGTTTGAGACATTCCGTTGATTGACTCATGTGTTGGGGTGTTTTGGCTTGAAGAATTAAGCTTTAAGATATTTTCGATTGGCATTGAGATGGAATAGTGCTTGGAATTGCCGTAGTGAAAGTCAAGATTAGAATAATGTAATGGCAAAGTTGGAAGCATGATTGGTATTTGTCCTGTGGGTTAAGTTATTGATTATTACTGCAGATCTATCATCTAAATATCTAAATTGAAGCTTTCCAGTTACTGGATATGAGATTAATTACTAGCAAGAAAACCAAGAATAGATTTACTGAGTTGTGAACCGAATAAACCTCCTCAATTTTCTCCTTCACAACTCCCTCACACACCATGAACTTAAAGAAGGCCTCTGAGTGCGTGCTCTATAGTTGACTTGCTAGATTAGACGATCTAAAAGGTGAATAGGTTATTTAACGTTTCAGCACTTTTTTCTAGTCGCGCTTTCTCTAAGTATGAGCCAATAGAATGCTAGAATTCGAGTCAGATAGGGTATGACTAAGTTAGCCTCGGCTAACAGTTCCCCATTGGGAAATCTCTAGTAGACTCCTATTTAAATGAGATGTCATTGAAAGATTGACATTGATTTGAATGATTTTTCATTTTAAGGGAAAGCCAGCAGGTGGTGAGGATAACAAAATGTTAAAAAGTAGATAGTTTTCAGAGTTAGATGATAGTCATTCATTGTTATAGTAGAAAATTGGTGAATGGAAGATCTATTTATACTTATAGGAATTAACTATAAGAAAACAAGAGTATTAGAGTTACACTAAAGAAAATTGAAATAATGTATAATGAAACTGGGCATTTAAAAGAATATTCTAGCCAGGCTCAAAATTTTCCTAGAGAAATTCACTCTAATTTTTGGGTTTTCTGAACAGATTGAGCAACATATAACTTGATGTTGAGGATATTCCAAGAAGATCAGGTTCAGTGAAATGTCTCTGAAAAACATCTGGCTTGATTCCAGGAGATTTATGGAACGAGTCTCTCGTTGAGAGATTGTCCTGCCCCTGAACTAACTCTAATTTGGGTGCGAAGGTTACTGTCTTCTTTTTTGTTTTTGACTGCTCCTTGAAAGGAGAAAGAATATCAAGTATTGGACTAGATCCGTCGCTGGCTCGCTGCCTGGGAGAAGGTAAAACAGGAAGGTTTTCTTGGATGGAGAGTGTTCTTTTGAGTCCCTCCGAATTTAAGGTGGGGACATTCTCCTTCGGATCTAAAATACGCTTGTGAGGCAGCTTCTGAAGAGTTTGTTGTTCTTCATTGATCTTTGATAGGCCCTCTCTTCTTGGAGGAAGAAGATCTTCGACTTTCCCATTGAGTTTAATGTCTACATTATTTTCCTCATTCAGGCTGAGCTTGGATAATCCGACATTAAAGGCCGAGATGTTATTCTTATGGAGGAGACGGCTATTTTCTAGGCCTATCCTGATCCTTGGGGACTTTGGCTGGACAACGTAATGGTTGAACTTTGCGATTGAGGAATTAGAGACAAGATCCTGCCTGGATTTGGATTCATGATAGCCGGAGCCAACTTTTATTGTGGATTTGGGACTATCATATCTGGAGATTGATGTTTCAGAAATATTGCTAAATATAGAGGGAAGAAATACTTTATGCCTGTCTTTTCTCAAGTTTTGAGACTTTTGAGAGGTTCCATCGACAAAGTTCCGACCAAATCTATCTTCGCCGAGACCCAGTGAGTTGTCTTTGTAGACCTCATGCAAAGGCCTAATGGATCTGATGTGCGGAGAACGTTCTGTTGTAAAATTTGAATTTGGTTGCAACATATTTGATGAATCAATTAATTTAATTGGAAGTTCAGAATTAGTATAGTCAAAGCCAACTTTTTATATTTCACTTAGACCCTTTCATGAACTTCTTGTACTGTTCTCAAAGCTTCTTTTAGACTCAAGGTTATCTATGCTTTATATCCTGGGAGGTTGCAGACAAATGGGTAGAATGAATGAATCTGTTTGATTGTTGATGGTGAAGTATATCAACCTAACTGCATACTTTTTCTAGATTTCTAAAGAAAATACAGAGTGGAGTCCACAATTAGGGCTAATTCTTGAGTGCTTCATACTAGGTATTTGCGTCTTGAGTAGATATCTTCAAGCAGTGCTTAGACACAGCAGAGTTAGATAGGCGCATCAATAGATTCATAAAATCCATAAGGGTAAATTTTTAAAAGTATGAGTTTGACGAAGCTAAGGCTCTTTGTGAGAAACTAATCAGTATTTGTAACGATTAAATATACCAAATTTCCAAAAAAAGAATTCTTTATGAAATGATAGGCAAAATTTACTTGTCTGCTATGAAGCTTGGAAAACGAGCACAGTACCTCTTCTCTGGGCTGATTTCAATCATTCTCTGCCTTGGACATGCTGACCCTACTGAGAGGACTAATACTCTCCCATCACACTAGGGTTAAACACTTTTCAAATCCCTACTTCAGAAGATGGATGTCATCAGAAAGTATAGTACTCCCCAAGCTAGACCTAATTTTCGAGGAGAGTTTTTGTAGTTGATAAACTTTGGGATTGTTCTAAAGATTATTTCAAAGAATAGTTTGAAGTCAAACAACTTATTTTCCATATGTAGATTATACTTTTTTCCCTCTCCTGATATGAGACAAATCAAGTCCTGGTTAAATTTAATGTAAATATTTGGTCGTTTATCTGTTGATGCTTTTTATTGTTTGTCTATTGAAAAAACATTGGATATATTCCTAGAGTGAGATTGAGATAATTGATGAAAGGGCTGAAAAATTATGAAACCAATTAACATGAGCTGGATCATTAGATATAAGAAAAATTTTTGGAAGTTCGGAGGAGAGTGTCATGAGTATTCATAACAGGGAAATCCTTGAAAATAATACTTTAATAAGTTTATTAAAAGAAATCATGAAAAAACCAATAATACTTTTGGTCTTTACGTTTTACGATAATGAGGATGTAAGATACCAGCTAAAGAAGCAATTTAAATATGTCTTAGGCGTCCGTATTGTTTCCAATCATTTGAATTGCTATAATGATTTCAGGATGCTTTCACTTTTTCATCGAATCAAGCAGCTTTACAGCTGCAAGTACGTGTACATAAAGGGAGCAACTATTCCTCAGATAAAATATCATACAGGCAGCCGGCGAGACATAAGGAAGTATGCTTTCCAGAGTGTGACTGAAAAAACAGAATCTATCGTAAAAACAGTGGCTTTATTGCCTACAACGAACTTCTTTAAAGGAATAGTGTCGACCATTCGTTACCCTAAGAACACTGAGGAGCTTACACTGGTTTATCCTAGGGTCTGGGGCCGAATACAAGGGAGTGTTGAATACAAAATTCCCTTAATTATTTGCAAAACAGTCAGATGCCTTACCAAGCTAAAGAAGCTCAAGGCCATAGCTGGCTCTCAAAACTCTGCCCTTCTTCAAAGCTATCAAATTAAGGCAGGTTATTATTTATTCAAATTCTGCAGAAAATTAAATACTTTCTATATTACAGCAAGCAGTCTAGGGATTGCTGCTAATTTTCTTGGTTTCAAACAAATTATGCCAAAACTTACCTGCTTTGGATTACAACTAACCCTCAAGCTTGATCTTGGCAGAGAATTGAGGCTCCTCAAAGGGTTATTAATGAACTGGAAGCAGATAAGCCAACTACATTTGGTAATCCAAGGAAATACGTATGATATCAATTATCAGTTCCCCTTAATCCTAGAGCTGTTTGAGGGAAGTCATCTATCAAAACTTAACTTCTCACTCATTTTGGAAGACCTTTCTCAAAATAATACTGCATTAGAGAAGAAAGTCCTTAAACAGAATACTGAGCTGTTTAACAAAAGATTGGAGAGAATGACCAGTCTTGAAGACTTGAGTCTCACCTATCTTTTTTCTCCAAAGGATCACTCTTCTCAGGACTCAATTTTATCTTATTTGGCTTTTTCTAACCTAAAAGATCTCAGAAAATTGAATTTAGCGTATAAAAGCATGAAGGATAACAGGCTGGATGCTCAACTGTTCTCAGCTTTAATTTTGGAAATTAGCAAGCTGATACATTTGGAGAGTTTGAAGCTACACACTGATATTCCGTTGTCGGATCAGGTGGTTTTATTTAGTTTATGGCATTTCCAGAAGCAAAAGAGACTAGAGTATCTAAAGATAGCATCCACACAAAACTCTAACATTTCTATTTTACAAAATGATCAAATTTTCTCAGTAGTAAATAATGAAATTTTGTTTGAAAGCCTTAAAATTTTGTCTTTGGAATTTATAATGACTACACAGAGTGCAAAGGAGATTATCGATGTAATTTCAGGGCATAGAAATCTTGAAAATATTATTTTGATTTTGGATGCTGGCAAAGATCCTCAAAACCAAGTTAACATAAATATTTCAGGACTAAGGGGACTCAATTCCCTTAAGCAATTTGCTTTGAATGTAAATAATTGTCCTGATCAAATGGAGGGAAATTGGCTATGTTTAAACTCTCTTTTACTGCATTCTAATAAAATTGAGGTATTTCAATTCTCCCTTTTGGCTCAAAAAGATTCTTCAGAAAAATATGGATCATGCAATTTTGCATCAATAGCTCCTTTATGGACTGGACTGTCATCCTGCACTTTAATAAGAGAGATTGTTCTTCAATTTAACATTCTCATAAACTCTGAGGACCAAATTGACCAAATTATAGAAGCTTTGAAACAATCAAAGAGATTGAGAAAATTGGAAATATACCTCAATGTCTGTTTGTCGAGCAAGGAAAATCAAGAAGATATTGAGGCAATCACTAGAAAATTCTTTAAAAGGCTTTTAGAATTGAGAATAATTGAATTATCACTGGGTACCAATTTGGAAATTTTTTCAAAGATGTCTCCATTCAAGAGTATAATTGTTGGCTTCTTGAAAAACAGTACATCCATAAAATTAGTGAGGATATTGGATCTGAAAAATAGAGATGGAGAGTTTGTACCCAAAAATTTTCTGGTCAATAAACTTTCAAAATCTGAATGAAATTAAAGGATGATACCCATGTCAGTATTCTGCAAAGTGTATAGATTATCAGCTTGAAATTCAAGGTCCCAGGATAATTGCGTCTAATTTTCTTTTGTTTTTATCTTTGCGATTTCTTTATAAGGTCAAACTGGTATAGTTTGGATCGTAAGGGATGCACAAATACATTGTGTAATATTCCAAAATTATTTCCTTTTTCCTTCAGAGAATTTTGAATTTTTGCGTTAATTTTTCTTCGACCAACTCGGAACTAGTTGAAAATTTTTATATGAATTTAGATTATTAGATATCTGACTCTAGGCCCTCTTTCGGAAGGGACTTTATAAAACTTAGAACCAGTTAGAACACTCTTAGTCTTTTTTGATAAATAATTCATTCGGAAATGCAGCTAGACAGAAGGAATTTAGAGCCAAAAATACTACAGAAATTAATGATATTTTTTATCTATATATTCAACCTAGTTTCAGGTTACAGAAGAAAAATTTTAGGTTTGGCACTTTTTAGATCTTCAATATTCCAAGAAAAAAAAAATTAATCAAAATTTTGTGAAAAAAGTTTATATTGAAATTAGATCCTGATTTTGTATATATTGAGTCAAAATCAAAAATTTAATACCGATCAAGTGAAAAGTTTATACCGATCTCGCTTTAATTGAATACTGATCTGAAAAAATTTCCTACTTTTGAGTGTATTAGTGACCCTCGCTATTACCTCTTAGAAACGATTCTTTAGTTAAGAATTCATCTGGTGAATGATTTTTACAATTTTGTTCATATCAAGCTATTGTTGCCAGGTCCCTGGACACAGGGCAAGATCCTCTCTAAGAAACAGAAAATTGATACTTAAATTATCAAAAAGAGAGACCTGATTTGTTCTTCACTCAAATCCCTGATTTTTAGATGAGTTATTATTGAACACATCCCTCAAGCCTAAGTCATGTCTGAGTTGAGAAATTAACATTGATCGGTATTTTTTTGTGAATACCGATCTCAGATCAATATTGAAGATCGGTATTAAATTGAATCAATAATTTGAGATCAAGTATTGATCTGCAGAATAAGTACCGATCTAAATCAAATCTCAAAATCCCTAAAATTTTGATTAATAGTGCTCAAATTTATACCGATCTAAAGAAAAATTGTTAGATCGGGTGATTTTTTAATACCGATCTGCAGATCAAGTATCAATCTTAACTTATATTGAAATGAGATCTCAGCATCTAGGCCAAGGATCAGGGGGCATTAGTTACTCAATTCATTAGGCAGGGTATCATCAAATTTTTTTATTAGTATTTAGCGCAACACTGTTCACTTTAGTGAGTTTTGGAAATGATTCAAGTGTCTAGCTAATTTTCAAGGCTTAGCAAGTAACTCTTCGATTTTGAAGAGAATAGTGTTCTGAACTAACAACGGCATCACAATATAAGGATTATAAGGTCAAAGCTAGCTTATTAAGATTGATAGGTATTGAAATACATTCCATCAAGTTAATATTTGAAAAGGACTTGTCAATGTAATGAAATAAGCCATACATCCTAGTAATCACTAAAAGGCCTAATCAAATATTACTTCCTAAGCTAAATAAAGCCATCTAATTCATAGCAGATTCAATGCAACCCCTGATCTCAAATGGAGGGAAGGGAAAGAATTACAGAAGAAAATACCCATCATGACATGTTCTTCATGAATGAAGATTAACGATTGTTGATAAGAATCTGTTACTAGTGGCCTAGCATCTAAGATAATTGAAGAAATTTCATTTAAATGACTTTGTATTTGGAGCTAATAAATTTTCAAATTCAGCAAATATATCACCACCCTAAAAATGTATATTTATAGGATATGTTCCAAAAA
>Ga0065720_1020571_pt1 | contig 13807 bp, 7 predicted proteins | sample Thericmetagenome_FD_59107 | JGI IMG/M metagenome (GOLD analysis project Ga0065720, IMG submission 59107) | Thermophilic microbial communities from the Joint Bioenergy Institute, California, USA of rice/straw/compost enrichment - eDNA_2 v2... | ecosystem: Engineered > Solid waste > Grass >... | reverse complement strand
GGGGACCGGCACTGGCCGGTTTCGCGGACGAGCCGTTCGCGGTGGCGACGGCCCGCCGCCTCGACGAGGAGCGCGTGGTCGCGCAGGAGGCGTGGCTGCAAGCGCGGCTCGACCTCGGCGAGCACGCTGCGGTCCTCGGCGAGCTGACCGACCTCGTCGCCCGGCACCCTCTGCGGGAGGGTCTGCGGGCGCTGCACATGCGCGCGCTCTACCGCAGCGGCCGGCAGAGCGAGGCCCTCGCCTCCTACGCCGACCTGCGGCGCAGGCTCGCTGACGAGCAGGGGCTCGACCCGAGCCCCGAGCTGGCCGCCCTGCAGCGGGCGATCCTGGACCACTCCCTCGATCCGGCACCACGCGCTGCGGCACCACACGGTCCGGTACCACGCGGTCCGGCACTGCTCGATCCACCACCGCGCGAGCGGTCGAACCTGCCGGCCGCGCTGACCGAGCTCGTCGGGCGGGACCGGGCGATCGCGGCGGTGCGGGACCGGATCGGCGAGTCCCGGCTGGTCACGCTCACCGGCCCGGGCGGGGTCGGCAAGACCAGCCTGGCGCTCGCGGCCGCGCGCGACACCGAGGACGCGTGGCTCGTCGAGCTCGCCCAGCTCCCGGTGGGCGCCAGAGACGACCAGGTGGTCGCCGTCCTCGCCGCGACCACGGGGATCCGCGCGGCCACGGCTGAGCGGCTCGCTGCGGCGCTGGGCGAGCGCCGGGTCCTGCTCGTGCTGGACAACTGCGAGCACGTCGTCGATCCGGTCGCGCGCGTCGCGGCCCGCCTGCTCCGCGCGGCGCCGCAGCTGCGCGTGCTGGCCACCAGCCGGGAACCGCTCGGGGTGGAGGGCGAGGTGCTCTGGCACGTCCCGCCCCTGGAGGTCCCCGGTGCGGAGGCGTTGCGGTCCGCCGACGCCGGCGTGCTCGCCCGTTTCCCCGCCGTGCGGATGTTCGTCGCCCGAGCGACCGCTGCGGTGCCCGGGTTCGTCCTCGACGCCGGCAACGCCCGCACCGTCGCGACGATCTGCAGCCGCCTCGACGGGATCCCGCTCGCGCTCGAACTGGCCGCCGCGAAGCTGCGCGCGCTCGGCCCCGAGGAGCTGCTGCGCCGCCTCGACGACCGCTTCCGCCTGCTGACCACCGGACGCCGGGACGCGCCGGTCCGCCAACGCACCCTCCGCGCGGTGATCGACTGGAGCTGGGAGCTGCTCTCCGACACCGAGCGCACCGTGCTGCGCCGGCTCGCCGTCACCACCGGCGGCTGCAGCCTCGCCGCGGCCGAGGCCCTGTGCGCACCGGACGGCCTCGCCTCAGCCGACGTGCTCGATGCGATCTCCTGCCTGGTCGATCGGTCGCTCGTCGTCGCGGTCCCGGGCCCGGCGGGGGAGCCGCGCTACCGACTGCTGGAGTCGGTCGCGGCCTACGGGCGGGAACGCGCGGCCGAGGCGGGCGAGCTCGCCGGGCTGCGCCGCCGCCACCTCGACCACCACCTCGCCTCGGCGGAACGGTCCGCCTCCGGGCTGCGCGGCGCCGCGCAGCGGATGTGGCTGGACCGCCTCGACGCCGACGCCGCGAACCTGCGCGCCGCTCTCGACACCGCGGTCGAGCGGGGCGCGGCCGAGCCCGCGCTGCGGCTGGTCCTCGCGCTGACCTGGTACTGGTTCCTGCGCGGCCGCCTCGCCGAGGGCATCCGCGCGCTGAAGACGGCGCTGGACCTGCCGGGCGGGCCCGCAGCGCGGCGCGGAGCCGCCGCGGCCTGGCTGGCCGGGTTCGGTGCGCTGGCTGGAGGCCCGTCGGCGGTCGACCCGGCGGTGCTCGACGAGATCCCCGATCCCGCGCTCCGCGACGAGGCCGCGTGGTTCCTCGGCTACGTCCTCACGACGCTGGGGGACATGCCGGCGGCCAGGAGGCTCACCGAGCGGGCGCTCGCCGGGTTCCGGTCCCGCGGCGACCTGTGGGGGACCGCGGCCGCCACGACCGACCTGCTCACCCAGCGCATGGGCCAGGGTGACCTGCCGCACCCCCGGGAAGCCGAGCAGTGCATGCGCGAGTTCACCGCGCTCGGCGACCGGTGGGGCGAGCTGCAGGCGGCGTTCGTCCGCGGCAACCTCGCCGAGATCGCCGGGGACTACGCCACCGCCACCGCACTCTTCGAGCGCGGCGTGCGCACCGCAGAGGGGCTGGGCCTGTGGCCGGAGGTCAGCTACCAGCTGTCGTGGCTCGGCCGGATCGCGCTGCTGGTCGGGGACGCACCCCGCTGCCGCGACCTGCACGAGCGGGCGATGCGGGTCGCCGTCGAGCACGGCTTCAAGGCGGGGGAGGTGTTCGCCGAGACCGGGCTCGCCCTGCTGGCCCGCCGCACCGGCCGCCTCGACGATGCGGAGCGCCATCTCCGTTCGGTGCGCAGCTGGCACGACCGCGACGGCTTCGAGGCGGCGAGCACCCTGATCCGCGCGGAGCTGGGCTTCGTCGCGGAGCTGCGCGGCGACGCCGCCGCGGCCGAGGACCTCCACCGATCCGGCCTCGAGCTGGCTCGGCGCCTCGGCGATCCACGGGCCGTCGCGCTCGGACTGGAGGGCCTGGCCGGAGCCGCGGCGCTCGCCGGCGACCACGTGCGCGCCGCCCGCCTGCTCGGCGCGGCCGCGCGGACCCGGGAATCGGTCGGCAGCCCGCTGCCCCCGGCCGAACGGGGCGACGTCGACCGGATCACGGCGGCCGTCACCGCCGCGCTGGGTGCCGAGAGGTTCGCCCAGGAGTACGCGCGGGATCCGGAGGAGGCGGCCGCCGTCGCGGAGTGAACGGCGGAGAATGCCCGGGACCGGTCGACGTCGGAGGACACATGCGGCGCATCATCTGCACGGACTTCACCGAGCCCCCGGTGCTGGAGGTCGTCGAGGGCCCGACGCCCGAGCCCGGACCGGGTGAGGTGCTGCTCGACGTCGGCGCGGTCGGTCTGAGCTTCGTCGACGGCCTGATCGTCCGCGGTGGCTACCAGCTGCGCCCGCAGCTGCCGTTCACGCCCGGTAGCTGTGTGGTCGGCCGGGTCTGCGCCGTCGGGGAGGGCGTCGATCGGGCCCGCATCGGTACGCAGGTCGCGACCGTGCTCGCGCAGTTCGGTGCCTGCGCCACCCACGTCACCGCATCGGATGGGGGCGTCGTCCCGCTCCCCGCCGGCGTCGATCCCGACGTGGCCGCCGCGGCGATGGAGAGCTACCTGACGCTGGTGTTCGCCACCACCCACCGCATCCCGATCGAGCCCGGCGAGGACGTCGTCGTCCTCGGCGCCGGCGGCAGCATCGGCCGGGCCGCGATCGACGTGGCCCGCAGCCTCGGGGCCCGGGTGATCGCCGTCGCCTCGACGCAGGAGAAGCGCGCGGTGGCCGAGGCGGCCGGGGCCGAGGTGACGCTCGGCTACGCGGACCTCAAGGACGCGATCCGGCAGGTGACCGGCGGCGGGGCGGACGTCGTCATCGACCCGGTGGGCGGACCGGCCGCCGAGAGCGCGCTGCGGGCGCTCGGCGCGGGCGGCCGGTTCTGCGTCGTCGGCTTCGCCTCCGGCGAGATCCCGCGCCTGCCCATGAACATCGTGCTGCTGCGCAACCGGACGATCATCGGAGTCGACTGGGGTGACTGGACGCGCGAGGGCGGCCGCGCGGAGGGCAACGCGGCACTGATCGCCGACTTCTTCGGCCGCGTCGCCCGCGGCGAGCTCCACCCCGCGAAACCGGTCGCCGTGTCGCTGGAGGAGGCGGTCCACGTCCTGAGGGAGATCGGTGTGCGCAGCCGGTCGGCGATCACGTACGTCCTCACGCCCTGAGCTCGCTCACCGCGATGGGCGCGCCGTCGCCGGGACGAGGAACGACACCGTCGTCCCCGACTCCCCGGGGTGCACGGTGACCTCCTCGGCGATCCGCCGCACCACCACCAGCCCGAGCCCGCCCGGCCGCACCCCGGGCGCGGGCACCCGCCAGTGGCCGTGGTCCCGCACGACCGCGCGCACCCCGCGCGACCGTTCCCGCGCCAGTTCCAGCTCGATCCGCCCCGGCTCCGCGTCGTGGTAGGCGTGCTCGATCGCGTTGGTCACCGCTTCGCCGATCGCGAGCTGCAGGTCCGTGACCTGGTGGGTGGGCAGCCCCGCGGTGGTCGACCACGAGTCGATCAGCCTGCGGATCTCGGCGAGGGACCCGGGCAGCGCGGGCACGGTGGTGCGGGCCGGGGCGGGGAGCCAGCGCAGCACCACGAACGCCACGTCGTCGCCCGGCGCGTTCTCGCCGACCAGCTCCTCCAGCACCGCGTCGGCGATGTCCTCGACCGGCCGGTGCCGGCGCGCCTCGACGATGCCGCGCAGCCGTTCCAGGCCGACGTCGATGACCTCACCGCGCCGCTCGACCAGGCCGTCGGTGTAGGCGACGAGCACGCTGCCGGGCGCGATCCGCCGGCTCGCCTGGGCGTACGGTCGCCGCCCGCGCACACCGAGGACGACGCCCGAGCCGTGCTCGAGGAAGCTGCTCCCCTCGGGTTCGACGAGCATCAGCGGCGGGTGCCCGGCGCCCGCCCACACGATCTCCCCGGTCTCCCGGTCGAGCGTGAGGCAGATGCACGTGCTGCCCATCGCCGCCGGCTGGCGGGAGGCGAAGCGGTCGACCCGCTCCAGCGTCGCGGCGGGGGAGCGGCCGTCGAGCAGGTAGCCGGTGGCAGCGGCGGAGAGCCTGCCCATCACGGCCGCGGCCCGCGGCCCGTGCCCGACCACGTCGCCGATCACCAGCGCGACGTGCCGCTCGTCCAGCTCCAGCACGTCGTAGAAGTCGCCGCCGGCCTGAGTGTTCAGCGCACCCGGTCGGTAGCGGGCGACGCTGTCGATGTCGTCCAGATCCGGCAGCCTGCCGGGCAGGAGGCTGCGCTGCAGGACCTCCGCCACCTCGTGCTCGGTCTCGCGCAGCCGGGCCCGGTCCAGCGCCTGGGCGTACAGCTCGGCCCGCACCAGCAGCGCCGCGCGGGCGGCGGGCTCCAGCTCGACCGGCTCGGCGAAGGAGAACGCGAACGCGCCGACGACGGACCCGGCCAGCGCCAGCGGGATCGCCACCTGCCCGGGCAGGCTCGACTCCGCCCCGTCCGCGCCGGTGGCCCCGGCCCGCCAGATCGGCGTGCCGGTGCGCACCACCTCGGCGAGCGGGTGGGGCGAGCCCGGCGCCAACCGCAGGGACCGGTCGGTGGGACGGCCGGGGGCGGACAGCACCCGCAGCCCCTCGCCGTCGGCCATCACGACGGCCGCGGCGGCCGCGCCCATCGCCAGGCAGGCCTCGACGATCACGGCCGCGACCTGCGCCGGGCTCTCGGTGAGCGACAGGGCCGCCACCAGCGCGCCGGACTCCTCGGCCTGACGGCGGGCGAGGCTCTCCGCTGCGAGCAGCCCGGCCCGGTCGAGCGCCTGCGCGCACTGGTCGGCGAGCGCCTGCACCGCGCTCGCCCGGTCGTCGTCGAGGCGCTGCTCGTCGGAGTACCCGATCACGACCGCGCCGACGACGTGGTCACCGACCCGCAGCGGCACCCCGCCCATCGTCGCGACACCGCAGCGCGCGACCAGCTCGGCCTCCTCGGCGGAACGCGCTTCCCACGCGGCCCGGCCGGCCACCCAGATCCGTTGCCCGCCGCGGACGAGCTCGTCGACGAGCAGCGGCGTGCTGCCCCACAGCTCGTCCGGGAAACCGGACACGGCCAGGGTCGCCGGATCGCCGCCGCGCAGCTCCCACACCGCGACCATGCGGGCGTCGAGCAGTGCCGAGAACTGGGTGACGGCGACGGCGGCGACGTCCGCGGGCGTGGCGGCGGCGGACAGGTCCCCGGTCGCGGCCTGCAGGACCGCGAGCCGGCGGCTCGTGGCCCGCTCCCGCTCCAGCAGCGCCACGTTGTCCAGCGCTGTCGCCGCGCGCTCGCTGATCTCGGTCATCAGCGCGAGATCGGTGTCGTCGAACGCCGGCGCGGTGCCGGCGCGGCCGCCGGTGAGCAGCCCGATCGTCTGCCCGCGGGTGCGCAGCGGCACCACGGAGTGGCTGTGCAGGCCGAGATCCCGCAGCTGCCGGCGCATCTCCTGCTGACGCGGATCAGGGTCCCGGCCGGCGATCATCGCGTCGTCGAACGGGCCGGCGCGGCCCAGCTCCGGGATTGCCGGGTCGTCCGGGAACCACCACGGATCCAGCTGCTCCAGCAACCGCTCCATGCCCTCGGTGGTGGCGGCCGCCGCGACCGGCCGGCCGCTGGTGACGTCGCCGGGCCGGTCGAACGCGATCAGCCGGGCGGTGTCGACCAGGCCCTCGTCGACGAGGGTCCGCACGAGCAGCTGGCGGCGGTGGTCGAGGGTCGTGGCGAGGTCGAGCACGGTGCCGACGACGGCGAGCAGCCGCTGGCGTTCCCGGTCGCGCTGGCGATCGTCGATGTCGAGGCAGCCGCCGACGAACCCGGACGAGCCGTCCTCCAGCGTGAACGGGGCGCCGCGGTCGAGGACCCAGCGGTAGCGGCCGTCGTCGCGGCGCAGCCGGTACTCGATCTCGAACGGGGTGCGCCGGTCCTCGGCCTCGGTGCGGACCGCCGCGTAGCGCTCCCGGTCGTCGGGGTGGATGCGGTCCTGCCAGCCGGTGCCGATGGCAGCGCCCAGCGCGCGCAGCGACCGGGTGCCGCCGGGTGGTTCCTCGCCGACGAACCGCGACCAGGCGGCGTTGGCCAGCACGCGTTTGGCGCCCGGCCCGTCGATCCAGATCATCGTCGGGACCGCGTCGGCCATGTTCGAGAACCAGCGCTCGGTGTTGCGGCGCAGCCGGGTCAGCTCGATCCGCGCCGCGACCCTGGCCCGCAGCTCCACCGCCGAGAACGGCTTGACCAGGTAGTCGTCGGCGCCTGCGGCGAGCCCGTCCAGCGCGGACTCCTGACCGGCGCGCGCGGACAGCAGCAGCACCGGCACCGCCGAGGTGGTCGGGTCCGCTCGCAGCTTCGCCAGCAGCTGGAAACCGTCGATCCCGGGCAGCATCACGTCGCTGACGACGAGGTCCGGCACGTCGGCCCGCGCGGCCACGAGCGCTTCCGTGCCGGTGGCGGCCGCGGTGACGCGGTGGTCGGCCGACAGCAGCCGGGCGACGTAGTCGCGCATGTCGGCGTTGTCGTCGACGACGAGGACGTGGGTGCGATCCTGGACCGGGTCGGGGAGGTCCGGGTGCTCGGGCAGCCAGCGCAGCACCTCCGCCACGTACGGTGCGGCGAGATCGGAGCTGCAGGCGGCCGGGGCGGTGGGATGATCGACGACCTGCTCGGGCGGCAGGTGCGCCGAGCCGCTGGGCAGCCAGACCCGGAACGTCGTGCCGGTGCCGACCGTCGAGGTCACCTCGACCCGGCCGCCGTGCAGCTCGACCAGCTCCTTGATCAGGGCCAGCCCGATGCCGCTGCCCTCCGCCGACCGGCCCCGCGCGCCCGGGACCTGGTGGAACCGCTCGAACAGCCGGTTCAGCTCGTCCGGGGGCACCCCGACGCCGGTGTCGGCGATCTCGAGGACGATCCCGGCAGCGGACCCGTCGGGGTGCGGGCCGAGCCGGACCCGGATCCCGCCCTCCAGGGTGAACTTCACCGCGTTGGAGAGCAGGTTGAGCACGACCTTCTCCCACATCGTCCGGTCCACCCAGACCGGCCCGTCCAGCGGGGTGCTCTCCAGCCGCAGGTCCAGCCCGGCCCGGCGGGCGGCCGCGTCGAACATCGCGGTCAGCTCGGCGGTCAGTCCCACCAGGTCGACCGGCTCGAACCGGGCGTCGATCCGGCCGGCCTCGATGCGCGAGAACTCCAGCAGGTTGTTGACCAGCTTCTGCAGCCGCAACCCGTTGCGGTGGACCATCTCGACGTCGCGCAGCAGCTGCGGATCTCCGGCGATCGCCGGTGCGGCGCGCAGTTCCTCCAGCGGCCCCAGCATCAGGGTCAGCGGGGTGCGGAACTCGTGGCTGGTGTTGGAGAAGAACGTCGTCTTGGCCCGGTCGAGCGCCGCGAGCTCCTCGGCGCGGCGCCGCTGAGCTTGGTAGGCGCGCACCCCGACCAGCGCGGACACGATCTGGTTGGCCGCCAGCTCGACGAAGCCCCGGTAGGCGTCGTCCCACGGGCGCAGTGGGTTGAGGCCCACGACGAGCACGTCCCGCGGTGCGTCGGGGGAGTCGCCGCGAGTGCCGAGCCCGACGACCGCGGCCTGCCGTGTCGGGTGGTCCCACGGGCCCGACGGCAGGTCCGGGAAGGCCGCGTCGAGCCGGTCGACGAGCACCGCCCGGGCGGTGGGGATCCCGTCCGGGATCCAGGTCGAGAGCGCGGCCGCGGGATGGTCGGTGGGCAGGCCGACCGAGCGGGCGAGCACCGGGGGGCCAGCACCGTCGTGCAGGTAGAGGAGTGCGAACGGGACGTCGAGCGGGTTGGCAGCGAGGGTCCGCGCGGTCACCTCGGTCACCTCGGAGGTGCTGCGCTGCGCGGTGAGCGCGGTGGCGAGATCGCGCAGGGTGGCGGTCCGGCGGGCGGCCAGCACCCGCTCGGTCGTCTCGGTGACGACGCAGAGGAACCCGGCGACCGCGTCGGACTCGTCGCGCAGCGGGCTGTAGGAGAACGTGTGGTAGGTCTCCTCGGGGGAGCCGCTGCGCTCCAGCACGAGCCGGAGGTCCTCGTCCCAGGTCGCGACGCCGGTGCGCAGCACGGACTCGATCCGCGGCTCGACCTCGTCCCACACCTCCGCCCACACCTCGCGGGCCGGGCGGCCCAGCGCCCACGGGTGCTTGGCCTGCAGCGTGTCGTGCTGGTAGGCGTCGTTGTAGAAGAACGCCAGCTCCGGCCCCCAGCCGACCCACATCGAGAACCGCGAGCTCAGCAGGATGCCCACGACGTTGCGCAGAGCCGGGCTCCACGTCGACGGCGGGCCGACCGGGGTGGCGGCCCAGTCGTGGTCCGCCATCACCCGGGCGAGCAGCGATCCCCCGGAGAAGAGCGGATCTCCGGCGAGGTCAGCCATCCGTCTGCCGGACCGCGACGTGCTTGTCGAGCCCGCTGATGGCGAGCACCCGCGCGACGATGCCGCCCGCAGGCACGACGATCTCGCGCAGCACGTCGGCGTGCTCGAAGACGGCCTTCACCGCCGCGCTGTCGAAGTAGCTGGCCGCGGTCAGGTCGAGCACCGTCCCGGACGCCGTGCGGGCCGCGCTGCCGAGCGCCGCCCGCAGCTGCCCCACCGTCGCGAGGTCCACCTCCCCGTCCACGACGACGGTCGCGGTTCCGTCGCCTGCGGGAACGGTGCTGATGGACAAAGACATCGGGATCCTTCGACGAGCGGGCAGTGCGGGAACCGTGATTCTGTCGCTGCTGCGGCGGCAGGTGAACCCCCACGGGTCCGCAGAGATCAGTCCCCGGCCGGGTTGCTGCACATCGTGACGCGCGTGCCGGCCTCGTCGGTCTCGACGCGCGACCACGCCATCATCGCCGAGATGAGCGCCAGCCCGTTGCCCCGCCCACTCGTGGGCCGCTCGGGCCGCCACCGGCCGAAGTCCGTGACGACGACGTGCATCGCGCGTGGCCGGCCGACCGCGCGGATGTCGACGGTCATCCGGCCCCCGGCGAGGTCGCGGTAGGCGTGCTCGACGCAGTTGCTCAGCGCCTCGCTGATCGCGAACACCAGCTCCTCGGCCGCCGCGGCGGGCCAGCGCACCGCGGACAACCACGTCGACACGGTGTACCGGACGAGGCTGACCAGCTGTGGCTCGGCGTCCACGGCGACGTGCAGGTGATCGTCGGTCACGAGTAGCTCTCTCCCGGAGAGGCGCAGCGTAACCGGCTGCGCCCGGCCCGATCGTCATCGGGTCGTCAGGTCCCGGGCCGCAGGAGGGTCTTGACCATGCCGTCCTCCTTCGCCTGGAACGTCCGGTACGCCTCCGGCGCCGCGTCGAGGGGGACGCGGTGCGTGGCGAACCCGTCCACGCCGAGCGGGTCGCCGTCGGTGAGCAGCGGCAGGATGTCCGGCACCCAGCGGTGCACGTTCGCCTGCCCCATGCGCAGCTGCACCTGCTTGTCGAACATCTGCAGCATCGGCATCGGGTCCGCCGCGCCGCCGTACACACCGGACAGGGAGATCGTCCCGCCCCGGCGCACCAGCTCGATCGCCGTGTGCAGCGCGGCCAGCCGGTCGAGGCCGACCGTGGTCATGAGCTGCCGGCCCAGCGCGTCGGGCAGCAGGCCGGTGAGGCGCTGCGCGACCGTGCCGGCGGGGGAGCCGTGCGCCTCCATGCCGACCGCGTCGATCACGGCGTCGGGGCCGCGGCCGCCGGTCAGCTCGCGGACGTGCCCGGCGAGGTCGTCGGTGCGGCGCAGATCGATCGTCCGCACCCCGTGCGCGGCGGCCCGGCTCAGCCGCTCCGGCACCAGGTCGACCCCGATCACCTGCTCGATCCCGCGGTGGGCCGCGATGCGCGTGGCCATGTCGCCGATCGGACCGAGCCCGAGCACGACCAGGCTGCCGCCCGGCGGCACGTCCGCGTACGCGACGGCCTGCCACGCGGTCGGCAGCACGTCGGAGAGGTAGACGAACCGGTCGTCCGGTGGACCGTCGGGCACCCGGATCGGCAGCGTGTCACCGAACGGCACCCGCAGGTACTCGGCCTGCCCGCCGGGCACCTGGCCGTACAGCTTCGTGTAGCCGAACAGCGCCGCCCCCGACCCGTAGTCGTGCACCTGCGTCGTCTCGCACTGCGAGTGCAGGCCGCGCGAGCACATCCAGCACGTGCCGCAGGAGACGTTGAACGGCACCACGACCCGGTCCCCGCGCTTCACCGCGGTGACCTGCGGCCCGGTCTCCACGACGACCCCCATCGGCTCGTGCCCGAGGACGTCGCCCTCCTCGAGGAACGGTCCCAGCACCTCGTACAGGTGCAGGTCGGAGCCGCAGATGCCGCTCGATGTGATCTGCACGATCACATCGGTCGGTTCCTGGATCGCCGGGTCGGGCACGGTGTCGACCCGCACGTCGCGCCGCCCGTGCCACGTCACCGCACGCATGTCGTCCTCCTCGCCTCGATGCCGGTGCCGTACCCCGGCGGGCGATCGGGAAACCGCGGCATGGCGGCGCCGGAGGCGGGTACGGATCGGGCATGGCCCCGTCCATCCCGCAGTCCGCCCCGCCCTCGACCCCGCCCTCGACCCCGCGATCGGCCCCGCAGCGCACCCACCGGCTGGTCACGGCCTCACCCGCCGACACCGTGCGGGTGCTCGCGCTGGCGGTCGCGCCGATCGTCGCCCAGGGGGTGATCGCTCGGCGGCGCCGCGTGGTGGGGCTCGCCGGGAAGCTCGACACGGACGGCCGCGGCGTGCGGGAGCTGCAACGGCTGCGGGCCCGCTACGGCACCGGGCCGATCCGGCTGCGCGTTCCGCTTCGGCCGGTGGCGCTCGTGCTCGACCCGGGCGACGTGCGCACGGTCCTCACCGGCACCCCCGGCCCGTACACCCCGCGCAACCGGGAGAAGCGCGGCGCGCTCGGCCGCTTCCAGCCCCACGGCGTGCTCGTGTCGCGGGACGAGCAGCGCCCGGCGCGGCGCCGCGCCGTGGAGGAACTGCTCGACGGTGGGCACCCCGTGCACCGCTTCGGCGACGCGTTCACGCGGGTGGCGCGGGAGGAGACCACGGCGCTCTTGGCGGCGGCACGCGGCACCGGCGAGTTCGGCTGGGACGAGTTCGTGCCGGCCTGGTGGCGGATCGTGCGCCGCATCGTGCTGGGCGACGCCGCGCGCGACGACCACACCCTCACCGACGACCTGACCGTGCTGCGCCACGCCGCGAACTGGTCGGGCCTGGGCCGGCGCCACCGCCGTCGCTCCGCCCGGCTGCGCGCCGGGCTGGAGCACTACGCCGCGGCGGCCGAACCGGGCAGCCTGGCGGCGCTCGTCGCTGCGTACCCCGACGAGGCGGCGGACCCGGTCGGGCAGATCCCGCACTGGCTGTTCGCGTTCGACGCGGGCGCGGCGGTCACGCTGCGGGCGCTGGCCCTGCTGGTGGCGCATCCCGGGGACACCGACCTGCGCGCCGCTGCCCTGACGGCCGCTGTCCTGGAATCGGCGCGCCTGTGGCCCACGACGCCGCTGGTGCTGCGGGACACGACCCGGCGCACCACGCTGGGCGGGGGAGAGCTTCGGGCGCACACCGCGATGCTGATCCCGGCGTGGTTCCATCACCGCGACGACGAGGTGCGGGCCGACGCCGACCGGTTCGATCCGCAGCAGTGGCTCGACGGCACCGCGCGGGCGGACTGGACGCTCATGCCGTTCAGCGCAGGGCCGGCCGCCTGCCCGGGCCGTGAGCTGGTGCTCCTGGTCGCGAGGACGGTGCTGGAGACGCTGCTGACCGGCGCCGACGTCTCCGCGGGCGCGGGCGTGCCGGACAGCGGGGCACCGCTGCCGCGGGGCCTGGACCCCTTCGCGCTGACGTTCCGCGTGCGGCCGCCCGAATGACCTACTCGGGTGGGTCCTCCATGAGCGCCACCCGCATCTTCTCCAGCGTGCGGGCCAGCAGGCGCGACACGTGCATCTGCGAGATGCCGATCTCCGCGGCGATCTGGCTCTGGGTGCGGCCGCCGAAGAACCGCAGTAGGATGATCCGCCGCTCCCGCTCCGGCAGCTTGTCCAGCAGCGGCCGCAGGGTGGCGACGTCCTCGACCCGCTCCAGCTCCGAGTCGATCTCGCTGACGTCGTAGCCCGCGGTGGAGGCGTCGCCGGGCGGCGGAGCATCCAGCGAGGTGGCCTCGTGGTTCGCCTCGGCCTGCAGCGCCTCCAGCACCTCCTCGACGTCGACGTCGAGAGCGCGGGCCAGCTCGCTCGGCTTGGGCGCCCGGCCGAGCTGATGGGTCAGCTCACCGGTGGCGCGGCTGATCGAGACCGACAGGTCCTTGAGCCGGCGCGGCACCCGCAACGCCCACGTGCGGTCGCGGAACCAGCGCATCAGCTCGCCGCGCACGCACGGCACGAGGTAGCCGAGCACGTCGCCCTCGGCGCGCTCGGGATCCCAGCGGTCGATCGTCTTGATGACGGCCAGGGACGCGACCTGGCGCAGATCGTCCCGCGCCCCGGGGCGGCCCGCGGAGTAGCGTGCCGCGATCCGCTCGCCGACCGGCAGGAACGTGAGGATCAGGTCCTCCCGCAGCGCCGCCCGCTCCGGGTCGTCGGGGGCCATGGCGGCGAACCGGCGCAGCCGCTCGTGCTCGTGCGCGAACTCGCTGGGCTCGCGGGTGGCCGGTGCGCTCATGGCGATCCCGGGTGCCACCATCGATCACCTCCGTGCCGAAGCAGTACGGGCAACGGGAGCGGTGCGCTCCCGCGGCACGGGTACCCCGTCCCGCAGGTTTCGAAGCACCTTCTGCGGTGAGCCCGACTCGGCCTGGCTGATGCTGGTCGGGGCGCAGCCCGGGCCAGGGAGGACCGCGCGGGTGAGCCGCTCGTCGGCCCCGCCGGGGTGCTCGACGACGCGCTGCAGGCCGGCACGTTCCCGTGGCGACGTCTCCGTGCCCGACGCGCTGGAGCACTCGCTTCGAGCGGAACGGGAAGCGGCGGCTGCACAGACCGCGCACGGTCGGGCACGGGCGTCTGCCGGGTGTGCGGCGGGGCGGTGAGCCGGCCGCCGTCGGCCCGGGTGTGGTCGCGACGCTCGCTGCGACTGCAGCGAAGGCTCTGCCCGGCCAGGACTTCCGGGTGACCGCGCGGGCGCGGCCGCCCGCGCCGGCGGGAAGGCCGGCGCCTGGTGCCCACCGTGCATCCTCGGCGATCCGGCGCGGCCG
>Ga0065720_1020570_pt1 | contig 13815 bp, 10 predicted proteins | sample Thericmetagenome_FD_59107 | JGI IMG/M metagenome (GOLD analysis project Ga0065720, IMG submission 59107) | Thermophilic microbial communities from the Joint Bioenergy Institute, California, USA of rice/straw/compost enrichment - eDNA_2 v2... | ecosystem: Engineered > Solid waste > Grass >... | reverse complement strand
TTTTTTTTTTTTTTTTTTACTTGGAGTAATTTTCTAAAAAAATTTGAATTTTAATTTCGTTACCAATTTAGTTCATATTCTAAGATTCAAAAAGTACAGAACCAGTCATAATTTCAAGATTTCATAATCTAAGTCAGTTTTCAATAATACACCAGTCTTTACTTATGTCAATGTCAATGCCTTTTTATATGATACCAATTGCTAAATAAACCAGTCTTCACACATGTTACCCAGTTTCAAAAGCTCAACTTTCTTACCCAAATTTCAAATTATAAAAATTTGAAAAATATATAATTATTAACATTTGAAAGATTTCAAATTTATCTTCAAGAAAAATTAATTATTAAAAGATTTCCAACAGCTATTTCTATTTGAATGTCCTTGTATTTTGAATTCAAAATTCTCTATTTTGTCAACAAGGGATCATTTTCCCAAAATTTTTTCAGAGAAGATTTGGTTATTTATAATAGCTTGAAACCAAGTAATACACAGAGATATATGAGAAAGACATGAGACACATAATACTAATTATAGGGAAGAAATTTTTTATCTAAAGCCTTCCATAAACTTCTTGGGGGCAAATAGCCTAGCAGTTGTATCAGCACTAGTCGAAAGAATAACAGGATAGAATGGATGCCATTTAGCCAATACAACTCTATCAGTGTGATTTTGAATCCTATTCTTCATCATCCTCTCATTCACATCGTAGATTCCTATTGTTGCATCAAACGAAGAAGTTGCTAAAAGTCCTGAATATGCATCAAATTCGACACTTCTACCGATATTAGAACAATAAAATCGAAATAACCTGCAATCAGCCTCATGAATTTTTATCTCGTCAATTATCTTTCTCTCTGTAAGATCCCATAAGGTTACCATTCCATCAATATGGGCAACGCCTGCTGTTATAGAAGTTCCATTCTAAATTATTAGAGTCTCAAATTTAAGAAGTTTACAAATATTGAAGAAGGATTTCTCTTGCTTGATCTGAGTGTATTGTAGTTCTTTGTATTCTCGCTCAAGCAGACATAATTCATTTCAGCATAGTCATTCATCGTCATTGAGAGTAGGCATTTCGGAGCTCTGATATCCCATAGCTTGAGACATTTATCCATACCAACACTAACACAATTATTGCCATCTCCACTTGCCTATTTGATAAGAAAGAGTTCTTATGAGTCCTACTTGGATGCAATAAATAGCGTTCTTGTGTCCCTCAAGAGTTCTGATCTCAACTCCTTCTTGGACATCCCAGACCTTAATAGCAAAATCTTTCAATTAAATCCTAAAATAATGATTTATACCTGCGCCTCCACTGAGCAACTTAGAATCATCAAGTGTGAAGCAAACACTCCTAACAATTCCCTTATGTCCAGTTAGCTTCAATTCCATAAACTCTTTCTACAACTTCAGAGAAAAAATCCTCAAATTACATCGTTATCAAAATCTGGGACTGAAATGATCTTGACTAGTTTATCATTAGAACCTGAGGCGATGAATCTTCCAGTATTGGACCAATCAACCGAATAAACTGAACCAAAATGATGGTTAGCCTTCTCAAAGATCAGATCAACATTCTTATTAGGAATGCCCTATTCGCGTTTATTCACAAATCACCAAAGATTACAGCAGACTGGAACAATGGTTTTATCGAGTAGATTCTTAGATGTTTAGAGTTTGTTCCAATTGCGAACATCTCTCCATCAGGAGAAAATGCCGCTGTTCTAATCGGCTGGATATCCTGAATCAATCCAATTTCCTCAATTTGGTCAAATCCTTCATAGGGAGGATCGTATCTATGAGTGACCTTCTCTTCTCTTTCAGACTCAAGTCCTATGTTATAAAGAATGAGTCCCTTATTGTTACCTCTCTGAGTGTCAGTTAGAAGTAGTTTCTCAATGATAACGTTCTTTTCTTGCTCACCACTCATAGAGGAATTCTTTGAGATTTTTCTAGTTGTTTGAGGATTCTCGGAGTCAGTGTTGGCTTCTCCTCTGTAATCTATATTTGGGTATACAACTTCGTTTCTCTGCTGAGGGAATCCAAATTGGTATTGGTCAAAGCGGGCTATGACTTAGAGAGGAGATGGTATTATCTTACGAGGGTTCTCTTCGTATTCAAGTTTATGCTGTTCCTCATATTCAGTATTAGGGAACCCATAATTTCCTTTTAGGGGAGATTCATGTGATTTCTGAGTCTTGAATTCCTGGCTAAACTTCTTTTCGTGTCCTTTTGAAGGCACTTTTGTATGCTGAGGGCCCTTGTCAAACTGATTATTTGGTGATATATTCTCAACATTGTTCCTTTCCAACTCTATTCAATGAATTCATTGATTTTCTTATCTACCCTTAGGCTGATTGAATACAGGCTGACTCTCTTGCAATTTAAGGGCTTGTTGCAAGTTCTCAAAATGCACGGACTGGATTCCGAAAGTCTCAACATTTTGATTCTCATTTTTTCTATTCAGTTTGATACTTGCATACATGCTCTTGGGTATCTCCTTAGTTTGCTTAGCAAAATTCAATTTAAATCCTGCAGTCGTTCTCTCCACAGAGTCCATAAAATGAGGATCTAGGAACGAAAAATGATTTTCTTTCCCCTTAAGAGTCAAAATAGCTAGATCTTTATTCTGATTAAGCTCGTGGATGAGCAGGCCTGAAAGTGCTCTGATTAAATAATTTGGTTTCACTTTTTGATTGTCTACTTTTTCCTTTGGGAAGATCTAAGCTTTTAGACTTTTTACAGTTTCTTTACTAGTCTGAGGTGTTTTTTGACCTCGTTAAAGCAGTTCATTCTTCCCTTATAGATATTCCAATCTACATAGTCAGGGTGGTCAGTAATCTTATTCAATGAGAGAATAAAGCATAATTCATTGTAAGTTTGCTTTGAAGTAAGACTTTCGAGCTCCTTGGTCAATTCTACGATCTGGTTGACCTCTTCCTATAATCTTAGGATCAGGGACTAGTTGCTCATTACGCTATTATTGCTGTCAATCAATTCTAGGAACTTCTGTTTCTTTATTTCGAAGACACAGGTCTGATATGGGAAATTTGTGCTCTTTTTAAAGAGTTCTACAACTCTCAAAGCCTCATCAAAATCTCCATTGAGAATAACTTCTCTAAGGAAGGCTACTTCGGGGCCAGAGTCCTCTAGTTGTACACCCGTCTCGGACTCCAAGGAGACCAAAGTCTTGATTAGGTTATTGGATTTAAGAAATTCCTTTGAGGTTAATTGGAGTAAGAAATTGAAGTACGAGGATCATTAGGAGGATGTCTTCTTTGTTTGTGGAAACTTCTAGGTTGTCAGTGTGAAACATTTTTCAGGGGAAAATAATTTTTATTGGATTTAAATTTCAAAAAAAAAAAAGCTGAGCAAAAGGACCAGAATGTAGGCCTGACAGAAAATTAGTACATAAGTAAAGGGATTTTGTGTAATATTATCCTACAAATTCATAACATGGAAGCTTGTATTCTATTAAGAAAACAATGCGCAAAACAAATTACGATAAAATACTAATATTTAGTCAGTGTAACCCAACAAAGGCCCAATACCCAGAGAGTTCCTTATTCCTTATCAATCATTTTAGCCATGTCCAAAATTGGCTTAATAGATCCAGTATGGACAAGCCAGTCCTTGAAATAGCTCTGAACGGCAAAATGCAGCATTAATTGCTCTTCCTCACTGAGATTACTTTGCTTCATTTCATTCTGAACATTGCTGAAGTTCTTGTATCTCATCTTAATATGATCTCTGTAGACATTAGGACATAAGATAGGAAGCACGCAGTTAGTTCCATTGAGATAGCTAAGGTCTTCCTGACTGGTTTGCTTCTCATTTGCACCAAAGATCAGGGGATCAAAGTTCTTAATCAAAGAGGGATGAATAGGTTTGAAGTTGTCAGGCAGGATAAGAGTGGAGAAGTCCTCAATTTTTTGGATTTTGTGATTAATATTGGTATTTTCGGCATCATTTAAGACCAAGGGATTGTCATATGATTGAATGTTTTTATAGATAATGGGAATTTCAGCTTCCTTGATTCTCTCAATAAGCTCCACGTAGTTAGCATTATAGGGACCAATGACGATAGATCTGTTGTCACCATAGAGGACAGGGTTGCAGCTACCATAGAAGTTAATAGTGGAGTCAATGGTGTTGCCGACTCTGAGGAAGTTAGCGGCGACTGTAATGGTCAAGTTCTCACATTTATCGATAGTACAGACTTTCTTGACTGAGGCCACGAAGACAGTGGTGTTGAGGCAGTTGACAATGGAGATATATTTGACGCAGGCATCGATGTAGATATAGGAGTCTTCACAGGCAATAATTCTGATTTCCTTGTTTTGGCACATTTGCTTGTCCTTGATTGTGACGATCTTGCTGAGACCTTGGATATAGACAACTTCATCTATACGGTTATAAGGAAATTATATGGAAATTACTTGCATCGCCAGGGCTAATAGCTCCATTAATCCATTCAGAGAGCATGTTGATGCTGACCTTGGGAGTGGTGGTATAGAGTCCGGTGAATTTGGAGAGAGTGTATTTGGGGTTGTCGCTTTTCTCAGGGGCAAAGAGCATTTTTAGAAGGTTGAATTCGTTTTCAGAGAGGGTGGATAGAATATTGTCGTCAGTGTTGAGGTCTACGGAGAGGAACTTGAGGATTTGTTTGATGTTAGTCTTGAGGAATACGATCATATTGTTATATTCGTTGGTAAAGGCTATACGAGTAGTCTTAGATCTGGGGGAGTGGATAGGAGAGCTGAAGTGAGGATTTGAGAGATTTCCTCTGATGGTCTCATTGAATTGAGGTCCCCACTGAGTGTTAAATTCTTTTTGCTTAAGATCACTATTATAATTGTGTCTCAGGGCAGCTGAGAAGGTCTGTAAGAAGACGAAGATAGTCAGGGTTCTAGAATCAGCGAGAAGGGCTGAAGAATTAGATGACTTGAAGGAAGTTTGCTTGGAACCGGTTGTTTGTGTGAGAGGCTTGGCAAGGAAGCTAAGATCATCTTCTGTTATGATCTTGAAAAGCATAAAATAGGCCTCGGCGTCCTTATGGGTAATGGCTGGAATGTATTTTGAGATTGATTCTTTGAATTGGTCAAGCGTGACCTTGTTATCGATGTTAGAGGCCAGGCTGAGAGAGTTGAAAAGCGAGACCACGTTAAGGAGACCCAGCTTAGGTGGTGTTGGGAAGACACCGTGCTCGAAGATCTCAGTTTTTATGTACAGAGAGGCATTCATTTATATTTTGGTAAATCAAAATTCAAAAAATTATCAATTAATATCGTTTAACTAATGGCTTCTTTCTCTGAAGGCTCAAATACCAGAACCTCTCAGTTCCCGAAATCCAACAAATCTTCCTTTTTGAAGTGATTATAATTCATAAATCTCATTCTTCATTTTTCTCTAGTAATTTTTGCTCAAAATTCCTGTTAATCACATTTATTACTCAATTTTCTGCTTATGACTCGAGTTAGACTGAGTACCTGCGTTTATTTTATTGACTTGAAATAAGCATTAAGCTGATATAATTGATATTTTTTGATTAATTTGAGCAGAAATCTCAATGTTTCTTGCTATATAAAAAGAAAAAAATGAAGGATATGTTTCCCTTCATGTAAAGTTAAGATAAAACGGACCTCTCTTAGCTACTTCGGTTTCATTGTCTACTGACTCTTCTTTGAAATTTTTAAAAAATTTTGGCACATTTTTAAAAGCAATAAAAAATATGTCAGGTGTTAATCAAGATCTTATCAACGAGTTCAAGATAATAGCAGGGGGACAAGTATCAGATGAGGAGGCAATCAAGTATCTCAAGATGGGTAAAAACAACCTAGAATCTGCTCTAAATTACTACTTCAACAAAAAAGCAAAGACAGAAAAGCCACCTGAACCTCAAAAACCAACTAACATTTTCCAGCAATTGCAAGAAGGCAGTAAGAAGCAAGCCAAAGTTGAGAGAATCATAAAGGATCTCCGAAATGAGTATTCTAAGTCCATTATGCCCTCCTCTGGACCCTCTTCCGTCAAAAATACTCCTGATTCTCTAAAAGTTACGCCCAATCCGAAAGCGACTTTAGAAAAGCTTGACTCCTTTGAGTTTAAAAACAACTCTGGAAAGACCACAGCGAATAAACTCTCTGAAACTAAATCCGTTACCAAGAGCGAGAGCTCATTTTCTATCGAAAAGGAAAGTCCGCGCACTGACCAGAAGATAAAATCCTTGAATCAGAATTTCGAGAAAATGAACAACCTTTTTAATAGCGGCAACAATAATAGTAGTAATCAGCCTATAAAAGAAGAGCCTGAGATCGAAGATGCCATGGAGAGTAAATCTGAATTTTCTCAATTCGTAAATATGTAGCATTAAATATCCCAAGAAGAAATTTCAACTTCGAAAACAACAGTCAAGGAGATATGAAATCTCTAGACGAAGATTTCAACGGGAAGAAGATGACGCTATCAGAACCCCCAGCTGAAGACGAAGATGAGCTTTTTGAGCTCCTCGACGAAGAAAAACCCAAAATTAAGAGAAACTTTACCGAATTTGAGAATAACCAGAAACCCAAAGAGGAGGTCAAGGGCGCTTTGAAGAATGAAAGGCTACTTCAAAATCAAGAGTCTAAGGTGGCTGATGACTCAGATAACAGAATGGTCAATGAAAATTGGCCTAAATTCCTTGGATCAACCGCTATCAAGGCTCATATCATCTTCTCAAGCCAGCATAACTTAAAGGAAGGAGATCCACTTCAACTTAGAAGAGAAAAGCAAATGTTGAATACCAGCCAAGCAGGAAAGAAAAAGGGCTTCCAGAAAAAAGCTCCTATCACTGCCAATCCTACTGTCGTGAGAGTTCTCTATAAGGATGAAGAGGTAATGCTTGATTTACTATACTAATCACTTAGATTGGAAAGCTCGACACTGATTATTCCTTAATGCTAGCTCCTCTACTTGATAAAAACTATATTTTTGTTGATGCAAAGGTCAAGAATCCTCCCACAAGCTGGAGCACATTCTCACCTTTCTGGATCACTATTGAAGTATAAGATCCCCCAATTCTCTTATTCTCTAGGTCTATCTGGCAGAAATTGTCATCACAAAGCCTTTGACAGAGGTCTATGCCCTTAAGGACAACATCAAAGCTGAAGATGAAAGATTACTCAATGATCTGCAATTAACCAAAGACGCCTTTGTCTCACTCTTTGATCTCTTAAATGTCCCCAAAATTACCGACACGCTTATCAAGAGAATGCCCTCAAAATATGCTTCAAAACACGCCCAAAGCCAGGCAATAACTCCAGAGAAGAAGTACAAGTCCGAAAGCCAGCAAGGCCAGCCCTCCCAACAACCCGCAGAAAATAAAGTCGATATTTTCGATCCCTTTTCTAAGGTCCCTAAGCAGAAGAGCTTAGCTGACTTTGCTGTAAAAACAGCATCAAGTACAACCGCTTCAACACCTCGAGAGTCCAGCCCCTCGCAAGCAAGGGACCAAGTTGTAAAGGACTCCTCTAGTGATATCAACTATGAAAAATTCTTGAACCTTGAAAATGAAGACTATAGCGAGCTCAAGCTCTCTGAGCCAGCATCCACTTTTGCCTCTAGTCTTCACTCCTATCAAAAGCAGGCACTCACCTGGATGCTCTCTCGTGAAGGTTGTAATGAAAAACTTTACACAAAGCTCAACAATGTCAGAACCTTGCACCCACTTTGGGAAGAATATCTTCTCACTGATGGCACCCACATCTACTTCAACCCTTACACAGGCCAAATCTCCAAAGAACTCCCCAGAGCAGCGCCCGATTGCCTAGGAGGAATCCTAGCTGATGAAATGGGTCTTGGCAAAACTGTTATGATGATTTCCCTAATCTTAACCCACCCCTACACCAAAAATGACGACACTATTTTCAAGAGAAATGCCGAGAAAAAGAGGAAACTCAACCCTGGAGCCCTAAATTCAGCCCTCAAGCCAGCAGGAACTCTTATTGTGGTTCCAGTCACACTTCTTGCCCAATGGGAAAGTGAATTTGAAGTTCACTGTAAGCCAAATTCGATCAGAGTCTTTGTTTACTATGGTGGGCAAAGATCCCAAGGAAAGGGGGACCTAGGCAGATATGATGTAGTCCTGACCACCTATGGTATAATCAGTAATGAGTTTGCAAGCAGTGGAAATAAAGAGCTCTATAAATATGAATGGTTTAGAGTAGTTCTGGACGAGGCCCATTACATCAAGGGAAGAACAATCCAGACCGCTAAGGCAGTATATGACCTGAACGCCATTCACAAATGGTGTCTCTCAGGAACTCCTATTCAAAATAAACTAGATGATCTGTTCAGTTTGATCCATTTCCTGAAATTGGAGCCCTGGAGTGACTATGTTTGGTGGAATACTTACATCAACAAGCCTAATGAAAAGAATGACCCTGTGGTTTTCCAGATTCTTCAGAGCATCCTCAGACCTATCTTGCTCAGAAGAACCAAAAAGACACAGGCCAAAGATGGAAGATATATTATTGAATTGCCTGAGAAGATCTCCAAGGTTGAATATATCACCCTCTCAAAAGAAGAAAGGGACTTTTATGACCTTCTTTTCAGTAAGAGCAAGAACGAATTCGACAAGTTTGTCAGTGAAGGTAGCTTGATTGCCAACTATGCGCATGTCTTTGAGCTTCTATTGAGACTAAGACAGGCCTGTGACCATCCATTCCTGATCTATTCTAGGCCTGATGTCCAAGCCAAAGAGAAGATGGAAGAAGCAATTTTATCTTGGATCGAAAAGAAGGAGAAGGAGATTCTGGGCAGAGATGACTCTGACAATGATGATAAAGAGAAGGACAAAGGTGAGAGGTCTAACAGGGAAGCATCTAACAAGTTCTTGGGAGAAAACCATGATCATTTCGAAGTCATTATGGATGAAAACTCCAAAAATGAGCAAGTTGTTGCTATTAAGAAGAATCAGACCTTGTTGAACCCTAAATTCCTGAGGGAAACGATTGAAAGACTCAAGAATGAAGATCTAGATAACTGTCCTGTCTGTCTAAGTGATGTAGAAGATGCTGTCATCACACTTTGCAGTCATGTCATGTGTAGGTATTGTCTCCTTAGAGCAATAGATACAACCAGCATGTGTCCAATTTGCAGAACTATCCTCACACGTAAGGACTTCATGACAGTCCCAAGGTAAACAAATAAACTTCCTAGATAACCCGCTTTAGAGATAGCAGGTTCAGTATCGACGTAGAGAAGAAATACAAGAGGAGTTCCAAGATCGAAGCACTCATGTCCCACATCCAGGAAGTCATCGCCCTCAAGGAAAAGTGTATTGTTTTCTCTCAGTTCATCGGCATGCTTGCCCTAATCGAACATGACCTAAAGCTCCAGAAAATTGACTTCTTGGTACCCCTGATAGTTTTGTTATTTAATTTCCTTAGAGACTCGATGGTAGTGTGCCTCAAAAGAAGAGGGCTGAGATGCTTGAGGAGTTCAAATCAAATCCAAATATTCATGTATTCTTGATTTCCTTGAAGGCAGGAGGTGTTGGACTGAATTTGGTTGTTGCAAATCATGCCTTCTTGGTGGACCCATGGTGGAATCCAGCTGTTGAAGAACAGGCTGTGGAGAGAATTCATAGAATCGGACAGAAAAAGCCTGTTGAGGTTGTAAGATTTATCTGTAAGGAGACTATTGAGGAGAGAATCATTGAGCTACATGAACAAAAGAAAGAGCTGTTTAATAGCACTGTGACCTATAATCAGGAAGAGAGGAAGCTGCAGAACATTGAAAACTTCAAGTATCTAATGAAAACTTACAAATAAATAAAATACACAAAATTTTCTTTTGAATCTTTGTCATATTTATTGCCCTTAGTGACAAATTTCCTGTGAGTATACACTTGATTGTAGTACTCTAAGCACTGTATGTGCCTTCTTAACAGTATTTTGTATAATTCTGGGAACCGCAAAACTTCTCTCTGCAATTAATGTGCCTTTTATTTAGAAAAATATTCGAAATAAAATTCAAATAATTCCTAATGGCGAGTAAAGGCTGCCTCACATGTTTCGCAATCATATACCTAATAGGTATCATTGTCGGTATAGTCCTTATGGCCAAATCCTTCAGAATTGTTCCTCTGAACCATGCTGCATTAAAACAGAACTCATTTTCAAGGTCAATTGATCAAAATACAGTATATTTACCGGGACGGTACTTCAAGCAAAGCCCTAAATTTAAATCTGATAGATATTTCACAGGAGTCACAGGAAAGTTCATCCTTTACCCTACTACATGGTACACTCTGAAATTTGAAAAAGGAGGTACGCTAAATATTTTCTTTCTAAAAGGCATAGGAGACTATGGACTGATCAGTGCTAAGACTGCAGCTTCTAGTGAGGTCCAGCTCGAAATCAGCATTATGTATAGACTCAAAGTGGAAAGGTTACATGAATTATGGAAGATCTATCCTAATCAGGACCAAGCCAACGATATGGCTAATACAGCAAAGGTATAGAAATGGAATATTTGCTCAAGGCATAGGAACAAATACAAGGGGTTGTCAATAAATATAACATTACGAACTTCTTTACAGACAGAGAGCTAATTACAAGTGAAATGAGTTATGAAGTTAGCACAAAGTTCAAAAGCTTATTCTTTTGTGAGGTACTCCTCACCTATACCGACCCTCATTCTATCTAGGTCACTTTGTTTGTCATAAAGAATATCATTATTGAAGATTCATACGAAGAAACGATCTTGGCCGGCTTGGTATAAGACAAAGAGCATATTGTTTAATTTTAAAGATAGCTGCAAGAGAGACACTAACTGCACAAAAGAGAGCTGAGATAGGAGTAATATGAAATCGAAATAATACTTACTTTTATAGGAGCTTGAAGCCAATTTAACAATTATCAATGCATTAGCCGATGTGCAAGTCAAGCAAATATTAGCAGCTGCTGAGATAGAAGCAGCAGAGCAGGCAGCAGAGCTTATAGCTCAAGGAGAAGCCGATCTTCTTACTCAGACAGTACACTCCTGTCCATTTGTTTTTTTACAATTTTAGTCCAATGCCTTGAAAGATTTCAAGACAACGCTGGGTCTGACTAATGATGAGCTGAATCAATTCTTGATGTACGATAAGGTAGGATTGTTGGAAACTGGCTTATTTTGTAGGCTCGTAATTTCAACCAGTCGACTGTCTATGCTGGGTTTAGTGATAATGTTCCCTTTACCATTAACTAAGTCTCAAGAAGACTTGGTTAATGATATAGTTGCCTTTTCTCTAAATGTCTGCTTTTTATACTTTTTGTTGTTGCCCTATGAAATGTCTTTCAGTATTCCTGTAGAATTAATTAAATATCATGCAAACTATCTCGCTAATTATAGCTCTTAGCCCTCCTAAAGTGGCTCTAGCTTTTCTGAGTGATAGAAACGAATCCTCAATAAAAATTGTGTTTTGAATAAATAAAGTAAAAACAATCAAAATATAATTTGATATTCAAGCTTACCGAATCTATTTATAACAAATGGAACTTTCGAACCTACTGCATACTTGACCGGTTCACTATGACAGATGAATCAGAAAAAATTCCCAAATAATTTATAACAGTATTTCCAAAATGGGGGACTTATACGGAAGGCTAGCTGCTTAGAGAATAGAGATATCATGAATATTTAAACATTTTTTTGTCAAGTATTTTTTGAGTTTCAGAAAACTATCTAGAGCCAGGTAAAAGACATAGTGATTTTCGTTGCTGGGAACCTGTTAACGGTTTTTTTCGCTAAGGAGACTTCAAAACATTAGAAATCGAATTTTTTGTTTGTCTCTAAATTTTATTGCGCTGGCATTCTTATTAAAAATTAACTCACTATGGACACAACAAGAAAAAAGAGAAAGCTTAATCCCAAAAACAACTCCGACGAAAAGGACGAGATTCTTTACCATGTAAGCCTGCTCTGTACAAAATAACCCTTCTAGAACGTATTTTACCCTTCATACAAGGTCCATTGTGACTTCTGTGACAAGGATATCACCCGCCATACTAGAATCATCGATGCCGAGAACACAGACACTGATATCTGTGTCAACTGCTTTGCAGAGGGCAAGGAGAACAATAAGCACAAGATGACAAATCCTTATCACGTGGTCAATAAACTTAATTTCCCCTTATATGAAGATAACTGGACTGCCGAAGAAGAACTCCTCCTCATGGAAGGCTTAGAGAAGTTTGGGTTCGGTAACTGGGCTGACATCTCTGAGCACTTGGGCACTGACAAGACTCCTGATGATGTGCAGGCTCATTATGAAAAAATTTATCTTTCAAACAAGGACTTTATGCCTCCCACCGAAATCCTGTCCAGAAGAGATGCAAACCACAATCTGATAGTTAAGACAACTGGCCAGAAAACTAATAAAATAGTGGAAGAGGGAGAATCGAAAAGAAAGAAGTATAATAAACAATTAACTGATAGAAAAGATACCACCAACCTCTCTCAAACCCAGAATTCCACACTCTCTCTAACAACAAGCAAGGACTCCAGTACCAACGCTGCCGAAATAGTCGGCTACATGCCCCTCAGAGGGGACTTTGATTATGAATATGACAATGAGGCTGAACTTTTCTTAGCTGAAATGGAGTTCACAGGTACCATTTTTTACTTACAAAACTGAGTTTTAGATGATGATAAACCCGAGGAAATCCAGACCAAGATGAAGATCCTTGAGATCTACAATATCCGTTTGGACGAAAGAATCAAGAGAAAGAAGTTCGTTATTGAGAGGGATATGCTTGATCTCAAGAAACAAAATACCTTAGATAGAATCAGAACTAAGGAGGAGAAGGAGATCTATAACCTCCTTAAGATCTTTGCTAGATTCAATACCCCTGAAGACCATGAAAAGCTCGTCCAGGGCATCTATAGGGAAAAGCTTCTCAGACAAAAGATCGAAGAATTGAGATTCTATAAGAAAATTGGTCTCAAGACCTTCGAGGAAGTTGAGCTTTATCTTGCTGAGAAAAAGAAGAAGGACGATGCATATCAAAAGAAGCAAAAGCAAAACGAATTTTATGTCTATGATCAGAAGATTAAGTAAATTCGAATTAGACTTTCTGTGACATTCTAGATATAATAATGCCAGAAGAACCAGATATAACGCCAGAGATGGCATGGAATCAGTAATTATTGACCTTTGCTGTGCATAATTCTTTTAGAAAGAGTCTATTGAGAAGAAGAATAAGTTTGCTTTGACTCAACTTAATGAAAAAGTAAAGATAACAACTCCGAAATGTAATCTGAATAGGAACTTAATCTGTGTGACCATGCTGGAATTACTCCCTACGAATTCTTGCTAATTAAGGATGTTTTGGTTAGAGAATGCCTGAAGGAAGGATATCTAACAAAAGATTTCGTTGACAATTCTATAAAATTAGGTACATATCTTGTTTCATCTAAGCTAATCATTTTCTAGATTTTAAAGATAAAGCCAACCAAATTTTCGATTTCCTTGTGACAAATAAAGTTATCATTGAGAAGGTATAAATAAGGACTATGTCGCCTCTCAATATTATTTGTTGCTTTTATAAAACTCCCTGTAAAATGGTCAATACCAAGCATATTATTTTATGACTGGCCCACACATGAACAAAAGTCTCATTTATCGATCTAAGACCTCATTTTTATAAAAAAATACAATTATGTTCTGACCGATTTTATGATACCTATATAAGAAGCTCCCATCTAATGTATTGTAGGAGACAATTATTGGAGATCAAAATTGTTTCTTTAATATTAGAGCTCGAGTCGAAAACAGAGATATTTTTC
>Ga0065720_1020569_pt1 | contig 13815 bp, 10 predicted proteins | sample Thericmetagenome_FD_59107 | JGI IMG/M metagenome (GOLD analysis project Ga0065720, IMG submission 59107) | Thermophilic microbial communities from the Joint Bioenergy Institute, California, USA of rice/straw/compost enrichment - eDNA_2 v2... | ecosystem: Engineered > Solid waste > Grass >... | reverse complement strand
AAGGGGGATCTGTTGTTTGATCACGATGGTAGTACGTATCTTGCTTGATATCATCGCTGGTTCTTGAATTGTCTTCCAAGTTGTCTGGTGATGAAGCTGGACAGAGAAGATTCACCAACCGCTAACCGCCATCTTCAGTAACCACTTAGAGGAGAACAGTGCTTCCTTCTCAGCGGCAAGTAACAACCAATGTTCCCTGCAAATTCCCGCTGCTTCATTCACTGTTTGGCTAAGCATTCTCTCCTCAGCTCAGCTGATTCTGTGGCTTGCATGCCCTAATGAATCAAGTTCGGTTATCTTTCCGCTCAGGTCCCTAGGGTATGGGCTTGAGCGGAGAAAACCTAAGGGGCTGTTCCTGGAAATCACAGCACACATCAATCAGTGGCACATCTTCAAACACATAAGCTGCATAAGATTGAGCTGTCTCGCGAACAAACAGCTGGAATGTGTTAACATAAAGGCCTTGAAGCGGAAAGGTTCTAGAACCGTGGCTTTGTGAAGCCTGGGGGATCTATAACTGTCAGGCTGGCAAGAGCGCAAGCGCCAACTCCTGCGTGCTCTGATGCAGAGCTGGCTTTGAAAAGTGCCTTGAATCAGTACACTCTCGACATCTCACAACTGCCATCAGCAACTCGATCTCAATCAACACTCAGTGTCGGTGAAGCGGGGGCGGGGTCAAAAGTCACAAAGCCAAGCCAAGGGCACCGGTCAGATCGGATGCAGGACGCGGGGGAAGGCCAAGGCCAAGGCTCTGGCCAAAGCCAAGACAAGTCCAAGAACAAGCTTGATCGAACCCTGCCAGGTCTGACACACGGGTGAGGTCGCGCCAACAGTTTAGCGAGTTTGAGGAGAGGCTCCAAAGGCACGCTGCATGGGCGGTTGGGGGCTGGCGAGGGGCGGGCAATCGATCGGAAGTTGAGGATCCAGTTTTGGGTTTTGATGACATTGTGATGCGCTGTTGTTGAAAGTAACCTTTGTAGGTGGGTTTTGGTGGTGATGGTAGGATGTAAGATGGCTGCATGTGTAGTTGGGGTGGTTAATTTCGAGAATCCTTTGATCATTGATTGATGGCCATCAAAAAGTCTCACAAGCCGCTGGCCGTCCAAGCGACCTATTCTGTGATCAACTTGGAGGTCCAGCCAGACCACTCGCAGACTCACCTCGGCGAGCAATCTGTCGAGGCAAAACTCGCTTTTGAGCTGTGGCCATGAGAAACAAATCCATGTTTCAACTTTCCCATCCCAAACCAAACAAGCAGTGGGGTGCTTGGACGTGCATAGTCGTTACCGGACCCACTCATTGCTGGCAACCGGCAGCAATCATATGTGCCGGGACTCGGCAGCCCCTTCCAAGAGCCTCACCTGTGGGGTGTGGACTCTTGAAAAGGTCTGGCCAATGATATACAGTTATTGGCTGTAAGAGAGCAAGTCAGATGCGCTGCTCGCTGTGGCGGACAGGGGCCAGGGCAGTTCTGTGACAGCCCCACTTACGCAACAAGCTTGGCCCACAACATGGACGTTCACTTCACACAGACCTCTTTTCTCTCTTTTCCACAACATTGCTGTTCTGGGAAGCAGAACTGGATACCTGTACGCGACTCATGCTAGGCGACCGTCCGTGCATCATTTATGTCTGTCAGTTTGATGGGATTGACGTGCTTGGTAAGGCGTACCTTGTGATGATGATGTTGATGCGCTTTTTTTGATGCCTTCCCAGTCCTTTACCTTGGGTTGAATAACCTAGCTAAGATTTTCAATCGATCATATTACCGTCAGCTACTTGCTAGATCCTCAAGTTGAGATGTGAGCAGCCCAGGTCCAATCAGCGTGTTTCACTGTTTTGATCCCTCGCGAGTCAGGACTCGGCAACTCGTCCAGTCACTGTACGATCGCATCCACAGCGGAAAGAGTGACAAGATTGCCCTGAGGAGCAGCTTACAAAGGAATAGAGCGACCCTCGCCAACGATGGACCCAGGTCCAGTGTTAGCCACCTGCAGGCGGCGCGATGGGGTCGTGAGCCCCGACATCAGATCTCAGATCGGAAGCGCCTGGAACCGGGAAAAAAACTGACGACGGGAGCCGCGGCCAATGCGCACGTCCGTTTCGAGTCGTCCAAATGTGTTGTTCTGGCGACCCCTGACGCATCCGGCTTGTACCTGCGTATGGCGATCGTCTGGTCTTTGGACTTTGCTCGTGCTCTATTGCTTCTAAGATGGCAACAATAACAATAGCAACAACATAAGCTAATGGTGCGATGTGTTTGTGTTTACTCAGGATTGATCGCGTCCTGTTGTCTCATCATGCAAGTTTGGCGGCTGTTGAAGCTCGAGGCCAGATAGCTGGCCTCTGTGAAAGCATGCCCTGGACCCTAGATGTCACCCGTTCTCCCAAGTGGTCACCCGGCCTCGCAACCCCAGACGTCCCCACACAGTCAGGTCTGTAACAGGCCTCTGAAGCTTGTGTTTGGCCCCCCCTGTCCGCCCTGCGAGACTGCATGGGACTGGCTGGGACTGGATGAGGCTCACACGGGCATCATGCGTCAATACCTTGCATTATTATCTTCTTCCCCTCCCCTCCCCCTCTCCAACTCTTCCTTTTGCTCTTTTCTTCCTCTACTATTACCGTTGTTTTCCCAGCTAGGCCTACCCACTGCATCTCTCTTCCTCTCTCATCACTGCGCTGTCGCGTGTGTGTCCCTTTCGTTTCTTTCCTATCTCCCTTCTCGCAGCTAACATTGTCGCTCTTTCGTCCTGCCCAACTAGATTGGCTGCCTGCGCTCTTTTGTCAAGGGAGAGTTGTTGTTCGCTTCGTCAGAGGGGTATAATCTGGTTTATTATACTCGTCTTGTTCGCTTGGTCGACATTTGCACACTGCTTTGCTTTTGACCTAGTTTTGCTGGGTTGTTTTGCTCTTTCGACTATTTCTTTTTAAAAGTCACTGAGTGCCAACCCAACAAAACCGTCTCTTTGCAGCAGCTAGTTCTACTCTTCTTAACTATATATCTTTTTGAAGGTCAACCGCCTGGACGGTTGAAGATCAGGATAGTCGCTGGGCCAGCTCATCACGATGTCGCCCACCATGCACATGACAGCGCCTGCGATGCCGTATGCGCCCACGTCTGACGCCCTCAGCCGTCACGAATACGGCGTCACGAAGCCGAGGAAGACGACTACTGGCGGAGGAAGGGCCTGGAGCGAGGATGAGGTATGTTTTTCTGAAAGTGTTAAGCGCGAACTTGGCTGACTCCCTTAGGAACTCTATCTCCTCCAAACACGCATGCAGAAAATGCCATACAAACATATCGCCGCCCACCTAAAGAAAACCGAGCTCGCTTGTCGTCTCCACTACCACCAACTCAGCCACGGGAGCTCCCGCCGGAAGCGTGCCGCATCTCTCTCCTCATCTGGCAGCTCCTCTGCCCCTAACAACCACTCCCCCGTCATGCGCCCCTCGTCCATGCCCTCGCCCATCCACGAGCATGGAAGCCGCTCTGCCTCGCCAACAGACCACTCAACCTACCACTGTGTCAGCCCCGGCGGTGCGAGTATCCAACTGCCCAGCATCTCATCCACCACAGCAGCAGGGAGCAACACTTCTCCTCGGCTGCCAGTCATCCTCCCGAAGCCTGCGTCCATGGGCTTAACTCTCAACACTATGGTCTCGCCTGCCTCAGCGTCCTCCTCGCCAACCGCCTGCCGTGCCTACCCTAACCCTCTGCACGACATCCCCCCTCCTCCTCCGCAGGGAATCACTTCTGCCCCGGCAAGCTACCGCACCTCGTCCAGCTCTACCGCCCCAACTTCAACGACTCCCAAGCCAGCGAGCCGCCCTGGAACTCATCACAACGCCCCTTCTCTGAGGCTAGACTGTTCCCCGGCTACGATTCTCCCCTCCCCTAGCACACTTTCAGCCTCTCCTTGCGGTAATAACTTGCAAGGGGCGAGTCATCCCGTCGATATGGCACGCCTGACAGCAATCTACAACGCGCATCGAGCACATTTCTGGAATATGATTGCTGCCGAGTACGGACAGGGGGCAAATCCTTGGGTTTTGGAGGGAGCTTGGCGGTCGACAAGTGCGAATAACAATACAACAATGGGTGGATTTATGGCTCTGGGGGGAGCTGTGACACCTATTACGCCTGTTACAAGTCCTGAGGAGGGGTATGGACTTTGCGGGGGAAATAACAATGTGAATGGGAGGGAGCAGCAACAACAAAAGCAGACGATGAAGTCGGATAAGACGAGGATTAGTGCTATTCTGGGGATTGATGCTAGCCCGAGAAGCCCGAGTGAAAGAGAGATGGTTAGGAGGATGGAGGAGAGGTGTGCTGTGGGCGTTGTGGGGGCTTAGAGCAGATCTAAAACATAGCTTCTGCTCTTCCCTTTTTTTCTCTTTCGTTTTGAGTTCTTTAGGGTTAAGGATATCTTCTCGCAATTGAACATTGGGTTTGTGGGCTGGGTATTCTGAGTAGGGTTAGCATTGATCCATGGGCACTTCTCTCTGCGTTGTCGGGAATCGTCGACACAGCTGTTTCCCTTCTCTTCCGTTCCTCCCTCATTGCTTCTTCCTTGCTTGGATGATGACGACGACATGACTGTCGAGTCGTTGTTGAGGACTGGAGGACAGTTGTGCTGGGGAAAACCTTTTTTCCCTTCCCTTTCTGTTTCTCAGCAAAAGCTGTGGGATGCTGATGGACTGATGGCTGGGATGTATGGAGGAAATGATAACATGAACCTGTGGCTGCTGGGTCATCATGATGATGGATGCTGGATGAACAAAATGATTCATGGTCATGATCATGAGTGATATGACGATGAACAGTGTGGTGAAGCACTGGCTCAATCTCACGGGAGGATGGATGGTAGGTTAGCTGGGCTGTTAACGATTGATTTCCATTCACACACATGTGGGCAGGCATGATGGTTGGTTGGGTGCACGTTCTGTTCTGGTTCATGGTCAGTTTCTGGAGATAGGTAGGTAGGTATCTAGGTAGGCGTATATAAGAATCTAGACGTTCATAGCAACAACTTGAGGGTGTTTTCTTTGTATGAATGTTTGTATCCGGGTGTGGATGGGCCGTTGCTCTGTTAGTGTTGGATGTTGCCATATGATGTTCTTCAGACCAGCTGGCATGCTCGATGAGCTTCCGATATCGTGTGCGAAAGTCTTTGAACGTAGTAATGAGCAGTCGTATCGGTTGCATACGTTCACATAGCGGTACATAGGGACAGGGAAAGCGAATATATATGGACTATTGTTCCTTTGCTTCCATCGTCATTCTCCTGGCCTTCGTCCATGGCAGTCTAAGAAGCTGATCGGTAATAAATATCTTCCATGTTCATTCTGAGGTATCTCTAAAAGTTTCTCCATTCAAAGACTGGTTTTGCACAGATTATATTGATATTGATGATGAAGATGAGCTCCAGACGCAATTTCCAACTAGAGCTCAACCTTGACGTATGATAAGAGTGAGCATATCAAGACTGAGAGCCTTGTAAGTTTCCTCGTTACCCAGAGTTGGGTAGCTCACTTTGCACGTTACCAAGTAGGCATTCTCGGGTGACAACCGCTCCGTCGCCTCTCTGTACAGCTTCAGGTTCGGGTACGCTAACCAGCTGTCACACCACCTGCCACATACCTCCCTGTATGTATGTACCCAACCCGGCTGAGCGGGATCTCGGCCTGCCTTAGCGTACCCAGTGTAAATTGGCTAAACTTCACCGAGTTTCCTCACCTAGGTCATGACAGAGATGGATACGGTTGCCAATCTTGACCAGTATCCAGGCCTGACACATGGCAAGCTACTTATATCGTATCGTTGCATGAGATCATGCCAAATGTTGACATACTATCATATGAGCAATGCTTGGTGGTGACGATAAGTTTTCAGCTGACCTAGCTTTCAACAACCCAAACAACACCCAGATACAAGGAAAGCCGGCGGTTTTTTTGCCAAAAGGCCGAGTCACCGCCAGTTTGACGATGACTGTTTGGTTCTGGCCATCAACTATGGGCATGAGCAGGGTCGAGTAGAACGGCGAGGATGATGTCAGTGCGTTCAGTTGGCAGAACGTGGTTGTGCCAGGTCATGTTCCAGAACTTCCAAAGCAGGGACAGGACACGTTGAAGTCTCTCCAAGTCCGGGGCTTGGTGCTGCAGGGCTTCGGACATATCGCCTTGCTCCGGCCGGGATCTATGTACACCTAATTGTGTTGTGATTTTTGCTAGGAGGAGGGGAATGCTACAGAAGAAAACTTGACAGACGTAGCTTTCCCAATCGAACTGATGAGGGTTTATGTAGAGATGGCGTGTTCGAAACAATCTTAGCAGCAGCAGCAGTAGCAGCAAGTGAAAACCTGCTACATTGTCTTCGTATCACGGGCATTGCATCAACAATGGGTTGCGTCAAACCCCCCAAAGATTTCCATCATCTTGGCTAGGAATAAGCACATAAACCAAAGTTTAACAAGGTGAAGCAGCCATCTTATCAGCCACTGCATTATGCAGCTATCGCGATCAATATGCAAGCCATCTGCATGTCATCCGGTTATCAGCTGCCAGCTGTCGTGTCCTGTAACGACGGCTGGTTGCTTGAAGTTGGCCGCGGCCTTGGACAATACATCAATATTGCCGCGGCACCGAACTTCTGATCACTACGTTATCATCGCCGGTAGTTACATATCGTCCACACGGCCTGCAGAAAGTTGAGTCAAACACCTTAAGCCGATCGTGACACCGATGCCGACCGATGCCAACCGTGCCGTGCGCCGAGCATTCGGAAATTACCGCGATAAATCACAAGTGCTGTCGATATACATCGGCTTCGGAGCTGGTGATGTGATTAGCGTATTTCCAAGCAAGCAAGCCTCCATCTTCATCCTCAATTCTGCCACGCTGGCACCATGACACTGGTACCTCTAATTAATCGCCTTGAAATCCATCTTAACGTTTTCCCCCCTAATTTTTGGTCCGCTCCTAGCGCCCGGACTCTTGAAAGCAACATCACCAGCCGCAATGCCCAACAGCAAGCCCTTTTCTGGGAATGCCAGGTCCAGGCATTCGGAAGAAAGCTTCTAGAAAGAGAAAAAAAACGCTTACCGTACCCGGCTTTCCCAAAATCATCATGCACGGACGAACGAAACGCTCAGGCAGTGAGAAGGGTCTTGGCCGCTGGCAAAGGAACGTCGTGTTGTGCTTCCGTTTTTTCCTGAGTGTTGGATCAGGGTTCCATGTTTGGTTCGTTGCAACGGCAGTGAGAGAGGAGCGGCCCTAAAGTTTGGTTGTATTTTACCGTACCACGTTACGAAATTCGCTTACTAAGCAGCTAAACGGACAGGATCTCGAGACACCGATCAAAGATCAAATTGCTGTTTGTCTGCAGTTTGAGAGAGAGAGAGACAGAGAGAGAACCAGAAATTTGTTCTCGACGTGTGTCAAACTGTGTCTCTGTTCCAGAGTTGATATCGACTCAGATGTCTAGTATTGTCTGCGTTATCCTCAAGGCAGGCACACAGAACGGGAAATGCAACTCCCTCAACCCCCGGTTTCCGGGCCCGCGTTTTCCCCAAAAACTCGCCTTCGCACTCACTGCACGGTACCTTCGGACGGGACAAGGGGCGATAAGTAACCGGACCGGGCGTGCTTCCGCTGCTGCCGGTCCACTCATCTTCTTCAAATGAAACCGTTATCGTTATCAATGCTCTCTTATGATCGACAACAAACATGAAAGCTGGGCCGGGTTCCGAGGAAGAAGCTGCATAGGCGACGGCAGTTGATAGCACGTTGGGCCGGCGCTATTAGTGTGAGGACCCGATCGGGTGCAGAAGCTGCAGGGCTGCAGATGCTGCGGCGGCATGAGGGATCGGTTGATATGGGTGCAGAGGTACGTTAGGGATTTATCGCGGACAAACTGTTGGTTGGTTTGGAGGAGGGGAGGGGCAGATGACAGAGCGGTGTTTGTAATATCTCTGTTGGTGATGATACCACAGCTGTGGTGAAGAAGGTTGAGATGGCGATGGAGATGCCGATGACGGTGTAACGGTGTACCTGGCCTGGCCTTCAATTCAAGCTCGACAAGCTCGGCACATGCAACACCGTCCTGCTTCTCGAAAAGCATCGACACATACCGACACTCGGATTATGTCCCGTCCCGTTCTACACAAGGAGATACTGCCGACCGACCGACCAGCGCATCCTACAAAAATATGTTCGGGTAAGTAACCCGTAGCCCTCCGTACGTAGGAACGTATCATACCACGACCACTGTGAAATGACCCCTGCCCAACCACGTGGATTCTGACCAACCAATATGCAATAACCAACAGACGACCCCGACACCCCGTTGTACCGTGACCGTTGCTGTTTCGATAAACCTGTGGAAGATGGATGAACGGCAGGACATTGAGGTCGAGCCGCTACGCAGGCTGCACTGCGTATCCGTCCATCCGCTAGCGTCGTTCGAGAAGGCCGGGGTCCTGGGCCATGTTGGATACGTCAATACGGTGAGTTTCACATGCGAGTTCGCTGTCGTGTAATTTACCTCGTTCCTCCCGCCAGACCAAGTCCCGAGCTGGAATTAACAAATCGGGTTCGCTATCGCTATTGCACCCTGAGGGGAGCCGAGCTGAGCTGTCATGATGCCATCCGTAGCGGCTGCTGCGGTGATTCGGCCATGACGCCAGCGCCTGCGCGGATGCACAGCAGCTGAGAAATCAAGGAGTAGCAGCAGCAGCAGCAGCACAACGACGACGATACGAGTCCCTGCTTGCGTGCCGTGTCTTCCCCTACATCAGGGCCGAAGCCGGCGGCCCGGGGAACCTGGGATGGAGCCCGGGAACGGGGGATTAGGTTGCTTCAGGTACCTGATGACTGGGGCGTTGGTTCCAGTCGGGCACGGCGGCGATGCTACACTACTCCAGATGTACGGGGTTATGCAGAGCTTCGAGAAACAGTGCTACCGTAGGTGGTTGTATCATATCTCTGGGCTGGGCTTAAGCTGAGTCTTGACTGTTGACAGCAATCTCTGCTCAGTCAAAGTTGATGGATGGACGGTTGGTTTGCTGGTTGGCTGGTTCGTTCGCGGGAGGAAGCTCCAGTAGGCACATATGTGGACGTTGGGCTGTTGCATCGACTCCCAGGTACCAAGCAGGATGGGGATACAGTCCAATACATTGACGAACCATGCGGCTGCTCTGCAGTACGACCCCTTCAAACTGTCTGCCGTATCTTGTCTCACCCACCCTGGGCTTGCAACTTCAACCTGACCTCCTACATCGCAATGACGGGCTGCTATCACCATCCATCCATCGTGATCAAAATCAGGAGGATGATTTGCCTGCCTTGCTTGCTTTCCGCCGACGCAGCCGCCAACGCTGTCATCTCCCGGGCCAACTTCAGCAAACAAGAGTAGTACCTACTCCATACGGGGTCTCCGGGCCCCTGATACCCCAACAACTGGACGTCGCAGCGGCGGCCAGCGCGGTGAGCCAGAGCCCTGATCGGACCGTTACCGGCGTGTTCGTGGGGCGTCGTGTCATGTCACGTCACGACTTGACGGGGCTGCTGGCATGGCATGGTATGGCGATGCACTGTGACTTGACCTTGGCTGCGATACTTGATGATGACAGGAGCAGTGGATCTGCCGCTGCTTGTTCGCTCGTAGCCGCTGCAGATGCAGACGCAGACACAAGACGAGAAAGCTCCATCGGAGAAGTCTAAAGGAGTCAAAACAGCTTGCAGCAGGCCACACAAGCTGCTCAACGAAATCGTGTAATGCAGCAAGATGGCAGGGGAAAGACTCCGCCAGAGAAAAATTTCGGTGGAAAAATGGAAGAATGGAAGAAAAGGAAGGGCTCCCGGGCTCAGAGAGCATCGGCAAGCAAAGAAAGCAAGGATGGCCCAGCGTGCAGCTGAGGCTCTAGCGGCCTCCACTTTCGGCACAGTAAGCCTGAGAGTTGGCCAGCGAGCACTGGAGCACCTGGAAAAATGGAGAAGACAGCGACGATTGACTTGACGCTTCACGAGCTGCGACCACATGCTCCATTCCCTACTTGCTGGATATTTTGCCGGCCCTGTTTATGCTGGTCTGGACGAAACAGTCGTCATGTCGAGTGAATTCGATGTTGGCGAGTCAGAACTCGACTCAGGCCTGGAACCTGGGCTCGTCCCTGGGAAGCCTGGCAGCGCACAAAGAGCGGTAGAGAAGGCAGAGTACACAGTAGATAGAGCTAAAGTATGGCATCATCCTGTAGTGTGGACAAACCTCGGGGTTGATATCGGCATGCTCGTGCGCTCTTCAGATCCTTGGAGCGAGGGACCAACCATGTACACTGTAATCACCGTACCTCCGTACCCTTCGGTAGATGTCCGTAAAAAGAACGGAGCCCAACCGCCTGAAGCCCGAATCCGCCCTCCTGCCCAGCCCACTGTTCAGTGCCCGCTGCAGCGTACCCGCTGCGAACAACCCAGCCTAGGCCAAGCATCCCGGCTCGAGCGCAAGCAACGGCCGGGCCTTTTCCACCGCACCACCAGGGGACCAGGGGTATGGTTGGTGCCAAAAAAACGGGATGAACGCGACGTGAGAGTGACATTGAGACCTTGACACGATGACGGGAGATGATGGAATCGCCATAGCGCAGGAGCAGCGCAGCAGCGATGCAGCGATGCATTGCAGTACCAGGACCGACAGGGCAACTTGCAACAGAAGGCAAGGCCGCTCATCTGGACTGGAGTTAATCATCCGAAGACGAAGCAGCTCGGTTGGTATGCCCGAAGCCAGCGTTGAAGCCAAACCTTGCCCGGGCCAGGAAGGTTCCTAGTCAACTTTTTGACTAGCGCAGGCGTGGATCTTTTCATCTGGAGCTCGAATGGAAGGCAAAAAAAAAATAAAGCCCTGGGTGATTCGTAGTATGAAAAAGGCGTCATCCCCTTCATGCTTGGCCTTTACCTACCTTATGACCCGACTTCCATCCCAAGGTCACCCGAAGAGCCAGAAGCTTACGACCTTAGCACCAGTGGTCATCCATGAACAAACAAGTCTCCAAGTAAAGAGCCTCACAACCGGCAACAACAACAACGATCACGCACCAAGCAGGACTTCGGATTGGTCTTTCTAACTCCCCCTTCAACATCGTATCGAGACTAGAATCGTGCAACTGCAGAGGGAGTGCCAGAAAAATATTTAAGGACCTCGATCGATCGCCTTTTCAAACCATTACTCAATTCCCAACTCTCCCTCTCCTACATTCACGTCACATCTGCTTCGGCATCTGCAGCTGGTGCTGGCAAGTTGGGCTCCGAGTCGCGGGTTTTACTTATCGATTAGAGCGAGCAGCGAGTTATCGATACGATTATTGCAGGCAATTACTTTTCCCCATTACTTTTTAAGACTCTAAGAGTGGCATCCCACCTTTGCTGAGTCGCGACTGGACCAACCCACCAATCGACATCACGACTCTCAAGTCGTCGACTGCCCGCTCCCGCATCACGCATCTGCGAGTCGCTGCTCTGGGCTAGCAGGAAGGGTTTCTTGGCGATCGAGCTTGCATCGTGCGTGCATCAAGCGCCCAAAGTGAGCGGGCGAGAGCGAGCTTTAGAACAAATCGACCTGCCTAAATTATTACGGAAGAGCTCAGCTGCCGACGACAGCCGATCTGGGCGACTTCCCCTCGTGGAGAGCGGCATAGACTTCAAGCCAGTTGGCCTCATTAAAGTGAGGGAGGTGAAGAAGTGAAGCGGGAGAAGCATGGCGCCTCACGCGGACGAGGCTCATGAATTGGGCACTGCAGCCCCAGAGCAGAAATGCCTGGGCCTGAGCCAGGTTAGGCGTTGTGAGGACCTGAATGGGCACTCTTTGTCGAACGGCCACTCGAACGGCTACTCCAATGGCAACGGCTGCTCGAATGGCCATGGTCGCCTGAATGGGCACTACACAAACGGTCACCACAATGGCAACGGAGTTCACTGTACCAATGGCAATGGTGCTCGTATCAGCAATGGTAATAGCGTTCACAATGGCAACAACAATGATCAGGGCATCGACTCTGAGACGGCCAGCATTGCTTCCAACTGGGACGCGGCCACGGTTGTCGACATGCCGGTGCCGCGCAACTTGCCCCGACCTGGAGACTACATTGAATTCCCTCAGCTGAAGCATAAGCACGGTGCCCCGCTCAACCGCTGGTCGCATTTTATGACGCGGGATAATGACTCTCCTGGTGCTCAGGTACGTTTTGCTCACTACTAGTATGTTTAACATCGTCTGGCAAGTCCCTTATTCCCGAATCCCGCTGGACCCTGCATAAGGCATGTGTGAATGGGGCATGGCGCCTTAGGTGCGACCCGGATGCCCGTGAGGGGTTACAGGGTGCGGCATAGGACAGCTCGCCTCTTGGACATGTAGGGGATTCGTGACTAGGGTTTCGGGAGTGTGAACGTCGGGTGGTCACGAGAAGGGTAAGCATGAGGACCGGAAATGCTAACACAAGCGCACACAGAGCATGCTTTATTCCCAGATCCAGAACTGGGAGAAGACAAAGAATGCCCCTCAGGTGGGCATTGCCACTGTTTGGTGGGAGGGCAATCCGTGCAAGTGAGTTTTCCCAGTCCTTTAAAGTCATGCCCTTGTTGATATGATTTATTCAGGCCTGATGCTAACATGAACATGAACGCAGTTCTCATTGTGAGTAGCTCCGTGTGGGCCAGTCTGTATGCGAGTACTAACACACGACACTTAACAGTGCGCGAGCTTGGCGATCTTGTCAGGAAGGCCGTTTGGGAAGAGGGGATGATCGGCTGGCAGTACGGCACCATCGGCGTGTCGGATGGTATCACTATGGGTAGCGAGGGTAAGTTTTACCCTGATCACGAGGGTACTTACTAGCAGCAGCGTCGGGCCCCCAAGACCGGCTGCTACCCTCACCCAATGAGCGTTTTTCTGACCCTGAACTTAACCTCTGCTATTACTAGGCATGCGCTTCTCCCTGCAATCACGCGAGCTCATTGCTGACAACATTGAGACCATCACCTGCGCCCAGCGCCACGACGCCAACATTAGCATCCCCGGCTGCGACAAGAACATGCCTGGCGTTGTGATTGCCGCTGCCCGTCACAACCGGCCATTTCTCATGATCTACGGCGGCACCATCCGCAAGGGCTACTCTGAGCTTGCCGGCAAGGAGATCAACATTACCACGTGCTACGAGGCCCGCGGCGCCCTGGCCTCTGGCAACCTGAAGCCCTGCGAGGAGCACAAGAATGCCACTCCTGAACAGGTCTTGGAGGATATCAAGACGCACTCCTGCCCCGGTCCCGGCGCTTGTGGCGGCATGTACACCGCCAACACGATGGCGGTCGCCATCGAGGCCATGGGCCTCACCCTTCCCGGTTCCTCCTCTCATCCTGCCAAGTCTCCCGAGAAAATGAGAGAATGCGAGCGTGCTGCCTCCACAATCAAAATGCTCATGGAGAAGGACATCCGCGCTCGCGATCTCATGACGCGTGCGGCCTTCGAAAACGCCGTCAAAATTACCATCCTCATGGGTGGCAGCACCAACGCAGTCCTGCACCTGCTCGCCATGGCCTCCTCGGCCGACGTACCCCTGACTCTGGAAGACATTGACGCCATCTCCCAGCGCACACCTCTCCTCGCTAACATGAAGCCCTTCGGCGACTACCTCATGGAAGACCTCAACAAGATCGGTGGAACGCCCTCAGTGCTCAAGTTCCTCATCCAAGCAGGCTACATCGACGGCAGCATCCTCACCGTCACCGGAAAAACTCTCTGGGAGAACGTTGCCGATAAGCCCTCCCTCG
>Ga0065720_1020568_pt1 | contig 13823 bp, 12 predicted proteins | sample Thericmetagenome_FD_59107 | JGI IMG/M metagenome (GOLD analysis project Ga0065720, IMG submission 59107) | Thermophilic microbial communities from the Joint Bioenergy Institute, California, USA of rice/straw/compost enrichment - eDNA_2 v2... | ecosystem: Engineered > Solid waste > Grass >... | reverse complement strand
AAAAAAAAAAAAAAAAAAAAAACAGACAACGCCTTGGCTCACATCTTGAACACGCTGAGACGGGGCGTGAGACCCGAAGAAGGGGAGTGTCCGTGAAGCTCGATGAGCGCGGAGGCATGACTGCAGCGGGCAACCGGGTCCAGCCGGTCTCCACTCTCAATGCTGATCAAACTAAAACTCAGGGCTTGTTTTTGCCAAAACAAGTTGTAGGCAAATGGCTGGTCGTTCCGGATCACCTAAGAGATGTCTATGTAGGTCGAATTTGTCTTAACTTCAGTAATTTTCCTGGTAGATGAGTGCTTGCTCAATCCAGCCCCCGGCTTGCCTGCACAGAAAGACTTGTGCTCGACTCGCTGAACTAAAGAGATCTGCGATGAGCCTCAAGCAATACTGCCCCCCCCCCCCTTTTTTTTTCGAGAGGCAGGATCCTCTGATCCTCTTGGACGGGAAAATCGGGTGGGCGATCTGTTACTGCTGTGGATCTTGAAGGGCGGAGCCCACACGACACAGACACGAGAAAAGAGCAGAGAAGTGAGGACAAAGAGCTTAACGGACGGGATATGGCTCTGGAATTGTTGAGACAGGCTTGCGACAGCGATCACAGCATGGCCGTGGGGCGTATTAGATTGAAGTTATCGTGAACTGAAGGTTGACGCTTCGTTCGAGTCGTCGGGTGACAACAACCGTCTAGCTGGCAAAGGTGCCTGCGTTAGCGTAACCCGATGTAGAGCGACAGATCTTGTGAGTCCAGGCCAAGCTGAGGAACATGGATCGCCAAGCCTTCTTGTGAGCCCCCTCCATTTGTACCACCTGGTAGTTACATAGGCGGGGTCGTTAAGCGGGGTTGAACCTGGGAATGGGGGTTGTGTACCTCGATCAGTCTGCCGCCACCATGCAAAGTCGCGCGATTTGGATATGGCAGAGGGTTCCAACTTGAAAAGTTAGCTTTACATCAGTTTGGTCATTATTACAACAAATTCACTTTGGCATTTACACACAATGCCATTGTCTGATAAGGCTAGGCTCCAACTGGAGGGTCCACCTTTTGAAAACGTCGAGGGAAAACCAAAGAATGAGTGTTATCGGCTTAACGAGGCCCAAAAGCTTCACCTTCCGATTGGCAAGGCGGGGTGATGAGCGGATCGAGCCCCGCATCACAGTGGGGATCTGAGCCTCGACGCTCTCTCTTCAGCATAGCGCCGATGTCTGAGGCACGTGCTGCAAGAATACTGGCGGGCTAGTGAGGTTGATGGATTCTGTTTCAACAGACCAACTGATACATGCAGGTCCCAGCCATAATTGCATCTCAGGTGCCAATATATGGAGATCGCAGAAGCCGTTCGTTCGCCCACGAATATCACCTGTACCTGATGCAACGCTGGATGTTGGTGCACCCGCCGCTTCGGATGTGCAAATGTGGGGTCCACACACAACACCACTGCTGGGGACGGGCGATGAAAGCTGTCACCGCAAAGGTGATCAGCGAATCAGAGTCGAGCGCCAGGTTGTGGTGCGCAGCCCAAGAACCCCAGCGACCCAGCCTGTGCCTACCGGCCGGGCTGTCCTGGGATTCCCTCTTTTTTTGATCACAGGCCGCCTGGGACCTGGCATCATCTGCAAACACTATTTTGCCCGCATCGTCTGACGCGGGTGATGCACTGGAACAGAGTTCCGCCTTGTGCCGAATTGTCAAGTCTTTTGAGTTTGTGCTGGGTTCTCGCAGCGGCGTCACGACATCGCCATATCGTGACGACAAGCAAAATCCGCACTTCAGTGCTAGCCCATGAACTAGAATCTTAAAGTCGCAAAATTTCCCACGTTCGATCGCGCGCCAGCCAGCACGGCCCCGTTTTGACCTCCCGTTTGTTGTGGCGTCGTCTCGAGCAAGCGACTAGTCTTGTTCACCTTTGTCCCTGACTACTGTTTTCTGTCGTGCCGATTCCCTCGAGGTTCCAAAGAACTTTTCGAGAGAGCCCATCCGAGAACCAAGCTCCAATGGACGCTGCCGACGTCTTTCGTCAGGGCCTGGGAGCAGCATTTCAACAGCCCCAGTACTTCTACCCCAACAGACCTCCTGTTCCAGTGCTTGGTGCGCCAACACCACAAGCGTCTGCGCAATGGGACAACCAAGAGAACGAGGCTCCTCATCGCATCGCGCATACTCTCACCGCGTGTTGCAGGTGCCGCCAGGTGAGCCGCCCCCCTTTTGTTGGGAAGCCCCTGGGCCTGCAGAACTCCATGCCCCTGCTTCGACTCGGCCCGCTCACGCAGCTTCCCGAGCCTGTCCACAGCACGAGTATGCCTCAGGCTTGATAATCTGACTGTTATGCAGAGAAAAACGAAATGTGACCCAACCCTCCCGCGTTGTATACCCTGTGAACGGTCCGGTTCTGTGTGCGAGTACTACGATAGTGCCAAGGGAAAGAAGATCAACCGATCTTATGTGGTCAGCCTTCAGAAAAAGGTACGCCAGCTTGAGGAGGAGCTGGCCAAGTATACGGACGAAGACGGCGACTACCCCCGAACACATGCCGACATCGTTCGTCCTGGCGGTATGGTCCGCCTGAATGAGACCGATGAAACTCCCCGTTACCTTGGCCCTAGCAGTGGCATCGCCATGACTCGCTTGCTTATGGAGGAAGCGAAAAGGTTCACAGAGTCTCGCCGCATCGCCGACTTGATCCCAGAAGTCCGAGCGAAGAGAGAAAGGGTAGTAGAACTCCGGGATCGAATGCAAAGTGTCACCATGGGCGGTACCAGTGTGAGCGGGCCTTCGGGAAAGTATCAAAGCTACCCTGCGCATAGCGACTTGCCTGCCCAGTCATTGCCGAATAGAGAAGTCTATGATCGGCTGGTTCGGGTCTTCCATGAAAGAGGTGAGTTTTAGGTCGACCCTGTCAGGAAGTTGTAGCTATGTCCTTTGTTCTGACCCCTGGTCCAGTCCAGGTCTTCACTCCAGTCCTGCACGAGAAAGAGCTGGCAAAAGATGTGGAAGCTGTCTATGCAGGAGACACGGACCCTTATAGGTTGTTCGTGGTGAACATGGTTGCTGCAATCAGCCTACAAAAAGTCCGTAAATATGCTGGGTTGCCTGACAGTTACTACCTTAGTGCTATGAAGCACTTCGAGGATGTTGTGCGCCCCAAGGACCTCAAGACTCTTCAGTGCCTGGTCCTGATAGGGCAGTACTCTCTCCTCACGCCAACCCGAACCGCTATCTACTACATTATTGGATTGGCTACCAGGATCTGCCAGCAATTGGGTCTCGGTGACGAGAAGACTATTACGATGGACAATCCAGATCCTCAGACACTGGATATGAGGAGGAGGCTGAGTTGGATTGTTACTACCCAGGAGTTGGGTCTCGCCCACACTATGGGCCGGCCTAATGGGTTTGCTAAGGCCGATGACCTCATGAACGTCAAATTTTTCGAGGCTGTGCCGGACGAGGATATCACACCCGAGGGCATCTGTCACGAACGAACATGCGAAAGAAAAATGGTTGCCATTTACTTTTGCAAGATGCGTCTTTTACAGGCGGAGATTCGTCGAATGCTTTACGAAAAGAAACGGCTGGAGCCGGCGCACGAGTCTCACCCGTGGTTTGCGCAAATGGAGCAAAAGCTCAAGGACTGGCTTGACTCCTGCCCGGAGAATCCAGTTTGGTGCAGGCCTTGGTGAGTTATAGTGGCAAGAAATTGGCAGAACCTCAATGACTAACTCCCAATAGGTTTACTGGAAGGTACTACAGCATGCTGATCTCACTTTATCGGCCTTCTCCTCAAATTCCAACTCCGACTAGCCAAGCCGCCGAAAAGTGCTTTGAAGGAGCACGATATATCATCGACCTAACTTCTCGACAGATCGAGCAAGGAGCGGTCGATATCACTTGGGTGTTTCTGCTAGGCATATATGCAGCGCTCAACGCCCTTCTTTGGTCAATTTCGTACCCAGAAGTACGCTTGAAGCATACCAAGGACGAAGTACAGGCCCTGGCACAGACAGCACTTGAATCTATTACGGTTTGTTCGGATCGCTGGCCCGGATCTTCACCTGCTATAAACCTTTATACAGTCATCACCAATGCTTGTCTTCAGAGTTATCACGTGAAGGAAGAAGAAACTCCATCACCTTCATCAAACAACAGGTTGGACGCGCCGGCGACAGTGATGGACCCCGTCTCACCTGCGTCGGACACGTCCAGGGCGACTCCCCAACCACAAACAGAGCCATCAGCGCCACTCTTCAATCGGTCGCCTTTCGGTTATGTTTTCAACGATGGCTCCGATGGCATGCACTCACAGTATCCATTTGACGCCGCAGCAACCCCCTTCCAGGCCCAGCCCGCTTTCCGCTCTAATTCGATCTTCATGAGCCCGGCCTCAGACTCAAGTGGTCGCAGACTATCCTTGCTTCCTCCCGAATCAGTTCATCCTAGTGAAGGTTCCGATCCCGACCAAATAGACCCTCTCCCACCTCCTTCCATGACTTTGTCCCAACAAGTGCCTTCGCTTACCACTACCTCAGGTTCGGGCACATCGATACCTACACCACCAGAATCGCTGCCACCTCCATCAAGTCATACAAAGAATATCAGTCCCTCGCCGAGTGTCTCGGCGACTCCCACACCAACGATACACCCTTTGCAAACTCCGGCTCTCAACCCGATCAGCCTGCCCGGACCACATCCACAGTCAACTCTGCCCCCTCCATCCAAGACCCCAGTCTTCACCTCTCCCCCGGTGTCCCAGGCTCATCCCTCTCAGCAATCATCCCCAGCAGCTGTCGCCGACTGGTTCACTTCTCAGCAGCCCTTCGTCTCTCCGTTTGTAAGCGGCATCAATAATTCCTCCTTCTGGGACAATGCCCCGAACCCCTTCACCGGCCTCGGCCTGAGCGGCACAGAAGGTATCTCGTACAACTTTGGCAGCGGCAGCGGGTCTCGTCCCCCGCCTGGCACTTCTCCGAACAATGCGGGCAACAACAATGCTCAGAGTTGGAACCTCTCGTCTGCTCCTCCGGCAGCCAGTGGTGGCCCCTGGACATCTGGTCCCCCTCCCAATGCGCATATTGATATGGGCGGCTTCGCCGGCTTCGGTCCCGGGCCAGGAAGTGCGAATGGCATTGCGGGGCTAGGCATCGCAGGTATGGGGGGTAATTCTAACCCAGCAGGAGCCCCAGGCGGGGTTGGGGCGTTGGGAGATTACTCCTTCGTCACGACTCGGCATGGTAGTCTCAGCCAAGAGCAGCAGATGGAGTTGATGGGTGTGCTAGAGACGCAGGGGCTGAGTGATATCGATAGCTTTTTGAGTATGGGGATGGGTTTGGAAGGGGGAGCACCAGCAGGGGGCGGTGTGACTTGGAGTTAAGGAGTTATGAGATTCGCGTTTTGGTATAGCTGTAAGGTTATTGGTTATAAGAACTATTAAGATCTTGCGGTCATATACTTGGTTAGGCATTCTTACTGGATTGGATTGGACTCGATTGGGCATTTGGGGGTATACTCCAGGGAGATTGCCCTGAATCGTATCTCCTACGTAGGAGCATCACACATGAAGTCATATGATCTGTGAAATGCGCCAAGTTATTGTTCTCATTAGTAGTACCGAATACTATGTAATTCCCGTTTTCCGCTGTTATTAACTCCGCCATTATGTTTTTGACCCGGCCTTATTATGTTGCTCATGATACACCTCACACTAGTACTATACGCAAACGCTAGGGTATTAACCATGCAGCTCCTTATGCGCTGCTCATCCCAGCACAATCAATGATGGGCCGGTCCTGCATGACCGCCCTCGTATTGGTGATGTTCACTTTCATGGCCTTCATGGCCCGCGGCACTCGCCCCTGTCTCGGACGAGCGCACGCCTTTCCGGCGCTTCGTCACTTTCTTTTTGCCCATCTTGGGTCCTTCACCGCCTTCTCCATTCTCGGCGTCACCATCAGCTGCCGCTGGGTTGGGACCCTCCAAGACCCAACGGGCAATAACTGCGGCGCGCTCCGAGAGACTGAAGGCATCCGGTACAAAGAGAGATGGCGAACTGTGACCAGCGGGACAGGTTGTGTTGTGCGCTGACTTGTGGGAGGGCACAACCTTTGGATGCGAGACAGCATCAGCAACAGTTCCACTTGAAACTATTGGCTTGGGTCTGGGACCTTTATCCATGTGACCTTCAACCTGACCGGAATTGATCGTGTCCTGGGCTTCTCCGTTGTTAGCTGCACCATTCGAGGTCAAGTTAGCTGCCGAGGTAGCTGAAGTAGGATGCTCAGAGTCATATATCGATTCGGTACTCGTGTTCGGATGATCAGGAAGGGGATGGTGCTCAGAATGAAGTCGGCGCTCGCCGATATCCAAACTCTGCAAGCCTTGAGTGACCGATTGTTCTTTAGGAATTTGCTCAACACCTTCAATTTTCTGCTGCTGCTGCTGGACTGCTTCAGTCTCGTTTGTATTATGCTCGGGTTGACCAGTGCCCGGGATGTGCGACAAAGACGCATCAGCAGAAGTTGGATGAGAAGGTTCAGAATCGTCCTGGAGGAGCCTGCAGCACTTCGGGGTACAAAGATCGTCCCATTCACAAGGCAGCTCGATCCAGTTGCCCGCGACTCGCAATACATCAACCCAGTCCGTCCGAGCCCTGGATCTACTAGCTTGTAGGATCGGAAAACCATCGGCTAGGCGAGTAAGACGAGCGACCATAAGGGCATGCCGAAGCAGCTCTTGCGGAGGAGTTTGCAGCAGACAATGACACAACAGGACAGAGTGAAGGACTTCGGTGAGAACGGGATGGCAGCTTAGAGTCTCAATTCCCTTTTTAGGTGCAAAAGGATGCTTCAACGGATCGATGCTGGAGTGAAATTGCGGTAAATCGGTAGGAGGAGAGGCGCTGAAGAGATCAGAGACGGGATACACGTGGTAAGTGTCGGCAGTGTCTTCGCTTCGATGGCTGGATGAACGCGGGACCCTGATACCATGTCTCAGAGCTGTCACCCTGCGCAGGAAGTCCTCTTCGATCTCTATGGGAAAGTCGGGGGAATATTCGATCTGGGAAAGGATTGCCAACAGATCACGCAACGCGCGCTTCGCATTGTGCCTGACCACCCTACCAACCTCGGCTAACCCTTTCTGAGCTTCTTCATCAGCACCACTATTGTTGGAGACTGTATCATGGCTGGTGAGAGTGTAGTCGGGATCGGGGAATGCAGAAGGCAATGCCTCTGCCGCCAGATCAGTGGCCATCAGAAGATATGCGACAGATCGCTGGAAGTGCAGTTGTAGCTCGAGACTGTTTGGTTGGTCGTCTTCCTTCAACTTAACACCCTTTGACCGTTGATCCACCCGCACTTCCTGAGCACGCGGCTTCGGAGGAGGCTCATGAGGGACTCGGTAACGACGATACAAGCGGAGGGCCTCGGTAAAATCGTCCACAGCGCCACGATAATCTTTCTTAAGAATTCGGACGATACCACGCGTCCGCAGAGGCTCAGGGTCCCTTTGCCTCAGACAAATTATTTCGTGTAACGGGCCGAGAGATGTGTACTCGGCCACTTGTCGGCTTGGTATCTTCTCCTGAAAAAATTGGACATACTTGGCATCCAGATGATGAGGGTTGCGCTGAAGCACCAGCTCAGCAACTTCGTCGACGCACGACGAGGCCTGCATCGTCGCGACGCAGCATGCAATCTCATCAAGAGCGAATGCCTTCGCCAGCTTTTGCACAGCCTGCTCCCGGATGCGCTGGCGACGCTCTGCGCTCATGACTCTCGGGCGAAAGCCTGCACTAGGCGCTAGGGGGTCCGAGGCCTCGCCATTCTTGGCGCGGACAGCCAGCGCGCTGGCTTCATCGACCAGACGACGGATTTTGGCAATGTCGAAGAAGATCCCCGGCTCAATAATCCGGGGCGACGGGTGATTGTAGTTCAGGTGGGCAATCGACTCAAGAACCTCGAGAGGGAGCTGAAGCCAGTGTCCATGGTATGCCGAGATGAAACGCCAATGTCTAAACCCATTTTCCCGTTAGCCGCGTGCAAGCAATCCCATTTCGTGCAAAAGGATCATAGTGGGGGCGTTATGATATCATCGGGAAAGGGACCAAGTGTGTAGGGAATGTAATACAGAGAAGGGCCAGGACAAAACGTACTTATTCCTACAGATTGTCAACGTTTGCGGCGGTACCGGCGTGGATGGAGAGGTCTCCTGCTGTGATTGCCAGGCGCCCTGTTGCTCTTGTTGCTGCGGGACATTCTTCGACTTCTTGGGCTTCTTGCGCCGCTTCTGCGACTGAGAGCTAGGCTCGAGCAGATGGTCTGGCTGAGCCGGCGAGGAAGCGGCCTTTTCCTCGCTATCGCAATCCGACTTTGTCTTCTGCTCTTCAGGCATTTCTTTTCGTCTCCAGGCAGTTCAATTGGTTCGATAGCTGGGCAGAATTCTCAGCGCAATGGCCCGAAGGACTCGTGGTGGGGAAGATCGAGGCAAGTCGATGCGGCGTGGCGTTGTGGATGCCGAGGACGTCAAGGAAAGGCAAGCCAGGGTGTCGGAAGGTTACAAAATTAGGTTTGGGTGTAGAAATATTGTCGAGCAGAAAAGTATCGATTCATTGAGCGCGCAAGGAATCATCGGACAAAACAACACGTAGGGCAGCAAGGCTGGCACCGAGTAATCCGTACGTCCTCGCGCGACGCTCCTGTCGTGTGGAAGGAAACTGCACACAAAAACACCACGCCTGCTGCTGCGAGCTCCATTCTGCTGTTGAGGGGCAACCGCGCCAACCATGAGCATGGCGAAGAATCTCTCGTTTTAGCTCTTGCCCTCGCTGCCTGGACACCATGCACTGCTTCGCACATGCTGGCAACAAGGAGTTAAACATCACATCATCACCATCGTCATCAATTGCTCTTTGGATGGATGGAAAGGGCGTGACGGACCCGCTGGAAACATCCCTCCGTCAAACGTGCCCAGCTCCAACGGAGGCTCTTCTCGGAACACGGGTTGAAATGGCCCGAAGGTGACCCCACTACGGATCCGTTAGGCTAGTGCGCATCTGGTTAACCCTAACCCTGGATGGAGATTATTGGGTGGGTGCCCTCAACATCGCTTTGCGGTGATCACCTTTAGAAATCTTGCTCTGCGAGCCAGCTACAGCTTCAGCATCTAGTTCGATGGGAATTCAAACCTCCCGATGAGCTCTCCCACATTTTGAGAAAAGGCACTGGGCTCAAGAAACCAAGCCAGAGACGTATTGTTAGCTGTACCTTGATGCTGTGATTGGACAACCACAGTCTGGGCGCCCAGCATGTAACCACGGAATGGGATCGCGGCCGCTCAACGGGCCAATTGTTGAAGGCGGATTTCATGGCTAAGCGCCAGCTTGTCAAGAGGTGCCATGGTCACCTGCAGCGCCCAGCAAGTCATTCAGGGTTCCCATTGATTTGGGGGTAACTCGTACAGGAGGACAGAAGTAAAAGATCTCAATGGCCCCTCCTGTGCTCTTTTTGCATACTTCATCTGTGCTTCACTCTTCTCTACAAAGACTTTGTTGTTATTTGAGCATTTTGCTAGTTATAAAAGACTGAGGTGAACACCCTTTTGACTTTGATATCGTCTCCTGGACTTATGCCGTGTTAAACATTTCACATTCAAGTGAGGTTCTGAAAGTGGGATGCCTGGCTCTGTAGACATGGCTCGATGGAGATCCAAATTGCTCCGATGTCAGTGGTTCGCTTCCTTTCAAGCCATCTTGGTGCTTATAGCTCTCGACTCTACATTCTGCGGTCACTTATTAGTCCATACTAATGCCAAAAAGATCTCATAGCAACTGTCCAGTTGAGTCTTGTTGCAGCTGAAGGCTACTCTTCATTCTTCAGCCGCGACACTAACACAACTATCGCCATCAACCTGACTCCCGGGACACATGACATCAACTTTTACGTCACATCCCCGGACTGGTATCAATATGTGGCAATCGGCATCGGCAATGCGATGGAGGATGCCCTAATCCTGGTTATGTATGCTTCCAAGCATGAGAAGAGTGCGTATCTAGTACCTTGATTCAGTCTTGAACCCTTCAACTTACACATGGCACTATGAATAGGAGTGACTGTCAGTCCACGACGGAGCACGTAAGCCCTCAAGCTCACCTCCAGGTTCTCATCCAAAACTAACCGATCTGAAGGGGCCACACCGAGCCATTCTTTGACCCTAATGTGAAGGTTACAGTCCATCACTCAGCCGTCACGGAGAATCTGGACATCATTGTCCATGGCACTTGTCACAGCTGTCATGCTCTCGCAGCCAGCCATATTGAGTTCAACCGTAGCTTGCCCCTGATATGGGCGGTTGGTCCCAGCTTGTCTCTTGAGTCTGATGACTTAGATGCCCCCATCCGTCGTCACATCAGCTACGGTATGTTTCATACTCCCCTCTGGCGCAAATTTCCTCCAATACTGATAGTGAACTTCCAGGAAAATTCACCGTCGATGCCGAAACCGCCACTGGCAGTCCTCCCAAGCTCTCCGAATTTCGCTCCGCAGATGGCAAAAACATTGGTGTGCTCTTCCAAGAAGACGAGGCCATCATTGTTGATCGGCGACCCCGCAACGGAATCGTCCACGGCGTACTTTATGCCATCGCTGCTCTGGCTCTCGCGCCAATTGACTTCCTCGTTGCTGGTCTTCTGGCGGCCGGACACGCGTCGCGTGCTCGCAAGCGGACTTGCGCTTGGACGCATTATGCTACTGCGACAGTGTATACGGCGTTTGTGTTCGCGGCACTGGTCCCTGGTATGATGATTAGCCGCGACCATATTCGGGTACGTTTCCCCTGCCTGAATGTGCTCTACGCGAGACTATGAGGTGAATGTGCTGACTTGCTGGTCATGTAGACACGGAAGTATACCACTCCTCACCAAATCATCGGCCTGATCACTGTCGCCCTCATGGGTAGCATGTTCATTTGGGGCCTGGCACTGTTGTTCCTCAAGCGGTCAGCCACGAAGCGGAACCAGGCATTGTTCGAGGTTGGGAGCAAGCTCAAGCTCAGCGCTGCTCACCGTTGGGTGAGCAGAATTGTGTGGTTGCTGCTTTTAATCAACATTGGGCTGTAAGCTCCATTGCTGGAAACCATCGCACTACTTGCCAGAAGTTGACTGACTGATTAATCTCACAGGGGCCTGAAACTGGCAGAGCATCGTCCTATTTTTATTTTGGGCTATGTCGCCCTGGCTGGTGGCATGGTTGTTGTCCTTGTACCCATCTACTTCTGTGTGTGGTGGTGTGCCAGGCGCAGGAGAAAAGAAGAAACCGAGACTGAGTCTCATGAGTTTCCCGTCATCTATGACAACTACCACCGATGATGCTGGAGATTAATTCTTGATGAAATTAATGATTAACGATGGAGAGGAGTTTCTGTTAGAGGATCTGATAGCAATTTTGGTTCCTCTCCAGTACCGTAGCAGGCCTTCATTTGGTAGGTAACTCTCGCTCATCTAGTCGCTAATACGGGAAACAGTGAATGCTTGACGTGCTGTGACTCATTGATACCGCCATTATCTCGACACTTTTGGGTCTAGTATTACTCCTAGGAGTCTGTCTACTACTGCGCGTTATACTGCCTAGTAACCTGTATGACCCTCCAGTCTTACTACCCAACCTAAACCTCTGATTCCAGTTTTATCTAAGCCCTGTATCCGTCTTCTTTTCAAGATTCCCATGACCAGAATCCACTACCGAATCCTTAGCATCATTCTCTCGTTGAACTACTGGTGTTTGCTGCCCAGACAAAGGAGCTTCGACACTAGGTTGCTTCTTCCTAGAGGGCAAGTCGTCCCGAAGTATCGGCCAACCACCTGACCAGCCTACCCAGCCTGTCTCGCGCGGTCCACGGAGGAAGCATATGATGAGAGCGAAGCCAATGAAGGCAACTGTTAGAACCAGTCAGCATCCAATCGTCGACGATGAACAAGAATGAAGAGAACCTACTGCTGCAACTGCCACTGTACTCCCATCCACCCAAAGCATAAAGCCGATTACCCACCGCTGTACCCGTCAACTGCCCCGAGAAGGCAGCAATCATGTACGCCGTATTGACCCTGTTCCTCGCCAACGGTTGGATACTATAAATCGACGACCTCAGCGCAATCTGTGCGAACTGTGACCCGAGGTCAATCGCAATCGCCTCAATCACCGGCCCAGCGATATGATGCAGCCCGGCGAAAGTGCCCACTATGACACCAACCAACTCAACCACCAGCCCCATGATCGCCGACACCAACGGCACCACCTTGTCGATGACAACTCGACTGTACACAGGTGCGGTTACTATCACCACGACACCGATCAAGCCGAACAGGCCGATGACCATCGATGAGTACCCAAACGGAGGGGACGATAGCAGGAAAGACAGGGTGGTCCAGTACGAGGTGAACACCGCACTCAGCAAGAACGCGACGGCCGCGGCTTGGAGCAACAATGGCTCCGTGACTAATAACTTCACGATACCAGCCAACATGCTGATGTAATTCAGTCCCCCTGGGTTCTTGGATGGATAGTCTGGCATCCAGACATACAACAACACCAGTACCACGTACTGCACGCCGAGGCCGAACCAGTAAATGTTCCGCCAGTGTGTGTAGTTGGCGAGGACACCTGAGAGAATGCGGGCGACGAGAATGCCGAGAGAGAGACCCGAGACAACGATGGATAGGCAACTTGCGCGGCGATGGGGCGGGGCGAGGTCGCCAACAAGGGGAAGCATGAGCTGGGGAGTAACGGTGGTGAAGCCGCAGATGAAGGAGATCGCTTGGAAGGTTGGAAAGGACTCTGTAACACACAAGACTATCCACTATTGATCCGGGTCGTTAGAACATGTCAAGAGAATGTGTGATGACTGGGCAAATACCATTGTGGCAGTAAACCATATCAGCCCAATAATAAAGGGGCGACGTGGAAAAAGATCGCCCAAGGGGCACAGAAACAGTAGACCGCCCGCATATCCAGCCTGCATCAACGTGGCAACAGACGAAGCCCGTTCAAAGCTGACTTTGAATGTTTCTGCTATCCTGTTGAGGATGGTTTGGTTGTAGTAAAGATTTGACACCGTGAAACATGATGCCTTGTTGCCCATTGTCAATTTATTGATGGGTGATACCCCAAAACAGGAAGGTTACTTACAAAGGCAAACAGGACATTCAACCACACTGTGAATTCAGGCGGGTTGTTAACATCGTAACGGGATGGCCGGGGTGTCCAGTCCCATGTACGACGGACGACAGCTTTCCACGATGATTTTTCTGGTGAACCATCACCAACATGAATGTCGTGAACATCATGTTCGTGTTGACCATCGTGTTGCTTATCTGATAGCAGTCCATTGGACGTATCTGCCCTACCATCCGGTGACGGAGTTGGTTTTCCGGACTGGCCAGCAACACCTCCAACCAGACTCGTCTCAGATACTGGCGATGAACACGCTTGCTCTATTCCATGAGCCTGCGTGGTCTTCCCCCTTGAAGCCATGCTCATACTCCCAGCTTGCACCAGTCACTGGTGGATGTATAGCCTACAGGCAGCCCCCGTTCAAGAGATCAAGAACTGTTCGATTAAAGACGGAGCAGCAGTAGCGGGCACTTATATAAGCCTAACTCGCGGAATAGCAATTCCCGGCGAACGGTGGTCTTGGCAGGATATCACTACATGTGCAGAGTTGCAGGAATCAACCGACAATCGGTGATAAGTTGAGTCCGGGGAGAGCGGGTCGAGGTCCAATCTCTCCTAGCTAGGGCGCTCATGCTCGGGAGCCAGGACCGGGGCGGATGGGGGGG
>Ga0065720_1020567_pt1 | contig 13824 bp, 18 predicted proteins | sample Thericmetagenome_FD_59107 | JGI IMG/M metagenome (GOLD analysis project Ga0065720, IMG submission 59107) | Thermophilic microbial communities from the Joint Bioenergy Institute, California, USA of rice/straw/compost enrichment - eDNA_2 v2... | ecosystem: Engineered > Solid waste > Grass >... | reverse complement strand
AATAGCTGTAGAACTGACTAAAAAGGAAGCATGTAAAGTTATTTAAGCAAAGCTTTAGTTCTTCTTCGGCATCTTCTAGTCTATCTCAAATTTTTGTCTCTTGCATTCTCACTTTTTGCCCACTCAGGAATTTCCTCTTCTAACCTTTCTGACGAGTCTTCGTCCTCATAATTTTGAATATCTTTACTTTTTTCTGCCTTGCCACTCTCCATTACATTTTTCTGAGTAGATGATGAATCTTGGGGTGAACGTGGGCTGCTTATCTTGACAAAATTCATGAATTTCTCTGAATCAATTGTGTTAGATTGAGAGTTATCATTGGAAAAGCTAGGCCTTTCATTCTCTGTTTCTTGATTAGAAGAAACAGATAATTTAGTCCTTTTATTGGGTGACTTTTCTTTAAAGTCTCGATTTTTCATAATACTTTTCAATTTGCCATTTGTATAAAATTATGGCATCTTCTATTCTTTCTTACTTAATGACATAGTTCAGCATTATCACGTATTTTGATGGATAATGAACCTGAAAGAAGAAATATTATAGCCATTAATTGAAAAATCAAGCTGAGGAATATTTAAATTATTGTTGCTTTCTACAGACTCATACTTACGAGTAAGTTTCTTCTTCTTACTATCACTCATTTAATGCTTTTTTTGAGGAATCTGGATTAATTCTGATATCTTGTAAGGATATATTAAATTTATTAACTTGGGTACCAAAGGACTCTTATCAAAATCTATTTACAACAGAGATGATGTTATCATTAAAAAAATGGAAGCTTAACTATCGTCATCATTATCCTCTTCTTCTTCATCTTCTTCTTCCTCATCTTCATCTTCTTCTAGAGTTTGCTTTAAGAACTCAATAAATTTGGCCGTCTAAGGAATTAAAACCTTTCTCCAGAAAGTACCAATTCCAAGAATTTTTTATTAACCTCCGTATCGTTCTCTTCAGCTTCAGCAGCCCAGTCTAAGATAGATTCAGCTTTTAATATTTCTTGCTTAAATAATAACTAAAGTTAGGGCTGATAGAGTCAATCTTACTTGAAGGAATATATGGAAGCTGTTTCTAAATTCAGTTTCTTCAGTACAGAATTTCTATTAGGTAAGGGAATAAACCATCTAAATACCTCTATTTCACCAATGAGACTCAACTCGTCTGAACCACTCTTAGTAATGGATTTGATTAATGGACTCCAATGATTCAAGATCTAATGAGGATTATTATCCAATTTCTTAAGCCTACATTTTGTATATTGCTAAGACTAACACCCTTTTTCTTAATTTCTCCCAAGAGGACTGGCATACAGTTTCCAATACATTCTGAAAAGGTTGCATGGTATGAGAGTCTGAGCCCGTTCAATTCCATTGAGACAGTTTCTGGGTCGACATTATTCTCAATACTTGCTTGCAATAATTCAAGAGTGTCTTTTTTGAAATCTACAATTCACAAATTCATATGAAAAGACAGTACCAGCTTCAATATCAACATCTTCTTCCTCTTCATCGGTCTCATGATAAACTTTAGTCTGCTCAAAATATTCAGGTTTACTTCCAAAATATTCATCGCTTCCCAGCTTAAAGGTTGGGTCATTCAAAAATTCGCCTTTGACAAACAATTCATTATTCTGTACTTCTGAATTTTTATTCACACAGACAAGAGAATTCTCATTCAAGCAAGCATCCTGCTTCAAGTGAGTCTAGAGGTAAATTTTTCGATACAGCTATTTGTACGTTTGAACCAAGAACACATCCAGTTCTAACTTTGCAATTGTTTTCTATGATAACTCCGTCAGCTATGACACAATTTGTGATTTCGCAATTATCTCCGATTTGTACATTATCCCAAAGGATTGAATTTTTGATAATTGTATTCTTTCCAATTTGGCAATTCTTTCCTATTGTGGATCTCTCAATTGAAACTTTATCCTTAATAATTGTTTTTGCGCCTATGACTGTTCCATGACCAATTTTGGCTGTATATGAGATTTGCAACTTCTCGTCCTTCAATATAAGATTAATTTCTCTAAACAATACCAAATAGGTATTAAAATCTGAATAATTTAAACTATTCTTCTCTTTGTCTTTAAGTCTGAGGTCAGGCGTAGATGGAAGAATAGGGTAAAGCCATCTGTAGATGACTTGTTGAGAGACAATCCCGTAACTACGATAGTCAAGCACCTTTGCAAAATATTCATGATCTTGCAAGAGATATGCAAAAATTCTATCTTCAATAATTTCAGATGTTAGAATTCCATTAATGAAATCATCACGAAAATCCTTATTTTTTAATAATAGGGTCAATGCTTGTTACATTGAAATCAAAATGCTCTGTTAAAAGATTGAAGACTTCTTGAGCACAGATTGTAATATCAGAATCAGTCCAATCATAATGTATATTTATACTATTTCTCAATTTCTTAAGATTGATTTTGTCTATGTCGTTAAAATCTGATAGTCCATGAATACCTAAGTTAAAGTTCAAATGTTTTTCTGAGGACATATTTTGATATTGGAGAATTTGATTCGTAGCAGAATCTATAATGAGTGCGCAATCGTCATATCTTGTTCTCAAAGGGCTATTGATAGGAATCTTCTTGAAGATTTTGGTCATGATATTCATTTTATCTTCCTTTCTTCTTCTCATATGTTCTTTGATGGCTTGAGAGAGATCGAAGTTTGCAACTACATCTCCGAAAATGAGCAAGAAATCATTATGGATAACTCCTTGACGGTATATCTCTCTTAAAGCCTCTCCAACACTAAGAAGTATAAATCCAATTTATAATGAATTAAACCTTTTGCATTGCTCGCCTGATAGAACTTTTATCTTAGTTGTCTGACTACTTGTTCTTCTGAAATAATCTTCAATAATTTTTTTATGCTGAGAAGTGAAGATAAATATTTCTTTGATCTGGTTATCACGCAAGAACCTGATAGTGTATTCAATCATTGGTGTGTTCGCAATCGGAAAAAGCACCTATCTATTGAATATCTTGTTGAAATAGATTACTTTTGGTAAATCTTGAGACAGAGGGAGAAATTTCGTCTGGAAAGAGTCTGCAAATACTATTGCCTGAAGCTCTACTTCTTTCTAAATATAAGCAAACTTTTAAATGAGAGTACAATTGGTTCTTCAACAGCAGTCTTTTTTGAAGTCATAAATATCTAAATAAGATTTAGCTTAATAAACTCTAAATTGAGCAATATCAAATATATTGCAGTAGGATTCAATCACAGGTCTGTTAGAGCACAAACTGACACTCATTAAGCCGTCCTAAACAGGAATTCTATCATTTTCACCAAAGGTGAATTCTGAGGAATTTTATTTAAAACATCAAACTAAAATATGTCAGTGATTATTCTAGACACTAAAAATCTAAGACATAGTATCTAAAAATGAATCAGATTTCCCTCGATAAGATCTGCCAAATTTGTTCGCTTACTAATTAAATTTAAAAATCAAGTCAGGGAAAATTTACAGGGAAAAATGAATTCGAATGAAATACTTCAAGCTTTAGAGTACACCCTTGGAAGTACTCAACAACAAATTAACATGGCTGAACAAGTGTTAAAACAAGTAATTTACTAAAGATTTTTCAAATAACTCTCAGGCTCGAACAATTCAAGGATATATTCCAAATCTTTTGTTGATTGCTTGCAATAAAGATGTAATATTTCACAACAATGTCTTGAGTTAGTAATTAGGTATCAGAAAATATAAGACACTCAGCTATTATCAATCTGGCAATGGAAATTAAAACATATTGGATTCCAAAAGTTGAACATGATCATATAATCCCCGATATTGACAGAGATACTCTAAAAGATAGTATCTTAGATGCCCTTATAAAGTGCATAGATGTTCCCAAAATTTAGTAACTTTAATCTGAATTCATTTATTAATGAACCAGCAAACAAATGGAGATTATCATTCTCCATATAGCAGAGTCAGATTTTCCAGGGAAATGGACTTCAATTCTTCCTAATATTATCGAGAAATTAAGAACCTCAGAAAAATTTGGAGAGATTTTTGGCTCTTTGCTAGGATTGAAGAATTTAATTGAAAATTATGAATACCAACTCGATAAAGAAAGAGAGCCTCTTGAAATCTTAGTTCCAAATACATTTCCAGTTTTAGACTCTTATGCCAAAAGCTTGTTAAGTAACTACACTGAGCAAGCTGCTTTGGCAATGAATACCATTCTGAAAACTTTCTTGGCTTCAATCAAGGTATTAGGTTTGAATTTGCATCCTTATTTTTCATAGTTGGTGATTCCTAAATATCTCATGGAAGAGAAGGTTTTGGAAAACTGGATGGTTTACTTTAAACTAATTTTGGACAAATCTCTGTCAGATGACTTAGAATCCTTGACTGACAACAGGCAAGTAATCGAACAAAGAGAGAAGAATATTTATTGGGTGAACAAGAAATGGTGTGCCAAAATTATAGATGCTTTCATCTACCGTTATTCTGAGAAGAAATATGAAAGGACTGAGAATAGAGGCATTTCAGAAATCTTCCATAAAAAATACGCTATTCCATTCTTAGAAACCTTTATTGGCATTCTCTATAGACAAAAGGATCACTACGTTCACTCCAAAGTTCAATATTATGCTTTAAGATATATTTATAGAGCATTAAAATTTACAAACATGAATGCTCTACTCAACGAACACATGGAATACTTAATGTTCTCAAGTTTGATCCCATCCTTATTCTTAACTCCCAAAGATGAAGATGACTGGAATGAGAATCCTATTGAATTTATCAGAAAGGAAGAGGATGTCACTGAATGCTCCAATAACTTGAAGAGAATTCTTCGGGATTTATTCAAAAGAATTTGTGATATGAACTTGTGTGGAACTGATGGTGAAAGCCTTTTGATGAAGTTTATGAAATATAGTGCTTATGTGCTCACAAATAATGTTGACCCTCGAACAAACCAGCCAACAGACCTTAGAATGAAAGAAGCTATTATGCATATCATCGGAACTTTGGCTAAGCCTATACTAAAGAATGACTCGCTTAAATCAAATATGGAATATCTTCTTCATAAGTATGTTGTTCCTGAATTCCACAACCCAATCGGTTTCCTTAGAGCACGTGCTTGTTGGGTCTTTGGTATATATGCTGGATTTGAATTTGAAAATAAACAAATTTTGGCCGATGCGACTGAAGGTCTCTACAAATGTTTGACTGACAATCAACTACCTGTCCAAGTTAAAGCTGGAATTGCTTTAAACCAAATCCTTCAGCAAGAAGAAGTTATTAACTTGCTTAAGCCTGGTTTAAGTTCTATTTTATCGACCTATCTTAAACTGATTTCTGAGATAGATGAAGATGAATTAGTCTTAGCTCTTGAAGGAATTGTTGCCAGCTTCCAATCAGAAATTCAGCCATTTGCACTCGAGATTATAGAGCATCTTGCAAATATCTTTTTCCAAGCAAACAAAGACGATGAAAATGATGATACCGGGTCTACAAGTGAAGAAGATGAAAGACAGATGGGGGCAGCGGGATGTTTATCTACAATCGCCACAGTCTTGAAATCTGGAATTCCAAAGGATGCTCTTTCTAAATCAGAAGATATTATTATGCCAATTTTAGATCTTGCTTTCACTCAGAAGGGAGAAGATTTTACCGAAGCAGGTTTGCAGATTTTGTCTGCTATTACCTATCATTCAGATATCATTAGCGACAAAATGTGGACTTACTTCCTTGAATTGAATTACATGATTCTTGGTAAAAATGATGGCCTGCAGCAACAGGATGATGGTTGGGCTTTTGACTATATTCAGGACATGATCCCATCATTCCAAAATTATATTCAAAAAGGCAGGAATATTATATTCAGTGTTAAAGATCCTTACTACCATCTCACCTATATTGAGCTACTCTTTAAGACTATTGATAAGCTTTATGACTACTGCTATGATAGCCAGAGTGATGTTGAGATGGTGATAGCATCTGTACTTTACATCACCTTAATTGAAAATTATGTAAATGAAATTGATGATATTGTCAGATTTATTCTTGACAAATCAATCTTTCATTTACCTAAAGCCAAATCAATTATGATGAAAAAGATGTTCATCCAAATTATTTCAATGTGCTTGTGGTACAATACTGCTTTGACTCTAAGCCACCTTGAGAATAAGCAAGCCACAGAATATGTGTTTAAATCCTGGATAGAATTGTTCCCAAGCTTTAAGCATGATTTTGAGCTTAGAAGACTTCTTTTCGGATTGGCATCGATCCTCAGATTGAATGTAAATGATCTTCCTGCAGTATTTAACTATTTCTCTCTGATTAATGAATTAGCTTGTTTCAGGTTCTCTTGTGGGATTCCTACAACAAATGGTGAAACTAACTAGTGAAATTCTAAGGTTGAGAGACAAAGATGATTCTGAAGAAGGAGAGGTACACTAAATAGACTAAATTATGAAAACTTAATATAGGAAGCTGAAGAAGATCCAAACGCTGATTACAAGAAAGTTATAATGGACTTGAGAGACTATAACGAGAAAAAAAGTAATAATCCTACCTTCGTTGACAAGGATGATTTCAACCCCCATGAATATCAACTTGATGACGAAGACGATGATGATGATGATCTCGATGACTATGAAGTTTGATTCAATTATGCACTCTTTTATTTGTTAGAATCTAGACTGGTTAAATAGTAGCTGTGAATATGACTCGCCAATTGCTGAGCAATGTGAAATTTTATATCTAAGGGATTGCTTGGAGTGTAAAAATGATGAATGATAATGAACTTATCTAACTAGTCATGCAAAAGACTTATGGAGATTACTATGATCAACTTGTTTCCTGCTTGACCGAGGAAGAAAAAGATACTCTTAGGAAAAATTTCGAGATAGCCCAATTCCAGGAAAATGAATGTAAGATTGTTCTACCCTCATTTTGAGTAAATTAGTTCAAAAAATGAAACAGGAAAAGGCTATGAAGTTGAACAATCAATTAGGTTCACAAGTTTAAGAGTAATAATACAAAGATATTATGGTTCATAAATAAAAATGAAAGTTAGATATATAGAGTAGTGATTGTAATATTATGGAGAATTTCAATTCCTTTTCAATTCTATAGAGTCTTCAAGTTCTTCCTCACCTTTTTCGACAATTACATCTTCTGGTTTGTCATCGTCGTCGTCTATGAGTAAATGAGCATACTGAGCTCTTAGAGTTTGGTAGCATGATTCAGTATCTTCTGCTTCCTCATTATCCTCAGGCTCTGCTACTTCCTCTTCTTGACTAATTGTTACTGGAGCTGCTCCAATTTTCTCAGAAAAGATCTTGTCATAATCTTCAATAGTTTTTGCAGGTATTTCAGGGACTTTGAGATCATCCTTGATAAGATATAATTCTAAGTTTTCTTTTTCAAGATCTTGCTCTGATTTCTCTGCAATTCGCTGCAGTTCACTTAATTTCTTTTCTAAATCATTGAAAATCTCATTTTCTATTTGAACTAAGGGACTCATAAAAGAATAAATAAAAATTTACCGGATTCACTAAAGAGTTGTTTAATTTTATCTTGCTTAGAGTTGATCTCATTCAAATACTCCAGTATTCTTCTCTTCTTTTCCTTTTCCTCTCTCTCTGTTTCTTGAGTTTTGATTTTTTGTCCGAGATTTTGTTGGAACTCTTTAATCTCTGCATTCAGTTTCTAACTAGTTAGCGATGTAAAGATAAAACCTACATTGATTTCATTTCTCACATCATAGATATCATTCAGAATATCTTGTTGATTCAGCTTTGAAACAATCTCATCAAATTCTTCAATTTTAGAATCAAACTCTATTTCAACTCTATATCTTAAAGATATGGAATTGGTAGTTTACCTTGATGCAGTTTCAGGGTAATGAGTTTTCTTGAGATTTTTGATTAGTTCCTAAAAATGACTTTCATTTATCAGTATTTACTGCAATTTTTTCTGAGCTCTCTAATTCTCCATTCTTTTCCTTTTGACTAATCTCCTTTTTATATTAATAAAACTCAAAAGCAATACGAACCATAAGTTTCTTTGTAATAGCATCATTTTTAGCTTGAAGCATTCTTTTCTCAGCAAAATCCCTTAAGCTTTTTTCTCCTGGAAGCTATGAAAGATTAGTTTAGAAACATAAATAGATACTATTTTAAATTCATCGTTCTGATCTTGATCTCTATCAATAGAATATTCAAATAATTTTTCTTCAATCATTTCCAATCTAAAGTAAGAATGTCTCTCTCATTTTATTATACCTCTTCTTTTCTTCAGCTGATATTGCATATGGATTAGGTATGACTGAGCTGTCAAAAACTGATTTAGGGTCTTCATTGTTATCAACTTCTCTTTCAATTTCAGCGATTATATCTTCAATTCTCTTCCTATCTTCTTCGGGAATATTCTCACTATAACTCTTCTTCTTAGGGGAGGATTTGCTCTCGCTTTTTTCTGTCTCTTTCTCGATTTTACTCTTTTGTTCTTCCAATTCTCTTCGAGAATTTCGAGAGGATTTTTTCTTCCACTCAGTTAGGAAAAGCTTACTCTTCCTAATCTATTAAATATGATTTGAGCTACATTTACATGTCATCAATTGATAAATCATCAATGCTCTGATTTTGGGATTCAGTCAATTTCTTCATTTTCTGAATATTTTTTCTTGCACGATATTCCTTTTCTTTCTCAGCTAACACACGATCAAGTTCTTTTATCTTCTGCTTTTCTTTATAGTAAGGATCAGTCTATAGATATTGACTTTTTATATAATCAAGTACCTCTTTTGTAGGCTCTTTAACTTCTTCTTGAATCATTTTGGATATAATCTCCTGGAAATTTGATATTTGAGAATTGTCTTCAGCCAACAACCCTCTTTCTGCTAATTCTTCTTGACCTTTTTGCTCTCCGATTGCCATTTCAATAATGTCGTCAAAATTCTTAGGTAATACAACTAAGTTCTTTCCCGACTCATCCTTTTTATTCTTGACGTGTTCCAAATAATCTCTCATTATTTTTTCGGTATCTTGTTGTCTTTGCATTATAAGATTTAACCTGGAGTTCATTTCTTCAAATGTAAAAGATAAATTCTCTTCATCAAGTTCATCTGCTTTGTCAATTTGTGTTACTTCGGTTTTCTTTGTGTTAATTGGTCTAACGAGTTTAAAGAAAAATTATAATTGTACTTTTTGCTATTCACAGTCCAATGATCTGAGGAGAAATTGAGCTTATTTCCAGAGGTCGTATTATTCTCACCTTCAAGAAGTATTAAATCTGATAATAGTTTGGATCTCTGATCTGTAGAGACATCTAATAATTGAGAGACAGTTGATATTCTCGAACCAGAAAGATGATCAGATGTATTAGGTGCTGTAGTAGATTCTATATGTGAATCAGGAATACTTCCTCGACTCCTATGACTATTCTCACATTCAACAATATCTTTAGAAGATATATCATTTTGATTTTTTGCCTTCTTCATAAAGGGCTTGCTGGCAATTTTCTTTAATTCTTCATTTACAGCTATATAAGTGATTTAATGTTCAAGCATTCATTACTATTCGATGATATTCCTTTTGGAGCTGCTGATTTTGAGAAAGATTGTTTTGATAGATCCTTTCAAGTTAAGTCAATCATGCCTATTTTTACCATCATTTGATTTACATAATCAGCAAATGCATTAGAATTATTGTTAGAAGAAACTGGCCTCTCAATTTTTTCTAATTTTCCCTCTAATAAGAATATAAAAACAGTCTTATATTCTACCTTTTTTAATTGAACCACTGTGTCTTAGTGATGGAAGTTCTTCAACTCTTGTCTGATCTGTTTTTTCAGGAGCTAACTTTTCCATCAGAGTGGGTTTCTTAATCTCAACTAAAGAGTTAAAGAAGTTAGACATCTTTTACTTTCTTTCTTTCCCGAACTTGGTCTGGGCAAAGTTTTTGAGATAGTTGGCTTCTTTGTTTGCATTTAAAATTATTTCTTAAAGTTTCAGTTTATCTTTTTCTTTAAAGAAAACATATATTCAAATTTACTGTCATATCTGAAAAGAAATTTCACAAGTTTCCCGTGGTGCATCTTCTCACTTTTTCTTCTTTACTTGATAACAAAAAAAGTTCTCTGAGTTATTCTACTTTTTTTGGATTAAAATTCTATCGACACTTTCTGAAAACTTAAAAAATATTTGATTTGATATTTTTATTGCGCCGAGATGGAATCATCCAAGAGTAATGACTATTTAGCTCCAACTGATCTTCCTATTTATCAATACCGTCAGGATATCATTGAACTTGTCAAGAATAATCTTGTAAGAGCATTTGGCAAAAATCTAATGCTTTAGTACTGTGTAATAACGGGAGATACAGGTTCAGGAAAATCTACACAACTGCCTCAATACATTTATGATTCATTTGAGATATATAAGACCATTCACAAAGATACAGGTTTATTTGGCAAGGTTTGCATTGATTTTTTAGAGCTGAACTTTTCCTCATTTAGAGAAAATAAAAGTGATAGATTGCGAATTGTGGTAACTCAACCAAGAAGAATGGCTGCAATTGCAATGGCCAAAAGAGTCTGCTATGAAAGACATATACCCTTTGGAGATGAGATATCTTATACAGTTAGATTTGATGACCGCTGTACTCCAAATACCAAGTTGAGATATGTTACAGATGGTATTTTGGTTAGGGAATGTTTAACAGTAAGATTAATGAGAAATAGTTATCATGACCTAGGATCCTGATTTGAATAAATACAATATTGTCATTTTGGATGAAGCCCATGAACGCAGTATTTATACAGATATACTATTTGCTCTGGTCAAAAAGGCTGTAATAAGGAGAAATGGAAGTTTGAGATTGATTGTCACATCTGCTACTTTAGATGTTGAAAAATTCTCAGCCTATTTCGACAACTGTCCTCTGCTCAAGGTTTCTATTTAATAACGACAACTTATGATAAAGGTTGAAGGAAGATGCTATCCAGTTGACATTCTTTATGGGCATACTTCTTCAAATAGAAGAATTGAAGATGCTGTAACTGCAGCTATCAGAATGCATTTACATGAAGGACCTGGCGATATCTTAGTTTTTCTTCCTGGCTCTGAAGATTGTGAAATTGCTTGTAAGCTCTGTATTAAAAAGCTACAAGAATTGCTATCAAAGGGAAAGGAAGTGCCATCTATGCTTATTTATCCCCTTTATGGTGCTCAAAGTTCTGAAGATCAAGCGAGAGTCTTTGAAAGAGCCCCAGAAAATACTAGAAAATTGATTTTTGCTACGAACATTGCTGAAACATCTTTGACAATTGACGGAATAGGATTTGTCATAGATTCAGGCTATGTTAAGCAAAAATGTTATAATCCAAGAACAGGAATGGTACCTATGTTACTTATACCAATAATTCGAAGGATGCCTTGACCATAGTTCCAATATCAAGAGTACAAGCTATCCAAAGAGCCGGTAGAGCTGGAAGGACTCAACCTGGAAAGTGTTATCGGATGTATAGTGAGCAATTCTATAATGAACAAATGATTCAAACAACAGTTCCTGAAATCCTTAGAGTATCTATCTTAATCCTGCTCTTAATTTTGTAGGTCAATCTTGCCAATACAATCCTAACGTTAAAAAGTATGGGTATCCATGATGTTGTCCATTTTGAATTCATGGAACCTCCAGAAAGAGATCAAATTCTAAATGTATGCATCTATTTTTGCTTTTACACTGATTCAAGTTGATAGGCTCTGAAACAACTTTACCTCCTCAATGCAATCGATGAGGAAGGAAAGATTACAGATTTTGGTAAAGAAATGAACAAATTTCCCCTGGAGCCTTCTTATGCTAAGAGCCTAATTGCCTCGATGTTAATGGACTGTGAAGATGATATGTTAACAGTAAACTATAACCATCAGATACGAGAATAAATCCTAGGTTGTCTCAATCTTATCCACTGAGAATATCTGGGCTAAGGTTTCAAAAACAAATCCTGAGGAATATGAAGATTTTCAAAAGACTCAAAGATCATTTATCAAACCAGAAGGAGATCATGTTACATATTTGAGTATTTATAACAGATGGAGAAAAAAGAATTACTCTGAAAGGTAAAAAGCACTATCAAATATATTAAATTAATAGCTGGTGTAATGACAATTTCCTTAACATCAGATCATTAAAACAAGCTCAGAATATCAGAAGCCAATTGAAAAGTCTTTTCGATAAGATTGATATCAAAATATGTGAGAAATCACTCAAAAAAGATCACATCTATAAAATGTTTACAGAAGAAAAAGCCAAGTACAGTAAAAATGAGGAACCTCCAAGATACCGTCCTTTCTTGATGGCTTTGACAATAGGTAAGTGAATAAACAATTTTATGAACCAGAAGGATTTTACTTCAATTCGGCTCGTAAAGTGGCCAACTCGCAATCAGATTATCTATTGGTCTCAGAAGGAAATATTGTCAATCTTGATTCCCAATCAGTTTTTTCACTACTAGACAATTATCCTGATTATTTGATTTTTACGGAGTTGGGAGGAACCACTATAGGTATTTCTTAGAATATTATCCGTGATTATGTAGTTAGAGGAATTATGAGGATAGTTTCAGCAGTTGAATCAGCATGGATCAAACCATATATTGGACCCATTAAGGAAGTGAACGTGCTCAGATTAGCAAATTTGGAAATACCAATAAATAATTCTGTCAATGTTAAAAGAAGTAGTACAGTTGACCTTGAAGAGTCCGCAAAGGAAGAAGAAAAAAAGAAAAAGCTTGAAGAAGCAAAACAGAGATTTTTAGAAAGGAAGAAAATTAAAAAATAGGTTAATCTTCTGTTCTTGTAAATTGTATCTTACTGCATTTTTCTTTTTTCAAGAATTAATTTCTTACAATTAAAAAATACAAAATACTATGAACAACTTTGTTCCTAGTTACTCAGTTCAAAACGATAAGACAAAGGCTTTAGAAAGGATCAAAGAAGAAAGAAAACAACGTCAACGACATGACTTGGAAACGAAGAAAGCCATTATTATTCAAAAGTTTTGGAAATCTGCAATGAATCAAACTCTTTTTATGAATCAACAACTCCAAGAGACTTCAAAAAAACTTGCTGACATTGAAACTGTCGAGAAAGTATTGAAGACAAAAGGAAAAGAATTGAATATACCACTCAACATTCATTTATCGCTAATGAGGACAATATATTTTCTTTTTAAATTTTTTTGGAGAAGATATCATACAAAGTCTGGCAAGAAGCATCCTAATAATACTCAAAATCTAAGTATAGTTCTTTCTTTGATTGGAAAACTCGCTTATTGGACAACACAAGCTATCAAGACTAATCCTAAAAAAGAAAACATCCTAGCTTTGGTATATTTATCAGATTCCCATTTGCTTACTGATACTTATGCTCTTAATTTGAGAAAATTCTTTCGAGTTGCGTTTTTGACCTTGGATTTCATTAACACTGTACCGGGCTTCTATCAAACTTCGGTGCAAATTGGAATACTAAGGCTAATTTATTCTGTTGTGGAGTTTACTGAAGAAATGCAGGACAGTAAAAATGTTTCTAAAAATTGTGACAGACTATTTGAGATAATTACCTCTTTAGATGCAGAAGGTGAGCATGCAAAGACTGACAAGGCGTCATTTCTGGTACCAAAGCCACTTTTTACAATACTATCACAGATCTTTCAAAAGCAAAGTTCAATTAAAAAGAATTATGAGCTTGATGAAAATATGAAATATATGCTTGGAATCACTATAAGAATTATTTCTCTATACACTTGTTTAAGGAAGCCGAACTCTCGTCAATATCCTTCTATTGTC
>Ga0065720_1020556_pt1 | contig 13828 bp, 6 predicted proteins | sample Thericmetagenome_FD_59107 | JGI IMG/M metagenome (GOLD analysis project Ga0065720, IMG submission 59107) | Thermophilic microbial communities from the Joint Bioenergy Institute, California, USA of rice/straw/compost enrichment - eDNA_2 v2... | ecosystem: Engineered > Solid waste > Grass >... | reverse complement strand
TATCTAAGAATAATGTTGGAAAGCTCTAAAACGATAAAATCTAGATCATAAGAGCTAATCTTGTAAAGATAATGAAAACAGGGGACCCAAAAATGAATTTGATTTTGAGATTTATAAGATACAATCATATAAAAAGATAAAAGTGAAGAGCTAGAGTTCTCCAATTCATTTCACTCATCTTTCTATTCAAATGATGCAATGAAATTTAACGATATCTTTTAACGAATTCATAGTTTATTCCATCTTGCTTTTTATTCCTCATTTTTCATTATATGTCTAGGATTTAATTTCAGAAGTTTCTGTTCGTTCGTTTACAATCAGAAATGTCAGGCTTCTGTTTGGCATCAGTTGAATCAGTAAGATTACTCTGATAGTCAACAAAGCTAATCCAATCACTCTTGGCGAAAACATCAGGTAAATTTATTGCTTGTCATGCTGATTACTAACATCATTCAATCCTACCCGCCTTCGAAATAAATCTGCTTGTTATATGAATTCAAAAAGTTTATTTCTGTAAAATAGCCCGAGGCGACAGTCTATCAAGCTCAAAATAAAGACATATATTCTAGTGTCCATCTATCATTATATCAAGCTGTTACTACCAAGAAAGTTAGGGTGAGAGTGGCACCTTAATATGCTCGTATACCTGTCAAAAATCCTTATCTTGAGTCTTCTATTAGTCTTTAAGAAGGCATGGTTAGTCAGTCTTCAGTTGGATCTCATTTTCATATGGATTTATTTATTGAGAATACATGACAATTAATCTCGATATGTTATCTCTTGGCTCTCTATCTAAGAGTAAATAAATAATCCTTCATAACGAGAGGAGATATTACTTCTGAATTAAGAACTTTGTGGGTATATTCTTTCTTTTTATCCACTACAGATATACCAATAACAAATAGCAAAAATTTCGAAAAGCGAATTGGGAATCAAATAAGACTAATAGAAGTAGTCACTTTTGGCAGGCAGCCTAATTATCATCTCGTTTTAAGGATCAGGCACGGAGATTGATATTCGGGGTTCCGTTTGATAAAACTTGGATTGATATATGAATCGACAAGAAAAGCGATTCAAACTCTAGGATGTGTATCCTAATCTTATCTTTCTTTAAGACATTCTTCATTAAGCTAATTTTAAGACCTGGGTTTTCACCATTTGTTTTCAATAGCTCATACGAAGATAGGTTGATGTGAGACACAAGAGTTCCTTGGGAAACAAATTCTTTCAACTTAACAGTCAAAGGCCATCAAATTGTTGAGGAAGCTACTTTTCTAACATGGTATGTCCTTCAAACTACTAGGTATTACTAAGAGAAAGGGATGGAAAAAGAATCAAGCTACTTTCATAAAGCCTAAGTGCTTAGATCGAGATGAAGCGTTATTGGTCGAACTTTGGTGGGCATAGGCTTATATATCTCTGATTAAGACCCCTTATAACACTTTTCAAGATTGTTGTTAGAGTTCACTCTGGGGTACCTATTAAATATCTTACAAAAATAAGAGCTTGAATAATCACATGTGCGAGCCTCTAATTGTGGCGAATGAGAATACAAAGGAAAACGATCTTCTTGTGACATAACTCAGGAGGTTGATGAATTGCATATACTTTGATACATGAAGAAACCCCAACTATTTGACTGTACAAAATTGGTTAATTCAACCGCACTTACCCGATTTTGTAATTAGAACATATCTTGAACCCTATTTGGTTAGATTTCTTAAAGTGAAGAGATAGAAAGAGAAATAGCAATTGAAAGAATGCGATAAGAAGACCAATCCTAAAACGGAGTAATCCATATAGTGGATCAGAACCAATGTCTCTAAAGAGATAGAGAGTATGTTTTACACGACATGACGACTCCTAATATACAATGAAGACTACGATCTTGTGCAATAAAATTAATTTATATTTAATGAATAAGATCATCTTGAAGAAAAGTAGAGTTCTGCACTAGTATTTTGGGCATTTAGAGAATTCACTCCCATTCTTTTGTAATCACATAGACCATTGTTAGTGAATGTTCTTGGTCATCATTAAAAATTTGCCTAAAAGTGATGTAGACAAGGTCCTTAAGTTTCATAGGTTAATCACAAATGTTAGAAGTTAATAAATCCAAAAAATTTTTTTTCAAACAACATCACAACCATCTTGGCTTTAGGATGCTAAACCAGTGTCAACCTAGTGGAGTACCAAAGTCATTCAAAGGGGACAATTTACAAACCGAAATCCAATATCCTGATACTAAACCAGCCCAGGCTCTTACCCACAAGAAATTCTCATCTATTAAATTACTGCCGAAAAACTATGAGACTATATACATCTGCGACTTCATTAGAGGGCCTCTTCAAAAGTGGCGCATATCTAAGAATAGGCTTCTCAAGAAAGCTCAAATTAACATCTCAAAGCATGCATCCCAAATAAATTTAAGAAAGGTGCTTCTCCGCATTGAAACCCATCTCAAGTCAGCTCAAGGTCTCAAATGTTTTGTACTTGAGACCGAAAGCTGTATGAAGTTGAATAGTCAAGAACTTCAAATTATCAATTATTGCCTTCGTTACTCCAAGAGACTTGAAAGGATTAGTTTAAAATTTTCTGGAAGTTGGGCTATTGGTGATGACCCTATTTGTGGTTTCACCAAAGCTATAGCCCTTCAGAGATATTTGAAATACCTTTCCATAGACATTGGAAGTTACAGAAATTTATGTGATCAAAAGTCCTCTGTACTTGCTTACCTTAAGCGCCTTCCCTTCTTCAAGGCGTTAACACTAGACCTTAAGCAAGCTGGAGCCATTACCTCCCAGAGTTTTGATCATCTTCTCCACGGAATCCAATCTCTGAGATTGTGTAGCCTGAGATTAGACTTATCCAAGTGTGACAATTTAACAACTGAAAATATGGAAAGCTTATACGAAGTCTTATCCAGACAAGGGTGCTTGAAGGAACTGGATCTTTCCCTTCCAAAGGAACAACCCATTTTCTTAGAGAGAAATGGCTTCAGCCAAAATATTCCTTTCTCATCCCCTTGTGACTTCATAGAGACAAATTCTTCCCACCAGATTCCTTCCAAGTTTAATGATTCATGGTTAAAAACTCCTGACTTATCCTGGTGGAATGATCTTCTTTTGTATACACAATCCTCTGCCTTGAATAATAAAATCTTTTCCCAACATGAAAATGATCTAAACATGCTTCCTCGAGTTGGAATGATTGGTGTTAGGCCTGCTCATTACCAATTCTTTGCTCCTCCAGTTTCAAGTTCTCTCATAGAAAGCGTTGCTAGATCAAAGGATTCTCTTGAAAAGTTAAGCCTTGAGTTCCATAGATCCAAGAATATCTCCAAGAGGGTTATTGAGTATATGATGAAGTCATTGGCAGAGTTTACCAAGCTGAAGTTGCTACGGCTCTCTTTCAACAACTGTAGCGCCTTTGACAATGAATGCTTCCAACAAATAAATAAAACTATAGGAATAATTAAAACTTTGACAGATTTTGTTCTTGAGGTTGATAACTGCGAGATTATTGAGAGTACTGATCTCAATTTTTCTCTGGAAATTTCTAATCCTTCTATACAACATTTATCCATAAAATACTATCCTTCAAATCAAGCTTCTACTATCTTTTCAAAGACCTCTTTCGCAGCCCTCAAGAATCTCACCAAGCTGTCAGTTGAATTAGGGTGTGGGGGTGTGTTCGAGATCTGTGACCTTATTGACAATGTGTCTTTGCTGAGTGGACTTACATCACTTTCCCTATCATTCTCTAAGTGCATACATCTGAAAAATACTAATTTTGCACTTATCAATAAAAGTTTGAAGAAATTAAAGGCTCTAAGTCACCTTAGAGAAACATCAATTCATTTTGGCTGTGCATTTGAAATTACAGCTTTAGCAGCTAAAAATCTTGTTCCCATCATGGCCTCACCACATCTTACAGACTTTTCCTTTAAATTGGATTCAGCTATGAATTTCGAAGATAGTGGCATTTATGAAATAGCTAGAAGAATTATAAAAATGAAAAATCTTAAAAACTTAAATTTGGAATTCAGCGCTTGCGAGGATCTGACTAACAAAGGAATAATAAAAGCGAGAGAAATTCTTCTTGGTTCTGAGAGCCTGCAAGGGCTCTTACTGACAATCAATAAATGCCGAAAAGTAACTAAAGATGTCATACCCCAAATAGTTTCTACTCATAAGTTGGGAATTTGGTTTAATTATGAGTGAATTTCAACTCATAATTTCCTTCCTTTCTCAGGTTAAAAAAATTATTCGATTTGAAAGCCCTTTTTTATTTTTTGTTATATTCTTAAGACGATATATTTTATTTCTTAATAGCAAATATCTTTATATTTTTATGAAATGAGCCTAGCTCTATTTTGATTCAAAATCATCCCTTCTTTTCTTCTATTTTCCTAACTCAATAGCTTCCCAAGCAACTTTGCACAAAATATACAATTAAATTTATTGATAATGAAAATGAAGATTTTCTTAGTTTTTTACCTTATTTTCATCACTGTCCAAGCTTACTATGAACTAGAGGATCAGGCTGTAAACCCAGTCGGAGGGACACTATTCCTTTCAAATAATCTCCCTCCCTTCATGGCTGGAAATCACACAGAACACCTAATATTCTCAGGTTTTGGACAATCTATTTATTTCAGCGGAAATACAGGTCACTCCTATGCTATTCTACGAGAGAATGAGACCCGCTGTAATGGAGAAAACCTCAATCTCTATCCCAGGCTATTCCATAGTCCCGATCATGACCTATATTACTATTGTAGCAGTGAACATAAAATCTATGTATTCAAATCTGACTTAGGCCTCGATTATAGTGACGCAACTATTGATATCCCTAATTCCCCTCAATTCGAAACTTCGAAGTTTATATTTGCTCATGGGCACTTTGCTTTGCTAGGACAGAGCAACAAAACAGGCGAATCTTATCTTGTTTATCTATCCATTGAGGGAGATGAATTTCTTCAAATAACTAAACTCACAGGGCAACATGGAGAGCCTATTTCAGATTTGATCTTCCTTAATAAAAGCCATTTTGTTGCCTTAGGAGCTCCTAAAAGCAACGAGCTAGAAGTTTTAAACCTTTATCTTGGCGAAGCTGGTAAAAGTTCTTTGAATAAAGTCCTGACCACGACAAAGGGCTCTAAGTCATACCTGACTAGACTTGAGCTTTCCGCAGATGGGGAGCATTTCTTATATACAAGTCTTGATGAAGGGACTGCTAATTTATTTGCCTATCACCTGAAGACAGGAAACTCATTCAAGGTGGCAACTTTGAGCATAATAAACAATTCGTTTAAGTCTGAAAAGCAAGTTCATGAATGGACAGAGAGCTATTTCGCTGTTATGGCGGCAACCAACCTTATCTATACTTATCATAATGGGTTCTTGGCATGCCATAAACTTGTTGGAGATGAAGCCGAATTTGTTCTATATGTTGAGCTGCCCCTCGTCTCAAAAAATATCAAGAGTTTCAGAGGATGGAATCTTGCCAAGTGGTCTCATGATGAACTTTGGATGCAATTTGATGATGTTTCCCTCTCCGTTGTGGCCGGCTTTCAGGCAAAAATTGACAGTGTCTCTCCATCCAAAGAGACCTGGAAAGGATATTATACATGGCAAGGGCATTTCTTGGCAATTGGAACTCAGGGAATATTTAGGACTGATCCTGAGGATAACACAGCTCAGCATTATTTTAATGTTCTAAGCCATTCTCGGGATGGATATAACGAAGAGATCTTCTTTTTGCTGGGAAAGGATTGTAAAATCAGCTCCTACAATATTAAAACTCATGAGCTGAAGCCTATTAAAGACTTATCTTCACAAGGTTGTAGTCTTAAAACCCACATAGAAGGATTTTACTCAGAAGACAAGCTCAATCTCGCAGTGCTTGATGAAGAGAGTGGGAAAGCTTATCTCTTCTGTGGAGATAGTAATTATGAAATTCCACAAGACTTCAGACAAATTGAACCAATTAGCTCCACTTTGAGAAGAGCAGGTCAGATTGAATTGTTCCCTTCCTGTACAGAGTCCCCATCCCTTGTGATAGTAGGCAACTCTCGTGTGAATGACACTTGCAGTAGGGTATATAGAATTGAAGCTTTTACCAGTGATGAGGAGCCTAAGGTCAGTTACCTCACGAGACTGGGAGCTAGAATTACAAGACAGCACTCTGAAGGCTTGATTCTCAACGAGTATGACGTATTGAATCCCGATAGAGTCTATTATGTCAACCCTTACACGCAAAGTAGCTCTGTCTTCGAAGACATGTTTTATCTGTGGAGCTTCCTGCAAAGAACTTATGGTTTCTTTGAAAGGGACGATGGCACTTTCACAGTGTACGTCTATCAGAACAAACCAGGATTTTTCAATGTTCTTTTACAAACCCCTGTTGGGCTATTAGAATTCCCTGTCATGGAGAATGAACAGGAGGGAATCGATGTAGAGGAAACATTGCTCCTAGGAAGCTATAAAGAGAGGAAGGTAATCGTTGCACAGGAGACTGTTTATTCTGTATCTTTATTTGTCTTTGAGATTGGTGGTAATATTGGAATTTTTAAATAATAATTGTAAATTATAAAGATATTCTTGAGACTATTTATTGGGTGATCATGTCAGTTATTGAAAGAAATAGTTTACGTTATTTAGGCGGTCCATCGGACCACAGATAAAAAGGACTACTAAATGTAAATATGGAAGTTACAGATCTAATCTTAGGTACACAAACAAACAACATACATAAAAACATCAAAGTACATAATATTACTCATATAAGTCTTGAAGCCTGCGTTTGAAACAAGTTGTTGACTTCATATTGACTTTCTTTTCATTTTTAGATTTGGTCTTTTCTATGTTTGTTGCCTTGTTTATCAAAATCTTCTTCACCTGAGTCTTTCCAGATTGTCTGTACTTTATCAAGGTTTCACCATCCTCTATGAATTCCATAGTAGGTTTCTCAACAGAATCTTCGAAATCAACGCTGAGTTCCTCACATGATTCACCAGTCATAACAGGAATGTTTCTCTCCTTAAGTGCATTTTCTGTCTTTTCTAGCTGTCTCTGAGTAAGGAAGGGAATTGCAATCCAGAAGTTATCCTTTCTAGCATCAATTTTAGTCTGAGAATCTGGGAAAAAAAGTGCAGTGGGCGTTTCCAGATCGGCTCTTTGTTTCTCGTCAAACAGATGAATTCTTTGAGTCATATCTAAGAAGTCACATGCAAGGGGTTGAATCTCATCGTATGGAATAGAGTATTTGAATGCCACCTTCATTCCCTTTATGTTGAAAGGTGCATCCAAGAATTTTTGCCCAAACTCAGTTCTATTGACCTTGTAGAAGATTTTCTTCAGTTCTGGAAGCTTCTCATTTGTATCCTTTTTCTTTTTGTCAACCTCAACATGGACATGTTCGATGATTTTGTCCACGAGAGCATTGTATAGGTCCTTATTATTGAAAAATTGTTCAAAGAGAACTCTTAAAGAAATCTTGAGAAAAATGGAAGAAATATGGGTTTGGATGTCACTCCCTTTGTTAATAAGGAAAGCTTTCTGGAGCTCCTCAGCATTGGGGATCTTATAAGCATGCTTTTTCTTTCCATAGACATTTTTGAGTATATAATCTTCGAAAGATTCCTCAGCTTTTGTGATTTTTTTCTGAACTTCAGCAGGAAGATTTACTTGCTCTTCTTCATGTTCAGCCAGGATGTTCTCAATTTTGCTGGAATTGAGCTCATCAACGGTGATAATCTGATTATAGAGAAGACTAAGGATCTTTCTAGCTCTGAGATAAATGCGACTCTTGAGAGCCTTAAGGTCAAATCTGTTATTTTCAAGCTTCCACTCTGCCTTTTCGAGGAAGACACCAGCAAACCCATTGGCAAGTTGTCTGATATAGTAGTGCCTTTCGTTGCTCATTTTGTCATAAAAGAATTTTGTGGGGTTGGCAAATAGGAAGAAATACTTCTGTGGTGTGATATTGGATACAGCCTGCTCTTCCTGAGCTTCTTCCTCTTTCTTTTGGGTTTGATCAATAGTTTTGGATTCAGTTTCCTGAGTTGATTGATTATTGAATTCTTCAATAGAGATCATGTGGGAGAGCTCTAGAGGCTTGTTAATCAGCTCTTCAAAGGGATTTTCCTCAAGGGTGATCTCTGCGGATCCACCCTCAGGAACTCCTACTCTTGCCTCTACATTTTCCACTTGAATAATATTCTGGTCTAGCCTACTATTTTCTCTTCCATATTTCACAGGAGAAAATAGGTTGGGAGTATTGATGCCCTGTTCTAACCTGTCAGCCAAAGACTTTCCAAAGAGGTGAAAGTCAAAGTAAACTGACCCAGAAGAACGAGGAGTGCTATAGCCAGTATGGCTTCTGCTGTCTCCCTTTATTGAGCTGGCGATACTAGAGTTTCTAATTAAGCACTGCTCAAGTTGACTAGAACCATTATAGGATTCAAATAATTCTCGGGTCTTACAGGGAATAAAATGATGTTCCCCTGTATGACTAGAGATATAAGATTCAGAGTCAGAGTCACGGAACTTAAATTCCTTAAAGGAGTCAATCAGGTTCCTAAATGACATAATGTTGTTCTCTGACATGTTTCAATTCTAAATCTAGTCTCTTATTGCAAATATTAACTCTAAAAAGAATTATTAAGTTGCTTGTCCACCCACCCCACTGTTTAAATAATCGACATTGCCGATTAATTCTGATTTAAACTTATATTTTCCTTCTATTTCGACCTCCCTGGTCCTAATCTCCACATATTTTAGTGAGAGTAGTCCCCTCTTTGCACCTCTCTCATTGGCTTCCATTGGAAGGCCAAAATAGTGGAGTACTTGAGAGGTGTCGGAAGAATTTCTGATTTATTTAATAATTATTAAATTGAATAACAAAAAATGCACTTAAGCAATCCAAAGAGAGTGTCAAGTGGCTTAGGACTCATACAATGCTCTCCAGAATATCTCTGAAATGAGTCAGTTATATCAAAATATTTGTTTTGTCTAAGACTTTTATCTTAGTTAAAAATCTTCAAACATATTTTCAATCAGTTCTAGCATAAGCACCCGTTGGCTCTGGATATCCTGACGATAAGGACAAAATATCATAAATAAGCCATCTTTGTGAGCAAAAACCTAATTGCAGGGGTTTTGACTGGGAAAATCCTTCTATGGTCAAAAAAATCTGTTAAGAAGCTTTGGCTAAGTATTATATCCAAGACTGCACTCAACCTTCATTGACCCTAAATCAACAGGTTTCTTAGTATAAAGACAATTAGATTTCCTATCACTTTTGAATCTTTTAAGACTTTAGTAAAATCTCACTAAGATCAAGGTGAATCTCAATAAAATTACATCATCTCTCTAAGTTGACATTTCACCTGGAGTAAGCCAGTGAACCAGTTTTCTGTTGGAATAACAGATATAAATTTTATGGGAATATATTGTAATATAATATATGAAGTATTATTATTAGTATTAGTATTGACTTGATGCAAGATTGATTCTGAGCTCTTCAAAGAAAATTTTGAGAAACATATTGGAAATTAATATAAGAAATTGACCAGTTGGGATATTTCCAAATGGAGAGACTGAGATATCTTGGAATTGATGCTAAGATCCATGAAGATCTTTACATTTAGATCTTTTCTAAAACGCCTTAAGCAAGGAACTAAAACTGAAGGATATCAAAGGATAGTAGAGATTTTACTAGAAGGAATTCCGATCAAATCTTCAGATGATGAAATTTCTAAATTGATTTAATGAAACATATCAATAGACATTTATATGGAGTCGTTGGCGTAAGAGTACCTGCATCTCAAGGAAACAATCATTAGCTGATTAATAAACTGGCAAAATACTTCGAGACAAAAAGAAGACCTCTGAATATCAAAGTCAGGATTTATGGAGATGATATAACAGAGCAAGTTGCTCGGAAAACTATAAAAACCTTGTGCGGCAATGCAGTTTTAGAGTCAATTACATATTATTGAGAAAATATTCAGTGATATTTAGTGCTGAAAGATAGGAACATCAATATCTGAGGATGTATTCTTAAAATTATTACAAATCCTAATCACAATTATCAGTGAATGCATGGCTGATAAATATTACGCTTTTAAAAAAGGAGAAACAGAATTTATTAGTATTCTCAGGCATGAAATGATAAATAACTTAGAGATATAAAGTTTTAGTCTAGAATTTAAAAATAATAAATTTTTCAACAAAATTAATGAACTCCGAAGCCAAGGTTATTCCCCAAAAGCTTGTTTATTACTATAATTGTCCACAGCGAATGGTGAAGCTCAGGAATATCAAATATACTTCAAATATTATTTCCTCAAGATACTCTGATAGCTCGTCCACTATCCTGAAGAATTTGAAATCAGTTAAAGTCATTAGTAATCTTGGTGAATTCGTAAGTAAGAAGAGCTGCATTCGATTGTACCAGTATTATGGGAGATATCTTACCCGAATATCCAGCCATATTACTAAGAAATATGAGATACAAAGACTAACATATCTCAAATTTGTATCATTAAATATCGAAGACAACAAGGCCTGGGCTTTGCTTCGTCGTTTAAGGCATTTCTCTTCTTTAAAGTTGATCTATTCTCCTTCCTATAGAAATTCCAGTGCAAAGCTTCCATTCCTCTTAAGATCAAAGCTTTTACCAGCTTTTTCAAGTTATATCAAAGAAAACAAACACCTCAAGAAGATTTTTGTGTCGGGATTCTTTAACTCAGCAATGATAGATCTCCTCAAGCTCTTTTCGAGGAGATTTTGTGCACTTCGCAATGATATAGTCTATGCAATTTACTTTACTGGAGTTGCGCAATTCAGTGAGGATCATGTCAAAACTATCGGGATGGATATCTTTAGCAAAATTCAAGAAATGTCAATTGAGCTAGGATCTGAAGGCCAAAAGCTTATGAAATGGTTTGTTCCTAATTGGACAAAATATGAATCTTTGACACATTTGTCATTGGCCTTGGGTGCCATAGAGTCCAAATGTTTCCAGCGGCTTCTAAATTATGAAAAGATAACTAATCTGGCCCTAAAGTTTTTTATTAGTGATTTGGAAGAATTTGCTTCAGGATTTGTACTTCCCGAGAAGCTTAGTGTTTTGAAATTGGATATCTCGTTAGCTTGGGACAAGTACAAAACGCTACCAGAATCCAAGTTTGAAAATTTCTTTGTAGGATTCAGACCATTACACGGCCTCAAGAAGTTCGAATTAATCATGAAGAATACTGAAACAGGGCCCAATCCAGGCCCTGAATTCTTATTACCTATTTGTAGAAACCTCCAAAGTACCTGTTTAAGAGAATTGAATGTAAATATTCTCACTGGTAATTACAAGGAACGCGAAAATTCTCCTAATTGTCTCGATATTGGGATGTGGTTTAAAGATTCCCAGCATCTCTTGAAGACATTAGTGGAGGTGAAAATTAAAGTGGACATGATAAAGTTTGAAGGGATCAACGACTTAGAGCAAATGAGCTTCCCCAGACTTGATTATTTTAGAATCGAAGCAAAGAATATTGAAGGCTATGCTAAATTTAAGAGATTCTTGCAATACTTCAAGGCTGCTACAAAAGGAAAAGAAAGTTATCAGCCTGTTTTCCTCGTAATTGAAGACGATGATATTGAGTTAAGAAATCAGTCAGAGTTTCCTAATTTTTTGAAAGCTTTGGAAATTTTTACGGGACATTTACATGGAACTATCCAAGTTTCAACTTATATTAAGCACGCTGGAAAGAATGAATTTGCTGTGGATGAACTGAAAAAATATATAGAGGAGTCTAATGAGAGGCTAAATGTTGAGCTACTAATAAATGGCAACGAAATCTCAGGAGATAGAATTTATCCCTTATTAGATTTGGCATATAGAAAACCTATATTTGAATCGATCGAGTATTTGATCGATGATTTGGAAGCCAGTATTACTTTTGGGAGAAGAGGATATCGTCCTGAAGAACTAGGTAACAAGGATATTGAAGATTTGGTTCGGGGAGGAGACAGTTCTGATTATGAATCTAATAGTGGAAAGAAAATGAATCGTAATCATGATTTGGAGAAAGAAAGTGAAGATGAAGAAAACAGTGAAAAAGAAGAATGAGAAGAGGATGATTTCTAATCATATTATAATTGATTCAATTAAGAACAACAATGATAATGTAAAATTTATTGATTATACACACCAACTAGAAAAAGATCTATGCAAATTAGTATAAAAAATAGTGATATGATGAATTAATATGTCTGATAACTGAAAGTTGTCCTTTACCCTGCTTTCTGTCTAAATAATAGTTCAACTTTCTTGAAAGATCATTATAACTAAACTTAATGGATTTTACCCAAAAGAGAATAACTTACATGCTTCTTTTTTATTTCAGTCCTAGACGCTCACTAACAGGCCAGTGATAATGAAACTGAAACTGATACTCAGAATAAAGTATAAGATGAAAATGGAAAATTATTCAAGTATTTTCCTAGTAAAGTACTTCATTCAGCTTTGCAGAATATTTATCAAATCTTTTTCAAATAAAAATACAATAGCAACCCGATCAATATTAGCAATCAGTGACCTCTGAATATTTACCTAGCCTTTGGGCCTTTTCGGCTTTCTTCTTTTTCTTTTTTAACTCTTTTGCAAGCTGAAACGCTTCTGCAAGCGCCTGGTGAGAAGGATGTGTAGACTCGTATCTGTTGGCAATTTTTATAATCCTGATATTATGGAAAGCAATTCTCCTTTTCTCCCTTTTTGAATAATTGCCAAATTCCAAATCAGTCCAGGTAACTTTAGGAGCATTTTCAGAAGGGACCCGACAATGAATTCCATTAAAATAGAACCCGAATTTTTGTTCAATCTTAGCTATCTCCATGTCATAGTGGTAATTGTGATCAGGGTTTTTAGTTGACTTACCACTTATTTGTTTCTTTTCCTCCTTGTTGAGACTAAAATGGAACTCAGTGTTATGTGCCTTTTTATTATTGATACCAAATGTACAACTTGAGAGATTAGCTAGGATCGATCTTTTCATATATCTGCATATGAAATTTCCATTTGTTAGCTTGACCATAGCATCCTTAAATGCCTTCTCCTCAGGCATGGGTGTATATTTAATTGTGGCTGTCCAGGTGTATGAATTGACATCATACTCATTGTTTTCATTGCCAGAAATGGGCCAAAATTGATACAAGCAATTAACACTGTCTTGAGTGGCAAAAGTTATCACAAGGTTGATATGGTCCATAGAAATATGGATAAGGTTGTTCATAATAGAAGCTCCATTTATATAAAGTTTATAGGACTCAAGGACTTTCTGTTCTGTTGAGATGCTATGGACTTCGTAGATATCATTCACAAACAGGACTAGGAGGTATTTTCCATGTACTGCCCAACCAATAATAAGATCTTTAAAGTTCAGAATCCTCTTCTTACCACTAGGGATATCATAAATCTCGATAAAGTTGGTTTGGCCGTTCCTTTTTAAAGTTACCACAGACTCTAGTTTCTCCTTTTTCTCATTTCGGTATTGAGTATATCTAAATCTGTAGGCTTGAGTAGGAAAGTCTATTATATCATTAACAATGACTTGAGATTTTGCTTTGAGAATCGATTCTTTGCTATCTATTACATTAGGAAGGTCAATCAGAGTTAAAGTCTTCGTTTGATCCAATATGAAAAAGGAAGAGCCCTTCTGTCTTTGAATTTCACAAATTTTTTCCTGGTCAAGCTTTACTGTGATATACTTCTTGTCTCCAAATAAGTCAAATATAGTAACCGTTCCCTGAGACTTTTGGAAGAT
>Ga0065720_1004331_pt1 | contig 13837 bp, 6 predicted proteins | sample Thericmetagenome_FD_59107 | JGI IMG/M metagenome (GOLD analysis project Ga0065720, IMG submission 59107) | Thermophilic microbial communities from the Joint Bioenergy Institute, California, USA of rice/straw/compost enrichment - eDNA_2 v2... | ecosystem: Engineered > Solid waste > Grass >... | reverse complement strand
GAGGCGCTGCTGAGGCATAAGGGGCTGACGCCGGAGCAGTTGGTCGACCTGAAGGGGCTCATGGGCGATCCTTCCGACAACTACCCGGGCGTCAAAGGCATCGGCGAAAAGACGGCGCTTCGCCTGCTCGCGGAGTACGGGTCGATCGACGGCATCCTGGACCATCTCGCGGAGTTGCCGAAGGGGCTCTCCGCCAAAATTGCGGCGGAACTCGACATGCTGATGCTGTCCCGCGAACTGGCCCGCATCCGCCGCGACGTCCCCGTTTTTTGCGATTTGGCCGACTGTGTATGGGCGCCCGATTCCGCCGCCGTCAGACGCAAATTCGAGGAACTGGAGTTCAAAGGATTGTTGAGGCTGATCGGATAGGAGTGGAAAGCCTTTACATGTTGGAGAAAACATGGTATGATTTGATTTGACAACGGTGTCATCGGAAAATGACAACGGTGTCAGGACAACCAAATTGCGGGAGCAGTAATCGGCCATGAAATATACCATAAGAGACATTGCGAAATTATCCGGTTTTTCGGTCAAAACGGTATCGAGAGTCATCAATAATGAAGCGAATGTAAGTCCGGAGACCAAAAGGAAAATTTTGAACGTCATTGCGCAAACCAATTACAAACCTAATCTGTACGCCAGAAATCTGAACAGCAAAACCACGAAGAACATTCTCATTTCCATACGAAAAAACCGCGGCCAAAATACGACCAGATGGTTTGATACCCTAATGTCGTACATTATGGCGGAAGCCAGCAAGAAAAAATACACCATCATCCAGGAAATCATATACGACGACAGCGACCTCGACAACTCGATCCTCGAAACGTCAAGCGGTTATATCGATGTGGTGGTGCTGTTTTATCTTGAAGCCGGCGACAAGCGCCTGCAAATTGTCCGCAACAACCGCATTCCGCATATCGCTTTCGAAAAGAACAACAATGTGCCCGTCTCCGTTTCGAACAACAACAGGAAAGGCGTGCTTGACGCCGCCAAATTCCTGTTCGCCCGCAATCTGACCAATATCTGTTTGCTGCTTGGCGCCAAAGTGAACGTCAATATCGAAAGGGCGGATGCGATGATTGAAGCTTTCCGGCTTCACGGCCATCCTCTCGATCAATTGGAGATCGTTTACAACATGAATAATCTGGAGACGATCAAACGTTTTGTGGATGAGAAAATCGAATCAAGCCGTCTTCCCCAAGTGTTCTTCGTTTCCGGCGACGAGAAAGCGATTGCCGTTTACCATTCCGTATATGCACACGGGTTATCCATCCCCGATGACGTGTCCGTCATCGGATTCGACAATATTTCGATTTCACCGTACTATTACCCGCCGCTAACAACGGTAGGGCAAAATTTCGAAAAATTGGCGGAGGAGATGTTTGCCGTGATCGGACAAATTCTTGAAGGGGAAAAACCTTACGACGAAATTGAATCGGTCGAAGTCGATCCGCAGCTCATTATCAGACAAAGTGTAAAATGAACGCATGTACGTCTCTTCGCAATAAAGCCGGCTGCAGCGGGGAGAATTCAAATATTTTTTTGGAAATGGATGATACCGGTGTCAACCCAATCTTAGCCAAGAGCGATGATCAAGCGAAGATTTGAAGATTTATTGATTCAGATCCCGACAAACCATCTTTTTTTGAAATGGCTTTCAAGAAAGCGGCTTAATCTTCAGATCGAATGATCGGAAGATGCAAATAACAAAAAAGGAGAGGATTCGGATGAGGAAAGCGTTAACAGGGGTACTGGTTCTCGTATTGCTGGTTGTGCTGGCGGCATGTTCGCAGGGGAATGAAACGGACAATACGCAAAGTTCGGAAAATCCCGCGCAGGCGGGCGAGCCGGGAGGAGCGGCCGAACCGGCCAAAACGGAGAAAGAAAAAGTGACACTGGAGTTTGCAACCAATGCGGCCAATGCGACATTGGAAGCCTACAAGGAATTGGCGGAATCCTATATGAAAGCGAATCCGCACATTACCATTGAGGTGCAGAAAGCGGACGACGCTTTGATGAACGCAAGGATGGCCAATAACGATTTGCCGGATTTGTGGACGACACAAGGCTGGGCGGTGCATCGATACGGCGAGTATTTGCGGCCTTTGAACGATCAACCTTGGTCCTCTCTCCTCGTTCCCGAGATTGTGCCGATCGTAACCGACGCCGAAAACAATCTTGTCGCCTTGCCCTTCGATGTCGATATCAGCGGAATGCTTTATAACCGGACGGTTCTGGAGGAGCTTGGCCTGGAAGTGCCGAAGACCTGGGAGGATTTCCTCGCCGCATGCGAAGCGGCCAAGCAAGCGGGTTACACGGCCATCCATCTCGGCGGAAAGGATACCGGCGCCGTCGCAGGCTTTTTCAACCGCATCGCGCTTTCCCTGCTCGTAATGGACGGCGGATTCGGAGACGCGCTGAAAAACGGCACGTTTGATTGGTCGAATTGGAGTATCGTTTCCGATTTTGTCCTCAATCTCAAAAACAAAGGTTATTTCAACGTCGATTTGCTGACTGCGGACAAACAGGCGACTTTCGCGGAGATGGCGCAAGATCGCGTGCTGTTTACCTTCGAATCGAATCTGGCAATTACCGAGATTTTGAAGCTGAATCCGGACGCCAAGGTGACCATGATGCAACTTCCCGCAAGCAAGAGCGGACCTTTCCTGATCAGCGGCGAACGCAATGCGGTCGGCGTCTGGAAGGACACGCCGCACGAAGAAGAAGCGCTTGCCTACCTGAACTATTTGGCGCAACCCGAAAATGTCAAGAAAGTGGCGGAATCGTATTCACTGCCGGCGGCATTTAAAAATGTGGAGGTCGACCTGGGCGAATTGGAGGAAGCCTTCAAACAATACGAAAACTCCCCCGTATCCAATCACTTCGACCGAGAATATTTGCCTAACGGCATGTGGAACACGTTAAAAGCCATGGGGCCCGGCTTGTTGTCCGGCGACTTGGGTCCGGCGGAAGCAGCCAAAATGATGCAGGAGGATTACGTCAGACTGCGCGGCAATTGATCTTTTCCGGCACTTGACACGGGAAATCCGGACGCGGTTTCCCGTGTCAAAAACGGATTTGCGATGACTTGTGCAACATTACGGGAGGAGTTCATGAGGGGAATCAAATCCGCATTGAGGGCACATCGCTTATCGGTTATGTACCTCCCCATATTGATCCTGTTTACTGCGTTTGTCATTATTCCGTTCTTTAACGGATTACACATCGCGCTTACGAACTGGAACGGATATTCGCAGCATTATCAATATGTCGGATTCGATAATTTTAAAACGCTTGTAGCGGACAGCAAGGTTCACAGAGCTTTTTTCAACACGCTGTTTTACGGCATCGGCTCTACGGTGATTCAAAATATTTGGGGTTTGCTTTACGCGCTGCTGCTCAACCAGTTTTTTTTCGGCAGAAATGCCGTACGCTCATTCGTCTACCTTCCCGTCATCATGTCCGGTTTGGTAACGGGTTACATCTGGTACTTCATTCTGCAATACAACGGCGGCGCATTGAATGATATCATGCTGTTGCTTGGCATGGAGCGGGTGGATTGGCTGGCGAACGGGACGCGCAGTGTAGGGATTATCACGTTTGTGACATCCATGCAGTTTGTGGGACAAGCGATGATTATTTATTTGGCCGGACTGCAGGTGATCCCGGTGTCGTACTATGAAGCGGCATCCATTGACGGAGCAAACGCCTGGCAAAAGTTTTGGTACATCACGCTGCCGCTGTTGGTGCCGGCAATTATTACAACCGTCATTCTGAAGCTGATCGGCGGTTTGCAATTGTTCGACAAAGTGATCGCGCTGACCGGAGGCGGCCCCGGTTACAGCTCGCATTCATTCTCGACCTTGATCAACTTTTTGTACCTGGTCAATCAGAATGCGGGATTGGCTTCTGCGCTGGGCCTGGTATTGTTTGTCCTCATTTTTGCGGTGGTGGCGATGGCATACAAGGTGCTGATTCGCAAGGAGGTTGAACAATGATGAAACGGGCTTGGCGCAAGATGATCCTCCCCGCGGTCGGCCTCCTGATCATTTGTTTTCACATGGCGCCGTTTTACATCGCGCTTACACTGTCGTTGAAAAAGAAGACGGATTTCTCCTCGCGCTGGCTCATGCCGGACTACTTGTATCTGGACAATTTTCGAATCGGTTTTATCGAAGCGGAACTGGCCAGGGCATTCACAAATTCGATCGTCATTACGGTACTGTCCACCGCATTGATCGTCGTGCTTGGTTCGATGGCCGCTTATCCGCTGTCCCGGGTGAAGAGCCGCATGAACAAAGCGGTGCTGATGCTGGTTCTGGCCGTGATGATGATCCCGACCTTGAGCGTCATCGTGCCGCTCTACAGCATCATGAGCGAATTAAACGCAGTGAATACGTATTGGGGCATCGTTCTGTTGCTGACCACGTACAATTGCCCCATGGCCATTTTCCTGTACACGAATTTTATCAGCAGTATTCCGAAGGATCTCGATGAAGCGGCCACCGTCGACGGCTGCGGCAGTTTCGGCGTTTTCTTTCGCATTATTTTGCCGCAATTGAAGCCGATTACGGCGACTGTCGTGATCTTGCTCGGCGTAAAAAACTGGAATGACTTCGAGTTTGCCCTTTATTTTCTGCAAAAACCGGTCAAGGAGACGATCACGCTGGCGATTCGTGCGTTCTTCTCCGAATACACCGCCGATGTCAACGTGGCCGCAGCCGTGGCGATTATTGCCGTCATTCCGATGGTTGTTTTGTTCTTCGTTCTGCAGAAATTTTTCGTGTCCGGTCTGATGGAGGGTGCGGTGAAATCCTGATATGCGAGGGAAAAACGAAATGATGCTTGTGACGTCCACTTTTCGTGAATATGTTGAGGAATTGACCGGTTATTTCGAACGCGATATGGCGAACAGGCCCGAAGAATGGATCATTTCCGACCGGCTATCCGAAAAAATCACACCCGATGGAAAGATGAACCCTTTTTTCGGTGCAACCAGCGTCATTAAATTATCCGAGGAGGATCGCGACAAATGCCGGCGCATTCAGCGGGAGCTTTGGGAACATCACGGCGACATGCTCGTTGAATTGCTTCCGGAAACTTATCATTTGACGATACATGCGTTCAGCAATGTGTACAACGTCTCGCAAAATATCGATGAAATCCGGGCGGAGATGGAAAGCCTGGAGGGGCGAATCGGCGAGGAAATGTTGCGGGTGGGCGAAATCTACGGCGACACGGTCATCCGGATGCGGGCGCTCGGCACGAGCACGGGGGGAAGAGACGCTGTCAGCATCAAATTCGTACCGGCCGGGGAGCGCGACTTTCAGGTGCTTGCGGATCTTTACAACCGGTTTGAAACCATCTATCCGCTGGGCAAGCCTTTTATTCCCCATGTGTCGCTCAGTTATTTCAAAGTGAAGAAATTTGGACGCGGGGAAGTTCACCGGTTATATGACACATTGGACCGGCTGAACGCCGGCACAAAGTTCGATATCTTGCTGGATGTGCGGAATTTCGTCTATCAGCATCATTATCATATGAACGATTTCAGAGACGTGATCGGCATTTTCCCGCAGCAAGAAGATTAGGTTCGGAATATTTGGCTTCAAAGGAGCGATGGCCATGTTCAAGAGATTTGCAGTGATGTTGTCGGCGTTCGTATTGCTTCTTTCGGGCGCGCCTGCCGGTCAGCTCATCGGTACCGCATCGGCTTTCGATATACTGCCGCCCGGCTGTACGCCGTACGGTCCGTGGGAAGGTTTTCAGTATGATCCGCAGTTGCTCATGAAAAAGATGGGTGAACCGCGGTCAAAAGCGCCGGTTGCTGGGCCGTACCTGTCGGCGCACAGGGGCGCCTGGGGAACGGATCCCGGACTGCCGCAGCCGGCGGCGGAAAATTCCATTACCGCCATCGACAACGCCGCGCAGCTGAAATTCGAGATGGTTGAACTCGATGTGCATATGGCCGGCGACGGCAAGCTTGTATTGATGCACGATTATACGATGGGCAGAACGACGAATTATCCCCAGGACGGTACCGGCCATTGGGATGTGTTTAATCAGAAGACGCCGGGAGGCATCGGTCCGATTGTCAGCGGCGATCCGCCGCTGCTTCAAAACTGGAATGATATCAGGCCTTACAATGAGCTGATTAGTGGGTTGACGTCAACGGAGATTTCGCAAATGCAATTGCGCATTTTTAACAGATCGACAGGGATACTGGGAACGATCAATTTCGGCGGGAACAATGTGACGGCAAAAGGGTCGTGGACCGTGACTTACGAGACGGTTCCCACGTTGCGTCAGGCATTGGAACATGTCGGCAACAACTATCCGGGAATGACCGTGGTTCTCGATCTCCGCCATGTGGATGAAGTGACGGAAGCGATGAATGTGATCGACCAGGTCACCGACTGCCAAGGAACGCCGGCGAATGAATGGGTCATTCTCAAACCATTTGCCAATGTTTTTCCCGCAGGCTATTATACGGAAGACATAAATGAAGTCGGCGAAACCGTTTATGGCATCTACGGGGAGAGAGCAAACAATTACAAATGGATCCCGGTCGTTTCCTTCCGGCTTGTACCGCCGAATCCGAAGGGAAGCCCGTCCGTGATCCCCGGTTCCCCGGGTCCGGACACCAGTCAAATTTATTACGATGCGCTTACTTATCTCAGGGATGGTTGGGACATGGAAACCTTCCCCAATATCGTCACATACGAGATCGGCTACAACGGCTCCGCGAACAGCAATCTGAAACCCGCTTACGAGTGGGCGGTCAACAGGGTAAAAAATATGAAATCGTGGCGTCCTCCCGATATCGACGTTGTAAAACCGGTAGTCAATCCGGCCAATGGCAAGACGATAATCGGATTCAACTGGAAAGACGACGGGATGGGGGCGTATCCGGTATACAAGGAAGATTATCAGGGCTACGAAATTGTAAGAGAGCACGCCAGCATCATTACCGTCGACGATGCCGTATATGTGCTGAAGATGGAAATCGCGACCCGCGACGCCGCCAAAATGTCGATCTCCAGGCCTGTCAATAGTACAAACGGCCAAATGAGGACGGATTTGCAGTACCGGTTCATCGACTCAAACAGCCTGAAAGCTTTGGATGTAGAAGGCAACTTTTCAGGTCCCGGAAACAAAATTGAGATCTGGGAAAACAACAACGGACTTCCTCAAACATGGCTCTTGAAACTTGTGCCGGGTCTTCAAGACCATTATTATTACATTGTCCATCGCGACAGCGGAAAAGTGCTGGAAGTGAAACAAGGGAGTCAGAACAAGCTTCAACTGAACGATCTGATCTCCGAAAATTCCAGCTATAACGCTTATCAGGTGTGGAGATTTCAACAAAACAGCGATGGCACTTACACCGTGATCAATGCCGGCAACAATTACGCGCTGAATGTCTCGGGAGCAGGAACCGGCAACGGCACGGAAGTGATCGCCTGGCCTCAATCCGGCGGCGCCGTTAACGAGAAGTGGCACCTGGTGCCGGTGACGTCCTTTGTTCTTCAGGATCAGAGCAGCAAGAAGCTCATCTCGGTCGTAAACAACGAAACGCACGACAACGCGACGGTGGCGATCTGGGATAACACGAACACGCCGGGGCAGGAATGGCGGTTCGTCAATAACGGCGACGGCACGTATACGATACTGAATCCGAATAGCCAGAAAGTGCTTACGATCTATGGAGGCGCGCAACAACCTTACGGCACTCCGGTCAACATCTATACGAATGTCCATGCCGATAATCAGCGGTGGAGATTGCTGTATAACAGGGAAGACAACACCTACACACTGATGAATCCGGTCAAACCATCGGTGTTGAACATCGAGGGCGCAGGCACGCAAAACGGGACGATCACCATCATCTGGGATACGCAAAGCAATTTTCATCCGAACGAGAAGCTGAAGATCGGTTTGTGGGGGGCCGTAAATATCGCCTCCTCAGGGGACATCGCCATGACGGCAATTTTTGACAATCTGATTGTAACCCGTCCCATTGGAAACGACGAAAACATCAGCTGGATTGTCGAAAGATGGAGCAAGTTTGATGCAACCAACAATCAATCCAAGATCGTTTGGAAGTTTTACGATCCCAAAAGTCGCAGATATTTGGGGCCAATATCCGCATCCGGGTCCCAAGGCGACATCCCCATGTTGGTTGATGAAAGAGAGGCCATGATTTTTATCTCGAAGTTTGTTCCGTTTTCTCTGGAAACCGAAACTAACCTCGTCATAAGGAGGATTCCGGATAATTACACTGATCTTTATTACCTTGATCCGGCGAATCCGTTGACATCGGTGCCAATACTGTGGTCCTTCCGGCCGGTGCTCTATCCCCTGCACTAAACGGCGACCGTTAAGAATCCCTTCCTCCGGAACGGAGGCAGGGATTCTTTTTGTGTGCTTTTCATCGGCAACTTGCCGAAATGCGCAGACCAAGCTCATAATCTTTGCACATTTTGGGAATGATTTAAACCATTCGTCCTTTCATTCCATAACAGTCATCTTCAGGAGGATGCATGGTTGCCAACGCCGAACGGCTCAGGGAAAAAGCGCATGAACTTGCTTTGACGCACCAGCCGCACGCACGTTATTCGACTTCGCGCAAACTTTGGCGATCGGTGGAATCGGATGTTCAGGCGATACAATCCTTTGTCGGCGATATCGGCGAAACGCGCGGCGCTTGCGCGGAGCCTGCCGAGGAATGGCTGCTCGATCATGCCGAATTCATCCAGGAGCAGGCGTATTTGATCGAGGACAGCCTCGCGGAAGGTTCCTTAAGCGGTTTGCCGGAACTCGTCAAAATCAGGCGTCCCCGCATCCTGGAATTGTGTGCCGAATTTCTCGAATTGACGGAGGGGGAACTGGACGAAAAAGCGTTCACGACCTTCGTCAACGCCTATCAGGATATCGCGGTGCTGTCCGTCGCGGAGGTGTGGGCGATACCGGCCGCGCTGCGCATTGCCCTCATNCGGCGCCTTGCCGCCGTCACGGAGATNATCCGCGAGCGGCGCGGCATTTGCATGCAGACGGATCGTTTGCTCAGGCGTATCGAGCCGGAGCGGATGAACCCGGAGCGGCTGAACGCCGCTTTGGAAGATGCGGGGCACGACATTCCGCTGTCGGGACCGCTCATTGCCCATTTGATTCAACATTTGCGCGAATGGGCGGACGATACGTCGGCCGTGCGGGAATGGCTCAGCTGCAAACTGGAAAACGGGGCCGACGACCTGGACCGCATCGTCTCCTACGATTTTGAGTGGCAAATGTCCCTCCAGGCGGAGACGGGCCGGCTGATCGGCAGCTTGCGCCTGCTGTCGAGGTGGGATTGGCGGGAGCAGTTTCCCGAAATTTGCCTCGTGGAGCAGACGCTGCGCAAGGACCGCACGGGCGATTACCCGCTGCTCGACTATGCCAGCCAGGATTTGCTGCGCCGCCGCGTGGAAAAACTGGCGAAGCGGATGCGGGTGCCGGAAAATCTCGTCGCCGAACAGGCCGTGAAGCTTGCGGCGGAAAGGATGGAGGCGGCGGCAGACAGTCCGGAGCCTGAGCAAGGGGAGCCCCGTCCTTTGTTGCCGCGGGAAGCGAACCTCGCTTACTATTTGCTGGAAGACGAGGGCGTCATGCGGCTGATGCAGGCGTTGAAGCAATGCGCAAAACCGCGGAAGATGCCCGAGAACGCCCTCTGGCGGCGCTCGACCGCGTCCTATTTCACGATGGTGGGCCTCGCTTTTGCCGTGTTCGCCGCGGCCTTCGCGCTGTGGCTTGCGGGCGGGAGGCCGGCCATGGCGGCCGGACCCTTCGCCCGGGTGACCGCCGCAGCGGCTGCGGTCTTGATCGCCTTCCCGGCGCTGGAATGGGCCGTCGCGCTGACGCATTGGCTGATCGAATGCTGCCGCAGAACGATGCCGCTGCTCAAATACGATTTTTCCGCCGGCATTCCGGAAGACGCCGCCACGATGGTGGTCGTACCCGTCGTATGGTCGGAGCCGGAGGAGGCGCGGGTGATGGCGGAGCGGCTGGAGCTGCACTATCTGGCCACCCGCGATCCGAACATTCATTTCGCGCTGCTCGGCGATTTCCGCGACGCGCCGGAGGAGCGGATGCCGGGAGACGATGCCGTGCTTGAAAGCGCGAAGGCGGAAATCGCCCGGCTGAACGCGGCGTATCCGGGCAGCCCCTTTCATCTTTACCACCGCCGCAGGATGTACAATCCTTCGGAGGGGAAATGGATCGGATGGGAGCGCAAGCGCGGCAAACTGGTCGAGTTCGTCGAAATGCTGCGGGGCCGGACGGACACCAGCTACACGACGGCCGTCGGGGATGCGGCCTTTTTGAAGCGTGTCCGCTATCTGATCACCCTGGACGCCGACACCGAACTGCCGCTGTCCGCCGCGCAGCGGATGGTCGGCGCAATGCATCTGCCCTACAACCGGCCGCGGCTGAACCGAAAACGGACGCGGGTCGTGCAGGGATACGGCGTGCTGCAGCCGCGCATCGGCATCCGGCATGAAACCGCGCTCCGCTCGCGGCTCGCTTATCTGTGGTCGCGGGACACCGGAGTCGACCCGTACGCCTTCGCCGTCTCCGATCCGTATCAGGACAGCGTGGGCCAGGGCATTTTCGTCGGGAAGGGAATCATCGACGTGGCGGCATTCGCGGAGACGGTGTGCGGGCGCATCCCGGACAATGCGGTGCTCAGCCACGACCTTCTGGAGGGCGGGTTCCTGCGCGCGGGGCTTCTATCGGATGTCGAGCTCATCGACGGAAACCCGGCGACCTTCCTTTCCCATCAGAAAAGGCAGCACCGCTGGGCGCGCGGCGACTGGCAGCTCGTCCTGTGGCTTATGCCGAAGGTCCGGGACCGCAGCGGCGTGCGCCGTCCCGTCGATCTGCCGGCGATCGTGCGCTGGCAAATCATCGACAACGTGCGCCGCAACCTGGCCGCGCCGATGCTGACGGCCGCTTTGCTCGCGGGTTTTTCCGGGCATTTCGGCTCGCCGATGCGATGGCTCGCCCTCGTCCTGGCGACGCTGCTCGTCCCCGCGCTGCGCTATGCCGTTTCCATGCGAAAATGGGAGGGGCTGCCCGCGGTGCTTGGCCAATGCCTGCTGAGCTTCCTGACTTTGCCTTACCAGAGCGCGGTCATGGCCGATGCGATGGTCCGCGCCCTGTACCGTATGCTGATTTCCAAGCGCCTGTTGCTCGAATGGGTCAGCATGGCCGATGTCGAGCGGGGCGAAGGGGAGAGGCGCGGTCCCGCCCTGCTCGGCATCCCGGCGGGATATATGCTGATCGCGCTGTTTGCGGCCTTGTTTCTGCTGAGCGGCGACGCGGCCGCCGTGCGGGCCGGCATCGCCGTTGCCCTGATCTGGGCTGCGGCGCCGGCGGCGATCCGCTATTTGGACCGTCCGCCGAATATCGCCTCCGAGCATGGCTTGAGCGGGGAAGAGAGCGGGAAATTGCGGGAACTGGCCCGGCAGATCTGGGCGTTTTTCGAGGACTATGTCACGGAGGAAGAAAACTGGCTGCCGCCGGACAACGTGCAGATCGATCCGCCCAAAGGCGTCGCCAGCCGCACGTCGCCGACGAACATCGGCCTGTACCTGGCCTGCGTGCTGGCCGCCCGCGATTTCGGATTCATCGGCACGCGGGAACTTGTCCGGCGCATCGGCCGCACCGTGGCGACGATCGAACGGATGGAAAAGTGGGAAGGCCATCTGTACAACTGGTACAACACACGGACATTGCAGCCGCTGCCGCCCCGCTACGTGTCCACCGTCGATTCCGGCAATATGATCGTCTGCCTGATGGCGGTCCGGCAAGGGCTCGCCGAGTGGCTGGAGCGGGATGCCGCGGAGAACGGGCGGGATGAGGCAACCCGTGAGGCAACCTCAAACCCGGCGGGCGAAGCGGCGGCGAGGCGGGACGGCGAGATGGCGGCCGGAAAGCGGGAGGCGGAGGACACCGGCGGCTTGCTGGAGGAGGGCCGCGCCCTGCTGGACCGGCTGGACAACATCATCGGCGGCACCGATTTCCGGCCGCTGTACGACCATCGGGCCCGGCTCTTTGCGCTCGGCTATAATCCCGACGCCTGCCGCCGCGACCAGATCCTGTACGATCTGGCCGCTTCGGAGGCGAGACAGGCCAGCTTCGCAGCGATCGCGCTCGGCCAGGTTTCCGTCGCCCACTGGCACGCCCTCGGCCGGTCGATGGCCAGGATGAACGGCAAGCCGATGCTGCTTTCGTGGTCCGGCACGATGTTCGAATACTTGATGCCCTGGCTGTTTTTGCGCACCTATCGCGGCACGATATGGGACAGCACGTACCGCGCCGCGGTCGAGCGGCAGGCCGGTTACGCCCGGGAGCGGGGCGTGCCGATGGGCGTTTCCGAATCCGGCTTCTACGCCTTCGACTATGAGATGAATTATCAGTACCGGGCCTTCGGCGTGCCCGGCCTCGGTTTGCGCAAAGGGCTGGAAAGGGATCTCGTGGTCGCGCCTTACGCCGCCTTGCTGGCCCTTCCTTACTCGGGAAAGGAGGCGCTGCGGGCGCTATACGAGATGGAGCGCCTCGGAGCCCGCGGCAAGTACGGATTTTATGAGGCGATCGACTTTACGGCGGAAAGGATGCCGAAAAACCGGGACTTCATGGTCGTCCGCAGTTTCATGGCCCACCACCAGGGCATGAGCATGATCGCACTGGCCAATTTGCTGCTGCCGTCCCCGATGTACGAGCGTTTCCACCGCAACAAGGAAGTGCGGGCGGCGGAGCTGTTGCTTCAGGAACGCATTCCGGCAAAGCCGAAATATGTCGGCAGCCGGGCGCTGATGCGGCTGTGCCGCAAACCGGAGAAGTTCGACGAGCACGGCGGCGTGCGGGAATTCAAGGAAGCCCGCACGCAGCGGCCGGAAGTCTGCCTGCTCGGGGGCGGCCGGTTTGCCGTGATGATCACCGCCGCCGGAGGCGGGTACTGCCAGTACGGCGATATCGCCGTCACGCGTCGGGCGGAGGATCCGCTGACCGACGGGGGCGGCAATTTCATGTATATCCGCGACGTCACCCGCGACCGGGTGTGGTCGCCGACGTTTTTGCCGGCGAAGACGGTTCCCGGCCGGCAGCATATCCGGTTCGCGCAGGATCGGGCTCATTTCTCGCGCACGGACGGCGACATCCGGACCGAACTCACCGTGTGCGCGGTTCCGGATCAGAACGCGGAGCTGCGCCTGCTGGTGGTGGCCAACGCGGGCAGGGAACCGGCGGTCATCGAGGTGACCACCTTCCAGGAGCTTTCCCTTGTGCGGCCATCCGTGGAGGAAGCCCATCCCGCTTTCAGCAAGCTGTTTGTCCGCACGGAATACGTGTCCGCTCTCGATTGCCTCGCGGCGGGCAGGCGGCCCCGCGAAGCCGGGGAAAAAGAAATCTGGGCGGCGCACGGCTTGTACGCGGAATCCGCCGCGATCGGGCCGGCCGAATACGAGACGGACAGAGCCGCGTTTATCGGCCGCGGCCATTCCCACGCCGAGCCGCAAAGCCTTCGCGCGGGGCTGCGCGGAACGGTCGGCTCGGTGGCGGACCCGGTGTTCGCCATGCGCCGAAGGGTGGAAATCGCCCCCGGCGATGCCGTCCGGTTCGTCGCCGTGACCGCCGTTTCCGAGGAGAAGGAAGAGGCTCTGGCGGCGGTGGAGCGCTGCCGCGACGTCCGCTTCGCGGAGCGCATTTTCGAGATGTGCTGGCATCGCAGCCGGGTCGAAATGCGCCATCTGCAAATGACGCCGGCGGATGCCGTTCTGTTCCAGCGGCTGGCGGG